>Ga0213920_1001168_pt1 | contig 15499 bp, 12 predicted proteins | sample McNCre1117MG_FD_161054 | JGI IMG/M metagenome (GOLD analysis project Ga0213920, IMG submission 161054) | Freshwater microbial communities from McNutts Creek, Athens, Georgia, United States - 11-17 MG | ecosystem: Environmental > Aquatic > Freshwater > Creek | place: USA: Georgia | collected...
GCCTGGGTCTTTGGTCGTGAAAAATGGGTCAAAGATTTTTTTTAAAATTTCAGGCGCAATGCCTGGGCCGTTGTCTTGCACCTCAATCCAAACCTTGCGCTCATTGCAATCGGTACGAATGTCAATTAAGCCCATTTTCCCCTCGGGTATGGCTTGAGCGGCGTTGACGATGAGGTTCAAAAACACTTGGTCAATTTGTGAGGGCGTGCATTCCACCAACGGCAAATTGCCAAGACTCAAGCGCACATCGGCATGATTCTTCAGCTGGTTGTGCGCGATGTTAAGGGTGGACTTGAGACCAATGTGAAGGTCAGACGCCACGTAATGCGAGGCCACGTTGGTGCGGGCGTAGTCTTTTAAATCTTGGATGATGGCTTTCACGCGCCCCACGCCCTCTTGCGTTTCTTTCACCAAGTTTTGCAAGTCTTCGCGAATGAACGCGTAGTTGTGTTTTTTCTTCACCGCCAGCATGTCATCGGTGTTGGCTTCTGGTGCATCCAGCACTTTCTCATACACAGTCAAATACTTTTGCAAGCTGCTGAGGTTAGACGATACATAGCCCACGGGGTTGTTGATTTCGTGCGCCACGCCTGCGGCCAGCTCGCCCAGCGAGGCTAGCTTTTCAGACTGCACCAAGCGTTTGGTGGCTTCGTCGAGCTTGGCCTCGGCGACATCTCCGCGCTTGACCACTGTGAAATAAGCACGCCACAAAAACACACTCAAAATCACGATGCCAGAAAACACTGACAGCACCGACAACCAAAATGTTTGTTGGCGCAAACTGCCCAAATCGGCGCTGTCGAGTTGGTTGTAAGTTTGCAGCTTGACCCAGCCGAGATCTGAGCCTAAGTTGACCTTAGCCCAGGTGGTGATGTAAGCGTCATCGCGTGACTGCAGGACTTCTTCGTGGCTGTCGGGCGTGGGTATCCAATACGGGTCAAACAGCAGGCGTGGCTTTTGGCCGGGGTCACGCTTGAGGGCAGAGAGCACACGCCCCGACATGTCAGTGAGCATGACCGACGCCACCTCGGCGTTGGACATGGTTTGCAAAATGCGCGACTCTACGGTGGCGTAGTCCTTCACTACCATTTGGTCGGCCACCGCCACCACCAGGCCGACAGAGAGGTTGTGTGCGGTTTGGTACTTGCCTTCCCACAGCAGGCTCTTGGACTGGTAATAGGCTGCCACGCCCGAACCAATTTGCAGCAGCGCCAAGGCCAGCCCAATCAACAAGGCGGGCTTGATGCTTTTCCACTCGGCGGCGCTTAGGCGATGCAGCATGTCACTGTCCAGTCAGCACCAAAAACTTCTCCAGCTGCAATGATTCCAAAGGCTTGTAGTGCTTGGCGTAGGTTACGGCTTGCGGTTTGTTGAGGTTGATGCCATCGAGCAACTTGCGTCCTTCCTCGTCTTGGGTGAGCTTGACCATGGCCTTCAAAAATCGCTCACGCACGGCCGTGGGCACGGTGGGCAGCGTGGCAATGGGGTGGGGGGTGTAGGCGGGTGTTTCGTACAGCACGCGCAACTGTTGGCGCACTTCGGGGGCTTCGTTGTCAAGGGTGTTGTTCACGCCGCCGCCTGCTGCAGCGTCTTGGCTGATGACGGAGCGGTACACATTGCTGTGGGTTTTGACAAATACCGTTTGGGTGTTGACTTTTTGTTTGGCCAGTTCGGCACGAATCAGAAGCGAGGCTGCAAAAGCATTGGGCGCTGGGAACGACACGGTTTTTCCCTTGAGGTCGTCCAAGGTTTTGATGGGGCTGTCTGCACGCACCACCAAAATGCCAGTGAGCAAATCTTCGCTATCGGCCAACAAGGGTTGGTATTTGCGCTTTTGGTAGCCCAGTACCGCGTGATAGGGGTTGAGGTACACAAACTGTGGGTCGCCCTTAAGTAAGCGTTGTTCAAATTCGGGAATGGTGGGCGCCACGCGTAGCTCAAAGCAAAGCCCCGTGTCATGGCCAATGCGTTGCAGCAAAGGCGACCATGTGCTGTAAACCTTGGCTGCGGTGAACTGGGGTACCACCTCGAATGAATAGCTTTGCGTGTTGTTTTGCTCGCCTAAGCAAGCGGCTTGCACCGTGCCGAAGAGCAGCAGTGCACAAGCCGCCATCCGAAGTAAATATGAAGTCAGCACATGCATAGGGCAAAACCTGTTTTTGTGAGTTTTGCTATTTTGACCGAGTTGGTCAGCTTCTCAAATTGAGGGTCACTCATCCCCAAACAGTGACTCGGTATAGGGGTGCAGACTGGCCTCTTGGGTCTGCTGCCCCAACGCCTGCCAATCGTTGAGCTTCATCAACGAGCCCACGCGTACGCCCAGCAAACGCAGGCGACGTGTGAGGTCTACACGCTTGAGGCACAGGCCTGCGGTTTGACGAATGGCCTGCGCGTCTTGGGTGTGTTGTGTGCCTGTTTGGTCTCGCGTCACGCTTTGAAAGTTGTCGTAGCGCAGCTTGATGCCGATCGTCTTGCCGACATAACCTTTGCGTTTCAAGTCACTCGCCACCTGCTCGCACAAGCGGGTGAAGATGCGACCCAGTGCTTCGCGGTCTTGCACAGCATGCAGGTCGCGTTCAAACGTGGTTTCGCGGCTGATGCTGACCGGTTCGCTCTCGGTCTCCACGGGGCGGTCGTCTTTGCCGTGGGCTGCGTCGTGCAACCACGCGCCGTAGCTTTTGCCAAAGTGCTGCATCAGCCACACACGGTCGTGTTGGGCCAAGTCGCCGATGGTGTGAATGTTGTGCTTGGCCAACTTCGCCTCGGCCTTGGGTCCGATGCCATTTACCTTGCGACAGGGTAGCGGCCAGATGAGGCTTTGCACATCGTCTTCGGTGACGATGGAAATGCCATTGGGTTTGTTGAACTCACTCGCCATTTTGGCCAGCAGTTTGTTGGGCGCCACGCCCACCGAGCAGGTGAGACCCGTGTCATCAAAAATGGCTTTTTGAATCAGGCGCGCCAACACGCGGCCACCCTCGCGCTGCCCGCCCGGCACATGGGTGAAGTCGATGTACACCTCGTCCACGCCACGGTTTTCCATCACGGGTGCGATGTCGGTGATGATGTGTTTGAAGCGCTGCGAGTAATGGCGGTATTGGTCAAAGTCCACCGGCAGCAAAAACGCATCGGGGCAGAGCTTGGCCGCCTTCATCACCCCCATCGCCGAGCCCACGCCAAACTGCCGCGCCGCATACGTGGCGGTGGTGATGACACCGCGCCCCGTGTAGCCGGAGATGCGCGGGAAAAAGTCGAGCGGAATTTCGTGCAGATTGTGCTCAGACCATTCGTAATCGGGGTGTGCCTCGCGCAAGCGACCCAGCATGTCGTCCTCGCGGCGGCGGCCTCCGCCAATCACCACGGGCAAGCCTTTGAGCTGCGGATAACGCAGCAGCTCGACCGATGCGTAAAACGCGTCCATGTCGAGGTGGGCGATGCGGCGCTTGACGAGCGTGTCAGGCGAAGTGGTCACGGTTTACCTATCAACCGAAGCCAATCTGCGTTAAATCGCTTTTTGAACCAACCAGCCTTTGAACAGCAAAGGCTGGCGAGGCTTGCCGTCGCGCGGGCCGTTGTCTTTGTTTTCCACGCTGATGGCCAAGCTCTTCGCACCTTCCAGCGCTTGTGGAGGCACATCGAGCTGTTGGGTTTTGTATTTGTTGGTGAGCACGCCCAACATGCGAGGTGCATCGCCTTCAGTGAAGGCCCACACGTGCAGAGCTTGTTCACGGCCTTCTTTCACGTCGTTCAAGCGTTGCACTTGCAGCTTTTGGTTCTTCGGGTCGTAGGTCAGCAGCATCGCGGGGGCTTGCGCGTCGTCGAGCAAGACGGAAACCTCACGCACTTGCGGAATTTCCACCAACTTGGCTTCGAGGTGGTGAATTTGCGCCTTGAACTGCTCGTACATGCTGGCGCCCAGTGCCCAGCCGATGAATACAACGAGGACCAGAAAAATACTCAGGGCACGCCACCAAGCGCTCACGCCGGTGGAGGAAGGGGATGTGGTTTCAGTCATGCCTCAAGTATCCCCGACCCCGCAGGGGCCGGGGATGATGTGGCCCAAGCCTAAGTTAAGCCGTAGGGAATGTGCCTGGAATCAAGATGCCCTTGTCCACATTTTGAATGTTGGTGTGTCCGCAGAAGGCCATCGTCACGTCCAACTCTTTGTGGATGATTTGCAGTGCTTTGCTCACGCCTTCTTCACCCATCGCACCCAAGCCATAGACCATGGCGCGGCCAATCAGGGTGCCGCGTGCGCCCAAGGCCCAGGCCTTGAGCACGTCTTGGCCGGAGCGAATGCCGCCGTCCATCCACACCTCAATTTGGTCGCCCACGGCGGCCACGATGGCGGGTAGAGCTTCGATGCTTGACTGTGCACCGTCGAGCTGACGACCGCCGTGGTTGCTCACCACAATTGCGTCCGCGCCGCTGCGTGCGGCCAGCACGGCGTCTTCCACGTCTTGAATGCCTTTCAAGATGAGCTTGCCGCCCCACTGCGCTTTGACCCAAGCCACGTCGTCCCACGACAAGCGGGGGTCAAACTGTTCGTTGGTCCATGAGGAAAGCGACTTCATGTTGCTCACGCCTTTGACGTGGCCCACCAAGTTGCCAAAGGTGTGGCGGCGTGTGCCGGCCATGCCGAGGCACCAACGGGGCTTGGTCATGAGGTTGATGATGTTGGCAATCGTGGGGCTAGGGGGCGCGGTCAAACCATTTTTCAGGTCTTTGTGGCGCTGGCCAATCACTTGCAAATCGAGGGTGAGCACCAAGGCGCTGCACTTGGCTTTGCGGGCGCGCTCAATCATGTTGGCCATGGCTTCGCGGTCGCGCATCATGTAGAGCTGGTACATGAAGGGGGCGGTGGTGTGTGCCGCCACGTCTTCCATCGAGCAAATGCTCATGGTGGACAAGATGAAGGGAATGCCAAATTTTTCAGCCGCGCGGGCGGCTTTGATTTCGCCATCGGCGTTTTGCATGCCGGTCAGGCCCACGGGGGCAATGGCGACGGGCATCTTCACATCGAGGCCGACCATCTTGGTGGCAGTCGTGCGGTTTTCCATGTTCACCGCCACGCGTTGGCGCAGCTTGATTTTGGCGAAGTCTGCTTCGTTGGCGCGGTAGGTGCCCTCGGTCCAGCTGCCGGAGTCGGCGTAGTCGTAGAACATGCGGGGCACACGCTTTTCGGCCAAAACGCGCAGGTCTTCAATGTTGGTAATCACGGGCATGCAAGGTCTCCTAAATTTCAAGCGCATGGTAGCCCGAGGTGCGCAAAAGCCCTGTGAAGAGTGCGACAGCGGGGTTGAAATAATTTAAAGCGAGTCGCCTCAGACGGCTTCGACCACCACTTGCGGCAGCAAATGGTGCACATCGGCCGCTTGGCTGAGTGAGGTGCCAGGGGCCAACAACGCTGCGGCACCAGAGGCCATGCCGTATTGAAAGGCCTTCACCAAGCTGTCCCCGCAGGCCAACGCCCAGACCATGCCGCCCACAAAACTGTCGCCTGCGCCAATCGTGGTTTGCACCGCCACGGCAATGCTGCGCGCGCGCCAACGCTCGGTGGCGCTCACCACCATGGCGCCTTGCTCACCCAAAGACACGGCCACGATGTGGGCTTGTCCGCGGTCAATCAGTTGCTGCGCTGCGGCCAGTTGGCTGTCGGTGTCTGGCAGGGCTTGGCCTGTGAGGTCGCGCAACTCACGCAAGCTGGGTTTGAACAGATACACCCCCACCTTGAGCGCCTCGGCCAACGCAGGGCCGTTGGTGTCGAGCACCACGCGCACGCCATGCTGTTGGGCCAAAGCCGCCAAACGCGCGTAAAAGTCGTCAGGCACGCCGGGTGGCAAGCCGCCGCTGATGACCAAAAACTGTTTGGGCAGGTGCTGCGCCACGTATTCAAAACAATCTTCTAGCTCGGCAGTGGTCACGCGTGGGCCTGGTAGGACAAAACGAAAGTCGTTGCCGCTGGAGGTTTCATGCACCGAAAAACTTTCGCGCGTCTCTTCAGCGATGGGCATCACATGGCAGCGCACTTTTTCGGCGTTCATCAATTTGTGATGACGTTCGCCCGTCACGCCACCTGCCAAATACGCCGCCACGCAGCTCGCGCCTAAGCGGTGCAACACACGCGCCACATTCACACCGCCACCGCCTGGGTGTTTGAGCGTGGGGCCGCAGCGCATTTTGTGGGTGTCGCTCACCTGGTCGATGGAGGTGAGGACATCCAAAGCAGGGTTCAACGTGAGGGTGAGGATGTCGGTCATGCGTTGGCCTTGAGTTGATGGCGTCGCCACAGCGCGTAGACCAAGTAGCCCACGATGGTGGCATTCAAGGCCACGATGAAGGCATTCATCCACGAGGGTTCATCGATGAAATGCGTCACCTCAAACGGGATGTAAATACCGCCTGAGAGCGCGCCCAAATATTCGCCCCACGCTTGCGCCAACCAAAGGCCTGTGGCCTCGATGAAGCGCAAGGCCGTGTAGGCCAAAGCCAGCATCACCAACAGGTGCACATCGGTGTCGGGCAGCAAGTCTGCGTAGTGGAGCAGCAACGATGGGTAGTGGGCCTCGGGGTCGAGGCCGAAACGGCCAATCAGCGTCAAGACCACGGCGCGCACATCGCGGTGCAGCAGATCGAGCACGCCAATCAATCCAGCCAACGCGGCCAAGCCTTTGGTCGCTTCAAAGATCGCGATGGCGTGGAGGGCGCTGCGCTGATCTTTGCTCTCGGGCATGTCAGGCGAGGCGTTTGTGGTGACGCTCAATTTGCGCACGCACTTGCACCGGCGCTGTGCCACCCAGTGTGTTGCGCGCGTTGAGTGAGCCGTGCAGGCTCAGGCAGTCATACACGTCTTTGTCGATAGACGGGTGAAAGCCTTGCAGCACTTCGAGGGGCAGCTCAGACAAATCGCAGTTGTGGCTGGCAGCAGCCTTCACGGCGTGGGCCACGGTTTCGTGGGCGTCGCGGAAGGGCTGGCCTTTTTTCACCAAGTAGTCGGCCAAATCGGTGGCGGTGGCAAAGCCTTTTTTGGCGGCGTCTTCCATCGCTTGGGCGTTGACGGTGATGCCGCCTTCTTTGTGGCCCGTGGCGGGGTTGATTTGGCCGCCCACCATTTCGCTGAAGATGCGCAGCGTGTCTTTGAGCGTGTCCACGGTGTCAAACAACGGCTCTTTGTCTTCTTGGTTGTCTTTGTTGTAGGCCAGTGGTTGGCCTTTCATCAAGGTGATGAGGCCCATCAAGTGCCCCACCACACGGCCCGTTTTGCCGCGTGCGAGTTCGGGCACGTCTGGGTTTTTCTTCTGCGGCATGATCGACGAGCCGGTGGTGAAGCGGTCAGCAATTTTGATGAAGCCAAAGTTTTGGCTCATCCACAAAATCAACTCTTCGGACATGCGGCTGATGTGCACCATGCACAGCGAAGCGGCGGCGGTGAACTCGATGGCGAAGTCACGGTCGCTCACGCCGTCCAAGCTGTTTTGGCAGACTTGGGCGTTGCCGTGTTCATCGACCATGCCCAAGGTGCGGGCCACACGTTCGCGGTCGAGCGGGTAGGTGGTACCTGCCAAGGCGGCGCTGCCCAAAGGCAAGCGGTTGGTGCGGCGGCGCACGTCGCTCATGCGCTCGGCGTCGCGTGCAAACATTTCCACGTAGGCCAACAGGTGATGCGCAAAGCTCACGGGCTGGGCCACTTGCAAGTGGGTGAAGCCGGGCAAGATGACGTCGACGTTTTTCTCAGCCACTTCAACGAGCGACTTTTGCAAATCGACCAACAAGTTGATGATGAGGTCCATCTCGCTGCGCAACCACAGGCGCACGTCGGTGGCCACTTGGTCGTTGCGGCTGCGGCCGGTGTGTAGGCGTTTGCCTGCATCGCCCACCAGTTGGGTGAGGCGGGCTTCGATGTTGAGGTGCACGTCTTCGAGGTCGAGCTTCCACTCGAACTGGCCGCTTTCGATTTCAGACCAAATTTGCGCCATGCCTTTTTGGATGGCGGCGTGGTCGTCTTTGCCGATGATGTTTTGGTGAGCCAGCATCTCAGCGTGGGCCAAGCTGCCCGTGATGTCGGCTTGCCACAAGCGTTTGTCAAAGAACACACTGGCGGTGTAGCGCTTGACCAACTCGCTCATGGGTTCAGAAAACAGGGCGGACCACGCTTGGGATTTTTTGTCGAGTTGGTTTGTCATATGGCCAGATTTTATCGGGCTGGCAACGCATTCCCCATCAGGCGCGCCTGCTAACATTTGCCGCAATTGATTTCGCCACGCGCTGCGTGGCCCTGAAAAAGCGAGTTTTGTTTTGTCCACTGCCTCCACATCCCCTGTTTCTTTGACGATTGCCACCCGCGAAAGCCGTTTGGCCATGTGGCAGGCCGAGCATGTGCAAGCCTTGCTGCAGGCCCAAGGCCACAGCGTGGCACTGTTGGGCATGACCACGCAGGGCGACCAAATCTTGGACCGCTCCTTGAGCAAAGTCGGCGGCAAAGGTTTGTTTGTGAAAGAGCTCGAAGTGGCGCTGGAAGAAGGTCGCGCCAACTTGGCCGTGCATTCGCTCAAAGACGTGCCGATGGATTTGCCGGAAGGTTTTGACTTGGCTTGCGTGATGGAGCGCGAAGACCCGCGCGATGCGTGGGTGTCGTCCCAATACGCGCACCTGAATGATTTGCCGCAAGGCGCGGTGGTGGGCACATCGAGCCTGCGCCGCACGGTGCTGCTGCGCGCCCTGCGCCCCGATTTGAAGATTGAGCCCCTGCGCGGCAACCTCGACACCCGTTTGCGCAAGCTCGACGAAGGCCAGTACGACGGCATTGTGTTGGCGGCGGCGGGCCTCAAACGTTTGGGTTTGGGCGAGCGCATTCGCCATATTTTTGAAACGACTGAAATGTTGCCTGCTGCAGGGCAGGGCGCGTTGGGCATCGAAGTGCGCAGCAGCCGCGCCGATGTGGCCCAAGCCTTGGCCCCGCTGGCCGATGCCGCCACTTGGTTGACCGTGACCGCTGAACGCGCCGTGAGTCGCGCCATGGGCGGCAGCTGTTCCATGCCTTTGGCTGCACACGCCACGTTGACCGACGGCGTGCTGCACCTGCAAGCTGCATGGGGCGACCCATCGGGCGCGCCCGTGTTGTTGCGCGCAGAGGCCAAGCAAGCGTTGAATGCTGCTGACCCTGCTTCGCGCGACGCAGCCTGTGTGTTGGGCGAGTCGGTGGCCGCTCAGCTGCGTGCACAAGGCGCTCACTAAATCTTCACGTTGCGGGTCATGCGCGTCATCATCACCCGACCGGCTGGCGATGCACCTGCGTGGGTCGATGCCTTGAAAGCGGCTGGGCATGAGGCCTTGGCCTTGCCGTTGATTGCTGTTGGCCCCGCCACTCATGTGCAGCCCGTGCTGCAAGCGTGGGCCCAGTGGTCCGACTTTCAAGCGGTGATGTTTGTCAGCGCACAAGCCGTGCGCTACTTTTTTGACAGCCAGCCCGCGGCTTTGCGTGTCGATGCGGGCGATGCTGCCAGCCCCACGTGGGCCAACGGCCCGCGCTGCTGGGCCACAGGCCCCGGCACGCACAAAGCCTTGCTGCAAGCGGGCGTGCCAGAAGCGTGCATTGACAGCCCAGCGGCGGATGCCGCGCAGTTTGACTCGGAAGCTTTGTGGCAACGCGTGGCCAAACAGGTGAACGTGGGCCGGCCCGTGCTGATCGTGCGGGGTCATGACGTGTGCTCAGACGCTGACCGCTCAGACAAATCGGCAGCGATGGATGCCTCACACACTGCGCCCTCGAACGGCACAGGCCGCGATTGGCTGGCGCAGCAACTGCAAGCCGCAGGCGCATCGGCCCAGTTTGTGGTGGCTTACGAGCGCCGAGCGCCCGTGTGGTCTGCCTCGCAAGTGGCACAAGCCCAGCAGGCGGCCAGCGATGGCAGCGTGTGGTGCTTCAGCAGCTCACAAGCCATTCAGCATCTTGCGCAACTGTTGCCCACGCAAAGCTGGGACAAGGCGCGTTGCGTGGCGACCCATGCGCGCATTGCCCAAACGGCACAGACGTTGGGTTTTGGCGAAATTCAGCGCTCTCGCCCTCATGTGTCGGACGTGCTTCGCTCATTAGAATGTCTGGCATGAAGCCAGAGCACGACGACACCTCCAACCTCCCGCCCTTGGGCCCCACGACTGAACCGCTTGCCAGCGTGAATGAGTTCAACAGCGCCAACACGGGTAGCACGTCGGGCACCAGCCCGTGGCTCACGCGCAGCATTGGCGTGTTGGCCGTTTTGGGTGTGGTGGGCTCGGGCCTGATGTGGGCCAAGCTCTCAGGCATCCAAGAACAACTGGCGCGCCAAAGCGCCGACACCGGCAGCCAAGCCGTGGAAGCGCGTGTGACCTCGAAGCAAGCCGAAGAGCTGGCGCGCGAAACCGCTGCCCGCTTGTCGGTGACCGACGCCAAGCTCAGTGAAGTGGCGCTGCAACGCAGCCAACTCGAAGAGCTGATGCAAAGCCTTTCGCGCTCGCGTGACGAAAACTTGGTGGTCGACATCGAATCCGCCATCCGCTTGGCACAGCAACAAGCGCAGCTCACGGGCAGCGTGCAGCCTTTGTTGGCAGCGCTCAATTCGGCCGAGCAACGTTTGACCAAAGTGGCGCAGCCCCGTTTGGCCCCCGTGCTGCGCGCCGTCACGCGTGACATTGAGCGCATCAAAGCCACCGCCGTGGCGGACACACCCGCTTTGTTGTTCAAGCTCGACGAGCTGGTGCGCGTGGTCGACACCTTGCCCCTGCTCAATGCCGTGGGTGGCACGCCAGCGCCGAAAGTGGCGCAACCTGTGCCTGCCACCAGCTGGGCCAAAGCCATCAGCATGAGCTGGTGGGAGAAGGTGTGGGCCGACATTTGGAACGACGCACAAAGCCTCATTCGCGTGAGCCGCATCGACAAGCCCGAGGCCAGTATGTTGGCCCCTGACCAAAGCTACTTTGTGCGCGAGAACTTGAAGCTGCGTTTGCTCAATGCCCGTTTGGGTTTGTTGGCCCGCCACTTTGACGCGGTGCAGTCCGACATGAAGCAAGCCAACGAGGATTTGGTGCGTTACTTCGACATGCAAACTCGCCAAGGCCAAACCACCTTGGCGCTGGCGCGCGAGGTGTTGGCGCAGTCCAAACAAATCGAGATTCCGCGTGTGGATGACACCATTGCGGCGCTCACCACAGCTGCAGCGGGGCGCTGACATGAAAGCTGCTCTCTGGTTTGTGGGCTTGTTTGGTGTGGCGGTGGCCTCGGCTTTGTTGGCTGGGGGTAACCAAAGCACCGTGACTGTGTTTTGGTCGCCTTACCGTGTGGACCTGTCGCTGAATTTGGTGTTGTTGGTTTTGGTCGTGTTGTTTGTCATGCTGCACTTGGCATGGCGCGCCATGTCGGCCTTGTTTGAATTGCCGCACCAAGCCCGCCGCTGGCGCTTGCAACAAAAAGAACGCGCCATGCATGCCGCGTTGCTCGATGCGTTGTCTGAGTTGTGGAGCGGTCGCTACGTGCGCGCTGTGAAGTCGGCTGAAAAAGCCTTGGCCTTGGAAGACTTGCTCGCTTCGGTTCGCACCGCCGATGACCCTGCACCACGCTATGCACACCAGCTGCGTGCGGTGTCGCACTTGGTGGCCGCTGAAAGCGCACATGCTTTGCGCGACCGCGACACACGCGTGGCCCACTTGCAAGCCGTGATGGCCATGAACCGCGACGAAGCCGGTGAGACGGTCGAAGAAACCATGGAGTCCGCTTACCTAGCTGCCGCCCGTTGGGCCATGAGCGACCGCGATGCGCCCGAGGCCATGCGTTGGCTCGATGGTTTGCGCCACGGCGCTGCGCGTCGCATGTTGGCGTTGCGCATGCGCCTCAAAGCCGCGCGTTTGAACCAACAACACGCATCGGCTTTAGACACCGCGCGCTTGCTCGCCAAGCACGGCGCCTTCTCCGATGCCGCAGGCCAAAGCCTGTTGCGCGAATTGGCCGTGGCCAGCTTGAACGAAGCGCACGACAGCGCCCAGCTGCAACGCGCGTGGGAAAGCTTAGAAGCCAGCGAACGCACACAACCCGAAGTGGTGCTGCACGCCGCGCAACGCATGCTCAAACTCAGCGGTGAAGTCGCCGCCGTGATGCCTTGGCTCACGCCTTTGTGGAACCGCATGGTGCAGCAACCTGACAGCTGCACACCCGCCATTCGCGAGCGCGTGGCCCAAACCTTGGCCCGTGCGCTGGTGCTGTTACCCGCCGATCCTGAATGGTTGGCCAGCATCGACCGCGCCCGCCAAACCTACCCACGCTGGGTGGAGTTGCAGTACTTGGCTGGCTTGGTGTGCTGGCACCACGCCTTGTGGGGAAAGGCCCAGCAGATGCTAGAGCAAGCTGCCCCGCAGCTCAAAAACGCCGACATGCAACGCCAAGCTTGGCGTACCTTGGCACAGTTGGCCGAGCAAAAAGAAGACACCACGCGTGCGCAGTTGTGTTGGAAGCGAGCTGCTGAAGTGGCGGCATAAACCACAACACACTCACAAACAAAAACGGCCTAGATGTTTCTAGGCCGTTTTCTTTTGGGGCTGATCACCCCTTGCGGGGTGTGGGTGGTTTAAAGATCCTTGCGGGTCTCAACCAACACCAGTGGACCTTCGTCCACGATCACCAAGGGCTTGCGCTCGCGTGGCACATGCACGGGCTTAGGCTCGGCGGCGATGGCGGCTTGCACAGCGGCGATGCGCTCGGGGTTGGAGTTGACCCACTCCAAGCCGCTGCCTTGGGCCACGGCTTGCATGTCGGCCACGGGCAAGGTGAACGCTTGGATGCGAGGCATGCCATCGCGTGCAGGGGCTTGTGCGGCAGGTGCCGCTTGCGGTGCCTCTTCACGCGGTGCGTGACGTGGGGCGCGGTCTTGACGCTCGCCACGAGGTTCACGCGGTTGGCGTGGCTCACGAGGTTCACGCTGCTCGCGGGCTTCTTGAGGGGCTTGCTCGTGTTCACCCGTTTGGCCGTTGTCGGCGTGTTCTGCTGAACCTTCTTCACGCGGTGTGCGGTCGCCACGCTCGCGGCGGTCACGGCCGTAGCGGTCGCGTGAGCGGCGCTCACGACGCTCGCCACCGTTGTCGTCGGTTTGCGGTGCTTGCCCTTCAACAGCCGCTGCGTTGTCGAGTGGCAAGACTTCTGGTGTGCCGTTCTCGTCAGCGCGTGGGGCGCGTTCACGACGGTTGTCGTTGCGCTCGCCGCGTGGACCGCGTTCGCGACGGCCTTGTTGGCCACCTTCACTGCGTTGTTCGCCGTTGTCATTCCGCTCTTCGCGGGCCATGCGCTCGTTGCGAGCTTTGGCACGTGCCTCAGCTTGCGCTTCGGGTGTGGCGTTGTTGTCGAGGGCGGCTTGGCCTTCGGCGTTGCGTGCTTCACCATTTCGGCCTTCGCCGCGTCCACCGCGGTTGCGGTCTTGGCGTGGGCCACGACCTTCGCTGCGACCACCTTCACCACGCTCGGCACGTTCGCCGCGCGCTGGGCGTTCGCCACGGGCTTCGACGCCTTCGGCGTTGCGCTCATTGCGGCCTTGACCTTCAGGGCGGTCACCGCGTTCGGCGCGGTCACCACCACGGCCACCGCGTCCACCACGGCCGCCTCGGCCATTGGCGCTGCGGCCATCACGGCGCTCGCCGCGTTCGCCTGGCTTTTTGTCGCCAACGGCGGGCTTGGCTTTTTTGTCGTCATCGCTGCTGAACAACGAGGTGAACCAGCCCCACAAGCCGCCAGATTTGGCTTCTTTCTTGTCGGCGTGCTTGGCCTTGGCGTGTGCTTTGGCAGGTGCTGCTGGCTTGGGTTCGTGGGCCGGTGCGGGCGCATCGGGCAACACGCCTTTGATGACGGGCGTTTGCTTGTTGGTGGGCTCTTGCGAGCGACGGGTCACCGCAGTGGGGTCTTCGAACGACTCGGCCATTTTGTAGCTGGCGTCGATCTTGTCCAAACGTGGGTCGTCGTGCTTCAAACGCTCCAACTTGTAGTTGGGGGTTTCGAGGGTCTTGTTCGGCACGAGCAAGACGTTCAAGCGTTGTTGAATTTCGATCTTCGCAATTTCTGTGCGCTTTTCGTTCAACAAGAACGAGGCCACTTCCACCGGCACTTGGGCGTGCACGGCGGCGGTGTTGTCCTTCATGGCCTCTTCTTGGATGATGCGCAAGATTTGCAGTGCCGAGCTCTCGGTGTCGCGCACGTGGCCAGAGCCACCGCAACGTGGGCAAGGGATCGACGCACCTTCGGAGAGCGCTGGACGCAGGCGTTGGCGGCTCATTTCCATCAAGCCGAATTTGCTGATGGTGCCAAACTGCACGCGGGCACGGTCGTGGCGCAAGGCTTCGCGCAAGCGGTTTTCCACTTCGCGGCGGTTCTTGCTTTCGTCCATGTCGATGAAGTCGATGACGATCAAACCGCCCAAGTCGCGCAAGCGCATTTGGCGGGCCACTTCGTCGGCGGCTTCGAGGTTGGTGCGGGTGGCGGTTTCTTCGATGTCACCGCCTTTGATGGCACGGGCCGAGTTGACGTCGACCGAGACCAAGGCTTCGGTGTGGTCAATCACAATCGCGCCGCCCGAGGGCAGGTTGACGGTGCGGGCGTAAGCCGACTCGATTTGGTGTTCGATTTGGAAGCGGCTGAACAGCGGGGTTTCGTCGCTGTAACGTTTCACACGTGCCGCGTGCTCAGGCATGACGTGGGCCATGAACTGGTGCGCTTGCTCGTAGATGTCATCGGTGTCGATCAAGATGTCGCCGATGTCATGGTTGAAGTAGTCGCGGATGGCGCGAATGACCAAGCTGGATTCCTGGTAAATCAAGAATGCGCCTTTGGCACCCTTGGCGCCGTCGATGGCGCTCCACAGCTTGAGCAAGTAGTTCAAGTCCCATTGCAACTCAGGGGCGCTGCGGCCAATGCCGGCTGTGCGCGCGATGATGGACATGCCCTTGGGGTATTCCAATTGGTCCATCGCTTCTTTGAGTTCAGCGCGGTCATCGCCCTCGATGCGGCGGCTGACGCCACCACCACGTGGGTTATTGGGCATGAGCACCACATAGCGACCGGCCAAGCTGATGAACGTGGTCAGGGCTGCGCCCTTGTTGCCACGCTCCTCTTTTTCCACTTGCACCAACAGCTCTTGGCCTTCTTTGATGACGTCTTGGATGCGTGCTTGGCTAGGCGAGACGCCTTCGGCAAAGTACTGCTTGGAGATTTCTTTGAATGGCAAAAAGCCGTGGCGGTCTTCGCCGTAGTCCACAAAGCAGGCTTCGAGCGATGGCTCGACGCGGGTCACAACGGCTTTGTAGATGTTGCCTTTGCGCTGTTCGCGACCTTCGATTTCGATTTCATAGTCGAGCAGTTTTTGACCGTCGACGATGGCCAGGCGGCGTTCTTCCGACTGGGTTGCATTGATAAGCATCCGTTTCATGATGCGGTTCCTTCACGTAAAACATCACAGGCCCATGACGGGCCAACGATGCCAGAGGGACGCTA
>Ga0213920_1001174_pt1 | contig 15401 bp, 9 predicted proteins | sample McNCre1117MG_FD_161054 | JGI IMG/M metagenome (GOLD analysis project Ga0213920, IMG submission 161054) | Freshwater microbial communities from McNutts Creek, Athens, Georgia, United States - 11-17 MG | ecosystem: Environmental > Aquatic > Freshwater > Creek | place: USA: Georgia | collected...
CAAATCCGGTATTTATTAATGTCGTTTGGGGTTAGTTTGGATTCAAACCTCGTCTCAATAGGGAGATGGAGTTTCAGGAAAGGAAATCATTCGCATGAAGAAAGCTACAAAGTTTGCAGCTCTCGCCGTTGCATCGGCTATGGCTCTTGCAGGCACCACTGCGGTAAGCGCTGCTCACGCAGCTAGTTGTTCAACCAACACCCCAGTGACCATGGCGGGCACCATCAAGCCAGAGATCCAGGACCAGTTCCTGGCTGCAGTCAAGGCATACAACGCAAGCCAGAACTGCTACACCGTTACTTCGATCCCAATGGACCGCAACCTAACCTTCCTGCAGAACATCACCCCGATGTACGCAGCGAAGCACGCTCCAACCATCATGTACACCCTTCAGGAGATCCCTGACATGGCCGATAAGGTTATGGACTGGAACTCGACCCCAGAAGGCAAGAAGCTGGTTGGCCTAGTCTCCCCAGGTCTGCTACAGGCAGGTAACGTAGGCGGCAAGCAGGTTGGTATTCCATCGACCGCTGAGGCTTTCGGTCTGCTTTACAACAAGGCTGTTCTAGACAAGGCTGGCGTAAACCCAGCCAAGATCAAGACCCGTGGCGACCTAGAGGCAGCTTTCAAGGCTGTTGCAGCATCGCTGAAGAAGGCTGGCGTTAAGAACTCTGGCGCAATCCGCTTCTCGGCAATCTGGTGGTCGCTCGGCGCTCACTTCACCAACGAGTACTTCACCAACGCAGCTAGCACCCACGAGGGTCGCCTAAAGGTTCTAGACGCTATGGCAAACGGAACCAAGACTCTGGCAAACGACCCAGTATGGGCTAACTACATTGCTACCTTCAACCTAATGAACAAGTACAACCAGGCAAAGCCAAACCTGACTGACAACGAGTACACCCTCGCTGCTGCCGACTTGGCTGCTGGTAAGACTGGCTTCTGGTTCATGGGTAACTGGGCAGAGCCAACCCTTCTGACCGACAACCCTAAGGGCAGCTTCGGCATCATGCCAGTACCAATGGGCGCCAAGGCTGGCACCTACGGCAACGACAGCATCTCTGTTGGTGTTCCTGGCTACTACATGATCGACAACACCCAGTCGACCGCTGCACAGCGCGCCGGTGCTACCGACTTCCTGACCTGGCTATACACCTCGTCGGCTGGTCAGCACTTCGTTGTAGACCCAGCTCCTAAGGGCATGAACTTCATCCCTGTTTACAAGGGCACCACCGTCAAGCCTTCGACCTTCATGGCCAGCAAGATTGCTAGCTACGTAGACGCAGGTAAGACCCTAGAGTGGATGAACACCTACTTCCCAGCAGGTGGCCAGAACCTCTACGGTGCTTCGGGTCAGAAGTACATGACTGGTAAGAGCACCGCAGCCAAGTACGCCGCAGAACTGCAGGCAGCTTGGAAGGGTGCTACCAAGACCTGGCGTGGCGAAAAGGTGACCAACTAGTCGCTGAGCAACACGTTCTAGTCTTCTAGAATCACATCGAGGTCTTTCTGGGGTGGAGCAATCCACCCCAGAAAGACCTCGAGTTTCACTAAAGTAATAAATAGATTTTCTGCACCGGCAATCAAAGGGAGAGCCAAATGCGTGTATTTACTAGCCTGAGAAAGTTCGCTATCTTTGCGGCTCTACCCTTAGCAGTATTTTTTGTAGTTCTGGTCATTCCGTTTAGCCAGGGTCTGTTCCAGACCTTCACCAACTGGGATGGATTTAAATGGACAGCCTTCGTTGGCTTCGACAACTACGTTCACTCTTTCCAGGATCCAGGTTTCTGGGCAACCCTGCAGTTCACCGGCCTCTTCGTGGTCGTTTCGCTGATCAGCATTAATGCGGTTGCATTCGGTCTGGCATTGATAGTGACCACCAAGCTTCGTAGCGCAAACATCCTGCGCACCTTCTTCTTCGTTCCAAACCTCATTGGTGGTGTTGTCCTCGGTGTTATTTGGCAGTTCATCTTCAACAGCGCTCTCACCGAGATGTCGGCAAACTTTGGATGGCCAATCTTCCAGACCTCGTGGCTGCAAGACACCCCAACCGCTTTCTGGGCACTAATTATCGTTACCACCTGGCAGTCGTCGGGTTACATGATGATCATCTACATCACCGGCCTGATCAGCATCGAGCAGGACGTCCTCGAAGCTGCTCGCATCGATGGCGCTTCGCCACTGCGCACTCTGTTCTCAATCAAGATGCCACTTATGGCCCAAGCCTTTACCATTTCGCTCTTCCTCACCCTCCGCGGTGGGTTCATGGCCTACGACGTAAACGTAGCCCTCACCGGCGGTGGCCCATTCCGAACCACCGAGCTGATCTCGATGCACATCTTCCAGGATGCCTTTGCATTCGGTCACTTTGGTACCGGCCAGGCCAAGGCCGTAATTATGTTCCTAGTGGTGTCCATTGCGGCCCTGGTTCAGGTAAGTGTTAGCAAGCGCATGGAGGTTCAGCGATGATCAAGCGTCAGAGTATTTTCCGAAGCATTGTCTTCATCGTCGGTGCCTTCCTGGCGCTGGCATACGTTGCACCGTTCTTCCTGGTAATTATCAATTCTGTAAAGCCAACCCTCGAGATCGCGCAGAACCCACTCAGCTGGCCGTCTGCAATCTCGTGGGATAACTTCAACCAGGCGATGCAGAAGATGAACTTCTTCCGCTCGCTAACCAACTCGGTAATCATCACCGTACTCAGCGTGACTGCACTGATCCTGGTTTCTTCGATGCTGGCTTACTACCTGTCGCGCACCAAGAACAAGTTCACCACCGTGACATTCCTCATCTTGGTTTCGTCGATGATCGTGCCTTTCCAGGCTCTGATGATTCCGTTCATGGCCATCTTTGCCCCAGCGGTTTCCATCAACAACATCGCAATGCTGATCTTCTTCTACGTTGGCTTTGGTACTGCGATGTCCACCTTCCTCTACCACGGCTTCATCTCTAACATCCCGATGGAGCTCGATGAGGCGGCCTCGCTGGATGGCGCAAGCGACTTCACCACTTTCTGGCGAATCATCTTCCCGATGCTTCGTCCGGTCACCGCTACCGTTGCCATCATTAACGCACTGTGGATCTGGAACGACTTCCTGCTCCCACGTCTGGTTCTAACGCCAGAAACTCAGACCCTGCCGCTCTCCACCTACCTGTTCTATGGTCAGTACACCACCGACTACGGTCAGGTCATGGCCGGTCTGCTGCTATCGGTTCTGCCAATCATCACCTTCTACCTGATCCTTCAGAAGCAGTTCATCTCGGGTATTTCCTCGGGTGCTGTGAAATAAAAGGCTTCAACCAGAAAATGCCCCGAGCAATCGGGGCATTTTCATTTCCCGGGGCAAAGCTCGATACTTGACTTATGCCCAAACTAAGCATCGATGCCACCACCTTCAAGGCCACCATGAGCATTGGAGAGGTGATGGGTTCTTTCCATGGGGACATATCGGTTCCACTCGCAAACATCACAGGTGCCGAGGTGCTCGATCAAAAGTTCTGGCACCACCTTGGCATTCGAGTTCCAGGCACCGGTCTACCTGGTTTGATGATTGCCGGAACCTACCTGAAAAAGGGCGACCGCGCTTTTGTCTGCTGGAAGCGCGGCGAAAAGGTTTTGCAGGTCAACCTGACCGGTCAACGCTACGACCGGCTAGTGCTTGGTATCTCAGATGCCGAAGACTGGGCCGAGAAAATCAACGCCTACATCACTGGTTGCTAGGTCCATCTCCCGACGATGAAATCGGGTCCTATACTCAGTCGGACCTCGCATTTTGGTGCACCGAAAACGCTTTTACCATAGAGCGCGAAAAATTGTTTACAACCTCGCACAAATCGTTATAGAGTAGAGGTTTGCTCCCTTTTTCGCGTCCTCATATGGTGGTCGACGCGAGTGCCGCATATTTTGGCGGCATGAAACGGGCTGCGATCTCCCATCCACTCACCCATGAGTTATACGCCCTTGGAGGGATTTTCTTTGGCTGCGAACAACGCTAAGACCATGAAGAATGACCGATCGGCCCAGCGCCCTTCCTTCGCGAAGGTTAAGGAACCAATTGCGGTTCCAGATCTGCTGCAGCTGCAAACCGAAAGCTTTGAATGGCTAATCGGTGACGATGCCTGGAGAAAGCTCGTCGGTCCAGACGCAGCAACCGGCCTCGAGGAGATCTTTGAGGAGATCTCCCCAATCACCGACTCCACCTCTGGCTCGCAAGACGCCAAGATGGAGCTTGCATTCATGGAGCCGACCCTAGACGACCCACAGTTCACTCCTGAGCAGTGCAAGGAAAAGGGTAAGAGCTACACCCGTCCGCTTTACATCAAGGCCGAGTTCATCAACATCGGCACCGGTGAAATCAAGTCCCAGACCGTGTTCATGGGCGACTTCCCAGTTATGACTGAGAAGGGTACCTTCATCATCAACGGCACCGAGCGCGTGGTTGTCTCGCAGCTGGTCCGTTCGCCTGGTGTCTACTTCTCGGTGTCCACCAACACCACCGGTAACCTCGATGTTCGCAACAACAAGGCTCAGATCATCCCGAGCCGCGGTTCTTACCTTGAGTTCCTAACCGAGTGGGTAAAGGACGACCGCAAGCCAGTTGCTCGCTTCGGCCAGCCAATCCTCCAGGTTCAGGTAGACCGCAAGACCAAGGTCTCGGCAACCATCTTCCTAAAGGCCCTCGGCCTAAGCGAAGAGCAGATCCGCGCCGAGTTCTCGGACATCAAGAGCTCAATCGAGAAGGGTGCTCCTAGCTGGGAGTACGACATCGACCTGATCGAGAACACTCTTGCCTACGACAAGAGCAAGGTATTCGCCACCCCAATCGTCACTAAGGAAGACGCTCTTCGCGAGCTCTACCGCAAGGTTCGTGGCGAGCAGGCCGGTGCCGAAGTTTCCGAGCAGTGGCTAAAGAGCACCTACTTCGACCACAAGCGCTACAACCTAGCCAAGGTTGGTCGTCACAAGCTAAACCGCAAGCTGGGCATCAACGAGGCTGCAGAGGCCACCACTCTGACCCTCAACGACGTCGTTGCCACCCTGAAGTACCTGCTTCTGTTCGACCTTTCGATCAAGAACCACGCTTCGGCAAGCAACGCTCGCCTAGAGTTCGAGCTGAACCTTGCTGGCAAGAAGAACACCATCAGCATCAGCGCCGACGACATCGACGACTTCTCGAACCGTCGCATCCGCTCGGTTGGCGAGCTAATCCAGAACCAGATCCGTATCGGTCTTAGCCGTATGGAGCGCGTAGTTCGCGAGCGCATGTCGACTCAGGACATCGAGGCAATCACTCCTCAGACCCTGATCAACCTGCGTCCAGTGGTGTCGGCAATCAAGGAATTCTTCGGTGCCAGCCAGCTATCGCAGTTCATGGACCAGAACAACCCACTGGCTGGCCTTGCCCACAAGCGCCGCCTTTCGGCACTCGGTCCTGGCGGTATTGCACGTGAGCGCGCACAGATGGAAGTCCGTGACGTCCACCCTTCGCACTACGGCCGCATGTGTCCAGTAGAAACCCCTGAAGGTCCAAACATTGGTCTGATCGGTTCGCTTACTGCCTACGCACGCATCAACACCTTCGGTTTCATCGAGACCCCGTACCGCAAGGTAGTAAACGGCAAGGTCACCGAGACCATCGAGTACCTAGACGCATCTGCTGAAAACGGCAAGACCATTGCCGGTGCAGACGTCGAGCTAAAGGCAGACAAGTCGTTCGCCAACAAGCGTGTAACCGCTCGTTACCGCGGCGACGTAGTTGAGGTTGCCACCGAGGACGTCGACTACATCGACATCTCGCCTCGTCAGCTCGCCTCGGTCTCCAGCTCGCTGATTCCGTTCCTCGAGCACGACGACTCGACCCGTGCACTTATGGGTGCCAACATGCAGCGTCAGGCAGTTCCACTGCTTCGCAGCGAGAGCCCATACGTAGGTACCGGTATGGAGCGCGTTGCCGCAATCGACTCGGGCGCAGTTATCGTCAACGAAGAAGCCGGTGTGGTTTCGGACGTAGACGCCGATGTGATCACCGTTGCCACCGACAAGGGCGGCTACAAGGCTTACGTCATGCGCAAGTTCGAGCGCTCGAACCAGGGCACCGCAATCAACCAGCGTGCCCTAGTTCAGGTAGGCGACCGCGTTGAGGCCGGCCACGTTCTAGCCGATGGTCCAGCCACCGAAAACGGTGAGCTTGCCCTTGGTAAGAACCTGCTCGTTGCGTTCATGCCATGGGAAGGTCACAACTTCGAGGACGCCATTATCCTCAGCCAGAACCTGATAAAGGACGACACCCTCTCCTCGATTCACATCGAAGAGTACGAGGTTGACGCTCGCGACACCAAGCTGGGTAAGGAAGAAATCACCGCCGACCTACCAAACGTTTCGCAGGAAGCGCTGGCTCAGCTTGACGAGCGCGGCATCATCCGCATCGGTGCAGAGGTTCGCCCTGGCGACATCCTCGTGGGTAAGGTAACCCCTAAGGGTGAGACCGAGCTCAGCGCCGAAGAGCGTCTGCTGCGCGCGATCTTCAACGAGAAGAGCCGTGAAGTTCGCGACACCTCGCTCAAGGTTCCGCACGGCGAGCAGGGCACCGTCATCGGTGTTAAGGTCTTCGACTCCGAGGTAGATGGCGACGAGCTGGGTGCTGGCGTAAACCAGCGCGTAGTGGTTCACATTGCCCAGAAGCGTAAGATCACCGAGGGTGACAAGCTTGCGGGTCGTCACGGAAACAAGGGTGTTATCTCTAAGATCCTTCCGGTTGAAGACATGCCATTCATGGCCGACGGTACCCCTGTCGACGTAGTTCTTAACCCACTGGGTATTCCTGGTCGTATGAACTTCGGACAGGTCCTCGAGACCCACCTGGGTTGGATTGCCAACCAGGGCTGGAAGGTAGAGGGCGCTGCCAAGTGGGCCAACGACCTAGTTGCAGAAATGCGCGAGGGTGCCCCAGGCACCAAGGTTGCCACCCCGATCTTCGATGGTGCCAGCAAGGATGAGGTAGTGGGTCTGCTCGGCAGCACCCTGCCAAACCGCGATGGCAAGCGCCTAGTATCCGAAAAGGGTAAGGCTCAGCTGTTCGATGGTCGCTCTGGCGAGCCATTCCCAGAAGACATCTCGGTCGGTTACATGTACGTGCTGAAGCTGCACCACCTGGTAGACGACAAGATTCACGCTCGTAGCACCGGTCCTTACAGCATGATCACCCAGCAGCCGCTTGGTGGTAAGGCTCAGTTCGGTGGTCAGCGATTTGGTGAGATGGAGGTGTGGGCACTGCAGGCTTATGGTGCAGCTCACACTCTGCAAGAGTTGCTCACCATCAAGTCGGATGACATCACCGGCCGTGTTAAGACCTACGAGGCAATCGTTAAGGGCGAAAACATCCAGGCCCCAGGTATCCCAGAGTCGTTCCGCGTTCTAGCCAAGGAAATGCAGTCGCTCGCTCTAAACGTTGAGGTTCTCAACGCTGCCGGCGAGGTAGTTGCACTCCGCGAGGAAGACCGCGATGAGAGCGACCGCGCACAAGAGGAGCTCGGCATTAACCTGTCGCGCAACGAAAACAGCGCAGTAGACAACGAATACACCGAGTACAACTAAGCCCTCGGCTAAGAGATTTAGGAATAAGGAATAAACATGGAAGTTGAAAACTTCGACGCACTCCGCGTTGGCCTTGCAACCGCCGACGACATTCGCTCTTGGTCACACGGTGAAGTCAAGAAGCCAGAAACAATTAACTACCGCACTCTCAAGCCTGAGAAGGACGGCCTGTTCTGCGAGAAGATCTTCGGTCCAACCAAGGACTGGGAATGCTCTTGTGGAAAGTACAAGCGCGTTCGTTTCAAGGGCATCGTTTGTGAGCGCTGTGGTGTAGAGGTAACCAAGTCGAGCGTTCGTCGTGAGCGCATGGGCCACATCGAGCTTGCCGCTCCGGTTACTCACATCTGGTACTTCAAGGGTGTTCCAAGCCGTCTGGGCTACCTGCTCAACATGGCTCCAAAGGACCTTGAGAAGATCATCTACTTTGCGGCCTACCGCGTCATGTCGATCCACGAGCTCGACAAGACCGAAGACTACCCAATGGTTCGCGAGGACTACATTCAGCGTGTTCGCGCAATCCTCGAGGCTCGCGACGCCGAGCTACACGAGGTTGCTGGCGAGGAAATCGCTGCACTTGCTGGTCACCAGCTGGTGCTGCAGCCTGCCGACAAGCTCTGGGAAGCTCCAGTTTGGGTTGACACTCAGTTCGTCAAGGACGTAGAGCAGCTCATCGCAGCCGAAGAGAAGAACCCAGAGGGTTACTTCTCGGGCAAGGGCAAGACCGCCTCTGAGGCCACCGAGATGGACGCACCTGTTGTCCGCGACGCATCGGCCGAGAAGGAAATCAAGCGCCTGCTCAGCGAGTTCAAGAAGAAGACCGACAAGATTGTGCGTGAGTACGGTCGTCGCGAGCGTCGCGACAGCCTGCAGCGCGAGCAGTTGGCTTGGCGCTTGTTCCTAACCGCCAAGGCCGGCGACCTGGTTCAGAACGACGACATCTTCGATGCCTTCGCTTACCAGTACGGCGACTACTTCGAGCTCTCGATCGGTGCCGAGGCAGTTCAGACCGTTCTGGCCGCCTTCGACCTGGAGGCCTGCTCCGCAGAGCTTCGTGCCGAGATCGAAACCACCAAGGGTGCAAAGCAGACCCAGGCCATCAAGCGGCTCAAGGTCGTTCAGTCCTTCATCAACAGCTCCACCGGACCAACCAGCATGGTTCTGGATGTACTTCCAGTTCTGCCTCCTGAGATTCGTCCGATGGTTCAGCTTGATGGCGGTCGCTTCGCTACCTCCGACCTCAACGACCTCTACCGTCGTGTGATCAACCGCAACAACCGTCTAAAGCGCTTCATCGACCTCGGTGCAGTTCCTCAGACCATTCTTAACAACGAGAAGCGCATGCTTCAGGAGGCTGTTGACGCACTGTTCGACAACGGTCGCCGTGGTCGTGCAGTAACCGGAACCGGTAACCGTGCCCTCAAGTCGCTTTCCGACTTGCTAAAGGGTAAGCAGGGTCGTTTCCGTCAGAACCTCCTTGGTAAGCGTGTTGACTACTCGGGTCGTTCCGTTATCGTTGTTGGTCCTCAGCTGAAGCTGCACCAGTGTGGTCTTCCTAAGTTGATGGCACTCGAGCTCTTCAAGCCATACGTTATGAAGCGCCTTGTTGACCTGGGCCTTGCCCAGAACATCAAGAGTGCAAAGCGCATGGTTGAGCGCAGCCGTCCACAGGTTTGGGGTGTTCTCGAAGAAGTTATTCGTGAGCGTCCAGTTCTGCTGAACCGTGCACCAACCCTGCACCGTCTAGGTATCCAGGCCTTCGAGCCACAGCTAGTTGAAGGTAAGGCCATCCAGCTGCACCCGCTAGTTTGTGCCGCTTTCAACGCCGACTTCGATGGTGACCAGATGGCTGTTCACCTTCCACTATCGGTCGAGGCTCAGGCCGAGGCTCGCATCCTGATGCTTGCTTCGAACAACATTCTGAAGCCTTCGGACGGTCGTCCGGTTGCCGTACCTACCCAGGACATGATCATCGGTCTGTACCACCTGACCGAGCACGTTCCAGGCGCAAAGGGTGAGGGCATGGCCTTCTCCACCGTTGCCGAGGCGCAGATGGCATTCGACAGCAACTTCCTCGACATCCGTGCGATGGTAAAGATCCGCATCAACGGCGAGCTACAGGAGACCACTCTTGGACGCACCCTGTTCCGCGAAACCCTTCCTGAGGGCTTCGTCTGGACCGAGGGCCGCGTTGGCAAGTCGGAGATCACCCGAATCATCACCCAGATGGTAGACGACTACTCACGCGTTGAGGTTGCTCAGTCGCTTGACCGCATCAAGGATGCCGGCTTCAAGTGGGCAACTCGCTCGGGTGTATCGATGTCCATCTCGGACGCATTCTTCGATGCAGACGGCGCCTTCGAGGCAATCCGTGCAACCAAGATTGCCGAGGGTGAGGTCAAGCACACCAAGATTCAGGTTGACTTCGAGAACGGCATGATGAGCGACACCGACCGTCGCGACTCGCTTGGAAAGCTCTGGAACGAGATCACCAAGGACATCGAGGTAGAGCTGAAGGGTGCAATCCCAGACAGCAACGCCATCTCCAAGATGGTCAACTCGGGTGCCCGTGGTAACTGGATCCAGATCCGTTCGCTAATGGGTATGCGTGGTCCTGTTGCCACCTCATCGGGTGACTTCATGCCTATGCCTATTAAGGGAAACTACCTGCTTGGTCTTACCGCCAACGAGTACTTCGTCAACGCAACCGGTGCTCGTAAGGGTAACGCGGACACCGCGATGAAGACCGCTGCCGCCGGTTACCTAACTCGTCGTCTGGTAGACGTCGCCCAGGACGTTATCGTCCGCGACGCCGACTGTGGCGCTTCCCGTGGTCTAGAGAAGAACCTTCTCGACGACAAGGTAGTAGAGCTCAGCATCCTGCACCGTAACCTGCTCAAGGACATCACCGTGGGCAAGGAGACCGTGGCACACGCTGGCCAGGCCATCGACATGAAGCTGGTTACCATGCTTCGCGACAAGGGCATTGACTCGGTCCAGATCCGTTCGGTTCTGACCTGTGAGTCGGAGTCTGGTGTCTGTGCGGCCTGTTACGGTACCTCGCTAGCAACCGGTGAAAAGGTTGAGCTCGGTGAGGCAATCGGTATCATCGCGGCTCAGTCGATCGGTGAGCCAGGAACCCAGCTGACCATGCGTACCTTCCACACCGGTGGTGCCGCTGATAGCTCCAAGAAGGAAGTTATCAAGAAGCGTATCGGTGGTATTGAGCAGCGTGTTGAGCGTGAAATCTCGTACGACATCACCCAGGGTCTTACCGGTGTAACCGACCTCCTAGAGGCTCGTATCGGTTGGAGCCGTCAGGCCAAGGTTGGCGTAATGGCCTTCTGGCCAGGCACCGTCGACATCGTTGAGGTAAGCGGCTCGGCCGACTCGGTCAAGTACGACATCTACGTTCGTCCAAACGGAGAGGCTGCCGAGAAGGAAGCTCAGGAACTGGCAACGATGTACTCGTTCAGCCGTACCACCAGCAAGACCTTCAAGAAGCTCTCGCCATTTGCTCCAATCACCTCGGTCAACAACATTGATGACCTGCTGGTTGAAAAGGGCGATGTCGTAGACGCCGGAGACTTCCTGGTTGCCGGAACCCCAATCCCTCACGAGGTATTGATGGTTAGCGGTGCCCGTGAGGCCGCCAAGGTAATCATCGATGGTGTTCAGGCCATCTATGGTTCGCAGGGTGTTCCACTGCACGACAAGCACCTCGAGGTCATTGTCCGTCAGATGCTCGGCAAGGTAACCGTAATCGACTCGGGCGACACCACCATGTTGCCTGGTGAGGTTGTGGACCGCGTCAAGTTCACCGCTATCAACCGCGCAATTGTGAAGGCTGGCCAGAAGCCTGCCTCGGCTCGTCAAGAAGTTATGGGTATGACCCGTGCCTCGCTGGCAGCCCAGTCGTGGCTATCGGCAGCTTCGTTCCAGGAGACCACCCGAGTTCTAACTCAGGCAGCCCTAGACCGCAAGTCCGACAAGCTGGTTGGTCTAAAGGAGAACGTCATCATCGGTAAGCTGATCCCAGCTGGTACCGGTCTTGCCAAGTACCGCAACATCACCGTTGAGGCCACCGAAGAAGCCAAGAACGAGAAGTACCCGAACCGCATTTGGGCAACCCCAACTGCCAACGATGACTTCGATTTCGACAGCACCTTCAACCACACCGACCTCAGCTTCACCTCGATCGAGTCCTACAGCGGCGACTCGGCAGTTGCTGAAGCAGAAGAGAACTAGAAAAACCATTTGACCCGTCGGAGAGTCTTGCGATAGGCTTAACCAAGCGTGTGCTAAGGCACACTATTGGTACCCCAATCGCGAGGATCTCTCCGGCGGGTCACCCCAAAATCTGGTAGCACTACTTACTGGTTTGTAAGTTTCCGTTATGTAGTTAGCCACCGATGCTTGCAAGCAAGAAAAATCTCGCGCTAGAACAGCGCGAGCTCTAAAAGGAGAAGTAGTGCCAACAATTCAGCAGTTGGTCCGCAAGGGACGCACGGCTAAGGTCAGCAAGACCAAGACCCCTGCGCTTAAGGCCAGCCCACAGCGTCGCGGCGTTTGCACCCGCGTGTACACCACCACCCCAAAGAAGCCAAACTCGGCTCTCCGTAAGGTAGCTCGTGTCAAGCTAAGCAACGGCATTGAAGTAACCGCCTACATCCCAGGCGAGGGTCACAACCTCCAGGAGCACTCGATGGTGCTCGTTCGTGGTGGTCGTGTTAAGGACCTTCCAGGTGTTCGCTACAAGATCGTCCGTGGTGCTCTTGACACCCAGGCAGTGAAGAACCGTAAGCAGGCTCGCAGCCAGTACGGTGCAAAGAAGGGTAAGTAATGCCTCGCAAAGGTCCAGTAACTAAGAAGCCAGTCGTAGCAGATCCTGTATACGGCTCGCCAGTTGTTTCGCAGCTCGTAAACAAGATCCTTCTCGACGGCAAGAAGTCGCTCGCAGAGCAGATCGTTTACGGCGCACTCGAGGGTGCAAAGAACAAGTCGGGCGCCGAGGCAGTTGTACTGCTCAAGAAGGCCCTAGACAACATCCGTCCAACCGTAGAGGTTCGCTCGCGCCGTGTTGGTGGTTCGACCTACCAGGTTCCAGTTGAGGTCAAGGCACACCGTGCCAACACCCTAGCTATGCGCTGGTTGGTTTCGTACGCCAAGGCTCGCCGCGAGAAGACCATGACCGACCGCCTGATGAACGAGATCCTCGATGCATCGAACGGTCTTGGTGCAGCTGTGAAGCGTCGCGAAGACACTCACAAGATGGCCGAGTCCAACAAGGCATTCGCACACTACCGCTGGTAATAACTTTTACATCCGCCTGTTAACCTCTGGTTCAACAGGCGGATGTACTTATTTCTTTTAGACGCTTTTTCAAAAAACATACGGAGGAACCGTGGCACAAGACGTGCTCACCGACCTGAACAAGGTTCGCAACATCGGAATCATGGCTCACATTGACGCCGGTAAGACCACTACCACCGAGCGAATCCTGTTCTACACCGGTATCACTCACAAGATTGGTGAGGTGCACGATGGTGCAGCCACCATGGACTGGATGGAGCAGGAGCAGGAGCGCGGTATCACCATTACCTCGGCTGCTACCACCTGTTTCTGGAACAAGAACCAGATCAACATCATCGACACCCCAGGACACGTGGACTTCACCGTTGAGGTAGAGCGTTCGCTTCGTGTTCTCGACGGTGCAGTTGCCGTTTTCGACGGTAAAGAGGGTGTTGAGCCACAGTCTGAGACCGTATGGCGTCAGGCAGACAAGTACGACGTACCTCGTATCTGCTTCGTCAACAAGATGGACAAGCTAGGTGCAGACTTCTACTTCACCGTAGACACCATCATCAAGCGTCTAGGTGCACGTCCACTAGTTATTCAGCTTCCAATCGGTGCCGAGAGCACCTTTGAGGGTGTTGTAGACCTAATCGAGATGCGCGCTCTAACCTGGCGTGGAGATGTTGAGATGGGTGCCAAGTACACCGTCGAAGAGATCCCAGCCGACCTAAAGGAAAAGGCCGCAGAGTACCGTCAGGCACTTCTAGAGACCGTTGCCGAGTCGGACGACGCACTTATGGAGAAGTTCTTCGCTGGCGAAGAGCTAACCGTAGCCGAGATCAAGAAGGCCATCCGCAAGATGACCGTCGCATCGGAGATCTACCCAGTTCTTTGTGGCTCTGCCTTCAAGAACAAGGGTGTTCAGCCAATGCTTGACGCCGTTATCGACTTCCTACCTTCGCCACTGGACGTGCCTGCAATCGTTGGTTCGAACCCAGACAACGAAGAAGAGAAGATCGTTCGCGAGCCAAAGGCTGACGGCCCATTCGCAGCTCTTGCGTTCAAGGTCATGACCCACCCATTCTTCGGTCGTCTAACCTACGTTCGCGTTTACTCGGGTCACATCGACTCGGGCGCCCAGGTCATCAACTCGACCAAGGGCCGCAAGGAGCGCATCGGCAAGATGTTCCAGATGCACGCCAACAAGGAGAACCCTGTTGACGGCGCAACCGCTGGCCACATCTACGCAGTTATCGGCCTAAAGGACACCACCACTGGAGACACCCTGTGTGACCCAGACAACCAGGTTGTTCTTGAGTCGATGACCTTCCCGAAGCCAGTTATCGATGTTGCCATCGAGCCAAAGACCAAGGCAGACCAGGAGAAGCTAGGTCTGGCTATCCAGAAGCTAGCCGAAGAAGACCCTACCTTCCGCGTTGAGCACGACCACGAGACCGGCCAGACCGTTATCTCGGGCATGGGCGAGCTGCACCTCGACATCCTCGTTGACCGTATGCGTCGCGAGTTCAAGGTTGAGGCAAACGTTGGTAAGCCTCAGGTTGCCTACCGCGAGACTCTGAAGCGCGTTGTCGACAAGTACGACTACACCCATAAGAAGCAGACCGGTGGTTCGGGTCAGTTCGCTAAGGTTCAGATCAAGCTTGAGCCTATGGAGGTCACCGAGGACAAGACCTACGAGTTCGTAAACGCCGTTACCGGTGGTCGCGTTCCTCGTGAGTACATCCCATCGGTTGACGCAGGCATTCAGGATGCAATGCAGGTTGGTGTTCTAGCTGGCTACCCAGTAGTTGGCGTAAAGGCAACCCTGCTTGACGGCGCCTACCACGACGTTGACTCGTCGGAAATGGCCTTCAAGATTGCCGGTTCGATTGCCTACAAGGAAGCAGCTCGTCTTGCACAGCCTGCGCTTCTTGAGCCAATCATGGCGGTAGAAGTACGTACCCCAGAGGAATACATGGGTGACGTCATCGGTGACCTAAACTCCCGTCGTGGCCAGATCCAGTCAATGGAAGATGCCTCGGGCGTAAAGGTTGTCCGTGCCCTGGTTCCTCTGTCGGAGATGTTCGGTTACGTTGGTGACCTTCGTTCGAAGACTTCGGGCCGCGCTGTTTATTCGATGACCTTCGAAACCTACGCTGAAGTTCCAAAGGCTGTAGCAGACGAGATCGTACAGAAGAACAAGGCTGAGTAGTAGTTTCACCGCTACCGCTTAATCAAGTAAAATAAAACAATCCCAAGATCTCTTCGGGCAGAGCCCTGTCCGATGATTTATAACGAGTCCTGAGGAGGACATCATGGCAAAGGCGAAATTCGAGCGCACTAAGCCGCACGTTAACATCGGTACCATTGGTCACGTTGACCACGGTAAGACCACCTTGACTGCGGCTATCACCAAGGTACTTCACGACAAGTACCCAAACCTAAACGCTAGCTACGCGTTCGACCAGATCGACAACTCCCCTGAGGAGAAGCAGCGCGGTATTACCATCAACAT
>Ga0213920_1001175_pt1 | contig 15394 bp, 11 predicted proteins | sample McNCre1117MG_FD_161054 | JGI IMG/M metagenome (GOLD analysis project Ga0213920, IMG submission 161054) | Freshwater microbial communities from McNutts Creek, Athens, Georgia, United States - 11-17 MG | ecosystem: Environmental > Aquatic > Freshwater > Creek | place: USA: Georgia | collected...
GCCTAAAGCTGCCGCAACATTTGCCCACGCACCCATCGTGACTGATGGCTCGCCTTTTTCAATGCGATGCAGCGTGACACGAGAAATGCCCGCGGCTTCTGCGGCCACTGTGGCATTGACTTTGAGGGCTTTACGCTGGGCGCGCAGCTGAGTACCCAACGCCTGAAGCGCCGCTAGGGTTTGCTTGGTATCGGGGGAGGATGAATTCGACATACTGATTCTTATTATTTACAAAATATGTATTTTGTCAACTATGAGAATCATAAAATTAATTATTCAACACTCACGTTGAGCTGATACCCATGCTTTTTCAGTAGCGCGTGCTTTTTCGCTTCGTCTAAGTCGGTAGCCACCATTTCAGCGCACATTTGCTGCACCGTGATTTCTGGCGTCCAGCCAAGTTTGGCTTTGGCTTTGGATGGGTCACCCAACAAGGTCTCCACCTCTGTGGGGCGGAAGTAGCGCGGGTCGATTTTGACCACCACATCGCCCACCTTGAGGCCAGGCGCGTTGGCGCCACTGATGGCGGCGACAGTGGCAGTTTCATTCACACCTTGGCCTTCGAACTTGAGGGTGATGCCCAACTCTTCGGCGCTCCATGTGATGAACTGGCGCACGCTGTATTGCACGCCAGTGGCGATGACAAAGTCTTCGGGCTGGTCTTGTTGCAGCATCATCCATTGCATGCGCACGTAGTCTTTGGCGTGGCCCCAGTCGCGCAGGGCGTCTAGGTTACCCATGTACAGGCACTGTTCTAAGCCCTGCGCAATGTTGGCTAAGCCACGGGTGATTTTGCGGGTGACAAATGTTTCGCCACGGCGCGGGCTTTCGTGGTTAAACAAGATGCCGTTGCAGGCATACATGCCATAGGCTTCGCGGTAGTTGACCACGATCCAATAGGCATACATTTTGGCCACGGCGTAGGGGCTGCGTGGGTAGAAGGGTGTGGTTTCTTTTTGCGGGGTTTCTTGCACCAAGCCATAGAGCTCGGAGGTGCTGGCTTGGTAGAAACGGGTTTTCTTCTCGAGCCCCAAGATGCGAATGGCTTCTAGCAAACGCAGGGTGCCCATGCCGTCAACGTCGGCTGTGTATTCGGGCGATTCGAACGACACGGCTACGTGGCTTTGTGCGCCTAGGTTGTAGATTTCGTCGGGCTGGGTTTCTTGCACGATGCGAATGAGGTTGCTGGTGTCGCTCAAGTCGCCATAGTGCAGTTTGAAGTTGGCGTTTTCAATGTGCGGGTCTTGGTAGATGTGGTCGACACGCTGGGTGTTGAACGAGCTCGCACGTCGCTTGATGCCGTGGACGATGTAGCCCTTTTCCAGCAAAAACTCAGCAAGGTATGAGCCGTCTTGGCCGGTAATGCCGGTGATGAGGGCTACTTTGGGTTGGGTGGGGTTCGTCATAGTTTGCTCACAAAGTCTTGATAGGCGGCAGCAAGGCCATGTTGTAAATCTACCTTGGCGTGCCAGCCTAGGGCGTTGAGGCGCGAGCTGTCCATCCACTTGCGTGGGGCGCCGTCGGGCTTGGATGTGTCGAATTCAATTTGACCAGTAAAGCCCACAGTTTGGGCAACAGTCTGAGCCACTTCGGCAATGGTCACATCCGAGCCACTGCCCACGTTGATATGGCTTTGCATGGGCGTGGTGTGTTGGTCGTAGGTGGCTTTAGGCAGCTGCATGACGTGTACGCTGGCTGCAGCCATGTCGTCTACATACAAAAACTCGCGGCGCGGAGTACCTGTGCCCCAAATGGCAACGCTAGGTGCATTGGCCAGCTTGGCTTCATGAAAGCGGCGAATGAGCGCTGGGATGACGTGGCTGTTTTCAGGGTGGTAGTTGTCGCCCGGGCCATAGAGGTTGGTAGGCATGACGCTGCGGTAGTCCACTCCATGGCTTGCCCCGTATTGACGGTTGTAGCTTTCGCACAGCTTGATGCCTGCAATTTTGGCAATGGCGTAGGGCTCATTGGTGGGCTCTAGCGTGCCAGTGAGCAATGCGTCTTCGCGCATGGGTTGCTGCGCCATGCGAGGGTAGATGCAACTGGAACCTAAGAACAACAACTTTTGCACACCGTTTTGAAATGCAGCCTCAATGACATTGGCTTGCATCATGAGGTTTTGATAGATGAAGTCTGCTGGGTACACGTTGTTGGCATGAATGCCACCCACCTTGGCTGCAGCGAGGTAGACCTGTGTAGGTTGTTCTTGCTGGAAGAAGGCGTGTACTGCAGCTTGGTTGGTCAGGTCTAGCTCGGCATGGGTGCGAGTAACGATTTGGCTTTGCGCGACGCCCTGCGCCAGCAAGTGACGCACGATGGCAGAGCCCACCATACCGCGGTGGCCTGCGACGTAAATTTTGGCAATGGAACTCATGAACTGATTTTTTGCCGCAAAAAATCGGCAATGAAGTGATGTTTGTTTTCCAGCACCAAGCCATTGATGAAGCTGGGGTCAACATTCAAATAGTCGTGCACGATACGGTTACGCAAGCCCACGATGGCTCGCCACTCGTTGAGGTCTTGCTGACTGATGCACCCTTGCAGGTGCAGGCTTTCAAATGCGTCGTGCGCCGAAATGGGCACGGGCTGTCCCAAGGCTTTGAGCCAGTGTTTGGTTTTGCCGATGGCGTTTTCTGCCAGCACTTGCACAGCGTGTAGCACGCCACCTTGCTCTAGCAGGCTGAGCTCAGCATGGGCTTGCAAGCGCAGCTTGGCTTCATCGAGCGCCGCAGCTTGTTGATTGGCAATGCGCTCGCATTCGGCTTGGTAAATATCAGGCAGCATGGTTTTTTCGCCAATAAAAGTCTTCGACCTCAGCCCAAGTTTGGGTGAGAAAGTGAAACCATGCCAAGGTTTGCTCGCCTCTGAGCGGTAAGCCTTGATTGGCCACCACTTCGCGCATGGCTAGCTTGGCAGCCATCAGCTGAATGAGGTCAATTTTGTCGGGATGAATAGCTAAGGTTTGCGCGATGAGCTGCACAAGCTTGGCTTCCAATGCCAACTGATCTGCTGGCAAAGTGCCGTTAACCCAACGAATAGCAATGTCCCAATCGCTCTGCGCTGTAGCAGAGCCATTGGCCTGGCTTCCAACCAACACGGCTAACTCTAGCTCTGACACTTGGGCAAGTGCCGTTATTAATTGCGAAAGGAGTGGATGATGGGACACTTGATTTAGCCTCGTCCGTAGGTGTCTTCAAAGCGAATGATGTCGTCTTCACCCAAGTAGCTCCCCGATTGCACTTCAATAATTTCTAATGGAATGCTGCCGGGGTTGGCCAAGCGGTGTACTTCACCTAAGGGGATGTAGGTGGACTGGTTTTCGGTAATGAGGGTGACTTTGTCGCCGCACGTCACTTCTGCCGTGCCCTTGACCACAATCCAGTGCTCAGCACGGTGGTGGTGTTTTTGCAAGCTCAGGCTTGCACCAGGTTTGACTTGGATGCGTTTGACTTTGAAGCGTTCGGCTTCGTCAATGCTGTCGTACCAACCCCAAGGGCGATGCACTTTGCGATGCAGGTTGAGCTCTTGACGCTTTTGCACTTCTAGCTGCTGCACTAGTTTTTTAACATGTTGGCTTTGCGAGCGGTCGGCGACCAGCACAGCATCAGCGGTTTCCACCACGATGAGGTTGCTTACCCCAACAGCGCCCACCAGGCGGCTGCTGGCGTGAATGAAGGTGTTGGAGGTGTCAGCCAACAAGGCATCACCCTGCACCACATTGCCTTGAGCGTCTTGGTGGCCGTCTTGGTTGACTTGCCACACGGCGTCCCACGCGCCTAGGTCGCTCCAGCCAGCGTCTAGCGGCACCATGTGAATGGGAAAGCTAGAGCCGGGACACTTTTCCATGACGGCGTAGTCGACCGACTCGGAAGGCACTTGGTTGAAGGCCTCTTTGTTAGGGCGGATGAAAGGTGTGTCGACAGTGTTTGATTGCCAAGCTGCTTGCGTGGCTGCAGCGATGTCAGGGCGAAATTGCTGCAAGGCTTTAAGCCATGTGCTGGCACGCAGCACAAACATGCCGCTGTTCCATGTGTGTTGGCCATCGGCCAAGTAGGCCTTAGCAACTTCTAAGCTTGGTTTTTCGGCAAACTGAGCAACGGTGTATTCACCATGCACACCCACAGCACCAGACTGCTGGATGTAACCGTAGCCTGTTTCGGGCTTGTCGGGCGTGATGCCCAAAATAACGATACCCCCATTTGCAGCGGCGCGAATACTTTGCTGAAGCGCCGTTTTAAATGCAGCGGGGTTTTGCACGGTTTGGTCTGCGGGGGTAACAACCAAGATGGGGTCTTGCCCGTCTTGGGCGGCTTGCAACGCGGCCAATGTGAGCGCGGGTGCGGTGTTGCGCCCTGTGGGCTCTAGCAACAAAGTGGCTTGGATATTCTTTAGCTCACGCAGCTGCTCTAACGACAGGAAGCGATGTTCTTCGTTGGTCACCACCAAGGTGTTGCCCACCGTGATGTCTGGCGCGGCCAAACGATTGACACGCTCAACGGCTTGCTGAAACAAACTGGTCGTGCCCGATAAAACCAAGAATTGTTTTGGAAAACCCGCGCGCGACAGAGGCCACAGTCGCGTGCCAGAGCCGCCGCAAAGAATGACTGGAACTACTTGATGCATGGGTAAAAGCTTACACCACGCGCAAGCTCTCCACTGCCATGCGCAGCTTTTGCGGTTGCCCTAACAAATCGACCAATACAAAAGCACGCGTTTCGCCATCGTGGGCGATGTATTTGCCTTCTAACCCCTGCAATGGGCCGCTAGCAACTTGCACGTTGTCACCGGGGGCAAACATGCGCTCTAGCGTTTCGAGGGGGGCTTCTTTTAAGAACGCGATGAACTCAGCCGGCACTTTGGCAGGCTGTGGGCCAAAGCTGACCAGTTTGCTGACGCCCATGGTTGAACGGATAGGGCCCCAGTTTTGCGTGGTGTCGTCTAGCTGAATAAACAGGTAGCGGCTAAACATGGGCTCGGTGATGGTCTGCACTTTTTGGTTGCGCAGCTTTTGCACTTGCAGGGTGGGCAAGAAGCAATTGAACCCTTGGTTTTGCAAGTTTTCAAAGGCTCGGGTTTCTTGGCGGGGTTTGGTGTGGACCACGTACCAAGCGGTGTTGTTTGTCTCTGTCATTGGAGTTCTTGTGGAATGTCTCGGCTCATGTGGAGCACACGCCACACATCGATGTGCGCGTCTTGCTCGACATAAAAGATTAAATACGGATGCCCCGTGAGGGGCCATGTGCGCAGCCCTGGCAAGTCCAGCGCATGCGTGTAGCGGGTTGAGCCCGTTGCTGCGTTTTTGCTGATGTATGTATAGGCGGCTTCCAAGCTGTCAATCATTTTCAGGGCTGCGTCTGTTGCTTGCTGCTGCACTAGATACGCCACAGCATCATCCACATCTTGCAGCGCCAAGGCCCTTGGAATAACGGGTTTGCGTTTCACTTGCGCGTGCTTTGGCTGTGGGCAACTTTCTGACGAAGCGCGTCAAAGTAGGCGGGGCTGACTGCCTCTTGCGCGGGCGACTGTGCGCCAGCCAACAACAAGGCACGTAACTGCTGGGCTTGCTGGTCTTTGCGGATGAGTTCGCGCACGTACTCGCTGCTGGTGCCGTAACCACGATGCGCGACTTGCACGTCGACAAATGACTTGAGTGCATCGGGCAATGAGATGTTCATGGTGCTCATTCTTGGCATTCTAAAAGAAATGGCAAATTTTGACAAAGCTCGAATTGCTATGGTTTTCGATCGTTGTTGCGCCGTTAATCTGAGAGTAAAGTGGAAGTTATTTTTGAAAGTAATTGCACCATGTCTACCAAAAACCCATTCGATCCAGCCGCCATGTCTGACAACGTCAAAGAGCAAGCTCAACAAATTTGGCTGGCTGGCTTAGGCGCATTTGCCAAGGCACAACAAGACGGCACCAAAGCGTTTGAAAAGCTGGTGAGCGATGGCATCACCATGCAACGCAAAGTGCACACCAGCGCCGAAGAAAAACTGGCTGAAGCCACACAAAAAGCGACGCAAGCCGCACACACCCTGAGCGAGCGTGCCACAGGCCAATGGGGCAAGCTGGAAGGTATTTTTGAAGAGCGCGTGGCCAAGGCTTTGCATGGCTTGGGCGTGCCGTCAGCAGCTGAACTGAAAGCGTTGCATGCACGCGTGGCAGCGCTTGAAGTACAACTGGGGGCGAAGCAAAAAGCAGCAGCTAAATCAGCTGCCAAGCCCGCGGCAAAACCGGCTGCAAAGACCGCAGCGAAGAAAGCGCCAGCCAAGAAGGTGGCAAAAAAATAATTGGGTTCTGACCCCAATAAGTAACCATGACAAAGAAAGCGCCACGCCGTACCGCTGAGCGGATTTTGGAGGTCACGCTTGACCTCTTTAACCGCTTTGGTGAGCCCAATGTGTCAACCACATTAATCTCGTCCGAGCTCAACATCAGCCCCGGCAACCTTTACTACCACTACCCTGCCAAAGAGGAGTTGGTCACGGCGCTGTTCAACCGCTACGAGGCAGCGCTGGATGAGCTGCTAGATGCAGCGCCTGGCGTGCACGATGTGGAAGACGCATGGTTTTTCATGCACACGCTGTTTGAACTGGTGTGGCAATACCGCTTTTTGTACCGCGACTTGAACGACTTGCTCAGCAAGAACCGCAAGTTAGAAACCCACATCAAAGATGCGTTGTTGCACAAAACCACGGCGTTTCGCACGCTGCTCGATAGTCTTGAGCACGATGGCGCGTTGGCCATCACCGTGAGTGAGCGCGAAGCCACGGCCACACACATGGTGGTGATGCTGACGTGGTGGCTGAGCTACGAATACGTGCGCGACCCGCGCCATGCGCTAGAACCCGAGAGCGCGCAAGCATCTCTTCTGCGCGGGGCTAAGAGTGTGTTGAGTTTGTTGCTACCTTATGCAACAACAGAACATAAAGAACACCTCAATACGCTACTGACGGCGTATTGAGGCTATATGAGATCAACGCTTATTACTGGCAGGTGCTGAGCTGCTGAGCGTCAAAGGCTGAAGGCGTGAAACCCTTGTTTTGCAGTCCGATAGAGAACTGCAGATCCTCCACCACTTTTGAGAGATCGCCTGCAGATGGAGCAAGCGTCATGCGGTCGGTGGGCGACTTGAAACGTGCATTGATACTCTTCGCGAGTGCGGACGAAATCAATTTGCATTTGCTGAGGAACTTAGAACTGCCGCCCCCTACGTTATCCAAGGCACGCGACAACACCAAATTACCAACGGAATCTTGGAAAGTTTTAGCTGCCGTAGCGCTGTATTGCGCCGCAACCAAATTACTGACCGATGCGTGCATGACTTGCGCAAGACCTAAAGCAGAAGGGTTCGCCAATTGCGTTTCTGAACCTGCTTCTTTGGCCAACTCAGCCAAAAGAAGCGACAAGTAGCCGCCTGCTTTGCTGGTATCTACCCCCGCTGCTGCATTCGCGGTCGACAATGGGTCTGTAGATGTGAGAGGGTTTAGTGCAATACGAGCCTCTGTTTCTGCGCTTGGGATGTAGCGCAGACCGAGCATCAATCGTGTACGTGCGAAAGCTTCAAGCATGGCAGTTTGAATCCCCGCATTGTCTGCCGCAGTGATTTTGAGGTTGTCTGATCGCAAGCCAGCAAAGGCCGCCGCCGTATGCGTGAGGATGGATACGCTGTATTCGGTGTTGTTTTTGATGCTGCTTGCTGGAACCATACCCAAGAGTACGAATTCGTTGCCTACGGTTGCATCGGCGGCCTTACCTTCGTCATAGTACTTGGCTGTTTTATCCAGCGTGACCTTCAAGACGACTGAGTCGCTGTAGCCGCCCAATTCAAGCGCGGCTACACCCGTAGTTGCATCGACCAATGCAGTTGCTCCAGAGATCAGGGACCCCGTCTGCGCGTTGTATGCCTCCACTGTTACTTTGCCACTCACTCGCCCCAAATCCGGCACCACCACAATACCCGCAGTGGTGACAGCACGCGTACCGGGAGCACCTGCTGACGCCTCTTTGGTAATGTTCGCCTGCGCAGCCGCTTGTATCGCGGCCATATCTAAGCCTGTTGCCTTGGTTAAGCCTGAAGTCAAAGCTGGACTACTGAACAAGGGTGAGGTGCCGTTGGACAAGCGCGTCAAACTACCAATCATCTTGTTCGAAAGTTCTGTCAAGTTACTCGACTTAGCTGTACCGGTCGATGTTCGCGCGCGTTGCACGAGAGAGAACAAATCATCCGCTTGCTGACCAGGATCCGTACTCGAGGCGGCAAGATCAGCTAGCAAGCCTGCATATAAGTTAGCCCCCGTCAATGGACCAGAGAGGACATTTGTACCATTGAGCACCACAGGACTAGCAAAAATGTCGCCGCCAAGCGTTGTTTCGTCTATGCCGAAATAGGAAAGCACTTTGCTTTTCGCGGCTGTAATCGCAGCCACAGGGTCCGCATCCGTCAACGAAGGTGCGCCAGGGCTAATGCCTGCCTGGGCAGCAATCAAGTTAGTGATGAGGTTGAGTGCGTAATTCTTATCAGCTGTGACAGAGGGCAAGACTGACAAGATCCCAAGACCAGAATAAGGGGCTGCACTTTTGGCACCGGTGTGCTCATCAAAGTAGTAGTTGCCAGGCATGGTCTTGAGAATGAAGGGGCCGGTGTAGCTACCCAAATCAATCGAGACACGACATGATGACACTGTGCCGGAACCGATTTCGGTCCCTACCATGGCATAGGCCTTGACGGCCGTGCCATCTTCAAAACAACCCAACGCGGGTGAAGCTGCTATTTTTGTACCGCCAACTGGGGGCGCAGATCCGCCACCTCCGCCGCCCCCACAACTCGCGGAAAGTACAACCAACACAGCCGATAAACACGCCTGTAAACGGCGTTTGGTATCAATGAACATCATGGTTTTTTATTGTTAAGCGCCGAGCACGGCTACGTTTTGATGAAACAGATCGGTCAAATCTGTGGCTTGGTCGTAGTACTGTGCAGACTGCCATTGCGCGCCGTCACCTGCATCGTTGACTTTGAGCGTATGTACCGCCCATGAAGTCGTCGTTTGAGTTCCTACGGTGACGTCAACCTCAACAGCCAACAGATAGTCGCCGTTTTGCTGTGCTTCAGCGGCCACCGGCTTGGACTCGATGGTCATGCCATCAAGCGCCGTTTTGTCTGTGAACGCTAAGTTACCACCATCTGCACTGAGCACTGGCACATACACATCACCTGACTTGACATACACAGCACCAAACTCATCTGAGCCTAAGTCGCTATCACTTGCCGATGTCGTGATTTTGCTTTGTGACACACCTGCAGACGAACCATCCGCATTGAAGTCTTGCTTGAACACACTCTCCCAGCGCAAAGGTGAAGGTGTCTCGACTGGGTTGCCATTCACCAAGCCATCTTTACTCACTGAATAAATCAGGAAGGAGACTACGTCCTGCTTGCCCGTGTCGCTGACAGTTTGCTTGACCATGACCTTGTAACCATCGGTCACACTCTCGGCGGCCAGCACCTCTGTCGTGAAACTGGACACTGTCTGGTCTGTCTCTGTCGTGCGCAAAGTACGCTCGGCAACAAACTGAACACCACTTTCATCTGTCACAGCCAATGGCGACACAGTGAGTGTTTTGTCGTTGATATACAAACGCCCGTGTGTATCTACTGCGGCTGTTACATCATTCTGATCGCCCGCAACTGTGACAGGATTTTCTGGCGCATAGCCCTTGATATTGTCACCATCGATATCTTGGTTGATAAGCTTCTCAACCTCTTTGACGTCGCTGACGTAGCGCACCTTAGACCAATCTACCGAGGCCTCAAAGTTTGCATTTGCCTTGGTCAACGTGTGTACTTCCCACTGCGTGCTTTCAACGCCGTCGATTGTGCTGACTTTTTTCACCGCCAAGCGGTAAGACGCATCATCCAACTTATTGACGGCATACACAGAAGATGTGACACCGTTGACAACCTTATCAAACGAGGGCGCACCACCTTTTGAGTCGACCAAATAAGTAATGCCGCCGTTGGCCGCATCTGGCGTTGCATCCACGATGTAGAGTGTGCCAAACGAATCTTTCTTCAGCGCAACAGCACCCGTGTCTGTTTTCACTGCAGTCAATGCGCCAACGGCGCTGCTGATCTTGCCGTCATTGTTAAAGTCAATGTTGAACAAAGTTTCAAAACGGTCTGGGTTACGCGATGTCGCCACCTTGGTCCAATCCAAGACGCCATCTTTGGAAACCGTATAAATTTGCCAAGTGGTGTCGATGATTGTCGAACTTGAGGATGTGTTGTCTACTTTGACAGCCACACGGTATTGATAATCTCCGTTACCCAAGTCTTGCTTAGCTACGGCATAGACCTTGGCAGTGCTGGTGCCATTCCAAGTGAAATAGCTTGTTTCTAACTGTGGCGTCATACCCGCGGAGTCCACAATGGCGAGCTTGCGATTGGCTGCCGTGATCGTTGAACCATCTAAAGTCACACCATCCACGATGTACAGCGTTTTATCGGTCTTACTCCATGCCAAGCGTTCTTTGCCCTCGTCTGTGGTGACCAACTGCAAATCACTGAGCTTCACGCCCACTTGGCCATCTGCATTCAAGTCTTCGTTGACGATGTCCTCAACCAAGCTCACATTGCGAGTTGAGAGGTAACCACTACCTGCGTAGCTGTTGCCGACTTTCCCTGTGGCGTCAAGACTCAAGACTTCCCAAGTTGTATCGTCACTGCCATTCCAGTTGTTCGTTTGCTTCATGGCCAAGCGGTAGCCCGTGCCGTCGGCATTGGCTTCAATCGCAATCGCTTCGCGCTTGTTAGACCCAGTACCCCAGCTATTGCTGTATTCAAGCCATGAGGAACTGACTGCGCGTGCGACTTCTGCGCCGTTGACGGTATCCACCAAGTACAAGGCATTGTCACGATCACGTCGCAAGCCAACACCACCTGTATCAGTTGCTACTTTTGTCAATGTTTTGATGTCGATACCAATACTGCCATCGCCATTCAAATCTTGAGCGAACAAATCTTCATAGGCCGCGATTGACTTAGCGCCATACACCGTTTCATCGACCCACATGTTTGTTTTTGCATCCATGTGTCCATAGGTAACCTTTGCATTGGCATCCAGCTGAATGATGTCCCACGTGACTTGCTCTGCGTTGTCTCCCCACTTGTTGGACACCTTCATGGCCAACTTGTAACCCGTGATGGTGCTGCCATTTTTCACCGCCTCAACGGCGACTGCTTCACGCTTGTTATAGCCACCATTCCAGCTGTTGCTGTACTCCATCCAGCCTGCGTTTCCGATTGCAGTCGCAATGGCGGTGCTGCCCTCTCCGTCCACCAAATACAGGCCACCATCGCTATCACGCATGAGCGAAAGACCTGCCGTGTCAGTCTTCACGGCGCTGAGCTTGCTCACATCAATGCCGATACTGCCATCGCCGTTCAAGTCTTGTCCAAAGAGCTGCTCATAAGGCGCAATCGACTTCGCGCCCCAAATACTGGTATCACTCCATCCGCCATTGACCATTGCGCCATAAGATACCCGCCCAGTCGAATCGAGCTGCAAGATGTCCCATGTGACTTGCTCTGGATTGCTGTCGTACTTGTTTGTACTCTTGAGTGCCAACTTAAAACCAGTGCCATCTTTCAACGCCTCTACGGCGATGGCTTCACGCTTGTTGGAACCACTGCCCCAGTTGTTGCTGTACTCCAACCACCCGCCATTGGTGACCGCCGTCGCTTTAGGTGTCGCGCCGGTGTTGTCAACCATGTACAAGCCTAAATCAGCATCACGCGCAAGCACGATACCTTTGCTGTCTGTGGAGACTGTTGTGAGCTTCGACACGTCGATGCCTATGAAGCCATCGTTGTTGAAGTCTTGATTGAAGATGGTTTCATATGGAGTCAACGACTTGACCCCCCAAGAGCTCAAGTCTTTCCAACTACCGTTCTCCATGACGCCGTTGGTCAACTTTCCAGTTGCATCCAAGTGAAGAACGTCATAAGTTACTTGTTCTGCGTTGCCGCCCCACTTGCTGGTGGTTTTCATGGCGAGCTTGTACCCAGAACCATCACTCAAGGCTTCTACCGCAATAGCTTCGCGCTTGTAGTAATCCGTCGTGTTGTAGCTATTGTTGTATTCCAGCCAACCGGCGTTACCAACGGCGGTCGCTTGGTTACCTGCTGCACTGATCAAATACAAACCACCTTCTGGATCGCGAGCCAAAGTTACGCCCGTGGTATCTGTTGTAACTTTGACCAATTTAGAAACATCAACGCCAATAATTCCGTCGCCATTGAAATCTTCATTGAACATGGTTTCATAAGGCGACAAAGATTTCGCACCATAGACGTTGGTATCAGAGCCTCCTCCCATACCCATCATGGCACCACCCGTACCGTAGACCTGCTTACCCTCAGTGTTGAGGCTCAAAATATCGTAGGTCACTTGATCAGGATTAGTGTCGTATTTGTTTGTATTTTTAAGTGCCAGCTTGAAGCCCGTGACGATGCCGCCTTCTTTGACGATTTCGATAGCAATAGCTTCGCGCTTGTTAGAGCCATTCCCCCAGCTGTTGCTGTATTCCATCCAGCCCGAATTGGGCAACTCCATCGGCGCAGCGCCGCTGTCCGAAACGATGTACAAGGCGCCTGATGAGTCGCGCTTCAACACCACGCCTTTGGTATCAGTCGTCACAGCACTGAGTTTGCTGGGGTCAATACCGATGAATTGGTCGCCGTTGAAATCTTCTTTGAAGAAGGTCTCATAAGAGGTGAGCGACTTGGCGCCATACACGTTCGGATCTGTCCAAACACCGTTGACACTGTTGCCATACACCTGCTTACCTTCGGTATTCAAGGTCAAGATGTCATAGGTCACCTGCTCGGGATTTGTGTCGTATTTGTTCGTATTTTTAACGGCAAGCTTGAATCCAGTGATAGTGGCGCCGTCTTTAATTGCCTCAATGGCAACGACTTCACGCTTGTTGTATCCGTTCCCCCAGTTGTTGCTGTACTCCATCCATCCTGAATTCGGCAATTCCATGGGCGTCGCATTGCTCTCAAACACGACATACAACGCACCAGCTGCATCACGCTTAAGTACAACGCCAGCTGTGTCAGTAGCAACCGCAACCAGCTTACTAGGATCAATACCAACGAAGTTGTCACCATTGAAGTCTTCGTTGAATATTTTTTCGTAGGATGTGAGTGATTTCAGTCCATATGCATTTGGATCATTCGTCATGGCGCCCGCAGGACCAGCTGAACCACTGCCAGCCATCATGCCACCGTAAACCTGTTTACCTTGCGCATCCAAGGTGAGGACGTCATAGGTTACTTGCTCAGTGTTCGTGCCCCATTTGTTGCTATTTTTAATTGCCAACTTGTAGCCAGTGATCGTGCCGTTTGTTTTTACAGCCTCAATCGCAATGGCCTCACGTTTGTTGTAGTAGTTGCTATCGCCATTGCTGTACTCCATCCAGCCAGAGTTAGGCAACGCAAAAGCAGTTGTGCCATCTTCACTGACGACATACAGCCCTTTTTCAGCATCTCGTTTGAGCATAGCGCCATTGGTATCGCTGGCTGCAGTTTGAATGAGGCTACTTAGCTTGATGCCTTTAACTCCATCACCATTGAAATCCTCATTCATCAAAATCTCATACGCCATCAAAGACTTGACGCCATAGATGTTTGGATCATTCCAAACACCATTCACACTATTCCCATAAACCTGCTTGCCCTCTGTATTAAGCGCCAAGATGTCATATGAGATTTGTTCTGGACTTGATCCATTTTTATCGCTGTGCTTGATCAGCAAGCGATAGCCTGTAATGACATCACCATCTTTTACCGCCTCAACCCCAATTGCCTCACGCTTGTTGTAGTAATCCATCATGCCTACAGGTGAGTTGCCAGATTCATAGTTATTGGAGTTTGGCAACTCCATGGCTTTTGTACCGTCTTCGCTAATGATGTAAAGCGCCTTGTCTGAATCACGCTTCAATTTGACGCCATGCGCATCCGTTGAAACGGCAGTGAGCGCTGCGATATTGATACCAATACTTCCATCACCATCTAAATCGTCATTGAACTGCAATTCATAAGCCTTGACTGACTTAGCGCCGTAGACATTAGGGTCATTCCACATGCCGTTGACGTTGCTACCGTACACCTGCTTACCCTCTGTGTTGAGGGTCAAAATGTCATACGTCACCTGAGGCGAATCTACCCACCACTTGTTGGTGTTTTTCATGACCAACTTGTAACCGGTCACCGTGCCGCCGCTCTTGATGGCCTCAACACCAACAGCCTCACGCTTGCTGTAGTTGTTTGTATCGCCATTGCTGTACTCCATCCAGCCAGACAATGAAATAACAGCATTGCCTGCCTCATTCAGAATGTACAACCCGCCTTCTGTATCCCGCTTGAGCTTGGCCCCTGTTGTATCTGTTGCTACGGAGAGTAGTTTGGTGAGATTCAGCCCAATCACATCATCATGATTGAAGTCTTCCCCAAACAGAGACTCATAAGCCATGAGGGATTTAAGGCCATAAACATTAGGATCGCTGTTGACCCCGTTCGCCATCATGGCCATGCCATACACTTGCTTACCATCAGTACCAAATGACAAGATGTCATATGTAACTTGCTCAGCACTGGCACCTGACTTGTAGCTGTATTTAACAGCGATTCGATACCCAGTTATGGCTCCGTTGCTGCCGGTTTCTGCAACAACGGCAATCGCCTCACGTACGTTGTAATTGTCAGCGCTGTAAATGTTGGCGTATTCAAAATTATTCGCGACAGCTAATGGCGTCCCAGAAATGACACCTTCTGCTGAGGCTTGGACGATGTATAAACCCTGCTCTGTATCCCGCGCAAGCTGTACACCATGCTTATCCGACGCTAGCAGTGTCAGCTTCGACAAATTCAGGCCGATATCACCATCGCCATTCAAGTCTTGATGGAAGACATTTGCTTCGTAAGCTGAAATCGACTTGACGTTGTAGTCTGAAGTTTGAATCCATTGCCCGTTTTGACCGCTGTAGCCTGAGTTGAGCTTGCCATTCGCATCTATGTACAAGATATCCCATGTGACTTGGGCAGGGCTATCACCATTTTTATTACTCACTTTGATGGCTAGCTTGTAGCCCGTGATTGTTCCGCTATCTGCTTTAACGGCCTCTACGGCCACGGCTTCACGCTTGTTGAAGCCACTTCCCCAATCGTTGCTGTACTCAAGCCACGATGCCGCTGTATCCGACCATTGTTCTTTGATGAGCAAGCTGTCGCTACCGCTCACGATGTAGAGCTTCTTGTCCGCATCACGACCCAATATCTGGCCAGTGGTGTCGGTGTCAATGTTGGTAATGCCTGTAGCCATGGTGC
>Ga0213920_1001177_pt1 | contig 15392 bp, 18 predicted proteins | sample McNCre1117MG_FD_161054 | JGI IMG/M metagenome (GOLD analysis project Ga0213920, IMG submission 161054) | Freshwater microbial communities from McNutts Creek, Athens, Georgia, United States - 11-17 MG | ecosystem: Environmental > Aquatic > Freshwater > Creek | place: USA: Georgia | collected...
ACTTTCTTTGACACCGCAGCCCTGTATGGCTTTGGAGCCAATGAAACCCTGGTGGGGCAGGTCATGAAGCCACACCGCCGCCAGTTCACCCTGGCCAGCAAATGCGGCATGCAGGGCGTCACCCAAAGCGATGGCACCAAAGTGCGCGTGATCGATGGCCGACCCGAGACGATCCGCCAGACGTGTGAAGACGCGCTGCGCCGCCTGCAGACCGACGTGATCGACCTGTACTACCTGCACCGCTGGGACAAAAAGGTGCCGATCGAAGACAGCGTGGGTGCGCTGAGCGATCTGGTGCGCGCGGGCAAGATCCAGACGATTGGCCTGTCGGAAGTCTCGGCCAGCACCTTGCGCAAGGCGCATGCAGTGCACCCGATCACGGCAGTGCAAACCGAATATTCGCTGTGGACGCGCAACCCAGAAATCGCCGTGCTGGATGCCTGCCGCGAACTGGGCGTGACCTTTGTGCCTTTCAGTCCTGTGGCACGTGGCTTCCTGTGCGGCGCAGCGCTGGATGTGACCCGCTTTGACGCCAAGGACATCCGCCGCACCATGCCACGCTTTGCGCCTGACAACTACGCTGCCAACCTCAAACTGCTGCCGGCGTACCACGCAGTGGCCCAGGAAGCCGGCTGCAGCCCTTCGCAACTGGCCTTGGCCTGGCTGCTGCACAAAGGGGAGGATCTGATCCCGATCCCGGGCACCACCTCGGTCGAGCACCTGATGGACGATCTGGGTGCGGTGAATGTCAAGCTCTCCGCCGATCTTTTGGCGGGTGTCGAAGACCTGATCAACGAACGCACCGTGGTGGGCGACCGCTACAACGCGCAAGCCAACAGCGAAGTGGATACCGAGGTTTTTGCCTGAATCCATCAGGCAACCCATCCCTGTCGGGTGTTTCGCTTCTGGTCATTGAGAGAGCGGACAGGGCATTCGGGTGGGGGGATGCATGAGAAGAAGACGATGGGTCACATCTGATCGTGCAACTTTCAGTGGCTCACAATGATGAAATTGCTGGTGATTCAGTCAATCATGATGGTCTCAGATCGGCCATGAGCGGTCTTACATTGGACTTTTGGAATGTCTCCTATCGGTTGCCTTGAACGTAGCGATCCCGTTTGTTTGTGTCGCTCAACTCACAATCGTCAAAATCGTTTGACCATTTGCGATTAATTTTTCCTCACCATCTTTGACCGCAAACAGGTCACATGCGGTGAACACTTGAGTCTTGCCTGGCTTCACGACTTTCGCGCGTGCGATGAACATTTCTCCGACGGCAGGTCGCAAGCAGTTGACTGAAAAATTAGATGCCAACACCTTAGGGCCAGCCACAGTTGCGGCAGCAAAGCCACACGCTGTGTCAATGAGTCCACCGATCAATGCAGCATGCAAGAAGCCTGAATACTGGCCCAGTTCGTCTTTCCACCGGAGCATCAATTCAACTTGCCCCCATTCAGCCTGCACGACCTCCAAGCCTGCCCACTGGTTGAACTTGGCCGAAGCATTGATTTGTTCCAGCAATTGAAGATGATCCATGGATGGCTCCTGCAACGATGCCAAAAATGGCACGGTGTGCTTGTTGATTGACTTTTAAGACGACTGGTCATATTATCCGATTCATGCCTAAGCCAAACGTGCGTGAACAACTGATGGAAGCTGGACTGCGTACCCTGCACTCGCAAGGGTTCAACGGTTCAGCGGTGCAAGACATCACCCAAGCTGCCGGAGTGCCCAAGGGGTCGTTCTACAACCACTTTGAAAGCAAAGAGGCCTTAGCGTTGGCGGCATTGGAGCTGTTCTGGGTCAATGGAACTGCGCGACGTGCTTTGCTGTCCGATGCCTCCATCGACCCTGTTGAGCGTCTGCGCCTTCACTTTCAAAAACTCTCGAAAGCCTTGGCCAAGATCAATTACGAGCGAGGCTGCATGATCGGCAACTTCAGCTCCGAGTTGTCCAGCAAACCAGAGTTCCGCGCCCGTCTTGCGAAGATTTATTCAGACTGGAGCCTCGCGCTAGAAATGTGCATCGAGGATATGAAGTCTGCTGGCAAGCTCAAGGTAAAAGTTCCCCCAAAGGCCCTCGCTGCATTCCTGGTCAATGCCTGGGAGGGCTCGGTCCTGCGTTCCAAAGTGGAGCTCAATGGGGCCGCATTTGATGACTTTGAGCAAGTCGTCTTTGCGGGATTTTTCGCATGAGGGGCTGAAGCCCCTTATTTTTTAACCAATTTCAAGACGACTGGTCATCTTATGAAGCTCAATTCACCCTTCCAGCTGGGTTCACTGGCACTGTCCCATCGCATCGTGATGCCTCCTCTGACGCGCATGCGCGCTGGTGCAGGGGATGGCGTACCGTCCCCGTTCGCTGCGGCCTACTACGCCCAACGTGCGACTCCGGGCGGTTTGCTCATCGCTGAGGCATCACAAATTTCTCGTCAGGGCCAGGGTTACCCACAAACGCCGGGCATCTATACCGAACAGCAGGTTGAGGGTTGGCGCAAGGTGGTCGAGGTTGTCAAAGCAAAGGGCGCCCACTTTGTCTTGCAACTCTGGCACGTAGGACGTATCTCGCATTCGTCATTGCAAGATGGTGGTGCGCTGCCGGTAGCACCATCGGCCATTGCCCCGAAGGGCAACGCACTCACGAGCACTTTCGGACGGGTTCCCCATGAAGTGCCCCACGCCTTGGATCAGGACGAAATCAAAGACATCGTGTTCGCATACAAGCGGGCTGCCGAAAACGCCAAGAAAGCTGGGTTCGACGGTGTTGAAATCCACGCCGCCAATGGTTACTTGCTGCAACAGTTCCTCGAAGACAAGTCCAACCAGCGACAAGACGGTTATGGCGGCTCCATCGAAAACAGAGCGCGGTTGCTGTTTGAGGTGCTGGCAGCTGTGGCGCAAGTTTGGCCCATGGATCGCATTGGGGTACGGCTTTCACCGTACAGCGATGTGGGCGATATGGCAGACAGTGATCCGGCTGCGCTTTACTCCTACGTGATCACGAAGCTGTCTCAGCAGGGCATTGGCTATTTGCATTTGATCGAGCCGCAAGTGCGTGCAGGGTTGGTGGCCGAAATGAACATGAACGCACCCGAATCGGTGTGCCAATTGTTCCGTCATGCTTTTTCGGGACCACTGATTGCATCAGGGGGCTTTACCTCTCAAAGCGCCGAAGCTGCACTGAATGCAGGATATGCAGACTTGGTGGCCTTTGGACGCATGTTCATCGCCAACCCCGACTTGCCCAAGCGGTTGGTTACGGGTGCACCGCTCAACGAACCCAACCCCAAAACCTTCTACGGCGGAGGTGAGGCCGGTTACACGGACTACCCACACCTCAACATGGAAGCGGCCTGAGTAGCAGCGCTCTCATCTCATTGAATCAAAAAAAACGAGGAAACACAGCATGACTGAACATATCAAGATCACCCAGCAAGATGGCGTGCTCGAAATCATCTTTGCCCGCCCAGATAAAAAGAATGCCTTGACCAACGACATGTACCGCGCTGCGCGTGAAGCCGTGGAAAACGCCCAACGGGACAAGACCATAAGGGTGGTTTTGATTGGTGCGGAGGGCAACGCCTTCACCGCAGGCAATGATCTGGGGGATTTTGCAAATGTGTCCTCCGGTAAAGCTGGTGAGCCGCAGGCTGGTCCATTCATTCAGTCCATAGGCCGAGCTGAAAAACCCATCGTTGCCGCAGTGCCCGGCATCGCAGTCGGCGTTGGAACCACCATGCTGCTGCACTGCGATCTGGTGTATGTCGCAGACACAGCCAAACTCTCGGCTCCCTTTGTCAATCTAGCGCTTGTGCCAGAAGCTGCATCCAGCATGCTCATGCCTGCCCGCATTGGTTATGTCCGATCTTTTGCAGCATTCGCATTGGGTGAAAGCATCAGCGGGCCAGAGGCAGTAGCACTGGGTTTGGCCAACAAAGCCTTGCCTATGGAGGAAGTATTGCCTGCTGCACGCCTTGCGGCACAGACCCTGGCTAAGAAACCCGCAGGTTCACTCGTTGCGACCAAAAAGCTGATGCGCGATGCAGAGACCATCCTGGCACGCATGCAGCAAGAGAGCGTGATCTTCGGGGAGCGGCTCAAAAGCGAAGAGGCACGGGAGGCTTTCAGCGCCTTTGCAGAGCGTCGCCAGCCTGATTTCTCCAAGTTCTGATCCTGATCGGAGATGGCCATGAGCGGCATCCATTCAGAAATGACACCCTTTTCAGCTTTGACTGCTGCCATGCAGCAAGACAATGGGCGCCACATGATTGACTTGCCCGCCGACTGGCTACAGGGACGCACTGCCTACGGTGGACTGTCGGCGGCACTGTGCCTGGAGGCCACAAAGCGCAGTCACGAGAACTTGCCACAGCTTCGATCCGCACAGTTTTGCTTCATCGGTCCTGCAACAGGAACGTTGAGCATTTCAGCTGATGTTCTTCGGAAAGGAAAATCCACCGTCATCGTGGGTTCCGACTTGATGGGTGAAGGTGGCTTGGCAGTCAGATCAACATTCTGCTTTGGTACGGGCCGCGCCTCCTCACATGACCATCAATCGTTGGTCATGCCAAGGGTGTTAGGGCCCGACGAATGCCCCGACTACTACGTCTGGCCAGACCGTCCCAACTTCATGGGCCATTTTGATGGCCGACTCGCCGCTGGTGCGATGCCCAGAACGACCGGCGCAAAACCTGAAATGACGGTTTGGTTGCGTCACCAAGATGCGGGCGATGAAACCGATTTGGTGCGCTTACTCGCACTTGCAGATGCACTGCCACCGGCCTCATTGGCTATGTCTAAAGAATTTATTCCCATCAGCACCATGACATGGTCTATCGACATGCTGGACGCCAAGCCTTTCACTTCAACAGGTTGGTGGTTGGTTCAGGCGACTGCTGATACATCACGCGAGGGTTATTCCGCGCAGAGCACTGTGATCTGGAGTCCTGACGGGAACCCCGTTCTGATTGCCCGTCAGAACGTGGCCATTTTTGGTTGAAGCAATGGCCTATCTCAAGAAGATATTTGCGGTTGCATGTGTCGGTACGGCCATCCCGAACTTGGACCTGTTTAGCATCAACATTGCACTGCCCAAGATTGCTGCCGAATTCAAGGACATACCGCTGGAGGACTTGTCTTGGGTTCTCAATGGTTACGCGATTGCCTATGCCGCTTTGCTGGTGTTCTTCGGGCGTTTGGCCGAAGGCTATCGGCGCGACCGCAGTTTCATTCTTGGGGTCGGAATTTTCACTTTGGCGGCTGCGGCCAGTGCCACCGCCAGCAATGTCTGGGCGTTGGTGGGGTATCGCGTGATTGCCGCAGCGGGGGCTGCGTTGATGACGCCCACCTCGATTGGCCTGATATTGGCAACATTTCCACCAGAGCGTCGGGGCGCGGCTGTTCGCAACTGGGCTGGGATCGGCGGCTTGGCCGCCGCACTCGGTCCAGTGCTTGGCGGGGCATTGGTGTCCATTGATTGGCGCTTGGTTTTCGTAGCCAATGCCACTTTGGGCGCTACTTCCATCCTGATCGGATGGCGGCACCTTCCACATGTACCTGGTCACGATGTCAAGCGCCCCAGTTTGGTGGCTGCGTTCTTGGTTACGGCGGGCATTGCTTCATTGATCTTTGCCATCGTCAAAATCAATGCCTGGGGCTGGCGATCGCCTCAGGTCATGACCAGTCTGGCCGTTTCGATGATCTTGTTGGCAGCGTTTCTCTTTCATTCACTGCGCTCAAGCAATCCCTTGGTTGACCCGGCACTGTTTCGCATCCGTCCTTACTCGGGCGCGGCCCTGGCCATGATTCCTTACTCGGTGAGTTTCGGTGCCATGCTCTTTTCAGTCGCGGTCTGGGGGCAGTCAGCGTGGGGATGGAGTGCCCTGCAAGCTGGTCTCGCCATCATCCCTGGTCCACTGATGGTGCCGTTGACCTCCACCTTTGTGACCGGACGATTGATTGAACGCGGAGGGGCCATCTATCCCGTTACCTTAGGTACTGCACTCATCATGACGGGCTTTGGCATTTGGGCCTCATGGATTGGCACTGAACCCAATACCGTATTGATCGTGATGGGCATGTTCTGCAATGGCATGGGTGTTGGACTGATCTTTCCTGCGCTGATGGGTACAGCAACCCAGGCTTTACCGCCAGATGCTTTTGCAACAGGCTCAGGGGCCATCAACATGCTGCGACAAGCCTCTATTGCCATCGGTGTCGCATTGTTTGTGGCCATTGTGGGTTCACCGGTTTCACTTCAAGCTCGACTTGAGGCTTTTCAATTCGGCTGGTGGTTCTTGGCGGCGGTGACTGCACTGACTCTGGTTCCGACATTCAAGCTCCTGAACACAAGGAAGTCATGAAAACGGCGTTCTATGGATGGCGGATCGTTGCCGCTTGCATGCTGCTGGTCACGGTGAGTTGGTCGCTCGGCATCTTCGGCATGGGCGTCTACATCTACGCATTGACCAAGTTCCAGGGCTTTTCAGTCACCACTGTTTCCACTGGCGTCACGGCTGCCTATGTGCTCGGTGCCTTGCTCTCTGTCAGTATTGGGAAAACCATTGCACGCAAAGGGCCTCGCTGGGTGGTGGCGTTTGGTTCCCTGGCCATGGCCACAGGGGTGTCACTGATGCCGTATTGCACCCAGCCATGGCATGTGATTGCCAGCTTTTTGGTCTTGGGTCTTGGCATGTCCTGTCTTTCCACCAACACGGTGGGCAGCACTTTGGCTCCTTGGTTTGAGCGATTTCAAGGACGCGCCATGTCCACCTCCATGCTGGGTGCCAGCATTGGCGGCATGATCAGCACGCCCTTGCTGATGAGTGGCATTAAGGTCTTGGGATTTCAAACCACCGCCATGATCGCTGCAATAACAACAGTGGCTTTGGTTCTGCCTTTGGCACTCTTTGTCTTGAAGAAGAAGCCTGAAGACATGGGCTTGCACCCGGACGGGATCGAGCCTCAATCGAATGCGCAGGCACCCTTATCCGTACAGTGGAGCCTTAAACAGGCTGCGACAACTGTCCAATTCAGAACGGTTGTGGTGGCCTTTGGGATTGGCTTGTTGGTACAGGTCGGATTCCTGAGCCACCATGTACCCATTGCTATCCCCGTCTTGGGCGTGGATGGAGCAGCAGCAGTTGTGTTGCCGCAGGCGTTGCATCGTTGGTTGGCCGCCTGTTGTTGGCGCGGTACGCCGATCACCTGGATGTCCGAATGGTTGGAACCTGTGTCTTGCTGATCGCAGCAGGCTCCCTGCTTGGTTTGGCCTTGTTGCCAATGAATTGGGCATTTGTGCTGTTCAGCATCGCCTACGGGTTGACCTGCGGTAATGTCACAACCCTCTCTCCCATCATCGTGCGTCGTGAATTCGGCGCGGCATCATTTGGCATCGTCTATGGATTTGCTGCTGCATTCATCCAGCTGACAATGGCGTTTGGTCCCACCCTGTATGGCGTCATTCGGGACATGTTTGGCAGTTATGTCCCGGTGCTCCTGATGTGTGCTGCATTGAACTTGCTGGCGGCGACTTCGGCGTATTTCGGAGGCCGTCGCCCTTTGATGTCTCAATCTTGAGATTCAGTTTTCGCAAAGCGGTCATTGGCAGGACAGAAGCCATTGACCGCTCAGGGTCGGTCAGAGACTGCCATGATCAACTGAGTCAGTCAAAAGCGAGCAATGTGCACCCCCAATAGGCATCATTTCGGATCTATATTTCCGGTGCCTTGCCTGTTGACTTGCCATTGGCAATGTCTCCACGAAGTTGATCCAGCACCCACTGAGGTCGCTCGGTGCACGCCAAATCGTCAGGTCGATTTTTCATGCTCTCGATGGCCAAGAGCAGCTGAGACTTGTTTTTGGCCAATCGCTTTTGCAGCCGTTCAATCTCCTTGACCTTGTTTTGCAGGCTTTCCAGCAATGCGTCATGTTGCCAAGTCGACCGGGAATCCGGCAGCAGATGGCGAATTTCATCCAAGGCGAAACCTGCGCTTTGGGCGGTTGAGATGATCTCCAGCATCCACAGGGCTTCAGGCCCGTATGCCCGGTAGCCGTTCTCTTGACGTTGAATGGTGTGGAGCAAGCCGCTTTTTTCGTAAAAACGGATGCGCGATGTCGCCAGGCCCGTGCGTTTGGCCAATTCGCCGATTTTCATGGAGGGGTGGAATGGATGCTTGACATTGAAGTTAACTTTGACGTTAGAGTCACCTCATCGTCAATCGTTTCAGGAGCGCTTTGCATGCAAACCATTTTGGGTGCCACTGGCCAAATCGCAGTGGAGTTGGCCCGTGAATTGCACCGGTCGCACACCACGGATCTGCGGCTGGTGAGTCGACATCCACAAAAGATCCACGAAACCGATACCGTGGTGTCAGCCAACTTGCTCGATGCCGCTCAGACGGCTCAAGCGGTCAAGGGCAGCAGCATCGTGTATTTCGCGGCGGGCTTGCCACCAGACACAGCCATGTGGGAGGCTCAATTTCCTGTCATGTTGAAGAACGCTTTGGATGCAAGCCGTGCAGCGGGCGCGAAGTTTGTTTACTTTGACAACACGTACATGTACCCGCAAGACGATCGCCTGTTGACCGAAGACATGCCGTTCGCACCTGCAGGTCCAAAAGGCAAGGTGCGCGCCGCGATGGCCAACACCGTATTGGCGGAAATGGCACGAGGTGAGATGCCCGTGCTGATCGGTCGGGCACCGGAGTTTTATGGTCCCGGCAAAACCCAAAGCATCACCAACACGCTCATCTTGGACAACATCCGTGCAGGGAAAATTCCTCGTGTGCCTGTTCGCGATGACACGCTTCGCACCTTGATCTGGACACCAGATGCGAGTCGGGCGCTGGCGGCATTGGGCAATGCACCAGACGCCTATGGGCAAACCTGGCACCTGCCTTGCGATGACGATCGTTTGACCTACAGGCAGTTTGTGGCGTTGGCGTCCGAGGTCTGGGCCCAGGAGCAGACCTACAAAGTGCTCGGCAAATGGGTGCTCACGGCGGCGGGTCTGGCATCCAAACAAGTGCGTGAACTCCGTGAGTTGTTGCCTAGATATGGGCAAGACAACCTGTTTGACTCTTCAAAGTTCAAACGGCGCTTTCCCGAGTTCCAAGTGACCAATTACCGACAAGGTCTGGAACGCATTCGCGATGAGTTTCGCAAGAACCCTGCTTGAAAAAAAGGCCGCATTCTTGGACATGCCGAACAATTCCAGGGGCCAAACGCCTTTGCGTCAGCCAACTCCCTGATCTGGATGAGGGCTGCAAGCGGCGCAGGCATGCAAGGCTGTTTCAGCTTGCAACCGAGTCTGCTCAATCAAATACTCCAGAAAGACCCGTGTCCTGTCTGGTATGAATTTGCGGCTCGGCAGCGCTGCGTAGATGGCCAGTCGCCCCGTGATCCATGGCGACAGCACCCGTGTCAACGTGCCTTGCGTGAGGTAGGGGGCTGCAATGTCCATGGACAAAGACGTGATGCCGGCGCCGTCCAGCGCAGCGCGCAGAAGCGTGTCGGTGTGATTGGCCAGCAAAACAGGCTTCACTGGCACCTCCTGCCACTGGTCCGCTTGTTGTGGACACCACAAGCGCCAGATGCGTGGTCGGGTCTGGGGTAATCTCAAGCGCAGGCAATCGTGCTGTTCCAGATCCTGGGGCATACGGGGCTCCCCCCTGCGCTGCAGATAGGTCGGCGAAGCCACCATGAAAGCCTCGGCCTCGATGACTTTGCGGGCCACGATATCGGCATCAAAGTTTTCATCTGTTCCCAGCAGGGTGATGTCGTAGTCTTCGATGGGGGGCTCGGTCAGGGAGGAGACCTCCATTTCAATGTGGACTGCTGGATGCAGCTCGCGAAACCGGGCCAGCAAAGGCGCCAGAACATAGGTCGCCAGCACGGGTGGTGCGTGTATGCGCAGCAAACCAGCCATCTCGGTGGTGTGCGAACTGGCCATGGCATCGGCTTCATCGATGTCCTGCAGGATGTAACGCACACGGCTTAAGTATTGCTGGCCTGCTTCCGTCAGCGACAGGCGTCTTGTGGAGCGCTGCAGCAGTCGCGTGCCGAGGTGTTCCTCCAGATCGGCAACGAGCCTTGTGATCACGGGTGCCGACATGTCCAGCGCACGCGCTGCGGCGGCAAAACCACCTTCATCCACCACCCGCTCAAAAACACGCATTGATTGCAATCGATCCACTGGAGGCTCCTGGAGGGTTTTTCAAGCACTTGATTATTTCTGATTCGGAAATGAATCAGTGATTTATTTCCTATTTTTCTCTATTGAAGGAAATTTTAAAGTTCGTCCCATCGATGCAGCGCTTTCAACCCGAAGGTCCATCGACCCGGCCCCAAGCCTCGTCATGCGGACAGGCAGGCCGTTACTTGAAACCGAAAGGAACCTGACCATGAACCGCTCTTACCTCTCTGCTCTGACCGTTGCGCTTGCCACTTTGTCTGCCGGTCATGCCCTGGCCTTTGACGCCTCGGCACCCAAAACCCGTGAACAGGCCAAGGTCGAATTGACTGAAGCCATCCGCACGGGTGACATCGTGATCAATGGGGAGATCGGTCAAAAAGCCAATGAAATGTTCCCGGGCCTCTATCCAGCCAAGCCGATCGTTCAAGGTAAGACCCGTGAGCAAGTCAAGGCTGAGTTGGCCGAAGCCATCCGTACGGGCAACATCGTCGTCGGCGGTGAGTCAAATCAAAAAGCCAATGAAATGTTCCCTGCCCTGTATCCTGCCAAGCCGGTGGTCCAGGGTAAAAACCGCGAGCAAGTCAGGGCCGAACTGCAGGCCGCCATTCGCAGCGGCCAAATGCCGGTCAACATTGGCGGGTGAGTCACTCTGACTGAACAGGTCAAATGAACGCCGGGCGGACCTCTCCTGGGCCTTGTCCGGCAAATCCGTTCCTCTAGCAAACTGAGTTTTATGAACATCCTGCACGAACCCTCTATCGTGATCGCCAGTCCTCAGTCCAGCGAACAGTTGGTTCTGATCTTCCACGGCGTGGGATCCTCCGCATATGACCTGGCACCTCTGGGCCAGGCACTGGCCAAGGCATGTCCGGGCGCTGCCGTTGTCAGTGTGCAAGCCCCTTACCCTTCGCAAACAGGCCGCGGACAGGAGTGGTTTTCCGTGAGGGACGTGACCGAAGACAACCGGCCTGAGCGCATTGCACAGGCCATGCCGCAATTTGAGCAAACCGTCCGCCACTGGCAGGGCGTCATGGGCATCGGTGCCGAGCGCACCGTGCTGGTGGGTTTTTCTCAGGGCGCCATCATGTCGCTCGAAGCCACGCAAACGCCAGAGCCTGCAGCGGGCAAAGTCATTGCCATGGCCGGACGCTTTGCCCAGCCAGTCCGACAAGCGCCAGCGGGTCTGCAGTTCCATCTGATCCACGGCGAGCAGGACGGCGTGATCCTGCCCCAGTGGTCGGTTCAGGCCCAGCAGCAACTTGGGGCACTTGGGGGGGGCGTGACTCTGGACTTGCTGCCAGGTCTTGGCCACGGCATCGATGAACGTGCGCTGGAGCTTGTGATTCGTGGACTGTCCTTACCAAAGGGGCCGTGATGGCCTTGGAACTCAGGATCGAAGAACAGGTCTACGTGCTGTCCACCATTCTGGACGGCCAGCCTGGCGAGCTTGCACGACTGCAAGGCGGTGCGCAGCACTTGTTGCCAGGCAACGTTACACCAGGCGAAGCCCGGCTCGAATTGGCCATCGAAACGGCCGAGGACTGGCTGATGCCTCACGTTGCGAGGAGAAATGGACAGGTGCTGGATGTGGTGGACGTCACAGGCCGTCTGACATCCGGCCTGCTTGCCGTTCTGGGGACATCAGAGCGTACCTGGAGCCTGGCTGCCATTGAGCAGATGTTTGTCAATGTGGTGCATCTGACCACTGGGCCCAATTCGAATGCTGGGCTGAGCCAGCATCTCCTTTTTGTGGCCGACTTGCTTTTGATTCGGGAGTTGGCGCACCACGGCCAGGTTGTTAGCGTGAGCCTGCGAGGCAATCGAAACTCGGCTTGAAGAACAGACGAACAGCGCAGCCCATCAAGCCGCGTCAGGCTGCTGGCTGGGCGCCGCCTTCTGAAACGCTTCGAGTTCCATGCAGGCCTTCTCGACTGCCATGATCAGCGGCCATTGGCTCAGGTCCACTTTGAAGCGGCGCGCACTTTCGATTTGCGGGATCAGGTAGCAGTCGGCCAGGGTGGGCTTGTCGCCGTGGCTGAAGCGGCCGCGTTGGCTGTCGGCGGCCAGCAGGGCTTCGTAGGCGTCGAAACCCGCGCTGATCCAGGTGCCGCACCAGGCGTTGATGGCGTCGTCGTTGGCACCAAAGGTGTGGCGCAGGTACTCGAGGATGCGGCGGTTGTTGACCGGATGGATGTCGCAGCCGACGATGGCGGCCAGTGCGCGCACCTGGGCGCGGCGCTGCGGGTCACGCGGCAGCAGGGCCGGGGCGGGGTATTTTTCTTCCAGCCACTCGATGATGGCGGGCGACTGGATCAGCACCTCGTTGCCGGTGTCCAGCGCAGGCACCAGCTGCTGCGGGTTGACGGATTTGAACGCGTCCTGGAGGTGCTCCTCCTTGGCCAGGTGCACGGCCACGTATTCGGTGGGCAGGCCCTTGAGGTTGAGCGCGATGCGTGTGCGGTGTGAAGTGCCGCTGCGCCAGAAGTTGTAGAGTTTCATGGTGTTCCTTTGGCTGTTCTTTGGGCTGTTTTGAGGGGCGTGGGCAGCACCCGCTCAGCCCCGATTCTCATAAACGCCCAGCTTGCGGTGCAGGGGCGATTCATCGGCTATGAAAACATACGAGGCCTGGTCCGCACGCAGGTTCTTCAGCGTCACGGCTTCGTAGCCCGGGGCGCAGCAGGTGTCGGCTTCGACCAGCTCGAAGGTCTTGTCCATGATTTGCGCCTGAACATGCCCTTCGATCACATGAAAGACCTGTGCCGGTGAGCGAGCCGGCAAGCGCAGGCTCTGGCCGGGGCGCAGCATCAGGGCATAAAAGCCCAGGATGTTTTCTGCGTCACCTCCGGTTTCGGGGTTGATGTAAGTGACTTGCACGCATGCCTGCGCAGGGTCATCTGCGGCCAGTGTTTGCAGCGCGGCTTGGGTGTCGGCCCAGGGGTAGCGCAGCATGGGGTAAGCCTTGTTGCTGCGGTCGAACATGCGGGTGGGGGCGATGCCTGCGCGGGTGTTCTGACGGTCGCCGGTCCCGGCGGTGATGGTCTGGCGCTCGCCGTTGATGTGGTAGCTGGCCTCCATGTAGTACACCAGGGGCAGGTCCAGTACATCAAGCCAGATCACCGGGTCGGTGCCGTCGTGGCCGTGTTCGTGCCACAGGCCAGTGGGCGTGAGGATCAGGTCGCCTCGGCTCATGGGGCATTTCTCGCCATTCACGGTGGTGTAGGCACCTTCGCCTTCGACGATCATGCGCACCGCGTTGGGTGTGTGGCGGTGGCTGGGTGCCCACTCACCCGGCAGCAGCAATTGCATGCCCAGGTACATGGCAGGGCTGGCCTTCATGTTTTCCAGGCCATGGCCGGGGTTGGCCAGTACCAGCACGCGGCGCTCGGCTTTTTCAATCGGGGTCAGTTCGCCCGCCTGCAACAGCAGGGGCTTGAGCGTGCTGTAGGCCCAGTGGGTGGGTTGCGTCTGGCGGGTGGGCACCTTGGGCGGCAGCACAGCGCGCAGGCTGGGCCACAGGGGGACCAGGTTCAGGGCCTTGAGGTCGTCGCGGTAGTCCTGCGGCAGGTCTTCAAGTCGTCCGAGTTCATGCATGGGGAAGCTCCTTCACTGCCGGATCATAGTGCGACAGTTCTTGCGTCACTGTCTCGAGTTGATCGCGCAGCCAGCGGTGGGCTGCGTCCTGCTGGTGGCGCTGGTGCCAGATCATGTACATGGGCATGGCGGGGCAGGGCAACGGGACCTCGGCATCGGCCAGGCCGCGCATCAGGTGTTGGCGCAGCAGACCGGGGGCAGTGGCCAGCAGGGCCGTGCCCTGGATGAAGGCGGGCAGACCGGCAAAGCCCGGCACCATGACCTTGAAGTTGCGCTGGTGCCCTTGTTTCAGGAGGTGCTGGTCCAGGTCCAACGGGCGATGGGGGGCATACAGCACGGTGATGTGTTCGGCGGTTAGGTAGTCCGCTCGCGTGCGTGGTGCCGTGCGCACGGCCGGGTCGTAGAACACGCGGTAGCGGTCGGTGAACAGGCGCTTTTGCACAATGTCGGCGCCTTCGGGGGGACGGGGGCTGATGACGAGCTGGCATTGCTGCTGGCGCAGCATGTCGGGTGTGGGCACATCGGACGCGATGACGCGCAGCGACACACCCGGGGCCTGCTGGCGCAGGCGCTGCATCAGTGCGGGCAACAGGGTGTCGCGCTGGAAATCGTTGGCTGCAATGGTGAATGTGGTTTGCCAGTGGGCCGGGTCAAAGTGCTCGGCCTGGGCAAACCGCTCCAGGTCGCCGAGCAGTTCGCGGGCCCGCTCGGCCAGCACCAGTGCCCGAGCCGTGGCCACGATGCCGCGCCCGGACTTGGTGAACAGCGCATCGCCAGTGATGGCGCGCAGCTTGTCCAGCAGGTGGCTGACCGCCGATTGCGTGACCCCCAGCCGCTGGGCTGCGCCGGTGATGGAGCCGGTGTCCACCACCGTGACCAGCAGCCTGAGCAGCCGGGCATCCATGTCCAACCAATCGAAATTGTTCATGAATATGATGATAAGACATGTCTTGATTGCATGGGTTGAAGACGCGAAACTGGCCGAAGTTTCAAAAGGAGACCCGTATGGAAAAGCACTGCATCGAGGGAACCACCCCGTTTGATGGGGATGCCGCCCGCAAAGGCTATGCCCTCAACAAGATGTGCTTCTCGTTCAATTCGGCAGGCAACCGCGCTGCCTTCCAGCAGGACGAAGAAGCCTACATGACCCAGTACGGTCTGACCGAGGCCCAAAAGGCCGCCATCCGCTCGCGCCAGGTGCTGCAGCTGATCGATGCCGGTGGCAACGCCTACTACCTGGCCAAGTTCGCCGGTATTTTCGGGCTGGACATGCAGGACATCGGTGCCCAGCAAACCGGCATGAGCAAAGATGCCTTCAAGGCCAAGCTGCAGGCTTACGCCGACTGATCTCTTCTTTGTAGGAGCGGCGCCGCGCCGCGATAGAGCGCTTGCAGGTCATCGACCATCGCGGCGAGGGCGCCGCTCCTACAGCAACCATTCAAGGAACAACCATGGCCCAACTTATCGGCGGACTCGCCACATCCCATATTCCTGCCATCGGCAATGCCATCCACAAAGGCCTGCAGGCCGACCCGTATTGGGCGCCGTTTTTTGCGGGCTACCCACCTGTGCAACAGTGGCTGGGTGCGCAAAAGCCCGATGTGGTG
>Ga0213920_1001179_pt1 | contig 15387 bp, 17 predicted proteins | sample McNCre1117MG_FD_161054 | JGI IMG/M metagenome (GOLD analysis project Ga0213920, IMG submission 161054) | Freshwater microbial communities from McNutts Creek, Athens, Georgia, United States - 11-17 MG | ecosystem: Environmental > Aquatic > Freshwater > Creek | place: USA: Georgia | collected...
TGGGCACTTCGTCTTCCGAATCCGTTTTGCCACGCATGATGGAAAAAATGGAAAACCTCGGCGTGCGCAAGTCTGTTGTGGGCTTGGTCATTCCAACTGGCTATTCGTTCAACTTGGACGGCACCTCCATCTACTTGACCATGGCAGCCATGTTCATCGCGCAAGCGACTGACACCCCCATGGATCTGACACAACAGCTCACCTTATTGGCCGTGTTGTTGCTCACCTCTAAAGGCGCAGCAGGCATTACCGGCAGCGGCTTCATCGTGTTGGCCGCAACTTTGTCCGCCGTGGGCGGCGTGCCAGTAGCGGGCTTGGCGCTTATCTTGGGTATTGACCGCTTCATGTCAGAAGCGCGTGCCTTGACCAACTTGGTGGGCAATGGCGTGGCAACTTTGGTGGTGGCCAAATGGACGGGCGACTTGGACATGCAACGTTTGCAGGATGGCTTGAACAACGCCACGCCTGAAGAGACCGAAACGCCTGAAGTCATCCTCGGTCAAAAAGAAGCGCACATGGCGACTTCAGCCAAGCACTGAAAGAAACCTCGCCGAGGCTTAGACCTTTCAAGCCTCGGTGGTGAACACCGTCAACACACCGGTGTAGCCGTACAGTGATTGGTGGGCAATCTCACCACCAGCAAAGAACCCCACCAACGGCACATCACCCAAGGCGCGGCGCACGATGTGCATCTCGGCACTCGGGCCACCAAAATGCGGGCCACCGCGCCCCGCGCAGCTCACATAAATGGCACCCGCCATGCGCCTGGCCGGATGCGGATGAATAGCGGTATCGGCGTTGAGTGCGCCAGCCAACTCGGCCGTCATTTCTTCGGGCTCTAAGGCTTCACGAACTTCCGCACAAATGCGCGTCAAGTCTGCACGCGCAGCTGCTGCGTTGCGCTGGCAAAACGTAAGGCGCATGCCAACCTCAACGGGTTGCGCGATCGCCATCGCCTCACGCGCCGGGTCTAGCCCAATGATGTGGCGTACCAGCACTGCATCATCAAACTCGCCCGTGCGTTTGATCGCAGGGTCATGCGCCTGTGCCAATCCGACCAAAGTGGCACGCACTTTAGCGATGGCAGGTTGTGCATCGGCGAGGTCAACCTGCAAATCGCGCGTCAATACATCCAGGGCCGGCTCGTCGTCCAAGGTCAGCACCAGGTGATTTTCAGAACTGGTGATGGTGTGCACTTTGGCAATCGGTCGGCAACCTTGCGTGACACGCGAGATCATGGCCACGTTGGCGTCAAATGCGACACCACTCAGGCCGCCATGAAACACACCGCTAGCGCCGCCTTGCCCAGCCATGTTGCCATCACCATTGAGTGCGAACTGCACCTCGTCGGCTCGGCTCGCGGACAAGCCACCAAACACATAGCCACTGGCGGTGCGTTGAGCCAACTCGGCAATCAGCTCGGGCACATCGGGTGTTTGCGCATCTGCATGCACCAGCGCGGTGTGCGGCACAAACTTGCTACCCGTCGTCCCCGCCTGCGCCAAAGGCGCCACGCCACTGAAAACGCGATAGTGTTCAGGCGCAATGTCGCACAACATGACACTGAGTGCGGGCTCGTCAAAGTACTCCACGTTGTTGGCCGCAATGCCCACGCCCACCGTGCCCGCCCAGTCAGTCACCTCTGGCAACTCGGTACTCAACAAAGACAAGATCTCTTGCGCATTTGCGGCGTAGTGGTCGGTGATGTAGAGCAACCCCAAGTGCGGTGCACTCGCATATTCGGGCAAAGCCATATGCGCACGTAGCTGCGCCAATACCAAGCCTGCGGCCATCTCCCACTGGGGATGGGTTGCGTGACCGTAGGGGAAAAGTTTCATCGCTTGGGTTGGGCTGCTGTTTTACGTGGAGCTGCTTTGCGCGCTGGCGTTTTAGCTGCGGTCGTTTTGCGTGCGGCAGTTTTGCGTGCAGTGGCCTTTTTTGCGGCGGCTTTTGGCGCTGCTTTTTTAGCCTCCGGCTTGGCGGTGTCTGTTGCGGCATGCGCATTCGCGCGATGTGCCATGTCATTCATGGCATGTGCCGCGATGTGCTGGAACTGGTCCGTCAATGCGCCCCACCACTGAGCCGGGTCAACCCCCGACACTGATTTTTTGGGACTCGCCTTGGCGGCTTTGGGTTTGGCTTCGGGCGCAGGCGCAACCGCTTCAGGCTCAGCGACTTCTGGCGCGACGGACTCTGGCTCGGTAGATTCAGCTTTTGTGAATGCATACGCAGATGCTGCTTGTGCGGCATCTTGCGTCTTGGCCTTGAGCGACTCGGCCAAGTCGTTGAAACTCATGTTCATGCCCTTCAAGGTATTCAAGGTCATGCGCTGCACTTCGAGTGCTTGAATCGTGGCGCCAACGGCCTTGCTGTTTTGCTCCAGCCAGAACTGCACAGTCTTGAGTTCTTGGATGCGCTTGTCCAACTCTTCGGGATCCAACGTGGGCGCAACCCAACCGGGTGCGGCGCTGTGCGTAGCGGCACCTCCACCTGGGGTGAGATTTTTTAAAAAATCAAAGCCCGGGACGAACTTTGTGAAATCAAAACCGGCGGGGTTGGTCATGTCTGTCTCCTATGTGTATATGTCGCATTAAACCAAACCCCAGCCCACAGTGGGCTGACAGATCAATGATTGTGGTCACCGTGATCGTGGTCGCCATGGTTGTGCGTGCCATGATCATGACTTTGCATCATGGGCGGCTGCATGCCAACCAACACCTTTAACGCCACGGTCGATTTCACGCCTTTGGCGTCTTGCAGTGTCAAGGTCATTGGGACGGTGCTGTCTTTGGTCAGCGGGGCTTTGATGTCCATCAGCATCACATGAAAGCCCCCGGGCTTGAGCTCCACTGCCTTACCGGCAGGCAAGTCAAGCCCGTTAGGCAGTGCCGCCATGTGCATCACGTCTTTATCCATTTTCATTTCGTGAATCTCAGCCACGCCGGCTACAGGACTGCTCACGCCGATTAGCTTGGTGTTTGCGTTGGCGGTGATCTTCATGAAAGCGCCGCTGGCCTTTTGTCCTGGTACGGTGGCACGTACCCAAGCGTCTGTGACGGTCACGTTTTGTGCAAATGCGCTGACGGTCAACACCGTGCTGAATGCCACAGCAATGAAGTATTTAGAAAACTGCATAAAAGCTCCTTGGGTTTAATGGTGATGTTCGTGAAGAGGTGCGGCTTGAACATCGAGCAACGCAGCTGGCAGTTTCAAACCATTCGTCGAGGTGCCGCTGACCGGAATTTCTGACCAGTCATTTTGGCCGCTTTCACACACCTGCAGAATCTTGATCCACATCGGGCCCGCGAGGTCTGGCACACGCCCCATAAACGCAAACTCTTCAAACTGATCGTCAGGCAAGGCCGCTTCTTTGCTGCTCGCCATCCAGCGCAACTCGGCCACATCATCCGTCACCGTTTTACCGTGGCTGCTGTAGGCCTGCACCAGCTTCGCTTTGCGTGTGGTGATGACCCAACCTGCTTTAGGTTGAGGCTTTGCACCTTGAAAGCCTGTAGGCACTTGCACCGCAATCCCTGTCGTGGCCGAGCCGTTGCAACCATGGCTCACACGCAGCGTGGCTTTGTAATAGCTACCCGCTACGGCTTGTGGTTCGATCAAGGTGATGTGCGCGTGTGCGTGCAGCGCCATCCATGCCATGCTGGCCAACAAAAGCTTGGCACAAGTGAAAAAGTTTTTCGTCATCTGGTTTTCTTTCTGTGTGAATCTACGTCAATCGAATTTGGCCTCAACGCCCACATACAAAGAGCGACCATCGCTTGGGTAATAAGCCGCCAAGGTGGCTTTGTTGGTGGCGGTGTAGTCAGCAGCGATGTTGGTGGTGCCCGCGTATTTTTTGTTGGTCAAGTTGCGGGCATCCGCGAACCACGACCACGTCTTGTCGATGGCCTGCCCTGCTTTGAAGCCTAGGACCGCGTAGGCATCGTTGTAAAGCGAGTTGGTGTTATCCATAGGTGCGGCACGTGGCGCCCATTCAAATTTGGGTCCAGCATAAAAACTGCGGTTGCCATGCACCTCTGGGCCAAAGCGGTAGAGCACTTCGCCACGCAACAGCAATGGCGGGAACCCAGGCATTGCGTTGTTGCCGTAGTAGGCGTTGTCTTGAAATGTGAAGCGACTGTAGAGCAACGCAAAGCGGCTCTCGACATGCCGGTCGTACACATGGTTACCACCCAATTCCAAACCTTGGTGCAGGGTGTTGGGGATGTTCTGCGTGATGAAACTGGTGCAACCTGGCGGATTACTACAGCTGGTTTGAAACTCGTTGTGCAACTGCGCGCGGTAGTAAGTAGCGTCCCAACCGAAACGGTGCTTGCCCATCTGCGCATCGCCGCGTGAACCAAACTCAACGGTTGTTCCACTTTGCGCCTGAGTGGCCAAAGTCGTAGTGCCGGTCAATCCAAAAATAGGCGCTTCAAAATTTCGACTCACGCTGGCAAACACTTGGTGGTGTGGCGCCAGGTCGTGCATCACGCCCAAGCGTGGGCTCCATTGCGTGAACGTGTGGTTCATGTTGTTCGACGCCAAGACCGTGTCTTGCACCTTGCGCTGCGCGCTGTCGTATTGCAAGGCGCCCACCAACGTGGTTTGCTGCGACAACTTGTATTTGCTTTCCACAAACGCACTTTGATTCTTAGACTGCTGCTCGTAATCAGAAGTCGGGGCTCCGATCGCTGCCCCTTGGTTGTTCGTGGGTTTGGATGTGCCTTTGGTAGACCCCATGCTGGGCAGATATGCGAATGTCACCTCATGATCAGTGAAGAGCTGAGTCACCTTGATATGGCCACCTTGTGTCTTGGCGCGTTGCGCAACGATGGAGTCAATCGGATGCCACAAGCTGTAGCTCATGGCATACGCCGCGAATTCGTAAATCGTGCGGCCATCGCGCACCGTGGTTTTGTTGGCGATGCGCTGCGCATCCACATCGCGGCGCCGGTTGGCATCCACTCGGTAGGGATAGATACCGCCAACTTGTGAGCTGTTGGCCATTGACGGATCTTGCTCTAACTCGGCTTTGGTCAAATAGCCCGGCAACTGTGTGCGGCTGCGCACGTCGGCCATGTCAAACCGTGATTCGACATCTCGATTCACTTTGACCCCAAAGTTTGCCAAGAGCTTTTGGTTTTCCATTTGGGCATGGTCACGAAAACCATCTTGCTGCGTGTGTGAGCCCGCCAAGTAATAGTCCCACCCAGGGGCGCCATCCGCTGTTGGCTTGATCACACCCGCCGTGCTACCAAACACTTTGTTGTAACCAAAGCTGCCCACCTCGGCACGGCCCACATAAGCAGGACTGGTGTAACCCGTGGGGGCCACAAAGTTGATCGCACCGCCCAAGGTGGTCGCGCCATAGGTGGTGGCATTGGGGCCGCGCAGCACTTCGACGTAACGCGAGGCGTTGGGGTCCACGGTTTGCATGTCAAAGAAACCGTCGGCGTAATTGATGGGCACCCCGTCTTGCATGACCTTGGTGCCAAAGCTGTGGTACGTGCGACTGAGCGCAGAGCCTCGAATGGAAATACGGGCTTCTTCAGAACCAAACCGATCTTGAATGAACACCCCAGGCGCAAGCCCCAAGCTGTCGGACCAGGTAGATTGACGACCTTCGCGCACGACATCCAAGTCCACCACAGAAGCACCACCGGGAATCGTTTTGACGCGCTCTTGTGCGCTGTCAATGCTCAATTGAGTGAGCGAGTCCGTCTTGCCCACGATTTCAACTGTGCCCAACGATTGCGCTTGCACCGTCCATGCACAGGCAGACAAACAAGCAAGCGCCACAGGCTTGCATAAAAAAACATTCAGGTGTTTCACAACCGTGCTTTCTCGTTGACCTCGAAGGTTTAGATATGCACCCATGCAGCACACCCAACCCACCAACTAGGCCGAGGCAAACACCTCAAGCCCGCTTAAGGAATCAAAGAGAAAACCGAGGTGGCCCGCGCGAGGGCAGAGGCGGCGCCGTGAGCGCCGTAATGTGCGCCGCAGCGATGTGCTGCAAGGCATAGGCCAATGGCGCGGGTTGCGTCAACGTGGTGTCGAATGCCGGAGGAGGTGCACTGATGGAAGCGCACAAAGGGCAATCAAGCGTGTGGCTGGAGGCTGCCACAGCATCGTCACCTTGCACCACCAACTTCACGCTGCCAGCGCTGGTACAGACCAAGTCCATGCCGTGCGGGTTGACGATGGGGGACGCCATGGCCACGCCGAGCGACAACGCAAACCAAACCAGCACAAGGCGGGTGAGTTGGATGGCGTGACGTAGCTGCTGCATACGTTCCATTATGGGGCAGGCCGCAAATGGTGCTTTATTGACTTCCATCAATAAACAGCGCGCGTGATGAGCGCAACATAAAACCAGTTAACAAGGAGCCTAACTAGATGGACACATTGCATGCCACCGCATTCAAACAAAAGCTAGAACACCAGCGCGCTGACTTATTGGCGCAAATTGCGCAACAGCGCGGGGGGCAAACCAGCCGCGCAGAGGTGACAGCTGAGCACTTTTCGCACCCAGAGGATTCGCACGCACAAGTCACCAGCGAACGTGAGGTGGAATTCGCCATCAACGAACATGAAACCGCCGAATTGGCAGCGATTGACAAAGCCTTGGCGCGCATTGGCGCAGGCACCTACGGCCACTGCATCGATTGCAACGCCAAGATTCCTGAAGCCCGCCTGAATGCCGCCCCTGAAGCCGCACGCTGCATCAGCTGCCAAGAAAAACAAGAACACACCCACCACTAAAGAGAGAAAGAAGACACATGATTACTTTTCACGCCGTTGTTTGGATGGACCATCAAGAAGCCCACGTGCTCATGTTTGACCGTGAGCATGTTGAAAGCCAACGCGTCAAATCACGCACGCACCACAAGCACCAGGGGACGACCGCCGACACTGCCGTTTTCTATAGCCACATTGCTGAAGCCTTGCAGGGCACACACGAGGTGCTCGTGACAGGCCCAGGCGTTGCACGTAACGAATTCCGCGATTGGTGCAAACAGCACCATGAGGATGTCACGATCGTGGACAGCGTTTCTAGCGATCACCCCACCGACGCGCAAGTCGTTGCAATGGCGCGCCAGTACTTCAAAAAATTTGACAACATGGCGGCTGATCCAGCGCTCAGCCACTAAGTCGCCGACTTGTCTCCGACTGCGGTTTCAATGCTGCAGTCTTCATAGGCTGCGTTATGCTTTTGGGCATGCGCAGCCTTTTCCATTTCGCCTTCAACGTCACCGACCTCGACATCGCACGCCACTTCTATGGCGATGTATTGGGCTGCACCGAGGGCCGCAGCACCGACACGTGGGTGGACTTTGACTTTTATGGCCATCAAATCTCGCTGCACCTAGGCGAGCCCTTCAAGACCCAAAACACGGGGCATGTGGACGGCAAACTTGTGCCCATGCCGCACTTTGGTTTGGTGCTGAACTTATCCGACTGGCAGGACATGGCCGAACGGCTCAAAGTCGCAGGCACGGCCTTTGTGCTGGAGCCACATTTGCGCTTTGCAGGTCAGCCGGGCGAGCAGTGGACCATGTTCTTCCTAGACCCTTTCGGCAACCCGCTAGAGATCAAAGGCTTTGCTGACTTGAATCAGCTTTACTGAATCAAGCCTTTGGCGGTGTGACTTCTTGATCAATCGCACCAAACACGCTTTGGCCATCTTTGCCTTTGACCTCTATTCGCACACTGTCGCCAGTTTTGAGGTACGCCGTGCTGGCTTGACCATCTAGCAAAATTTCAATGGCGCGTTTTTCAATCAAGCAACTGGCGCCTTTGGGCCATTCGTGTTTGCCCTTGTTTTCTGTGGGCGCATTGCTCACAGCGCCGCTGCCGATGACAGCACCCGCACGCACTGGACGCGTTTTGCTCACATGGGCAATCAATTGACCAAAGTGAAACGCCATGTCAGCGCCCGCATCGCACATGCCCACCTTGCGGCCATTGACCGCAGATTGCACCGTCAAACGCACACGACCATGGTCCCAAGCGTCGCCCAACTCATCAAGCGTGACGGCCACAGGGGCAAATGCGGTGGCGGGTTTGGACTGCACATAGCCCAAGCCTTTGGGTAATTCGTTTTTAGCCACCATGCGAAGCGATACATCGTTGACCAATGTCACCAATCGCACAGCCTCCAACGCCTCGTCGGCCGTTGCCCCCATCGGAACATCACCCGTGATCACGGCGAGCTCTGCTTCAAAGTCGAGCCCCATCGTTTCGTTGGCACAGTGCATGCTGGCTTGCGGCCCCACAAAGCTATCGCCACTGCCTTGGTGCATCAAAGGGTCGGTTTCAAGTGCGTCATTTGGCAAATCGATTTGATGCGCAGCACGAACAGTCGTGACATGGCTCAAATAAGCCGAGCCATCCACCCACTGATAGGCACGTGGCAATGGCGCCATGCACAGAGCGGCGTCAAACGGGAAGGCGTGACGCGCTTTGCCGCTGTTCAAGGTTTCGTACAAGTCTTGCAACTGCGGTGCGATGAAGCCCCAATCGTCCAACGCTTGCTGCATGCGGGTGGCAATGCCCGTCGCATAATGCGCGGTGCTCAAATCGCGTGACACGACCACCAGCTGTCCGTCGCGCGTACCGTCTTTGTATGTGGCTAATTTCATGCCACGATTCTATGAAAGATCGCCCTCACGCCATGCGCGCCCCTGCCCCGCCCGCCAGCCAACCCCATTTGCAACGCAAACATGCGGTGCTGTTGGTGGTGGGCGTGTTGCTGTTGCATCTGTGGCTGTTGGCCGGCAGCCCCTTGTGGTTCTCCCCCGACGCGGGAAAGCCTCTGCGCACCCAAGCCTTGGTGACACGCCAAATTGAAGTGGCCGCCCCGCGAGCGCCGCAAATACCCAAACCTGCGCAAACCTCTCCGATCAAGCAAGCCCCCTTGCAAAGTGCAGATGCACCAGCAGACGCGAGCGCCAACAACAAACCCTTAAAGTTCGATGACCTAGGCAACGACCTCACCGCCCCCGTGGGCCTGCCCGAACGCAGCGCCTCTGCCGTGGACTTGCCACCCTACAAACGCGCAAGCGGCGAAAGCTTGACCGAAGCCACAGCCTTCAAAGCCCCAGACTCCGCGCTGCTGAAATACCAAGTGCAAGGCCAAGCCAAAGGCTTCAACTACTGGGCCTCAGCAGAGTTGCTATGGACGCAAGACGGAAAAGACTACGAAGCCCGTCTAGAGGTGAGCGCGTTTTTGCTCGGCTCGCGCGTGCAGATCAGCAAAGGCACCTTGGGCGCTGAGGGACTCATGCCGACACGCTTTGGCGACAAAAGCCGCAGCGAGCTGGCGGCCCACTTTCAGCGAGACAAAGGCATCATCAGCTTCAGCGCCAACTCACCCGATGCGCCACTGCTCAAAGGTGCACAAGATCGCTTGAGCGTGGTGCTGCAGCTCAGCACGTTGCTGGCGGGCGATCCAGCACGCTTCCCGACGGGCACCATGCTGTCGTTCCAAACCGTATCGCAGCGCGAGGCCGAGGTGTGGCAATTTTTAGTGGAAAAAGAAGAATTGCTGCAATTGCCGTTTGGTGAGGTCAGCGCTATCAAGCTCAACCGCCAACCTCGCCGAGAGTTTGATCAGCACATCGAGTTGTGGTTCGCCCCCAGCATGGGCTATTTGCCCGTGCGTTTACGCATCACCAACGCCAACGGCGACTTTGTGGACCAACTTTTAAGCAAAGCGGAGAAGCCCAGCTCTTGAATTCGACAGTTTGAATCCGATATGCTTGGATGAAACTCTTTTTCCACCGAAAGAAACCCATGGACATGCTCTACAACTCTGACACGTACTCCGTGATGCACCTGCAGGTGCAAGACGACGCGTTGGCGCCTGTCCGCCCAGACGTACCCGCCTTGGCTCGCCATGGCTTTGAAATTGTGGACAAGCGGTCCGGCAAAGAGCTTTTTTTGGAAGGCTCATGGGCAGAGCAGTTCCAAGCCCATCTGCGCGCTTGGCAAGAAAATGCGCCCACCCAAGAAGAGGTGGAAGACACCTTGGCGGGCTATGCCGAGTTGGCGCAAAACCCTGTCGTCGTCCACTAAACCGGACACACGCACGACAAGCAGGGCGCTCAGGCGCCCTTTTTTGTGGTCAGGCTTACCTACAATCAGCCGCTATGACTGCATACATCCTCAACCTGTCTTGCCCTGACCGCCAGGGCATCGTGCACGCCGTGTCTGGCTTTTTGCTGGAACGCCAAGGCAACATCGAAGAAGCCGCTCAATACAACGACCACGACACGGGCCTGTTCTTCATGCGCGTGCAGTTCGCGTGCGATGCGGTCAAGCAAGACGACTTGCGCGCTCAACTGGCCACCTTGGCGGCTGAGTTCGACATGAAGTGGACCTTGCACGACACCACACAGCCCATGCGCACGGTATTGATGGTCAGCAAAGAAGGCCACTGCTTGAACGACTTGCTGTTCCGCTGGAAAAGCGGCCTGCTGCCCCTGGACATTCGCGCCATCGTCAGCAACCACCGCGAGTTCTACCAACTCGCCGCCAGCTACAACGTGCCGTTCCACCACATTCCCGTCACCGCAGCCACCAAGGCGCAGGCAGAAGCCAAGCAATACGAGGTGATCGAGTCTGAAGGCGCGGAGCTGGTTGTGTTGGCGCGTTACATGCAAATCTTGAGCGACGACTTGTGCAAAAAATTAGCAGGCCGAGCCATCAACATTCATCACAGCTTTTTGCCCAGCTTCAAGGGTGCCAAGCCGTATTACCAAGCGCACGACCGTGGCGTCAAGCTGATTGGTGCCACCGCCCACTACGTCACCGCTGATTTGGACGAAGGCCCCATCATTGAGCAAGACGTGGCCCGTGTGGACCACAGCAAAACCGTGGAAGACTTCACCGCCCAAGGCCGCGACACCGAAAGCCAAGTGCTGGCCCGTGCTGTCAAGTGGCACAGCGAACACCGCGTATTGATCAACGGCCACAAAACGGTCATCTTCAAATAAGCCACCACGCTTGCCGCTATGAGTGCCAGCCGCATCCCGCCCATCCAGTGCTTACTCACATTTGAGGCATTGGCGCGGTTGCGCTCGGTCACCCAAGCCGCTGAAGAGCAATGCGTCACCCCCAGCGCGGTGAGTCATCGCGTGAAGCAGCTGGAGCAGTTGCTCGGCGTGAAACTGTTTGGCCGCGCTGACTTTTCGCTCACCACCGAAGGCAGCGAATACCTCGCGCATGTGCGCGAAGGTTTGGCCATTCTTGAACGCTTCCCCGGCAAAGAAGGCAGTGCCACACCGGGCAAACGCAAACTGCGCTTGGCCGTGACGCCCACGTTCGCTCGCTCTATTCTGATGCCGCGCTTGCGCCAGTTTGCCGACGCCTATCCCGAGATCGACATCACCCTGCAAGTGAGCATTCCGCTCTTGGACGTGGTGGCCGAAGACGCCGATCTGACCATTCGCTTTGGCACCGGTCGCTATGCCGACGTCGAGCACGTGTGCATCATGAAAGACGACGTGACGCCCATGGCCTCACCCGCCTACATCCGCGAACATGGCCCGTTTGACACGCCTGAAGATTTGCAAGACGCCACGCTGCTGCGCAGCCCGCTAGAGCCTTGGCGCACGTGGTTTGCCGCACACGACTTGGATTGGCCCGAACCGATTGACGGCTCTAGCTTCAACGACATTGGCCTGATGTGCGATGCCGCGGCCCAAGGTTTGGGCGTCGGTCTGGTGCGATTAAAACTCGGCACGCCGTGGCTAGAAAACGGCACGCTGGTGCGCATCTTCCCGCGCCAAGTGCCTAGCCCGCATGGGCATTACCTGTGTTGGCGCACGGGAGCAATGGACAGGTGGGAATGTGCGGCGTTTGCGGATTGGCTGAAGAAGGCTGTTCCTTAATTTCGTTGCGTTGTTTTCTCTCGCTATGAAGGGGAGGGGGCGTGCCCATCTGTCCGCTTGACGCGACCGAAGTAAGGCAGCAAAACCTTTTCAAACCAAGCTGTAACTTTCTTCACACGCCAAACGCCAGTTTTGCCGTAAAGTGCAACACATGAACGCACCACTCACCTCTGACCAGCAAAACACCCTTGCCCGCGCTGAGCGCCAAGCGCAAGTTGTGCAAGCCCTGCTGCAAGTGCTGCCACAGCACGCCCTGCTCTACACCACCGAGGACACCGTGCCTTACGAGTGCGATGGCCTTACCGCCTACCGCGCTCGCCCCATGTGTGTGGCTTTACCCGAGACAGTAGAGCAAGTGCAAGCCGTGCTCAAAACCTGCCACGCGCTGGATGTGCCCGTGGTGGCGCGCGGCGCAGGCACTGGCTTGTCGGGCGGCGCGATGCCGCACACACAAGGTGTGACGCTGTCGCTGGCCAAGTTCAACCAAATTTTGAATATCGACCCCATCGCACGAACTGCCGTGGTGCAGTGCGGTGTACGCAACCTCGCCATCAGCGAAGCAGTGTCGCAATACGGTCTGTATTACGCGCCCGATCCTTCCAGCCAAATCGCGTGCACCATCGGCGGCAATGTGGCCGAGAACTCGGGTGGCGTGCACTGCTTGAAATACGGCCTCACCGTGCACAACGTGCTCAAGGTGAAAGGCTTCACCGTCGAAGGCGATCCTGTGGAGTTTGGCAGCGATGCGCTTGACACACCGGGCCTTGATCTGTTGCCACTCATCGTCGGCAGCGAAGGCATGTTGGCCATCACCACCGAGGTGACGGTCAAGCTCATTCCTAAACCCATGTTGGCACGCTGCATCATGGCCAGCTTTGACGACATGCGCAAAGCGGGTGATGCGGTGGCCGAGGTGATCGCCGCAGGCATCATCCCCGCAGGCTTGGAGATGATGGACAAGCCCATGACCATCGCCGTGGAAGACTTTGTGCACGCGGGATACGACCTGAATGCCGAGGCCATTTTGCTGTGTGAAAGCGACGGCACACCCGAAGAGGTGGAAGAAGAAATCGGCCGCATGAGCGATGTATTGCGCCGCTGCGGTGCCACCGCCATCACCGTGAGCAAAGATGAAGCGCAACGCATGCGCTTTTGGAGTGGCCGCAAAAATGCCTTCCCCGCTTCGGGTCGCATCAGCCCCGATTACATGTGCATGGACAGCACCATCCCGCGCAAACGCTTGGCCGACATCCTGCAAGCCATTTCAGAGATGGAAAAGAAATACCAATTGCGCTGCATGAATGTGTTCCATGCAGGTGACGGCAACTTGCACCCGCTGATTTTGTTTGATGCCAACGACCCGGATCAACTGCACCGCTGCGAGCAGTTTGGTGCCGATATTTTGGAAACCAGTGTGGCCATGGGCGGCACGGTGACGGGCGAGCACGGCGTGGGCATCGAGAAGGTGAACAGCATGTGCGTGCAATTCAGCGCAGAAGAGAACGAGCAAATGTTTGGCATCAAGCGCGCCTTTGACAGCAAGGGTTTGCTCAACCCCGGCAAGGTCATCCCCACCCTGCACCGCTGCGCCGAATACGGCAAGATGCTGGTGCGCGCGGGGCAGATCAAGCATCCGGATTTGCCGCGGTTCTAAACGTTCATGTGGTCAAGCTTCTCGCTGAAGCTTGACCAACTTGGACTGTAAATTTTTTTTCACAGCAGTCCACTCGCTGGCGATGATTGAATAAACAACGGTATCCCGAATTGAGCCGTCTTTCAAAATTTGATGACTTCTCAAAATGCCATCTTGCTTGGCACCCAGACGCTCAATGGCACGACGTGACGCCTCGTTGAAATAGTGCGTACGAAATTCCACCGCATTTGCCTTTTGCACCTCAAACCAATATCGCATCAAAAGATATTTAGCCTCTGTGTTGATCGCGGTGCCTTGCGATGACTTCCCATACCAGGTGTAACCAATCAATCCGCGTTTATGCGCAGGCTCTACGTTGTAAAACCGTGTCGTTCCGACAATCATTTGCGTCTTCAGGTTTTTCACAACAAACGCCATATTGCCGTTTACTGAAGCTTGAATCGCCAAATCAACGTAGCCTGCCATTTCATCAGGCGAGGGTACAGAGGCATACCAGAGGTTCCAAAGCTCACCGTCACACACCGCTTCTTTGAGCGCATCCACATGGACGCGAGCCAACGGCTCGAGTGACACATAAGTCCCTTGAAGGTATCCGTCCAAGTTAGTCATGGCGCATTCTTTAGATTTAAGCGTAGTTTCGACCGCCAAATATCGCCGTCCCCACCCGCACCATCGTGCTACCCGCATGCACAGCGGCTTCTAGGTCGCCGGTCATACCCATTGACAGGGTGTCGAATTGAGGCAGGCTCAACGCAGCTTTCACGTCATCAAACAAAGCGCGCGCTTTAGCGTGCACGGCCACTTGAGCATCAAAACCATCCACAGGATCTGGGATGGTCATCAAGCCACGCAAAACCAACCTAGGTAGCTTGGCCACTTCGGTGGCGAGCGCCAGCACATCAGCAGACGGGATACCTGATTTGGTTTCGCCACCATCGATATTCACTTGCAAACACACGTTGAGCGGAGGCAAATGCGCAGGGCGTTGATCGTTCAGACGCTGAGCAATTTTGAGGCGATCTACCGAGTGAACCCAGTCGAAGTGCTCGGCCACGAGTTTGGTTTTGTTGCTCTGAATGGGGCCAATGCAGTGCCATACCAACTGGCTGTCACCCCCTTGCAACGCAAGGATTTTGTCCACGCCTTCTTGGATGTAGTTCTCGCCAAAATCACGCTGGCCGCAGGCGGCCACTTGGCGCACATCATCGGCGCTGAAGGTTTTAGAAACAGCCAACAGTTGCACGCTGTCGGCACGGCGGCCGCTCGCCGCACAGGCGGCTGCAATGCGCGCTTGCACGGCATGGAGGTTGTCACTCAATGTTTTCATCTTAGGCGTGACTTTAACAAGATGGCAACATACAAAATATGGCGCCAACGTTGAACTGAGCAGCGGTTGCCTGAGTGACATGAAGGGCTTCGCACAACCCCTATGATTCAGCGTAAATCAACACTTTTACAGAAAATGACCATGTCTAGCATCAACGCAAAAACCTACGAACCTACTGCCTCTGCTCATGTTGCCTTCATTGGCATGGGCGTGATGGGATACCCCATGGCTGGCCACTTGGCCACCGCAGGCCACGCGGTGACGGTATACAACCGCTCACCCGCCAAGGCCGAAGCTTGGGTCAAAGAGTTTTCCAACAGCAAAGCCCCCAAGAGCGCACTCACCCCACGCGAAGCCGCCAAAGGCGCAAGCATTGTGTTTTGCTGCGTGGGCAATGACGATGATTTGCGCTCGGTGGTGTTTGGCGCTGACGGCATGTTGGCGGGCATGGAACCAGGCACGGTGTTGGTGGACCACACCACGGCATCAGCAGATGTGGCCCGCGAGAT
>Ga0213920_1001185_pt1 | contig 15233 bp, 10 predicted proteins | sample McNCre1117MG_FD_161054 | JGI IMG/M metagenome (GOLD analysis project Ga0213920, IMG submission 161054) | Freshwater microbial communities from McNutts Creek, Athens, Georgia, United States - 11-17 MG | ecosystem: Environmental > Aquatic > Freshwater > Creek | place: USA: Georgia | collected...
CGACCTCCTTGAGGATGGCAACGATCTGGCTCTCACTGAATCTGGTTTTCTTCACGTAGGAACTCCGTTGGTTGGAATTCTCTACTCCCAGCTGGATCAGGTTTCCGAGGGGGCTTCAGAAGTTCTTAGCAAGCACAATGCCGATTGGCAAAACACAGAACTTACCTTAGATGAATTTGCTAAGTGGATTCAGTTGGGCGGTTCATACTGCGCCCAACTAAACGGGCCACGGAAGACCACCAACTTCCTAAGAAGCAATATCGCCTCTGTTGACATAGATGGGGCCCTCACCATCCAAGAAGCGCTTGATCACGAGTTCTCCAAGAGACATCTAAGTTTGCTGTACACAACGGCAAGTCACAGCCCAGAAAATCATCGGTTTCGATTAGTCTTTAAGCTTGATCGAACGATCACGTCAGCTCAAGAGCAAGCTGCGCTAAATAAGGCGCTCGGTCTGGTGTATGCAGGGGACCCTTCTACACACGATGCCTGCCGCATGTTTTTTGGCAACGAAAACTCAGACATACAAGTCTTCGGCAATCAGATTTCTAGCGATGTGATTGATGTTTTCATCGAACATGGAGCTTCAGGTGATAGGGTCTACACGAACTTCGATGGCGTAGAAATTTCCTCACGCAGATCATCAGCCAAGATCCCAAAAAATACCAAGCTCAGCACGAGTATGGGCTCAGAGATTCTTCTCGGTGAAGTAACCGGCCCTTTAGCCATTCATTGTCCATTCCACAACGACAAGAACCCCAGTGCACTCACTGATGTATCAACCCGTGGCCACAGATACATTCACTGCCGAACATGTGCAACGACATGGTGGATGGAATCACCAAGCGAAGAATTTGAACGAGAGTTCGAGGAAACTGAATTCGTCAAAACCATGAAGGCCTTGCCAGAACATGCAGACAAACATGCTGGCGTTCGAAAAATCCCAGACAAAAATCCAAAGAATCGCCCTGATCTCTTTCTTGCTTCCGTTGTAGTCAAAAACAGACGCCAACTGGAACTCACATCAGTTGAAAACGGTCTGACTCTAATTCGCAGTCCAAAAGGATCAGGGAAAACACACTCGTTGGCTGAAATAATTAAGCCGCATATATTTGCGCGTAAACGAGCAACACTAGATGACTACTTGCTCGAAATTGAAGAAGTCGGTGCCGATGAACCCGAACCTCCACTGTATTCAAAGTACTCGGTCTTGCTCATCGGTCACCGCCAGTCCCTGATCCGTGAGCTATGCAAAAGGCTAAGCCTGAACTGCTACCTGGATGACAAAAATTTTTCATACCAAGAGATACAGCAACGTAAAAAACACTACGGTGTATGTTTGGATAGCATCGGCAAAGCGACAGAAATCAAATACGATCTTGTACTCATCGATGAGTCTGAGCAGGTGCTCGCTCATCTTCTATCAGACACGATGAAAGGGCGTGAACGCGTTTTTAAATGCCTGGAATTGGTTGTGGGGACTGCGTCAAAGGTCATCGCCCTAGATGCAGACCTCGGCTGGACAACATACAACACGCTTACTGACATGCGAAAGATTGGGACACCAGACCAATCCAAAGGGAACAGGGTCTGGGTGTATCTCAATGAATATGTTCCACCTCAGCGTGAATACGAGTTGTACGCCTCTGCGAACCACATGATTGCAGACATCATGACTGACATTGCAAACGGCAAAAAGCTTTTCATCACATCAAATAATAAAGGGCGTGTAGAAAAACTTGCAATGGAAATCAGGGATCAATTTGGTCCTAACACTGCATGGGACATCACTTCGTCAAACTCTCGAACCAACGAAGTACAGCAGGATATCCTCAACATCACCGAGGTATTTAACCGTCACCAAGTTGTGATCGCATCACCCTCTCTTGGCACAGGTATTGACATCACGTTCACAGACGACGAACAAGTCGTAGATTGCGTCTATGGCATCTTTGATCCATTGATCTTGTCACACACTGCAATTGACCAACAGATCGCTCGTGTTAGGCATCCCAAACAAGTCCGCGTTTGGATCTCATCTCAAAGATTTCATTTCGAAACCGAGTTTGGCATCGTCAAGCGTGATCTTCTCCTCAACAAATCTCTTGCCAACACCTTTATTGGCTTCGATCCTGTTACACGTGCAGAAATCTATAACGAAACCGACCCGTTCACCGTCATGGCGGCACATGTAGTCTGTGATGAGCTGCGTTCCAAGAACAATCTACGAGCAAATTTCATCTCATACAAAGCGAAAAATGGTTGGATTTCCATTGATGTTCCTATCGACGAAGAGAAAACAAAGGTCGGAACATCTGCCATGACGCATGCGACTAAATTAACAGGTGATGCGCTGACCAAAAACATCATTCAGGCCAAGCCGATTGATCACGGAACCTATGAACACATCAGCGAAATCCTTGAAGAAAATACATCTCTGAATGCTGATCAACTTTGGTCGTATATCAGAATTTCCATAGAGAAGTTCTATCAAAAGACTATTACCGTCGAGCTCATCAAACAGGATGAGAAGGGGAAATTACGCGAGCAGGTCCGAGTTTTAACGGATCTTCGCACTGTCATTTCTGATCACAGCAACAACGAACACGTGAACCGAAACGACTTCGACTTGAAGTTCGCTAAGAGCCTTCGCTTTGTGAAGAGTCGCAATGCAAAGGTCTTGCTCCTGTACGCCCTGCTGAAAGCAAGTCCAATCATCGTCCACAACAGATTAGACACAACGGTCGAATACTCCACGGAGTCTCTCAAATACTTCGGGACAGCATGCAAACAACTCAGGTTGATCATTCAAGCGCAACTAGACATGGAAGTTCGTGCTGACATTGACTCAAAGCCAGTGACAATGTTTCACCAAATACTTGCGATATTTGGACTAAAGACCAAGAAGCAAGCAAGAACAACTGCGGGAGTCAAGCACTATCACTACAGGATTGACCCTTCGTCGCTGGAATTCATGATGGAACTTGTCCTGATGCGGGAACAGACTAAAGACGAATGGAAATTCATCCACGACCAATACAAATTGACCTCACAGTATCACTGGGGTCCCAACTTCAAGCTCGAGGCGGATAACTGATCGGTTTTTATTAAGAATACAGAAAAAAACAATCTGTTATCCGGTCACCCATCTTTATAACTGCGAGCTATAGTTAATAGATGATTTATATTAAAAAATAATATTGCAAACACTCTCCAACAAATCTCTACCACTCAGTGCTGGAGAGTCTTGGCAAGCCGTGATTTCACGTGGTGAAGCCAGCATATGACGAAAGCTTATCAAGCTACCACTATAAGCGTTCACCTCACTTGCACTCATAAAGTAAGCTTTAAAATGATCTGAATCGCAATCGGTTATGACCTGACAGTTGCATTGGTTTGTCTGACAAGGTCACTCATATGTTTTTTGTAATATTCAACGGCTGACCTGATCGATTGGTGCGGGATTCATGTGTTAGCTGGCTAAAGCTATTGAATTTTTAATCCAGAATTTCAGCCTCAATAACAAACATCCCCTTCGAAACCTCATTATTTCTTATCGAATATCTAAATTGGTTTTCTTTAGGCACGCTTATATTATATTTTGACAACAAAGCATCAGCCATAAATCTATCCACATCAGTGCCTCCTTTTGTTTTTATTTTCGGGATTGAAAAGTCAAAATATATTTGCGCCAGACAAACTCTAACAGAATTTTTTTCGGAATAATATTCCGAACGAATATAATTCACATCTCGAATCGACATATCTATAGCACTAAGATCTGGAAGTGGCGCCACCTCTTTCATTAAAACATCGGTAAAAATACCGCCTAACTCACCCCACCCATCACCCAGCACATCTCTTTGAATTCTTGCTTTTTGGTTTTCAATCATAATGCTTAGCTGATTTTTTTTGATTTTTATAGCAAGTTCTTTCAATGTACTCAGTGAATTTTTATCACCACAATCAGGCAGGACATCACCACCTAAAGAAACTTTATTGCATCCTGAAATATTCATAATTAAAAACAATATAATAAAATTTTTTATGAATTTAAAGTTATTTTTCATAAATTGTTTTTAGTTGAACTAATATTTTTATATGCAACAAAATAAATAGCAAAATATTTTAAATATTCATGATTTAAGATAATTACTCTCACCCCTTTCTGCAGGAGGCCGCTACTTTCATGAATTCGTCAATTGACTTCTTATCTCCTTGAGCGGCTTTCACTTCAAGAAGCGAGAATTCATGCTCTGTTTTCATTTGAAATTCTTTCGTCACACAAGAGCAATATTCTTTAGAACCTCCACTTTTTTGACAGGAGTTCATAAGATTAGCAACCACTTCTGGCGACCAAGACTTATTTGGCTGGCAAGCAGCAGCAACGAAACACATCAAGAAAATTAATTTTTTCATAACTAACATCAACAAAAATTTTTATGATTATATTTTCCATACATAAGTTTCATAAAAAAAACTACGATGAATTTCATCGGTGATATTCGTTGTTAATTTTGATATTCCTGATTACGGTGATGGTTGTTCACCGTATGCAGGATTCCGACCGATCAGCTCTAGTCATGCGTGTTCGCCTAATCCGTGACTGGGAAAGAGCGAACTTGCCTATCTATGGGTCTTTAGCGGGCTATCAGTTGTTCCTCGAACTTGCGGCCATGCCCCCTCAAGGCAAGAAGTCACTGAAAGAAATCTACCTATCCATGAGTTGTGCCGAAAGTACAACGAGGCTGCTGTTTAGGAACTTGGAGTCGGATGGATGGTTACGCTTACCTAGAGGTCAGGAAGATCAGCGCTTCAGGGAGTTTCAGTTGACCGAGAAATTTATTACCCGCATAGATGAGTGGTTGATGTACGTTGAGGCGTCTCTTGATGTGCAGAAGGACACCCTGAATGCTAGATAGAAGCTGGATCCAGCCACAACAACGATGGTCGATAGAATGAATTTTTCCGAATTTCATACTATCCCCCATGACTGCATACGCCTTCTTCTTCAATGCTGAGACATTCCAACAAAACCGGTTGGCTGTTGAAGCCGGTGTTCCGGTCCCGATAGATTACGTAGCATCAAATTCAAGTCACTCCATTAAACGCTTTGCTAAGGGAGATGAACTGTTTGTCGTTGGCCTTCAGTCACACCAAGTTCTGTTAGCGGGTCGTTTGATCGTTTCTGGTGACGCTGAAGAACGGTCAGTAGTTGTCGAAAAAACAAATCGTGATGACTATGTGGATAGAGCTTTTGTGTGTCTTGGTGATCCAGCATACCTAGAGCACTTTCGCCCGGACTTTGAAGTCCCTTCGCATATTTCAAGAGGACTGGAGTTACTTGATAAAGATGGCACTCCCTACAAAGACACCACGATTGCAACACTCAGAAGTGGCATGCCAGACAACAATATTTTTCGTGCGTGTCCGAGGCTATCTGAAGCATCGGCAAATCAACTACGCTTACTTTTAGGTTCCAGGCCCACGGCTTCGGTTCAAGAATCAATACCAACGGGCTTTGATGACGATGCTTACAGAGAGCAACTTATCAAGACACGCAGAGGCCAATCAACATTCAGGCAAAACCTCCTTCGAACCTATGGTGGGCGGTGTCAAATCACTCGGTGTGGAGTGGAAGCACTCCTCGAAGCCGCACACATCACACCGCATGCCGAATTTACAGACTACAGAATAAGCAATGGTCTACTGTTGCGAGCTGACATTCACACCCTATTCGACCTACACCTGATAACCGTCGATGAGCACTACCGCGTCCGAGTTTCAGATCAACTCAGGAACAGTGAATACTGGATTTACAACGGTCGACAGCTTGATCCTCTACCAGACAAGATGGAAGATCAACCGAACAGTGAGGCCTTGAGAGAACGCACATCTAAACTGAAGTCCGCATAACGCCCTGTCGATGGAAGTAACAGTTGGCCCTGTAAAATTCGCCAGTTGCCGTCGTAGTTCAATGGATAGAACAGGGTCCTCCTAAGACTCAGATACAGGTTCGATTCCTGTCGGCGGTACCAGTTCATTGGTCGGTTGTGGTGCACCCTACAGAAATTTAACCTGTATCTACGCCCTTAGGCCACCCAAGTTCGCAGTGTTGAAGCCGAACGGGAACAGATGGGTTGCAGAACTTCAACAGCAAAACACACAGAGGGCATCAAGCGTCTTCTCAGCGGACAGCCGCGCCGTTCAATGGATAGAACTCTCCCCTCCTAAGGGAGTGATACAGGTTCGATTCCTGTCGGGGGCACCAAAATAGACACTCGCTGGATCTTGTGCCACGAAGCGTGATCTGCGATTGCAGCATCAACCGCGAATCGGCCCCAGCATGGCCAAACGCATGAGAACTTTTTTCAAATGCGCTGGCCAGTGGGCAGGGGGAGTTTTCGCATCCAGACTGTAGCGACGCCCTGCGGGCAGCATGTGCAACTCAACCCCCAACATTTCCATCTGATCCTCATCCTCGATCTCGTCCACATTCGAGCGCATGCGGGTAGGATCCACCACCGTCACAGAACCCCGACCAATCACCTCTATGGCTTGGTTGCGCTCGATCACCAAGGCTGTGTCTTCATCAATACCCACACCCAGCAAGTCGGGGCGCAGTGCCAAGGTGGACATCAATCGGGCCAGTCGCCTTCTCTCTGAAAAGTGCTGATCCACCACCGCTTGTGTGATGAAGCCCAGCCCCATGTCGGTCGCGGTCGCTTCCTTGCTCGGTCGCAAGACAGCGGCGCCTTGAGCGATCATGTACCGTGACATCACTGCCGCACCAGCACTGGTGCCGGCAAGACAACAACCACGCAAGTGAAAAGCCTGGTGCAAGCTGATGTAGGCCGGGGTTTCCCACAGCGTCTGCATCAATTTCCCTTGATCGCCGCCGCTGATAAAAATGCCATCAGCTTGCAAGATGTCTTGTTGCAACTGAGGCGCATGGGCACTGTCATGGTCGGTCAACGCCAAGCGCTGAACATCAGACACACCCAGCTCCTGAAAGACCTGACGATAACTGTTCCAGACCCCATCCGGCTCGGCGCTGGCCGCAGTGATCAATCGAATGCGTGCCGAAGCGCCACCAGAGTAATCCACAAACTTGCGCAAGATGAGCCTGTCCTGCATGCGGTCTTCGGCTCCTCCGATGGCCATCAGTCGGGCCTGCCTGGGCACTTCGGCCAACAAGTCGCGGGCCAGCAAGCTGCTGGCCATGGCAAACAATATTTTTCGGCGTTGGAAGTGACTTGCAAGAAGTGACATATCAAATTGGATGTTCAAACCGCAAGGATATCGCCCACGCATGACACGATTTTTCTATCGCCCCGGACTTGGCCCCTTGACCGCCCCAAAAGTCCAACGCGTGCAGATTTCAAGCTTGGGCCGGTGCGAATGCATCCCAGGCCGCCAGGGCCTCTGCCGTGTACATCAAGGCAGGGCCACCGCCCATGTAAACGCAAACGGCGAGCATCTCTTCGAGCTCAGGGCGTGTGCAGCCCAAACGGCGCAGTGCCTTGACATGAAAACCGATGCAACCCGAGCAATGCTGGGTGATGCCGATCGCCAAAGCAATCAACTCCTTGTGTTTTTCGCTGACTGCGCCTTCGGCCATGGCCGCTTTGGCCAACTGACCGAAGCCTTGCATGGCCTCGGGCTGCCCTTTGCGCAAGCCGCTCAGTGACTGGTTGATGTTCTGGATCAGTGTGGGGTGGTCAAACGTGCTCATGTGTTTTCCTTTCAATCAAAGACGGTCAATCGGCAAGCCGCATTGCATGGACACTGCGCCAGCAGAGCCGCCGTTGCTGACCTGCTGATAGCCCATTTGCTGCATGAAGCTGCAGGCCATGCCCGAGCGGCCACCCGAAGCACAGCACAGGATCACGGGCGAAGATTTGTCCGGCACCTGCCGGGCGATGTCATCGGCAAAGCGGTCCAGTGGAATGTTGACCGAGCCGCGCACATGGCCGCTGGCAAATTCGCCGGGCGAGCGCACGTCAATGATCAAAGGTGAGGTCAAAGTAGCTTGTGTCATGTTTCTGGTGCAGTGATGGTTATTTTTCAAGACGGAAAATGCCCATGGCCTTGAGCACGTACTTTTCATACACAGGCTCGGAGTTGCCACTTTTCATCTTGCTGAGGAAATACTTTTCAAACGCGATCTTGGCCAGATGAACCCATTTGCCCTTCTTGAACCAGTTCACGTTGCGCGGCGGAATCTGCGGCAACGCCACAAAAGCGGCTCCCGTGTCCCCCATATCGGCCAGGCAAATGGCGTTCCAGGTGCCTTTGGAGGTGGCAGGTTGACCTGACAAATCGGCGGCGATGTTGTGGGCAATGGCCGTCACCATGGTCTCGATCATGTAGCCGGTTTTGGGCGCACCGGTGGCCACAGGCGTCACCTCGACAGGGGGAATGGCCACGCACACCCCGGCAGCAAAAATGTTCTTGAACTTCTTGCTGCGCTGAAATTCATCGATCAAGACAAAACCACGCGGGTTGCACAGCTCGGGCACAGCGGCCACCGCATCGATGCCCTTGAAGGCTGGCAACATCATCGACAGCTTGAAGGGCACTTCGTGCTCTTTATAAACGTTGCCCAGATCGTCCACCTGCGTGACGAACATCTTGCCCGCTTCCACCCGGGTGGTCTTGGCGTTGGTGATCCACTTGATGTCGTTGTTGCGCAGTTCACTCTCCAGCATCGACTTGCTGTCACCGACACCGCCCAAACCCAAATGCCCGATGTAAGGCTCGCTGCTCACGTAGGTCATGGGCACCTTGTGGCGCAGCTTGCGGCGGCGCAGATCGGTGGCCAGAATGAAAGCAAACTCATAGGCCGGACCAAAACAACTGGCACCCGGCATGGCCCCGATCACCACCGGACCGGGATTCTCCAGAAACGCCTGATAGTCCTTCCAAAACTGTTCGGCATGGTCGACCGTGCACACCGAATGGGTGTGACCACCGTGCGGGCCTGCGCCTGGCACTTCATCAAAACTCAGCTTGGGGCCGGTGGTGATGACCAGGTAGTCGTAGGCGATGACCTGTCCATCGGCCAGGGTGATCGTGTTGCCCTCGGCCTGGATGCTGCTGACCGGTTGGGCAATGAACGCGATGCCCTTGCGCTCCAGCAAGGGCGCGATCTTGAGGGTGATGTCCTCACGCTTGCGCCAATTGACCGCGATCCAGGGGTTGGACGGCGTGAACTGAAAATAGTCCACCGCACTGACAACAGTGATGATGTGCTCTTTGGGGAGCAGCTCACGCATTTCATAAGCGGCGGGCATGCCGCCCACGCCTGCGCCAAGAATCACGATATGGGCCATGGTTTTTCTCCTGGTGGACAACGATTCCTGAAGTGATCAATGCATCAGCGCGGCATTGATGTGCTCGAGTTTCTGCACATCCAATTGCCCGGCCATCGCATGCAGGCGCAATTGCGCCATCAAGATGTCGATGCGTGCTTGCAACAAGGCCAATTGGGCGGCACTGGCATCGTTTTGGGCATTGAGCAAATCCAAAGTGGTGCGGTCCCCCACCTGGCGGCCCAGTTGCGTCGCATCCAACCGCGCCTGACTGGCCGTATCGGCAGCCTGCAGCGCGGCAATGCGCGCCTGACCACTTTGCACCGCTTGCCATGCTGCACGCGTCATCTGGCTGACTTGCATGCGTGTGCGTTCCAGCTCGGCCTGCGCCTTGTCCTGCAAATGCAAGGCTTCTTGCTGTTTGGCACTGCGCCAGCCACCGGTATACAGCGGCACATTGAGCATCACGCCCACCATCTGTTGGCTCTGTGTGTTGCTCGCCGCACCAAAGTCGCCCGAACCACTGATGCGATCACGGGCAGCTTGCGCGACCAGATCCAGCGTGGGCGAAGACAAGGCGCCATGCTTGCGCACTTCCTGCTGTGCAACGTCGGCCTGTGCCGCTTGCAAACGAATCAGCGGATGACCCTGCTCGGCTTTTTGCAACCACGCATCCAAGGTGTCCTGATCGCCTGACAACACCCGGTGTGCTGGCGCTTGCAGCTTCAGGTCGCCGACCGGCAAGCCCGTGACATCGGCCAATACTTGCTGCGCCATCTCCAGATCATTGCGCCCCGCAATGGCCTGGGCGTTCAGTGCTTGCGCACGCGCGGCCGCCTCGTGGGTGTCTGTGACCGGTGCATCGCCCATGGCAAAACGGTCTTTCGCTTCGGTCAAGGCCTTGTCCACCGCTTGTTGCTGTTGTGTGATCAGCGCCTGACGTTGCTCGGCCAGCACCACATCAAAGTAACGTTGCGTGGTCTGCAGCATCCAGTCCTGCTGCGCCAGCCGCCACTCGTGCTCGCTGGCCTGTGCAGCCAAGTCCAGCTGCGCACTTTGAGCTTGGCGCTCGCGGTTGTACAGCGGCTGCCTGGCATTCAATGTCCAGCGTGTGGCCGAACCGCCGTTGACCGATGTGCCAAAGCCAGCGCCGCTCACCGGTGCAGCACCGGGCATTGAAAACTGCGCCCCGTTCATCTGGGTCTGAGCGCTGGCCCAGCCTGCGCTGGCACTCAAACCCACCGAAGGGCGCCACAAAGCGTTGGCCTGATCGCGCCGGGTCAATCCAGCCGCATGGCTGGCCTGGCTGACAGCCCCTTGCGGGTCATGCTTTTGTGCAGCCAGCCAAACCTGCATCAGGTCAGTGGCCGAAGCCACCGTGGCAGACATGGCCAAAACGGCAAATGCCCATCGCGTGCGTTGAATCATCGTGACACCCCGTGAATGTCCATGAACAGATCAGCAGCCTGACTCAACGCCCAGTTTGCGCAAAATGGTTTCCATCATGCACCACTTGGTCAGGGCACTTTGCAGCAGGTTGGCACCCACAAATGCGGTGAACGCCAGCCACCAGGTACTCACAAAAACAGGGCTGCCTTGCACACCCAATGCCAATGACAAGAGGATGAAGAAGCCTGCGACCAAACGAACGATTTGCCAGGATTTCATGATGAGTTCTCCGAAGGGTTGAAAAATTACAGGGTTTCGTACTGGCGGCGGTAAGCCGCGTAGTACAGCGTGGGAATGACGACCAGCGTGAGGATGGTCGAGACAAAAATGCCGAAGATCAGCGAGATGGCCAAGCCATTGAAGATCGGGTCATCCAGGATGAAGAAGGCCCCCAACATGGCCGCACCGCCCGTGAGCATGATGGGCTGGGCACGGGTGATGGCCGACTGCACGATGGCCTGCTTGAAGGGCATGCCCTCTTTGACTTGCAGGTTGATGAAGTCCACCAGCAAGATCGAGTTGCGCACGATGATGCCGGCCAGCGCGATCATGCCGATCATGCTGGTCGCCGTGTACTGCGACTGCAGCAAGGCGTGCCCGGGCATCACGCCAATGATGGTCAGCGGAATCGGTGCCATGATGATCAGCGGCGTGAGGTAGGAGCCAAACTGCGCCACAACAAGCAAATAGATCAGCACCAGCCCCACCGCATAGGCAGCGCCCATGTCACGGAAAGTCTCGTAAGTGATTTGCCACTCGCCATCCCACTTGAGGGCGTAGCCGCGCCAGGCGTCAGACGGCTGGCTGATGAAGTGTTCGTTCAGCGCTGCGCCATCCGGGGCCTGGATTTTCTGGATGCTGCTGCGCATCTTGAACATGCCGTACAGAGGGCTGTCCAGCTTGCCCGCCATGTCGGCCGTGACAAAGTTCACCGGCAACAGGTCCTTGTGGATCACGGGCTGCTCGCGCTCGCTGTCGCTCACGTTGACCAGCTCGCGGATCGGCACGAGCTTGCCCGAGGCACCGCGCACCGTGAGCTGCAGCAAGGCCGACAGATCACCGTGCCGCTCGGCAGGCAACTGGACCAGGGCTGCAGCGGGGTACTTGCTGCCGTCGTGCAGGTAAGTGGTGGCTTCTCCGGCCAGACCTGCGCGCAAGGTGCTCACGATGGCCTGCTGAGGAATGCCCAAGGCAGCGGCCTTGCGGCGGTCCACCAGCAACAACTTGCGCGGTGCAGCGGCAATGCTGCTGTCGTCCACATCCACCACGTTGTCGGTCTTTTCAAAGATGGCGCGCACCGCCTTGGCCACTGTGCGGCGACCTTCGGCATCAGGCCCGTAAATTTCGGCCACGATGGGTGCCAGCACCGGCGGGCCCGGCGGCATCTCGACCACTTTCACATTGGCGCCAAACCGCTGGCCAATGGCCTGCAGCTCGGGGCGCAGGCGGGTGGCGATCGTGTGGCTTTTGTCCGAGCGGTGGTGTTTGTCCACCAGCTTGACCTGCATGTCGCCCACCTCGCCGCCAGCGCGCAGGTAGTACTGGCGCACCAGCCCGTTGAAGTTGATCGGTGACGAGGTGCCCGCATACGACTGGTAATCGGTCACTTCGGCTTGTTGCGCCAGGTAAGCACCCAGCTCGTGCATGACGGCAGCGGTTTCTTCCACGGGCGTGCCTGCGGGCATGTCCACCACCACCTGAAACTCCGACTTGTTGTCGAAGGGCAGCATCTTGAGCAGCACCAGACCGGTGGCAGGCAGCACCAAGGACAAGGCAATCAAACCGGCAATGCCCAGGCCCAGCAACTTGCGGTTGCGAGCGCCCCGCTCGGTGTGCAGCAAAGGCGTGAACACGCGCTCGAACAGCGGACCCAGCTTGGCCGCCAGGCCAGCAGGCGCTGCATGGGCATCACCCGCATGGCCGTGCGAAGCCTTCATCCAGATGCGGGCCAGCCAGGGCGTGACCACAAAGGCAATGGCCAGCGACAGCAACATGCCCATGCTGGCGTTGATCGGGATCGGGCTCATGTAGGGGCCCATCAAACCGCTCACAAAGGCCATGGGCAAGAGCGCGGCAATCACCGTCAGCGTGGCCAAAATCGTGGGGCCACCCACTTCATCGACCGCGCCGGGGATGATCTCGGCCAGCGTCTTGCCGGGGTACAGCTGCTGATGGCGGTGGATGTTTTCGACCACCACAATCGCGTCGTCCACCAAAATGCCGATGGAAAAAATCAGCGCAAACAGCGACACGCGGTTGAGCGTGAAGCCCCAGGCCCACGAGGCGAACAGCGTGACCGTGAGCGTCAAGATCACCGCCGTGCCCACGATCGCCGCTTCCCGCTTGCCCAGTGCAATGAACACCAAGGCCACCACCGAGGCGGTGGCGAACAGCAGCTTCTGGATCAGCTTTTGGGCCTTGTCGTTGGCCGTGGCGCCGTAGTTGCGGGTCTCAGCCACCTCCACCTCGTCCGGGATCACCGTGCCGCGCAGCGCAGTCACACGGTCCATCACGGCATTGGCCACATCGATGGCGTTCTCGCCTGGTTTTTTGGTGATGGTCAAGGTCACTGCGGGGTACTCGCCGCCGCCCGCGTCCTTGCCCAGGCCGTGCGTCACATAGGGTGTGGCGGGCAAGGGGCCTTCTTCCACCTTGGCCACATCTTTCATGAACACCGGGCGACCACCTTGCACGCCCACCACCAACTCGGCCACATCGCTCGCTTGCAACAAGAAGGGCCCCGCCTCGATGCTCACGCTCTTGTTGCCTGTGATCAGCTCCCCCACGGGCAAACCCATGTTGGCGGATTGCAAGGCCATGCGCAGGTCACTCACCGTGACCCCAAAACCGGCCATGCGTTCGGCTTCAATCTGAACCCGCACAGCGCGGCCAGGCCCGCCCAGCGTCTGCACATCCTGCGTGCCCTTGACCCGCTTGAGGTCGGCTTCCATGCTGTGCGCCACGCGCTCCAGGTTGTAGGCGCTGGCATCGTCGCGCTTGCTGAACAAGGTCAGCGTCACGATGGGCACATCGTCCACGCCTTTGGGTTTGATCAATGGATCCATCACACCCAGCCCCTTGGGCAGCCAGTCGGCGTTGTCGCGAATCGTGTCATGCAAACGCACCAGTGCTTCGGTGCGCGGCACACCCACCTTGAACTGCACCGTCAGCACCGCCACACCGGGGCGAGACACCGACATGACGTGTTCCACGCCCGCGATTTTGGACAGCACCTGCTCGGCCGGAATGGCCACCATCTGCTCCACATCGCGCACGGCAGCGCCTGGGAAAGGCACCAGCACATTGGCCATGGTCACATTGATCTGTGGCTCTTCTTCACGGGGCGTGACCATGACCGCAAAAATGCCCAGCAGCAAAGCCACCAAGGCCAGCAGTGGCGTGATCTGCGCACTTTGGAACAGGGCCGCAATGCGACCGGAAATGCTCAATGACGCACTCGTTTTGGAGGACTCATTCATGTCAGAGCCCTTTCAGCGCACAGCGCCCGCCAGTTGCGGCTCGACAGCCACCTTGTCGTCCTTGCGCAGGCCGCTGAGCACTTCAACCCGATCGCCTGCAATTGGGCCCAGGCGCACCTGGCGCAGCCCGGGCTTGCCCTGGGCATTGATCACGTAGACGCCTGTCATTTCAGCGCGGCGCACCACTGCGCTCACAGGCACATACAGGCGCTCGGCCCCCGCCTGAGCTGCACCACTGCCTGGCAACCACACCCGGGCAAACAGCCCTGGCGCCAACCCCTCTATGCCTGCAGGCAGATTCAGGCGAATCTGCCCCGTGTGCGTGACAGGGTCCACGGCAGGCAATACCTGAACTTGCGCAGCTTGCCGGGGCGTGCCGTAGCCGGCCACACCGGGCAACTCGTAACGCACCGCCTGCGGCTGTGCATGGGCTGCAGCCAACATGGCTTGCGGCACGGCCGCCGTTACGCGCAAAGCAGCAGGGTCATAAACAGTGAGCAAAGGCTTACCCGGCAAAGCCATGTCACCCAAGGTGACAGAAACATCGCTGACCACCCCTGCATAAGGTGCATTCACAACAAAGAAGTCCGACTGGGTTTGTGCGGCCTGGTTGTTCGCCTGCAAGGCTTTCACCTGGGCCTTGGCGGCATCCCACTGCGCCTGCGCGCGGTCATAGGCTGCCTGACTGATGTACTGCTTTTGCAGCAACTGCTTCTGCCGCTCCAGCTCTTTGCTGGCCACCGCCAGATTGGCCTGCGCGGCATCCACCTGAGCGCCGGAGCCCACCACGTTTTGTTGCGCAGCACGTGCATCAATGCGCAACAGTGGCTGCCCGGCTTTCACGCGATCGCCTGCCTTCACATGCAAGGCCACCACCGCACCGGCCACCTGCACGGACAAGTTGGTCTGGCGCACAGCTTCCACCACCGCATCCAGACTGCTCTCAGCCTGCGTCGTGGCTGCGCCCTGAGGTGTCGTCACTTTCAGTGCT
>Ga0213920_1001190_pt1 | contig 15198 bp, 10 predicted proteins | sample McNCre1117MG_FD_161054 | JGI IMG/M metagenome (GOLD analysis project Ga0213920, IMG submission 161054) | Freshwater microbial communities from McNutts Creek, Athens, Georgia, United States - 11-17 MG | ecosystem: Environmental > Aquatic > Freshwater > Creek | place: USA: Georgia | collected...
ACGCGGCGTGCCTTCTGCAATTTTTTTGCCGTGATCGAGCACCAACAGGCGGTTGCATAAGCGCTCGGCTTCGTCCATGAAGTGCGTGGTCAGCAAAATGGATTTGCCTTGTTGCAGCAGTTGCTGCAAACGCTCCCACATCAGGTGGCGGGTTTGCGGGTCTAGACCTGTTGTGGGCTCGTCGAGTAGCAACAAGTCGGGGTTGTTGATGAGGGCGCGTGCCAGGCTAAGTCGGCGCTTCATGCCGCCTGATAACTCGCCCGGCTTGGCGTTGGCTTTGTGAGAGAGTGCTGCGAATTCCAATAGCTGCGGAATTCGCGCTTGGATGTCAGCCTTCTTCATGCCGAAATAGCGGCCAAACACCATCAGGTTTTCCGCACAGGTGAAGTCGGGGTCGAGCGTGTCGAATTGGCTCACCACGCCTAAGCGTGCTTTGATCGCCAGCGCGTCATCGGGCATGGACAAGCCAAATGCGTTGATGCTGCCGCCATCGGGCTGCGCGAGTCCGAGGCACATGCGCAGCGTGGTGGTTTTACCAGCGCCGTTGGGGCCGATGACGCCCAAACATTCGCCGGGCGCGATGCTGAAGGACACATCGTTCACCACGGTGTTGTCACCGTAGCGTTTGAGGAGGTGATTGCATTCAAAAAGTGGGGTGCTCATGGGCTTGATTGTGCCTGTGGGATGGCGTTTTTGCTGTGCCGTCTGTCGCTCGGGTGCGTGGCGTGAAGCGCCTAAAATCTATGCAACTTACTTCAAGGCTACCTGTGTCCGATACCTTATTTGTTCTCTCCCAATATCTGATGCCCAAACAGTTGCTCACGCAGTTTGCGGGCGCTGTGGCGCGTGCGCGTTGCGGCAAATGGACACACGCCCTCATCAAGTGGTTTGTGGGCAAGTACCAAGTCAATATGGACGAGGCGGCCCAGCCTGACATCACGCAGTACGCATGCTTCAACGACTTCTTCACCCGAGCCTTGAAGCCCGGCGCACGCCCCTTGGCCGATGCCGCGTTTGTATGCCCAGTGGACGGCGCGATCAGCCAGCTCGGTCACATCGATGGCGACCAAGTGTTTCAAGCCAAAGGCCACAGTTACAGCACGCAAGCGTTGGTCGGTGGTGACGCCACATTGGCCGCGCAGTTTCAAGACGGCGAGTTCGCCACGATTTACCTGAGCCCTAAGGACTACCACCGCATCCACATGCCCAGCGCCGGTCGCTTGCGCCGCATGATTCATGTGCCGGGTGATTTGTTTTCTGTCAATCCCGCCACTGCCCGTGGCGTGCCTGGATTGTTTGCGCGTAACGAGCGCGTGGTGTGCGTGTTTGACATGCCTGCTGCAACAGGTGAAACACCTCAGCAATACGTGTTGGTGCTCGTGGGTGCCACCATCGTGGGCAGCATGGCCACACCCTGGCATGGCGTCGTTAACCCACCGCGCCCCGGCACGGTGCGTGAGTGGACCTATGACGATCAAGACTTGAGCTTGAAACAAGGCGACGAAATGGGCCGCTTCTTGTTGGGCTCTACCGTGGTGTTGCTGTGGCCTAAGAACACCATTGCACTCAACCCTGCTTGGCAAGCCGCACAAGGTGTGCGCTTGGGCGAGAAGATGGGTGATGCGCTGTAAGGCTTATTGAAACGCCACCTCAGCAAAGCTGCGCAACTTGCGGCTGTGCAGTTGAGCCGGCCCTTGCTGGCGCAGCAGCTCAATCGCGCGCATGCCAATGCGCAAGTGTTGGTCCACACGCTCGCGGTAGAAGTGGTTGGCCATGCCCGGCAGTTTGATTTCGCCGTGTAGCGGCTTATCGCTCACACATAGCAATGTGCCATAGGGCACACGAAATCGAAAACCGTTAGCAGCAATCGTGGCGCTTTCCATGTCGAGGGCCACTGCGCGGCTTTGGCTAAAGCGGCGTTGCGGTGTGTTGTCTGGCAGCAGCTCCCAGTTGCGGTTGTCGGTGCTGGCCACTGTGCCTGTGCGCAAGATACGTTTGAGCTCTGCGCCCTCACACTGCGTCACATCTTTCACCGCTTGCTCTAGCGCCACTTGAATCTCAGCCAACGCGGGAATAGGCACCCACAGTGGTAGCTCTTCGTCCAGCACATGGTCTTCGCGCACATAGCCGTGGGCCAGTACATAGTCGCCCAGCTGCTGCGTGTTGCGCAAACCCGCGCAGTGGCCCAGCATCAGCCATGCATGAGGGCGCAGCACGGCAATGTGGTCGGTGATGTTTTTGGCATTGGCTGGGCCCACACCAATGTTCACCATGGTGATGCCGGTGTGGTCTGCGCGCACCAAGTGGTAGCCGGGCATTTGGGGCAGGCGTGGTGGCACTTTGCCCAACGCATCGTTGGCTTCGGCGGCTAGACCCACACGACGCGTCACCACATTGCCAGGCTCTACAAAGGCGATGTATTCGCTGTTGGGGTCTTGCATGGCTTCGTGGCCCAAGCGCACAAACTCGTCAATGTAGAACTGGTAGTTGGTGAACAACACATAGTTCTGAAAATGTTCAGGGCTTGTGCCGCTGTAATGGCGCAGACGTTGTAACGAATAGTCCATACGCGCAGCGGTGAACAGCGACAAAGGCTGCGGCTCGTTTGGCTTGGCCTCAAACGTGCCATTGGCAATGCCGTCGTCCATAGCCGTGAGGTCTGGCAGGTCAAAGACCTCACGCATGAGCTGGCGACGTTCTGCGCTCAGCTCGCCTTCCACATGGTCGTGATCAGCGAACGAAAAATGCACAGGGATGGGCTGGTGGCTCACGCCCACTTCTAACGTGCCGCCATGGTTTTGGAGCAGTAGATGAAATTGTTCGCGGTAATACGCGGCAAACAAATCGGGGCGGGTCAAGGTGGTTTCATAACGGCCCGGCTCGGCCACAAAACCATAACTCAATCTCGCGCCATCGCTGCCTGCTTGCAGCGCGCCGGTCTTCGTGTGGATGCGCACAAACGGGTAGAACGCCCGTACACGCTGTTCAAACTGCTTGCCCGCCACAAATTCGCGCATGGCATGGCGCAGGTGGTCAAGGCTGGTTTGGTACAGCGCCTGCACTTGGGCAAGGGCGCTGTCGGCGTCTGTGTGACGGGTTGGGGCAATGAAGGGTGGGCGAATACTCATGCCCCGATATTACCGATTACATATTGCGACGGTACTGACCACCCACCTCAAACAAGGCGTTGGTGATCTGACCCAGCGAACACACACGCACCGCATCCATCAACACCTCAAATACGTTGGCGTTGTCGATGACGGCTTGTTGCAAGCGCTTGAGTTGTACCTCGGCCTCGGCCTTGTGGCGAGTGTGGAAGTCTTGCAAGCGCTTGAGCTGGCTTTGCTTTTCCTCTTCGGTCGAGCGAGCCAGTTCGAGCTTGTCCATCACTTGCTCGCCGTGCGGGTTGCGGAAAGTGTTGACGCCGATGATGGGCAGCTCGCCGGTGTGCTTGAGCATTTCGTAGGTCATCGATTCGTCTTGAATCTTGCCGCGTTGGTAGCCGGTTTCCATCGCGCCCAACACACCGCCGCGCTCGGCAATCTTCTCGAACTCGGCCAACACGGCTTCTTCCACCAATTCGGTGAGTTCTTCGATGATGAACGCGCCTTGGTTGGGGTTTTCGTTTTTGGCCAAGCCCCACTCGCGGTTGATGATGAGCTGAATCGCCATGGCGCGACGCACCGAGTCTTCGGTGGGTGTGGTGATGGCTTCGTCAAACGCGTTGGTGTGCAAGCTGTTGCAGTTGTCGTAAATCGCAATCAGCGCTTGCAGCGTGGTTCTGATGTCGTTGAATTGAATCTCTTGCGCGTGCAGTGAACGGCCAGAAGTTTGGATGTGATATTTCAGCTTTTGGCTACGCTCATTCGCGCCATACTTCTCTTTCATGGCCACGGCCCAGATGCGGCGTGCCACGCGACCCATCACGGTGTACTCGGGGTCCATGCCGTTGCTGAAGAAGAAGCTCAAGTTTGGCGCGAAGTCGTCAATGTGCATGCCGCGTGCCAAATAGGCTTCGACAAACGTGAAGCCATTGGACAACGTGAACGCCAATTGAGAAATGGGGTTCGCGCCCGCTTCTGCGATGTGATAGCCGCTGATCGATACGCTGTAGAAGTTGCGCACTTGGTTGTGCACAAAGTACTGCGCGATGTCGCCCATGACCTTCAATGAAAACTCAGTGCTGAACAAACAAGTGTTCTGCCCTTGGTCTTCTTTCAAGATGTCGGCTTGCACGGTGCCGCGCACGTTTTGCAGCACCCATTCTTTGATCTTGGCCGTTTCGGTTTCGGTTGGGTCGCGGCCATTGTCCTTTTTGAACTTCTCGATGTTTTGATCGATGGCGGTGTTCATGAACATCGCCAAGATGGAAGGCGCGGGACCATTGATGGTCATCGACACGCTGGTGGTGGGGTTGCACAAATCAAACCCGTCGTACAACACCTTCATGTCGTCCAAGGTGGCCACGTTCACGCCTGAGTTGCCCACCTTGCCGTAGATGTCTGGACGTGGATCTGGGTCGTTACCGTAGAGCGTGACTGAGTCAAACGCTGTGGACAAGCGCTTGGCGTCCATGCCCTCGCTCACGAGCTTGAAGCGGCGGTTGGTGCGGAAGGGGTCGCCTTCGCCGGCAAACATACGTGTGGGGTCTTCGCCTTCGCGCTTGAACGCAAAAGTGCCAGCGGTGTAGGGGTAGCTGCCGGGCACGTTGTCGAGCATGAGCCACTTCAAAATTTCACCGTGGTCTTCGTACTGTGGCAAGGCCACTTTGCGAATGGTGGTGCCGCTCAGAGATTTGGTGGTGAGGGCTGTGCGAATCTCTTTGTCGCGAATCTTCACCACGTATTCGTCGCCTGCGTAGGCAGCTTGCATGTCGGGCCATTGAGCCAAGAGCTTGCGCTCAGCCAAGCCGAGGTTTTCTTCACGTTTCACAGCCAAGTCGATGGCCGCTTCGGATGCTTTGGCTCGGTCAGGCTTGCCTTCTTGCAGCATGCGTGCTGCTTCGCGCAGTTGTTGAATTTCGCGTGCCAGCTTGGCCTGCGTGCGTGCGCGCTTTTTGTAGCCGCGCACTGTGTCAGAAATTTCGGCCAAGTAGCGTGTGCGTGCGGCAGGCACCACAGGCGTTTGGTTGCTGCTGTGGCGCACGTTCACCAGTGGCAAACGACCTTCTTTGAAGGTGAGGCCCAATTCGGTTAAGCGACCTTTGAGGGCTTGGTAAAGCGCGGTCACTCCGTCGTCGTTGAAGCGTGCGGCCATGGTGCCAAACACGGGCATTTGCTCGGTCGGTGTGTGCCAAGCTTCTTTGTTGCGCTGCACTTGTTTGGCCACATCGCGCAGCGCGTCGCTCGCGCCTTTGCGGTCAAACTTGTTGATGGCGATGAACTCGGCAAAGTCGAGCATGTCGATTTTCTCGAGTTGACTGGCCGCGCCAAACTCAGGCGTCATCACATACATGGGCACGTCCACATGCGGCACGATGGCAGCATCGCCTTGGCCAATGCCTGAAGTCTCCACAATGATGAGGTCAAAGCCTGCGCACTTGGTGGCGGCCAACACATCGGGCAAAGCCGCGCTGATTTCGCTGCCAAAGTCGCGTGTGGCGAGTGAGCGCATGAACACGCGTGAGCCGCTGCTCCATGGCCCGATGGCGTTCATGCGAATGCGGTCGCCCAACAGAGCGCCACCGCTCTTGCGGCGTGAGGGGTCGATGGAGATCACGGCAATGCGCAAGGCGTCGCCTTGGTCCAAACGGATGCGACGCACCAACTCGTCGGTGAGCGATGATTTACCAGCGCCGCCTGTGCCCGTGATGCCGAGCACCGGCACTTTGTGGTTGAGCGATTCTTTGCGCACGGCCTCAACCATCTTGTGGTCAGCTTTTTCGTTCTCGAGCGCTGTGATGAGTTGCGACAACTTGCGCCACGCCATTTCGTCATGACCTTGAATTTCTTTCACAGCCTTGGGGGCGTAGCCCGACAAATCTTTGTCGCAACGCATGATCATTTCGCCAATCATGCCTTGCAGGCCCATTTTTTGGCCGTCTTCTGGGCTGTAAATACGGGTCACGCCGTAGGCTTGCAGCTCGCGAATTTCTGGGGGCACGATCACGCCGCCGCCGCCGCCAAACACTTGAATGTGTTCACCACCGCGCTGGCGCAGCAAATCGACCATGTACTTGAAGTACTCCACGTGGCCGCCTTGGTACGAGCTGATGGCAATACCTTGCACGTCTTCTTGCAGCGCAGCGGTCACCACTTCATCCACCGAGCGGTTGTGGCCCAAGTGAATCACTTCGGCGCCCATGCCTTGCAAGATGCGACGCATGATGTTGATGGCGGCATCGTGTCCGTCAAACAAAGAGGCAGCCGTGACAAAGCGCACTTTTTGCGTGGGCTTGTAGTTGGCGAGGGCTTGGAATTCGGCGGACAAGTCAGACATGCGGTGCTCCGGATAACGGAAGGTTGGTGAATTTACGTTTACGTAAACGTCAATCATAGCGGGGCTTCTGGAATTTTGGTTAAAAACCCTTGCAAACCGCATCAATCCTAGGGTTTGCACCAGTCTCCGGTGTGACTAAATCGTAGTTTTACGTATGCCTGAATGCGTCAACGACTGTCTAAGACGATCAGAATCGGCCATGTCATTTTCGAAATCATTCACGTTTAGGAGACACCCATGATTCGTACCTTGAAATTAACCGCGATTGCATCCATGATGTTTGCAGCTGGCTTGGCCACTGCTGCTGACACCATCAAAATTGGCGTGACTGGCCCCTACACAGGCGGTTCATCTTCCATGGGCGTGAGCATGCGCGATGGCGTGCGCTTGGCTGCACAAGAAATCAACAAGGCTGGCGGCGTGTTGGGCAAACAAATCCAACTCGTGGAGCGCGATGACGAAGCCAAAAACGAACGTGGCGTGCAAATTGCCCAAGAATTGATCAACAAAGAGCAAGTGGTTGCCACCATGGGCTTCATCAATACGGGTGTGGCGTTGGCATCTCAGCGCTTCTACCAAGAAGCCAAGATTCCAGTGTTCAACAACGTGGCCACTGGCTCTATCGTGACTCAGCAGTTCAAAGCACCTGAGTTCCCAGACAACTACATCTTCCGCAACGCAGCGCACGACAGCATTCAAGCGCCGATGATTGTGGAAGAGGCCATCACGCGCCGTGGTTTTAAGAAAGTCGCCATCTTGGCTGACTCCACCAACTATGGCCAATTGGGCCGTGACGACTTGGAAAAAGCATTGGCTGCCAAAGGCGTGAAAGCTGTGGCGGTTGAAAAGTTCAACGTGAAAGACGTGGACATGACCGCTCAGTTGCTCAAGGCCAAAGAAGCTGGCGCTGAAGTGATCTTGACTTATGCGATTGGCCCAGAGTTGGCTCAAATCGCTAACGGCATGACCAAGCTGGGCTGGAAAGTCCCGATGATCGGTAGCTGGACTTTGTCAATGGCCAACTTCATTGACAACGCAGGCCCTGGTGGTGAAGGTGCGCGCATGCCACAAACCTTCATTCAAGAGCCCAACACCATGAAGCGCAAAGCCTTCATCGACAGCTACTTGAAAACTTTCAAGCCAAAGAACAATCGCATCGACTCACCCGTGTCTGCCGCTCAAGGCTACGACTCGGTGTACTTGTTGACTGCTGCGATCAAGCAAGCAGGCACGACAGAAGGTCCTAAAGTGCGTGAAGCTTTGGAAAACTTGCAAACCAAAGTCGAAGGCGTTGTGACAACTTACGACAAGCCATTCACACACGACGACCACGAAGCCATCACCGCCAACATTCCAGTGTTCGGTGAAGTCAAAGGCAGCCGCGTGGTGTACGCCTATGAAGAGGACCGCAAGAAAGGTTCTGACATCCGCACCAAGGTTGCCAAGCAACCCGCCAAGAAATAATTTCTAGGCTAACCAGCACCGTACTTTTTGCAGATGCAAGCAGTACGGTGCTTTTTTCTGTACTGAGCAACGAACAAGAAACAAGAGCGCATTTATGGAAATTCTGCTGCAACTTATCTACAGTGGCATCGCGCTGGGCATGATTTACGCGGTCATCGCGTTTGGCTACCAGTTGACGTTTGCCACCTCTGACACATTGAACTTCGGTCAGGGCGAGGCCTTGATGCTGGGCGCTTTGGTCGGTTTGACCTTGGTTGACAGCTTGGGTGTCAACTACTGGCTCGCGATCCCTGTAGTGGGTGCCTTTGGCATGCTGCAAGGCGCGTTGGTGGAGCGCATTGGTGTGCGACCCGCGATCAAAATCAAGAGCGAGTTTGGTTGGATCATGTCCACCATCGCCTTGGGCATTATTTTTAAAAACGTGGCCGAAAACATTTGGGGTCGCGACGATTTGAAATTCCCTTCACCTTTGCCAGAGGCTCCCATGAAGATCTTGGGCGCCAACGTGCTTCCGATGGAGCTGCTGGTGATTGCTGGCGCTTTGGTGATGATGTTGGCGGTGGAGTTTTTCAACCGCAAAACCATTTACGGCAAAGCCGTGGTGGCTACGTTTAACGACCGTGATGCCGCTAAGTTGATGGGCATCAACACTGGCTTGGTCATCACGTTCTCATATGCTTTGTCTTCACTCACCGCTTCGTTTGCTGGTGTGTTGATTGCGCCACTCACCCTGACTGGCGCCACCATGGGTGCCGTGTTGGGCCTGAAGGCTTTTGCGGTCGCCATCATTGGTGGTTTGACCAGCGGCATGGGCATCATCGTAGGCGGCATCATTTTGGGTGTGGCCGAAACCACCACCGGTTTTTACATTTCCACTGGCTACAAAGATGTGCCGGGCTTGGTCTTGTTGCTCTTGGTCTTGGCAGTGAAGCCTGCTGGACTGTTTGGTAAACCTGCGATCAAGAAGGTTTAAACATGAATCGCAAATATCTACTCGCATCTATCGTGGGCTTTGTGCTGTTGGCACTTGTGCCCGTGTTCACGCACAACCCGTACTACATCCACTTGGTTGAAACCATCATGATCTACGCGATCTTGCTGTTTGGTTTGGACATCGTGGTGGGTTACACCGGTCAAGTGTCATTGGGCCATGCTGGTTTGTTTGGCATTGGTGCCTACACCGCTGGTGTGTTGTTCATGAAGCTTGGCGCACCGTTCTGGGTCATCGTGCCTGCCAGCATTGCTGTGACGGCTGTGTTTGGTGCTTTGCTCGCGCTGCCAGCGCTGCGCGTGTCCGGCCCTTACTTGGCGATGGTGACCATGGCGTTTGGCACCATCATCCAAATCTTGATCAACGAAATGACCTTCCTCACCGAAGGCCCTATGGGCATCAAGATTCCCAAGCCAACGGTGGCTGGCTACAAGTTTGATGAGCAAGCCTTTTATTGGGTGGTCACCGCTCTGTTGGCCTTGTCGCTGTTGGTGGTGCACCGCGTGCTGCGCTCACAGCTGGGCCGCGCCTTTGAAGCGCTGCGCGGCAGCCCTGTGGCGTCTGACTGTATGGGCGTGTCGGTTTACAAGTACAAGGTGTATGCCTTCGTCATCAGCGCTGGCTTTGCTGGCTTGGCGGGCTGCTTGTATGCCTATTCTGAGCAATACATTTCCCCCAACACCTACAACAACGAACTCACCGTGATGTTCTTGCTGGCCGTCATCATGGGTGGTCGCAAGACGCGCATTGGTTCGATGTTGGGTGCCACCATCATCGTGTTGCTGCCCAAGTTGTTGGATGACTTGGAAATGTTCCGCATGGTTGCCAGCGTGCTGGCGGTGTTGATGCTGATCGGCGCCATCATTGGCGTGGCTCGCAAAATCACCACGCCACAAACCATGGCCGTGCCTGTGGTGGGAACCGCCGCGTTGGCTGTGTTTGCTTTCTGGCTTGAGAGCATCACCGACTGGCGCTTGTCCATCTTCGGTTTGATGATTCTGTTTGTGGTGTATTACCTCCAAGACGGCATCGTGGGCTTTGTGCGCAGTTTGTGGGCGCATCGCAAGAACGCCACGGTCAAGCACGTCGACCATGTCACCAGCAGTGGCGACCCCATCATTCGCGCAGCCAAGCATGGTGGTGAAGACTTGTTGGTGGCCAAGCAAGTGCTCATGCAGTTTGGTGGCTTGAAAGCGATCAACCAAGTGGATCTGCGCATCAAGCGCGGCACCATCCACGGCTTGATTGGCCCCAACGGCTCTGGCAAGAGCACGATGATGAACGTGCTCACAGGCATCTACGTGCCAACTGCTGGCAGCATTGAGTTTGAAGGCACTTCGGTGGTCGGCCGTACCTCGTCAGACATTGCGCTGTCGGGCATTGCGCGTACGTTCCAAAACGTGCAGTTGTTTGGTGAGATGACCGCGCTGCAAAACGTGCTGGTGGGTTTGCATCACACCTTCCACAGCAATTTTGTGGATGTGGCGTTCAACTCCTCACGCTATGTGGGCGAAGACACAGCGGCCAACGAGCGTGCCATGGGCTTGCTCACCTTCGTGGGCTTGGCTGACTTGGCTGATGAACAAGCGCGTAACTTGCCTTATGGCAAGCAACGTTTGCTCGAAATCGCTCGCGCCTTGGCGCTTGATCCACAACTCTTGTTGTTGGACGAACCAGCCGCTGGCCTGACTGCGCCTGACATCAAAGAGCTGATCCAAATCATTCGCAAGATCCGCGATCACGGCATCACGGTGATCTTGATCGAACACCACATGGACGTGGTGATGGGTGTCTGTGACACGGTCTCGGTCCTCGACTTCGGTCAAAAGATTGCCGAAGGTTTGCCCGCAGAAGTTCAGGCCAACGAGAAGGTGATCGAAGCCTACCTCGGCGGCACAGCGGCCTAAGCGCACACGGAGAATTAGAGATGTTGACGATTAAAAACCTCGAAGCCGGTTACGGCAAAGTCCACGTGCTGCATGGTATTTCGCTCGAAGTGCCCAAAGGCAAAGTGGTCACCTTGATTGGCTCTAACGGTGCTGGCAAAACCACCACCATGCGCGCGGTCAGCGGCATGATTGCGCCCACTGCGGGTGAAATCACGCTCAACGGCGAACGCATTGATGGCATGGAGTCTTTCTCCATTGCCAAGCGTGGTTTGGCGCATTCGCCTGAAGGTCGCCGCGTTTTTGCCACCATGACGGTGACAGACAACCTCACCTTAGGCGCGTTTCCTCGTTTGACTGGCAGCCGCCCCAAAGGCGATGTAGCCGGTGACTTGGATCGTGCGATGGATTTGTTCCCTCGCCTCAAAGAGCGTCGCAACCAATTGGCCGGCACTTTGTCGGGCGGCGAGCAGCAGATGCTGGCCATGGCGCGTGCGGTGATGCTCAACCCAGAGGTGGTCTTGCTCGACGAGCCATCGATGGGATTGGCGCCTATCTTGGTCGAAGAAGTTTTCAAAATCATTGAAAACCTCAAGAGCCAAGGCGTGACCATGCTGTTGGTGGAGCAGTTTGCGGCTGCAGCCCTGAATGTGGCCGACTACGGCTACGTGATGGAAAACGGCCGTATCTCTGTGCATGGCGAAGCCAGCAAGCTCAAGAACGACCCTGCGGTTAAAGCTGCATATTTGGGCGGAGGCCATTAAGGCGCACACCAAATAACTCCTAGGGTTTTCCACCGCAAGGGGCGGAAAACATGGGTTCAGTCTCTATACTGCCCATGTTTTCACGCCCCTTTGTCTATTCATGTCTGCTTCATCCTCTTCGCAAATACGCCCAGCCGATGGTTATGCGGGTGATGTCACCCCTGAAACCGCTAACGCTTGGATGCAGTCTGGCGAGGCCGTGATGGTGGATGTGCGCTCTGAAGCTGAGTTGGTATGGGTAGGCTTTGTGCCAGACGCTGTGTCGGTGCCTTGGAAGCAGTGGCCAGGCATGGCGATGAATCCAGCCTTTGATGCAGGCGTGAAAGCGGCAGCCAATGGCAAAAAAATTGTGATGCTGTGCCGCAGTGGCGTGCGCTCTATCGCTGCAGCGCAACGCGCCACCGAGCTGGGCCTTGAGGCCTACAACATCCTCGAAGGCTTCGAGGGCGATGCCGATGCAGACGGTCATCGCGGTACACAAGGTGGCTGGCGCATGCGCGGTTTGCCTTGGCGTCAAAACTAATTCTCTCCCCATGACATTTCTTGCACTCGATGTGGGCAACACGCGTCTCAAGTGGGGCCTGTACGACAGCCCTGCGCCCGGCGCTGCACTGTTGGGCCATGGCGCCGTATTTTTAGAAAACATCGACCGTTTGGCCGATGAAGATTGGCGCGAGCTGCCAGAGCCCACGCACATGCTGGGCTGCATCGTGGCGGGTGAGGCCATTCGCCGCCGCGTGGAAGAGCAAATGGAGCTGTGGGACATCACCCCGCACTGGGCCGTGTCGTCTGCCGCAGAAGCAGGCTTGACCAACGGCTACGACCACCCCACACGTCTTGGTGCAGACCGCTGGGTGGCCATGATTGGCGCGCATGCACGCATGCTTCGCAGTGTCAACGGCGACGCACCCAAGCCCATGGTGGTGGTGATGGTGGGCACAGCGGTGACAGTCGAAGCCATTGATGCGAGCGGCAAGTTTTTAGGTGGTCTCATCCTGCCCGGCCACGGCATCATGCTGCGTGCTTTGGAGTCTGGGACTGCTGGCTTGCGTGTGCCGACGGGCGAGGTGTGCGAGTTCCCCACCAACACCAGCGATGCCCTCACCAGCGGCGGTACCTATGCCATTGCGGGGGCTGTGGAGCGCATGGTGCAGCATGTGCGCCAACACTGTGGCGCAGAGCCTGCGTGCTACATGACCGGCGGCGCAGGCTGGAAGATGGCGCCCAGTATGTCGGTGCAGTTTGAGCTGGTTGATTCGCTCATCTTTGATGGCTTGCTTGAAATCGCCAAGCAGCGCTTAGACCATCCATCGCCTGTGTGGCCTTCGCGCGCCCTTTACTAACGTGCCGTATTAACTTTGGTTTGACGGGATAGCCCTTCATGACAGAGGGCTGGCGCTGCGGCTAGACTCAAGGCCATGAAAGTCATTGATTCCATCGCCCAGCAAGCATCAAACTTGGCGGCCATTCGCCGCGACATTCACGCCCACCCCGAGCTGTGTTTTGAAGAAATTCGCACAGCCGATCTGGTGGCGAAAAAGCTGACCGAGTGGGGCATTCCCATTCATCGCGGGTTGGGCAAAACCGGTGTGGTGGGTATCTTGAAAAGCGGCACCAGCGATCGGGCCATTGGCTTGCGCGCCGACATGGATGCCTTGCCCATGCAAGAGTTCAACCAGTTCGCCCACGCCAGCCAACACGCGGGCAAGATGCATGCTTGCGGCCACGATGGCCACGTGGCGATGCTCTTGGCGGCGGCGCAATATTTGTCCAAGCACCAAGACTTTGACGGCACGGTGTACTTCATCTTCCAACCCGCCGAAGAGGGCGGTGGCGGTGCACGCGAAATGATTCGCGATGGTTTGTTTGACAAGTTCCCCATGCAAGCCGTGTACGGCATGCACAACTGGCCGGGCCTCAAAGAAGGACAGTTTGCACTGAGCGCTGGCCCAGTGATGGCATCGAGCAACGAATTCAAAATCACCATCCACGGCAAAGGCTGTCACGCAGCATTGCCGCACAACGGCATTGACCCCGTGTTGGTGGCTTGCCAAATGGTGCAAGCCTTTCAAACCATCATCAGTCGCAACAAAAAGCCAGTCGATGCAGGTGTGATTTCGGTCACCATGATCAACGCCGGCGAAGCCACCAACGTGGTGCCCGACCACTGCGAGTTGCAAGGTACAGTGCGCACTTTCAGCCTAGAGGTGCTCGACATGATTGAGCAGCGCATGCGCGACGTAGCCGCGCACACCAGTGCAGCCTTTGGTGCCACTTGCACCTTCGAGTTTGAGCGCAACTACCCGCCCACCATCAACCACCCCGCAGAAGCCAACTTTGCCCGCGAAGTCATGGCCGACATCGTGGGTGCTGACAACGTGCTGGCGCAAGAGCCCACCATGGGCGCAGAAGACTTCTCGTACATGCTGCAAGCCAAGCCTGGTGCGTATTGCTTCATCGGCAATGGCGATGGCGTGCATCGCGAAATGGGGCATGGCGAAGGCCCGTGCACCCTGCACAACCCGAATTACGACTTCAATGACTCGCTCATCCCCTTGGGTGCTACCTATTGGGTCAAGCTCGTAGAAGCCTCGCTGCGCTGATATGTGTGAGTGAGCCGCGACCAGTTGGCGCGTAGCAATACGCAGGATATGCGTGATAGTATTGATAAATATTCATCAGAAGTCTCAATTTATCAATAAGGCCACCTTGTAAATATGGACGCTAATCAAGGTTTGGACGAACTTGCATCCATTTTTCGATCGCAAAAATCTCGCTTTCGTTTTGCTTTCCTCTTGAGCTTCATTGGCGGCTTGATGCTGCTCGCCCCAATGGCTTACATGTTTGAGGTGTACGGTCGCGTTGTAGAGAGCCGTAGTCATTTCACACTAGGCATGTTATTTCTCGTGCTGTTGTGGTGTTTGGCGGTGATGGAGTTACTTGATTGGTCGCGTGCACGAATTCTCCGTTTGGCTGGGCAATCGATCGACCGCGCTTTAGAGCAAAGGCTTTTTCACATCGTCGCGCGATTGAGTTTGCTGCGTGGTTACCCGTTTCATCATCAAGCCATGGGTGATGTGAAGAACTTGCGTGAAATCATCAGTGGTCCTGTGATGAGCGCCGTTGCTGAATTGCCAGTGGCATGTGTGTTTTTATGCTTGATGTGCGTCATTCATCCTGCTATGACGGCGCTTGCCTTGTGTGCTGTAGCGGTACAGCTTGTCTTAGGCTTTGTTTACCAGCAAACAGTTTCACGTGCATCTTTGCAAGCACAAAGACTCACGTATCGAAGTCAAGGTTTGGCTGATGCGATGTTGGGTAATTTGTCTGTCATCGCAGGCATGGGGATGTTTGAAGCCGTGTATTCACGGTGGATGAGACTTTATAAAAGCTCGACCATTGCCAGTTTGAATGCAAATTTATTAGGCGCGGGCTTGTCGGTGGCTTCGCGTGTGTTGCAGGTACTGGTCGGTTCTGCGGTATTGGGGCTGGGTGTCTGGTTTTTGATGCAAGAACAAATCAGCGGCGGCGCAGGCGTCATCATCGTGGCATCCACACTTGGTGGAAGAATTTTGGCGCCTATTTCTCAATTGATGTTGCACGGACGCAGCATCATCGTGGCGCGCGATGCTTACCGTCGCTTGGCTGATGCATT
>Ga0213920_1001192_pt1 | contig 15192 bp, 14 predicted proteins | sample McNCre1117MG_FD_161054 | JGI IMG/M metagenome (GOLD analysis project Ga0213920, IMG submission 161054) | Freshwater microbial communities from McNutts Creek, Athens, Georgia, United States - 11-17 MG | ecosystem: Environmental > Aquatic > Freshwater > Creek | place: USA: Georgia | collected...
GCTCCCAGTCACAGGAAGCTCCTAGTTTTTTCAATTGGTCCAAAATCACTCCGCCATATTTGTCCGTCCATTCCCAAGCGTGTGCCAAAAATTCCTCGCGAGTCAAATCATTTTTATTGATTCCTTCGGCTTTTAATTTGGCCACTACTTTGGCTTCGGTAGCAATAGAAGCATGATCCGTTCCTGGTACCCAACACGCATTCAAACCTTTCAAACGCGCTCTACGAATCAACACATCTTGAATAGTATTGTTCAACATATGTCCCATGTGCAACACTCCAGTTACATTGGGTGGAGGAATTACAATCGTATAAGGCGTTCTATGGTCGGGTTCTGAATGAAAATAATTATTTTTCATCCAGTAGTCGTACCATTTTTGTTCAATCGTTTTGGCTTCGAATTGTGCAGGAATTGTCATTGTATAGTAAATTCGTTTAATCGTTATTTTGGGTTATTTATAAATTGAATGCAATGTAGTATCAAAATCAGAAATAACACTTTGTCATTTGGCCTACATTTTGTGAGCCAAATAAGCAACAAAAGTAAATAATTAAGTACACTATAAAAAGCGAAATAAAAATTTGTAGAGTAAATAAAAGAAACTAACTTTACTAAACAATTAAATCATTTTTGAAAATGCAAAAAATAATCGCCCTCCTCCTATTCACATTGTTTAGCAACATCAGTTTTTCGCAATCTGCCAAAATTGAATTTTCGGCTAAAGAAAATACGATTGATTACGGAAAAGTAACTAAAGCTAGTGATTCTGGTATTCGTGTTTTTGAGTTTACCAATACTGGAGATGCTCCTTTAATAATTACCAATGTTCTTTCAACTTGTGGCTGTTTGATTCCTTCAAAACCTGAAGGGCCAATTCTTCCAGGTAAAAAAGGAAAAATCGAAGTCAAATACAATATGGCCATAGGACCTATTCGTAAAACAATAACCGTAGAAACAAATGCCGCCAATTACGAAGGCGGGAGGATTGCTCTAAAAATCAAAGGAGAAGTCACTGAATAAGTACTTTTTACCCTACCAATTAGAGAACGCCTTTTGAAATCAAAAGGCGTTTTTCTTTTTAAATTACTTTGGTATTCGCATTAATAAAATTCCATTTTAACCACACAAGTACTTAAAAATATAACATTTTAAGGTGTTTTTATGAGCAAATACAACGACTTATTACAATAACTTAAGAAAAAAAATTGCAAATTTGCAATTCAAGATTAAACACATGCCAAAATTATCCACCCGAGGACACTCCATGCCAGAATCGCCAATTAGAAAGTTGGCTCCCTTTGCTGATATGGCAAAGAAAAAAGGACATAAAGTGTACCATTTAAATATTGGACAACCCGACATCAAAAGTCCTGCTATAGCGATTAATGCTATCAAAAATATTGATTTAGACGTAATCGAATACGGTCCTTCTGCCGGTTATGAAAGCTACCGAAAAAAGTTAGCCCAATTCTATACCAACCAAAATGTAAACGTCAATACCGAAGATATTTTAATTACCACAGGTGGTTCTGAAGCCTTATTATTTGCTTTAGGAAGTATTATGGACCCTGAAGACGAGTTGATTATTCCTGAGCCATTTTATGCCAATTACAGCGCTTTTGCTGCAGAATCTGCTGCTAAAGTAGTTCCGGTTAATTCGGGTTTTGAAACAGGATTTGAATTACCCTCTATTGCTGATTTTGAAAAATTAATTACACCTAAATCCAAAGCAATCTTGATTTGTAACCCGAATAACCCAACCGGTTATTTGTATTCCGAATCGGAAATTCTTCAATTGGGTGAATTAGTAAAAAAACACGATTTGTTCTTAATTGCCGATGAAGTGTACCGTGAATTCATTTATGGAAACGATATTCATTATTCCGTAATGAATTTGAAAGACGTAGAACAAAATGTCATCATGATTGACTCCGTTTCGAAACGTTACAGTATGTGTGGCGCTCGAATTGGCTGTATGGTTACTAAAAACCAAGAAGTAATTGCTGCAGCAATGAAATTTGCACAAGCCCGACTTTGTCCGCCTACTATTGAGCAAATTGCTTGTGAAGCAGCTATTGACACTCCTCAAAGTTATTTTGACGAAGTGATTTCAGAATACAGAGACCGAAGAGACACTTTAATTGCCGAATTGCAAAAAATTGAGGGAGTAAAAGTAAGCACTCCTAAAGCGGCTTTCTATTGCATCGCTGAATTACCCGTGGACAACACTGATGATTTTGCGCAATGGCTGTTAGAAAGTTACAATTTGAACGGCGAAACCGTAATGGTTGCCCCGGCTGGTGGATTTTACTCTACTCCAGGCATGGGATTGAACCAAGTACGTATTGCCTACGTATTGAAAAAAGAAGATTTGGTTCGTGCCGTAGCCGTATTGAAAGAAGCGATTCCTGCATATAATGCGAGGTAAATAGCAATTTCAAAAATCAAATTTAAAATACTATACCAAGATTAAAAACGTTTTCCTACCCTTCGGGATGAGTTTTTTTAATCTTGGTAAAAAATAGCACTCAATAAGCTATTTGTAAAATAATTCTGTTATATTTGACTTAGTCTTGTAATAGACTCCCGCACTTATACACCCCACAAAGTAAGTGCAACCTAATGGCGTTTCTGTCATTAGTTTTTTTTCAGTAAAGAGGTAAAATGGTTAGTCCAATAAATGGAATGTTTTTGTGCATTTTGTTTTTGGAAATAGAATTAAGTAATTTAAAAAGATAATATAAATAAAAAGTTGATTTATCAAATTGTATTTATGTCCCATTCTTATGACATTTTATGAAAAACGAAATAAAAATTAAAGTTAATTATGGTAAACTTGAGGATATAAACCTACCTCCAATTATATATAAATATAGAAGTTGGTCAAACAAATATCATAAAAGATTTTTAAATAACCGTGAAGTTTTTTTAGCATCTCCAAAAACATTTGAAGACGAGTTAGATTGTCATAATCCAATCAGATTTGATTTACTAACTAAACAACAAATCAATTACTATTTCATATGGTACTCTAAAAAAAATAATTCAGGTTTTACGAGGCAACAACATAGGAAATTCGCGCGTGATTGGTCAAAAAAATCGGATATAAATCATCCAAAAATTGTAAAGGAATTCATGAGTAAATCTATTACCGAATATTATGACCATGAAGGGATTTTAAGTTTAACAGAAAATTGGAATAATGACAAAATGTGGAAGAAATACGGAGATGATGGAAAAGGAATTTGCATTGGTTATGACACAAAAGTTTTGTTTAAAGTTCTAGGAGGAGGAGGGCCTGTTGAGTACTGTGACAAACTTCCAATCATTATGCCTGAACCATTTATGGAATTTATGGAAGCACATAGAAATAGAATTTATTTTAAATTAAAAAAATGGGGATTTGAAGAAGAATACAGAACAAAAATCTTCTGGGAAGAACCCGCCTCTATTTCGGATAGACGAATTCAACTTCCAGTAGAAGCATTTAAAAAAGTTATTCTTGGAGACAATATTTCCGAATCTGATAAAGTCGAAGTTATCTCTATCATAAAAGAAAAAATTGGTGAATTACAAATTGAATATCGCAAAAACAATTTATAAACATTGCTAAATAACTACTAAATAAAGATCGGAATCATTTAAATTAATTAATATATAGATTAATGAATAAAAATAAAATAAATGAAATTAAAAATACTTGATCAATCTACAAATAGAAAATTGTTTGAATTAATTGTAAGTAACAACCAAATAATATTTTGATTTCCAAAGAGTTCAATTCAAATTGAAAATTTATAATAATTAATTCTAACATGCTATTTAAAATTTAACTTCCATTTCTTTAAATATGAAGAATGATTAACAATCTATATTATGAAAAAATTACTTTTTATTTTCTCTCTCTCTTTAATGTGTAATGCCTTATTAGCTCAACACACCTATAAACACAGTATAGTTGAAGGCGTACTAAAAATGATTTATATTAACAATGACAATCAGTCTTTTTATTTTAATTCTACAATTGAAGGAAGCTTAAATTGGCAAACGGTTATTATACTTGATATTTCAAAACAAAAGTTTGTAGAAAAAAAACTTTATTTAATATATAAAGACGAAAGTTTAAATTCTGTAATAAAATTTATTGATGAAATTTCAAATAGAGGAATTTACAATGACATTCTTAATAAATGTAATTATAAATACATTTTATTTGAGGTGTCTTATATGACAGAAGATGTTGAGTTTATTAATTTTATTTATAAAATTGACATTAGTGATCTTAAAATGTATAATGGAAACTATTCTTTTCTAAAAAGTATCATTAAAGAATACAAAAATTGACTCCTCCAGCTAGCGCGAGCTTCTAGCTCGTGCCCACAAACAAAATGAAGCCAATATTATTTTTTGGTATATGAGTAGAAAATAAAAAATTTAAAAAAAAGGGAATGTAATTTTGTTTGCTTAAAAAAGTAGGAACGAGCGAGACGATCGCACCAGCGTGGGGCAAATTGGGGTAAAGTAATTATTTTTGTAAGTGCAGCTTTATTATTATTTTGGTTCGGAGTTTTGAAAAAAACAATAAAACATCCATCAACACTAAGTAGAAATCTATATAACAAATCAAATTAAGCTAAATCAATTAACTTTTAACAAATTAACCAACTCAAATTTTATGAAAAATATTTTATTATTATCTACGGTTTTATTGTTTTCAATTTCAATTTTTGGACAATCATCTAAACTTAATATATACACACAAAAAAGTTGTAGTAGATGTCAAAAAACAAAATTATTCTTAAATTCAAACAAAATTAAATTTTCAGAATTTCCTTTAGAAATTGAAAGAAATGGAGAGAAAATGGATCTTTTATTAAGTTCACAAAATCTACCTTCGGGTTTTCAATTAACGCTTCCTGTTGTAGAATGGAATGGAAAGTTATACTATAACATCAAAAATCTTGATTCTTTTTTAAATACTTTACAAAAAAGTAATAAATAATCTAAAAGTTACTAGCCACAATACTTCACAGATGCCGCTCGAATCCCTTCGGGTATTATGTATAAAAATTACTTATAAATTAACCCTAACCCCTAAATCTATTATTATGACTTGGTTTAACATTAAAGAAGTAGAAAGAAAATTAATTAACGACGAACTAACCGACAAAGAAAGTTTCGACTATTTGTTGTACACCTCGGTACTATTTACATTTTTTACCTACGTCGGAGTAAAAGAACACACCAATGATTGGTTGCATTTTTTAGAATTTATCATTACATTAGTTATAACCATAGTTGGAATAAAGGCAACCTATACAATCAATGCTACAGGAGGCCAAAAAGACTATTTAAAACGGTATACTTCACTGTCTTTTGTTGCAGGTATACGATTATTTGTATATGCTTTTTTAGTGGCTATTCCTTTTGGAATTATAATGGCCGCTCTAAATGGTAACATCGAGAAAAACCAAACTAATGATGAAATTATAAAACTTGTTTTTGTTGTGATTTTTGGAATTGTATATTACATACAACTTACCAACTCATTTAAAAGAGTCAACAAAATCAACTCATTATGAAAAACACTATTTATATCACAAGTCTACTAATCATTCTGATTTCGGTATTTTTAATAGTTCAATATCCTGAATCAGGAAGAATGAATCTGATTGCCGGTGGCTTATTCCCTATTGGAATTGTCTTAAATTTTGTAGCATTTAGAATGGAACCCAATTCTAATAAAAAACAACTTTAATCAATTCCTGTTGTACTACAAAATATTTATACTTTTTATCTCGATATTGTTCCATAATTAGTTAACTTTGCGCGTTGAAAATAAGTAGAGAAATTCATTTTTACAAAGGATACTTTGACGATTTTTTTGAAACCTTAAACGATAATGCTAAGGTCAAAATTGACGAAGTGCTGTATATGATAAGTGTTTTAGAGCGTATCCCATCCAAATTTTTTAAAAGTATTGAAGGGAGTAAAGGACTTTTTGAAATTCGAGTAGAATACGAGAGTAACATTTACAGAATATTCTGTTGCTTTGACAAAGGAAATCTAATCATCTTATTTAATGGTTTTCAGAAAAAAACACAAAAAACGCCTCCAAAAGAATTAAATAAAGCAAAAAAAATAATGGAGGACTATTTTAACGAACAAAAAGAGTTGAATAATGGAACCAAAAGATAAAAACACAAGAACTTTCTCCCAACATCTTGATAAAAGATACGGAAAAGTAGGCACCAAAGAAAGAACTGATTTTGAAATCAAAGCAAAATCTTTTGCCATTGGAGAATTAATAAAAGAAGAACGTAAATTAGCTAATTTAACTCAAGAGCAACTTGCAGAAAAAATTGGTGCAAAAAAAAGTTTTATATCACGAATTGAAAATGGACATAGCGATATTCAACTCTCTACCTTATTCAAACTTATTGAACTAGGACTTGGACGTAAAATCAATTTCACCATTCAATAATTACTGGTCCCACTGTACTAATCAGAATAGGTTGACCACTCCCTATTTTCTTCTTGAATCATAAAGAATTCATATCCACTTTTTAACTATGCTTTTTTGCATTTTATTAATTATCTTTACCGCTTGAATTGACATACCCATTATAACAATAGCTTTGATGATAAACAACGAAGAATTTCAAGACGAAATAGGAAACAATCATATTAGTACCAACGCAAAAAATCCACTTAGGGATGATGCTTTTGCTATTGCTGACGACGAAAAAATTGAAAGAATAAAAAAAGACGTGGAAAATATCCTTACCACTTTGGGTATGGATTTGACCGATGACAGCTTAAAAGGCACTCCTAACCGAGTGGCTAAAATGTTTGTTAAAGAGATTTTTGGTGGGTTGAATCCTGCTAAAAAACCTAAGGCTTCTACGTTTGACAACAACTACAAATACGGCGAAATGCTAGTAGAAAAAAATATTACCGTTTATTCTACTTGCGAACACCACTTATTACCTATCATTGGAAGAGCGCATGTAGCCTACATTTCGAATGGAACCGTAATTGGTCTTTCTAAAATGAACCGTATCGTAGAATATTACGCTAAAAGACCACAAGTTCAAGAGCGTTTAACCATGCAAATTGTACAAGAATTACAAATGGCTCTGGGTACTGAAGACGTAGCTTGTGTCATTGATGCTAAACATTTATGTGTGAATTCGAGAGGGATTGGTGACATCGAAAGTAGCACTGTGACTTCAGAATTTGGTGGTAAATTCAAAGAAGCTCAAACCAAAAGAGAATTTTTAGATTATATCAAACTCGAAACTCGATTTTAAAGTAATAAACGACTTTAGTAACCGAAAAACCTAGCCCTGATAAAAGCGGCATCCTTTACTGCCGGAGTTTGGCAGGAAAGATAAAGCGATTAGCAGGACACAGCTCCTAAAAAATATAAAAATGCCATTATATAAAAGTCAACAACTAAAAATATACAATTCTCTTTCGGGAGAAAAAGAAGTTTTTACCCCTATTCACGAAGGAAATGTTGGGATGTATGTTTGCGGACCTACCGTGTATAGCAATGTGCATTTAGGGAACCTGAGAACTTTTATGTCGTTTGACGTGATTTTTAGGTATTTCCAACATTTGGATTACAAAGTGCGTTATGTGCGAAACATTACAGATGTAGGCCATATTGTGGACGATGTGGATGAAGGCGAAGATAAAATTGCTAAAAAAGCACGTTTGGAACAACTGGAACCGATGGAAGTGGTGCAACGCTACACGGTAGATTTTCATGAAATTTTAGGTGCTTTTAATTTTTTACCGCCCAGTATTGAACCTACAGCTACAGGACATATTATTGAACAAATCGAAATCATCAAAAAAATTATTGAAACGGGAATTGGTTATGAAGCCAATGGATCAGTATATTTTGATGTTGTAAAATTTAACGAAACCAACCATTACGGGCGTTTGAGCGGGCGAAATATTGAAGATATGTTAGCCAATACTCGTGATTTAGATGGTCAATCTGATAAACGAAATCCGCAAGATTTTGCTTTGTGGAAAAAAGCTGAACCGCAACACATAATGCGTTGGCCTTCGCCATGGAGCGATGGTTTTCCAGGTTGGCATTTGGAATGTACCGCAATGAGTACCAAATATTTGGGTAATCATTTTGATATTCACGGTGGCGGAATGGATTTGAAATTTCCGCATCACGAATGTGAGATTGCACAAAATGAAGCTTGTACAGGTCAAACTCCTGTTAATTATTGGCTGCACGCCAATATGTTAACACTGAATGGCAAAAAGATGGCAAAATCAACTGGAAATAATATTTTACCAAGAGAGATTTTGACGGGTGAAAATACGATTTTGAGTAAGGCTTTTTCAACTTCGGTGACGCGTTTCTTTATGTTACAAGCCCATTACAGAAGTATTTTGGATTTCTCAGACGATGCTATTGTAGCAGCTGAAAAAGGATACAAACGTTTGATGGAAGCGATGAGTAGTTTAGACTCTATTCAGCCAGCTCCTCAAAGCACATTGAATATTGCCGAATGGAAGCAATGGTGTTATGATGCCATGAACGACGATTTCAACACGCCAATTTTAATTGCACAATTGTTTGAAGGTGTTCGCTTTGTGAATGTACTAAAAGAGGGCAAAGAGACCTTGACTGCCGAAGATTTAAAAACTTTTGCAACTGCAATGAATGGATTTGTTTTTGCTGTTTTAGGTTTAGAAGACGAGAAAGTGGCCGATGGAAACAACGACAAATTAGAAGGTACGGTAAACTTGCTTATCGAAATGCGTAAACAAGCAAGAGAAAACAAAAATTTTGCTTTGTCTGACCAAATTAGAGACCAATTATTGGCTTTGGGTATTCAATTAAAAGACGGTAAAGAAGGAACTACGTTCAGTTTGTAATACGACTGTTGGTTTTGCGACTCATTCAAAAAATACGATATGTTTTCTAAGATACTCATTTTTCCTTTTTTGATGTTGGTGCGCTTTTACCAAGTGGCTATATCACCGTTTACCCCTGCTGCCTGTCGGTTTGAACCTACTTGTTCATCCTATATGCTCGAAGCACTAAAAACGCATGGATTAGTTTACGGCTTATTTCTAGGTACTAAACGTATTTTGAGTTGCCATCCTTGGGGCAGAAGTGGCTATGATCCCGTTCCTCCAAAAAAATGCCAACACAAAGTATAAACCCAATTAAATCTTTATTTTTACGCTAAATAAAAAATACAAATGACACACGCTTCAGCTCTAGTTTGGAATCCATCAGAAGGAATTGATTTAGGTTTTTTCATGATTCGCTATTACAGTTTAATGTTTGTAATTGCCTTTGGATTGGGGTGGTACATCATGAAACATATTTTTGTTCGCGAAGGCGAAACCATTGAAAAATTAGATTCATTATTCATTTGGACGGTGCTGGCTACTTTAGCTGGCGCACGCTTAGGACACGTTTTCTTTTACGATTGGGAGTATTTCAGAAATAATTTATTAGAAATCTTTTTGCCCGTTAAATTCGAACCTAGTTTTCATTTTACAGGATTTCAAGGTTTAGCGAGTCATGGTGCAGCTATCGGAATCATAGTAGCCATGTATTTTTACAGTAAAAATATTTTGCAAAAACCACAATTATGGATTTTAGACCGTATTGTTATTCCTGTAGCAAGTGGGGCAATTTTTGTACGAATCGGTAATTTTTTTAATTCGGAAATTATTGGAAAAGAAACTACATCCTCTTTTGGAATTAAATTCATTAGAGATTATTTCAGTCCAAGAGATGCGGTGAACGCTACTCAAATTCCAGATCCGAACCAAGCTTATAAAGCCATTGCAACGGATCCAAAATTTGCCACCCTTTTAGAGCAAGTTCCTGCTAAACACCCAACACAATTGTACGAGTCTTTTTGCTATATTTTTGTTTTTGCCATTTTGTTTTTCTTGTATTGGAAAACCAAAGCTAGAAAGAAATCAGGTTATTTATTTGGTTTGTTTTTAGTATTGTTATTCTCGGTTCGAATTGTAGTAGAATCGGTTAAAGAAAGTCAAGGCGGATTTGAAAGCGCTTTAGGATTGTTATCTACAGGACAATGGTTAAGTATTCCATTTATTTTGACTGGCTTCTACTTTGTGTTAACAGCCAAACAAATCAAAGAATAATAGTAAACAAAACTGGATTTTAATAAATAAAAAAGGCTGTCCACTCAATTCGGATAGCCTTTTTACTTTTAGCTTCATCACTAAATGAGAATTATTTTCACATAATTCTTTCACAAAAAGAGAAACTTCAAAAGTAAAACCATTAAGAAATTAAGTTCCATTAAGACTTAATTAGCTTAATTTCTTAATGGTTAAAATTTTAAATTCTAATAGAATATAGTCCCTCTTTTTATACAGTTCAATTATTTTATTGGCAACGATTGAATTCCCATATTATACAAAGTGAAGGCTTGTAAATCAGCCGCTTCTTCAATAGTTTTAGAGACAGGCTTTCCTGCTCCGTGTCCGGCGTTCGTTTCAATTCGGATTAAAACAGGATTAGCTCCAGCTTGTTTCGCTTGCAACTCAGCCGCAAATTTAAAACTATGCGCTGGCACTACTCTATCGTCATGATCTCCTGTGGTGACTAATGTAGCAGGATATTTTACCCCGGCTTTCACATTATGCACCGGCGAATAGGCTTTAATATAATCAAACATAGCCTTCGAATCTTCGGCTGTCCCATAATCGTACGCCCAACCCGCACCTGCGGTGAAAGTATGGTAACGCAACATGTCCATGACACCCACTGCGGGCAACGCTACTTTCATTAAATCTGGTCGTTGCGTCATAGTTGCTCCAACCAATAAACCTCCGTTAGAGCCACCTTTTATAGCTAAGAAATTTGATGAAGTATATTTTTGAGCAATTAAATATTCAGCAGCAGCGATAAAATCATCAAAAACGTTTTGCTTTTGCATTTTGGTTCCTGCATCGTGCCATTTTTTTCCATATTCGCCACCACCTCTTAAATTAGCAACGGCATAGATTCCACCCATTTCCAACCAAACTGCATTGGCAATACTAAAAGAAGGTGTCAAACTGATATTAAATCCACCATAACCATACAGAATAGTTGGATTCTTTCCATTTAAAGGAGTTCCTTTTTTATAAGTGATAATCATCGGAACTTTAGTCCCATCCTTAGAGGTATAAAACACTTGCTTTGACGTGTAATTATCACTTATAAAATCAACTTTAGGTTGGACATAAATAGATGACTTTCCTTCAGTAGGTATAAATTGGTAGGTAGTTGTTGGCGTCACATAATTGGTAAACGAAAAATACAAAACTTCATCTTCATTCTTACCACTAAAACCTGTCGCGGTTCCTAATCCTGGTAATTGAATTTCGCGAACTAATGTACCTTTGTAATCAAATTGTTTTACTACAGAAACAGCATCTTTCATGTAATTGGCAAAGATAAATCCTGCACCTGTAGAAGGCGAAAGTACCTGTTCTGTTTCAGCAATACAATCTTTCCAGTTGGATACCGAAGGAGCATTGACATCAACGATTACAATTCGTTTGTTTGGAGCGCCTAAATTAGTTATTAAATACAATTGAGTCCCCAAGTTATCTAAAACATGCACATCGTATTCAAAACCAGAATGAATGGATTTGATTTCCGAGTTGGGTTGTGTTAGGTCTTGTACATATAATTCGTTTCCTGAAGTAGAATTAGCGGCCGTGATAAACAAATAATGATTGTCTTCAGAAACACTTCCTCCTACATAGCGGCGCTTTTCTTTGTCGCCAAAAATCAATTGATCATCGGATTGATTAGTCCCTAGTCGATGGAAATACAATTTATGCTGGTCTGTCTTGGCTGACAATTCACTTCCTTTAGGTTTGTCATAACTAGAATAATACACTCCTTCATTTCCTTTCCATGACAATCCGCTGAATTTAACATCTATCAATTGATCAGCAATACTTTGTTTAGTTTCAGCATTAATAAAAATCACTTTTCGCCAATCGCTTCCGGCTTCAGAAATAGAATATGCACACAATGACCCGTCTTTAGAAAAACTGACTGCATCTAATGAAGTAGTGGCATCTTTTGAAAACGTGTTAGGATCCAAGAACAATTCTTCTTTTCCAGAAGCCTCTTTTCGATACAAAACCGATTGATTTTGCAACCCATTATTTTTATAATAATAGGTATAATTTCCTTCTTTGAAGGGTGCAGACACTTTTTCATAATTCCACAATTTTTCCATGCGTTCTTTGATAGCGTTTCGAAACGGAATTTTAGCTAAATAATCAAACGTTACCTGATTTTGAGCTTTGACCCAGTCGGCGGTTTCTAGTGATCTATCATCTTCTAACCAACGGTATGGATCGGCTACTTTAGTTTCAAAATAGACATCGATTTTATCTCCTTTTCTTGTTAAAGGATATTTGTTTTGTTGTTGACCAAAAGAGGCTATTGTTGATGACATAAGTAACGTTACAATTATTTTTTTCATGTGTCTACTAATTTATTTATCAAAAATAAACAAATAAAGTATTCCAATTTGTTTTATAAAAAAAAGGATCCAACTTTCGTTGAATCCTTTTGAATATACAATACAATTTAAAATTAAGCTTCTTTGTGCTCTTTTTCAATTTGATTTTTATCTGATCTTGAGATGGTATCTACCAATACTGGAGTTGCGATAAATAATGAAGAATAGGTTCCTACTACAATACCTACCAACATAGCAAAGATAAATCCTCTGATTGACTCTCCACCAAAAACAAACATAGTTAACAATACTAAGATCATCATTAATGAAGTATTCAATGTTCTAGATAAAGTAGTATTAATAGACGCATTTACAATTTCTTCAAAACTTCCTTTACGTTTACCCATGATAAACTCTCTAATTCTATCAAATACAATTACGGTATCATTCATTGAGTAACCAATAACCGTTAAGATAGCCGCAATAAAGTGTTGGTCCATTTCCATGTGGAAAGGCATGAATTTATAACATAAAGAGTAAATTCCTAATACAAATATTACGTCATGCGCTACCGCTGCAATCGCTCCTAATGAATACTGCCATTTACGGAATGAAATCATTAAGTATAAAAAGATTACTGCCATTGCACCTAAAACTGCCCAATACGAGTTAGTTTTAATGTCTTCAGAGATAGAAGCTCCTACTTTTGAAGCTTGCAATACACCTACTGTTTTACCATCATACGAGTTGATGAATTTTTCATACGAACTGTTAGTATAGTAGTGTTGTAAACCTTTGTATAATTTTTCGTTTACTTCTTTATCTACATCAACACCTTCTTCAGTGATTTTGTATTTAGTCGTGATTTTCAATTGATCATCAGAACCGAATATTTTAGCTTCTACTGTAGTTCCGAATTCTTTTGATAATTCTTCAGCCACTTTAGTCGCATCGATTGGTTTTTCAAATTTCACTTGGAATGTTCTACCTCCAACAAAATCTACACCTTGATCCAATCCATTTACAAAGAAAATAGAAACTAAACTTACAATAACTACTATTGAAGAAAACACATAAGTGAATTTCTTAATTTTAATAAAGTCAAAATGGAAATTAGTAAACCAATTTTTAGTAATTGAAGTTGAGAATGTCAAGTTGCTGTTAGAAGCAATATTTCTATCGATAAAGATTCTTGCAATAAAGATCGAAGTAAACAATGAAGTTACAATACCAATCAATAATGTCAAGGCAAAACCTTTAATTAATCCTGTACCGAAAGTAAACAAAATAGCACCTGTAAGAATGTGCGTTACGTTAGCATCAATAATAGAACGCATAGCACCTTTCCATCCGTAAGAAGCAATAACTGATTCTGATAATGATTTACCATCACGCAATTCTTCTTTTGCTCTTTCATAAATAATGATATTCGCATCAACCGCTGTACCTAATGTTAAAACGATACCTGCAATACCTGGCAATGTTAATACAAAACCAAAACTTGCCATAATTCCGAATAAGAACAATAAGTTCAACAATAAAGCCAAATTAGCGTACCAACCTGCTCTACCATAATAGAACACCATCCATAAACAAACTAATAGGAATCCTACAACAGAAGAAATAGTACCTGCATCAATAGCTGCTTGACCTAAAGATGGTCCTACTACTTCTGATTGAATAATGTCAGCTGAAGCAGGTAATTTACCAGCTTTCAATACATTGGCTAAATCTTTAGTTTCAGTCAAATCAAAACTTCCTGAAATTTCAGATCTTCCTCCTGCAATTGGTCCGTTAGAAACTCCTGGAGCAGAATACACTACATTGTCTAAAACAATGGCAATATTACTTTTTTGAGTATATGCTTTACCGGTTAATTCTTCCCAAGCTTTAGCTCCTTTACCGTTCATTTGCATAGAAACGGCTGGTTTTCCTGATTGATCAAATGTATCACTTGCATCAGTTACTACACCACCACTCATCGCAGCAATATTATCTCTATTTCCTTTTAAAGCATATAATTCAACAGCGTCAATCTCTTTTGATTTAGCATCTTTAATTTTAGTTGGTTTACCCCAAACAAATTTAGCATAACGTTGATCACCTGCTAATAAAACTCTAATATCAGCTCTTCTCAAATACCCACCTACAATAGCAGTATCTTTTGGTGCAAAAAGACCCAAAACCGGACCACCACCTTGACCAATAATTTTATCCAATAAAGGATTATTCCCTTTTTTAGTTGCAGCTGAATCTTTAGTATCTGCCAATAAAGAACTCAATGAGTCTTTAACTACTTTTTTAGGAGCTACTTTATTGATTTCCGTTTTTTTCAATGACTCATTTGCAGCCATCAAGAAATTACCAATTTCTTCAACTTTATAGGTTTCCCAAAACTCTAATTGAGCGGTACTTTGCAATAATTTTTTAATTCTATCTACATCCTTAGCACCTGGAAGTTCTACAAGAATTCTTCCTGTTTGTCCTAATTTTTGAATGTTAGGTTGTGTAACCCCAAATTTATCGATACGTTTTCTCAATACTCCAAAAGCACTTTCTACAGACTCATCAACTTTTCTTTTGATTACCTTTTGAACTTGTGCATCAGTCATTTGAAAATCAACTCCACCTTCTCCTTGTAAATTTCTGTTAGCAAAGATATCAGGAGACGCTAATTTCACAGTTCCTTTTGAGT
>Ga0213920_1001194_pt1 | contig 15183 bp, 17 predicted proteins | sample McNCre1117MG_FD_161054 | JGI IMG/M metagenome (GOLD analysis project Ga0213920, IMG submission 161054) | Freshwater microbial communities from McNutts Creek, Athens, Georgia, United States - 11-17 MG | ecosystem: Environmental > Aquatic > Freshwater > Creek | place: USA: Georgia | collected...
CGCTGTCTACATTGAGTTCTATACAGATGTCAAAGCGGAAAAAGAATGCATCAAGATGGGCGAATGTGCTTCTACACGCCTCATGATGCTTTTTCCAAAAGATAAAACAGGCTTACATAGCAAAGCGCTTTATCGCTCGTATGTGCTGACGGACGAGAAAAAGTTTCGCCGAGCCAACTTCTGCGTCAGCCCTGATGGTCAGTTCTTGGGTGAAAAGCACTGTTATATCGCCCTACACCCAGATTGGCTGTTTAACTAAGCCGCTCGTTAAAAGGTGGCCTGTCCGACAGGAATCGAACCTGTGACCCACAACTTAGAAGCAGACTCGGACGGTCAAAAAGTTAATGACGACAATAAGTTACGTTAATTTCAAGAGCACTGTGTAAAGAACTGTGTAATAAAAATGTGCTTTTTTAGCAATTAAGCACTCACAAGCACTCCATCAACTCCAGTACCCTCCCAGCATTTCAGCGCCCTGCTGGCGCTCTAGTCTTCGTCTTGGTACTCAAAGTACGTCTTACACGCAGCGCACTTTGATTTGGCACGTTTGGGCATTGCGTCTAACGCTTGCAGATGCCCTGTCGGCAGTCCCGTATAAAAGCACTTGGGACAAGGCAAAGGATCACCCGCGCTTTTGACCGCAGCATCCCATTGCTCGTGCCATGCACCAAGCTGAGCAACTGTTGCTCCATAGCTCTTGAGTTGGCTGAGCAACTCATCACGCATGTATTCCAAGGCCATTTAGTTCCCCAATGTTTTAGTCACACACCATCAAGGTGTACATTTATAAATGTAACAAGGAAGGTGCTTATGTCAGATATGAATACTGAAGCCTCATGGGCTAAAACATCCAAAGTCTTCGCCATCATCGGTGGCGTCATTTGTATCTTCGGCGGACTAAGCCTAGTGGGCCTCAAAGCTCAAGGTGCCAACAGCATGATCGAATCAATAGCAAACGGCATGGGCTACTACTTCATTGGCAAAGGCATGTACATGATTGCCATGGTCATGCAATTTAGAACTGCCATACAAAAGCTATTTCAAAAAACAAGCAAGGATGACGCATGAACGCCAAATTCTTGATTGCCGCAAGTTCACTCCTACTCGTTGCAGCGTGTGGTCAGAAAACTGATTCCGCACCAGCTGCACCTGCTAGCCAAGTCTCGTCCAGTGAACCCTCAAAGGGAATTGACTCTAAAGAGCTAGCCACATGCGCCGCCAATAACAACTCTGTTCAACGTCTTTCTTGCTTTGATGATTTGGCCAAGAAGTACGGTCAGGTTCCCACTACGATCCAAACAACTACTGGCAATACGGGGAATTGGCGCACATCTACTGACACTGATCCGCTAACCGATAAGTCTGTTCATTACGCTTTACTTGACGCTACCGATGGACGTGGGCGCTTTGGTGAGAAAGTCAACATGACCGTGCGCTGTAAAAACGGAAAAACAGAAGCGTATGTAAATTGGGCAACTTTTCTTGGGTCCGACAGCATCACTGTGACAAGTCGCATCGACAAAGCCCAAGCTGAAAAAGCTTACTGGAACATCTCTACCGATCACAAGGCGTCGTTCATGCCATCACCAGTTCCCACGCTGAAGAAAATGACTGGCGGGACAACTTATGCTGTGAATCTAACGCCTTTTAGCGAAAGTCCAATTACAGCCATCTTTGATATTGCTGGCGCGGAAGAAGCATTCAAAGACATTCGTCGAGACTGCAAGTGGTGAGCCATCTCCAAATTCAACGGCAAAAAGAAATATCACATCACATTTAACCCAAGCTATGCCTAACGTTTCAGACGCAGCCTTAACACTTGCAGTGAGCAATATTGCCCATCATGGTGACACTGATATTTTCCCATTGCCAATCGAAAATCACCTGTTCCATGACAAGCCAACAGATGTTGTTGACCTCTTAAGATCGTTTGATGAGAAGTTTGACGAAGCCGTTGCTAATATGCCTATACACACAGGCAAGGAACTAACCCCTGCGAGTTACAGCGGATTTCGACAAGGCACGCAAATCGATCCAATTTGGAACGCATATTTACTAGCACTCGTAATCGAGGCTGGATCAGAAATTGAGGCTAAGCGAGCAGCAAAAGATGTGGTTTTTGCATATCGCTTCTCACCAGACAAAACAAACCACGGAGTCTTTGACAAAGATATTGGTTGGTCTAAATTCAGAGACACAATAAAAAGCTTTTCAAAAGATTACAAATATGTACTTAGATGCGACATCGCAGACTTCTATTCACGGATCTACCATCATCCCCTCGAAAATGCACTAACGCAAACAGTTAAAAATACAACCGTTGCGAAACGAATTACAAGAATTATTTCTCTGATAGCAGGTGGTCCCTCGTACGGACTCCCAATTGGAGGAAACGCTGCAAGACTTCTGAGTGAATTGCTGCTTAATCAAGTAGACAAGCTACTTCTAATGAAGAAAGTGAAGTTTTGTCGTTTTGTTGATGACTACGTAATTTTTGCAAATTCGAGAGAAGAAGCCCAATCTGCACTCATATTGTTGACCAACTATCTTGTCAACAACTATGGCCTTTCCTTGCAAAAATCAAAAACAAAAATTCTTACAGCTGCTGAATTTTTACTAACCACGGACTTGCTTGACGAAGTTGATGGAGAAAATTCAGAAGCCGCATCAGAGAGAGCATTTCGTAAATTAAGAATTCATTACGATCCATACTCGCAGACAGCTCAAGAAGATTACGAAACACTTTCAAAAGAACTCGAAAAATACGACATTATTGGAATGTTAGGCCGAGAGTTGGCAAAAAGTCGTATTGATGAAACTCTTGCCAAACGCTTGATTAATGCACTCAAACATCTTGATAAGCCAATTCAAAACGAAGCGATTAAGTCAATAACTCAGAACTTTCATCTTCTGTATCCATTATTTCCAAACGTAATGAGGGTTTGTCGTAACTTATTGCCTTCGCTTGACAAATCTGTTCGAGATGAACTCTTTCTGAAACTTCGAGAATTAATAAGCTCCAACTCCTATATCACCCAAGTAACAAATAACTTGGCATTTGCTCTCCGTGTTTTGGCTCACGATGAATCAGATGAAGCAGACATTCTTATTGCAAGCTGCCATGAAAATACCTCTAGCATGATGATCAAGCGAGACATCATCTTAATCATGGCAAATAGAAAATCACATCACTGGCTTTCAAATTTAAAGAACTCCTATGCAACGCTCTCTCCATGGGAAAAGCGTGCCATGCTAGTTGCATCATACGAACTAGGTGATGAAGGAAAGTATTTTCGTGATAATTTAAAAAAGAATTTGAATCCGTTTGATTCGCTATTAACAGTATGGACTGGTGAATCTAAAAACGCCAAGAAAGATGACTGGAGGGTTCCAGTTTGATCTCTGAACATCAACTAGCGGTCAACTATCCATCACTCTGGTCAACTGTTACACCACTAAGTGACGGCTACTGGTTAATGCAAAACAGGTTGACCGAAAGAGTTTTCACTCCTCCGCTAAAGCCATTTGCACCAACAGAATTTAGGGCTGTAATAAACGAAGTCGCCTATAGAGCATTTTTAGAATTTCATAGACTTCGCCTTGATCAAGATGATCGAGCATCAATCCAACAATTAATTCGATCTCTCACCCTTGATGTAATTAACTATGTAAACCGTTTAAGTGGCTCAAAAAAATCGCTCGAAGCCAATGCATTTGACTCAGCTTGTATGCGTGAAGCAATGGCCCTTACCTTTCGCCACTTACATTTTTTCCCTAATGATGACACTATCGAGCTTTCTCCTGCTTTTCATGGATGTGGAAGTGTTTCAGCTTGCTTTGGCGATGTGATTTCAGAGGGCTGTCTATACGAGATTAAAGCTGGAGATCGCGGATTTCGAATCGCTGACTTACGTCAACTTCTCATTTACTCTGCTTTGGCACACGCCTCCAAACAGTTACGTTTTCAAAATATCGCCCTGCTAAATCCAAGAACAGGGCAGTTTTGGAAAAAATCACTTAATGATGTTTGCTTGTCTATTGCTGGTCAATCATCAATTGACACGCTCGATGAGCTAGTAAAAAAAATCATTGATCTACAACAGGTTGACTTTTAAACAATTTAATTTTAAAGGGGTGATTCATGAACTCAAATACAGTTGCATCTCAATTGGCAAGTCTTCAAAAACAACTATTGCTACTGCAGTCTAAGCAAAAAAAAGCCCTTTCAACCATCGTTAGTCTCGCAAACAGCAATGGGATTACTGCCGCACAAATTGCAAGAAAACTCAACTCGAAAAGTTCTTCAACATCTAAGCCTGCACGGGTCAAAAGGTTTCAAACGTCAATTTCCTCTCTACTTCAAGAATTCCCTAAGTACATCACTGCATACAAAGCTGTAGAAACAGCATACCTAGCTCATGGATTCAGAGTTTACGACCTAAAAAATCAACCGATACATTATGAAGTGGACGCTTTTTTAAGTTTTGTCTATGAAAAACATATCAAACGTAAGCGTTCCAATGTATATATTCAAAGATCAACTGCACAAATTCATGCGCTAATTAACAATACTCTAATGGCTGAATGGAAATCAGAAGCTGACGATCGCATCTCTAATGAAACTGCTTTTGAATCAAATTTCCTACATCTCAATAAATTTACTCAAGTATTCGCATCGCCAAATTCTATCCAATTAGCATCAGATGATGATATTCATGAAGCTCTTTTCACCTTGCATTCTTATAGATATATTTTCAAAATGTCTACAGGCCAGCCTAAGCCAGTAAATGTCTTCAATCCAAAACATATTGCAAATTTAAGAAATCGCCTAACTTATCTAATTTTCGGCTCAGATCCAACCGAAGAACGCATAGCGAACACTATTTATGACCCCAATTACCAAATCAACGGTCTAAAAAGCTCTGTGATTCTTGAACTTGTTGGATGGTGTCAAAATTTACATACTCCAATTATTAATGATCGAATAATAAAAACATTCATATATTTAGGTTTTGATGTGAGCGAGCTAAAGTAATTGCCAAAAGATTTACGCTAACTTGATAAAACAGAATCACAAGAGAGGCGATCCGTGAGCACAGACAAACAAGCCAAAGTTGATGAGGCCATTAAAAAGTCCATCAACCTGCTCAACGACATAGCCACCAAATCCAACAAGATCATCGCTAAAGCAGAAGAGCACCTGTACGAAAGGCTCCGCGAAACGTATGTGATCTATTACAAGTGGATGGAGCACAAAAACAAAGATGAGTTTTTTGAAGAGCTGCAAGGTTACCTAGTCAGTAAGCACATTCCCTACAAGTCCAACGCAAGCGAAGCATTGCTGATGACCAAAGCCATCCTTGGCGAGGAAAACAAAAGCAAGGCCAGTAAGTACGGTAAGCACATGGACACTGCTTACCGCAAAGGCATCCTGCCAAAGGAGTACGGGGCATGGATGAAAGAAAACGGCGTTGAAATTGTCAGCCGCCTCAAACCAAGAATTAAAGATGCTCAAAAAGTAAAGACTGAGAACAAGGGCAAATACAAACGAGCTGTAGCCCTGATACATACATGGCTTGAAATCAGGGAAGCTAAGCCAATCTCAACTGCTGGCTACAACAAAAAAAGCATCGCAAAGTACAAGACACTGATTGAAGCCACCAAAGGTGACACAGACTACGAGCTAGCAATTTGCAAACGGCGCAAGGATGAAAACAACAAAGATGTGCTGGACACACTTTGGCTGCTTCCACAAACACAAAGCATTGAAGACACATTCATGCATTACCTCGCACACGCAGTTGTTAACGACTTGGACAACCTTGAACAGCAAATGCAACAAGACCAACTAGCCGTGCTTGGTACTGAGATTGAGCAGCTGATGGCTGAGGATGAAATTTACAGATTTGCATTTGAAGACCAAGAGCGCGAGCTGAATCGCAAACTTTCGGATGCAGTCGTACAAGGCAAAGATGTGGGACAGGTATATGCATCTCACACATTCGTTAAACCCAAACTCAAGTAGCTCAATGTCTAAACCCACAAAGCAACCAACTGCGAACAAGTTACTTAAAGATTTGCACCTGTTGCAGCAAACGTGCTCACATGAAAAAACACTAGAGGTTTCAACACGAAAACTTGAGTACAAAAACACAGCAGAGATTTACCTTTGGTGGCGAGCTGCTTATGCACATGAGGGGTTTCTTGAAGAGCAATGCGCGAAACTTTCAACCAGAAAACTGCGTAACGAAGGACATGAATACAACTATCGCTACATATTGATGCTTGCATACGGCAAGGGTTTGCATGATGTTGTTATTTCCCGCAAAAGCCGTGTACTCAACAAAGTACATGAGCACTATGAGAAAGACCCTGATCACTTCAAAATTGATGGTGTTGCAAAGTTAGCCAACTTCATTGACACAAGTGGCGGGTTTGATGGACTTCTTAAAGACCGCATAGTGCCGACGGAGGCAGCTGAGAAAGAGCAAGAAGTAGAAGCAGGCAAATACGCTCACCATTTGTCTTATGAGCCCTTGTATGCCAAGAGCAGAAAGATCATCTACTTGCGTGTAAATGATGCACAACGCATCAACGCACTAAAGGCTGAGGCATACGAATATTTCACAACCACAGCTCAAGGTATTGCAACAAAGATTTCGCCACCATTGCGAAAAAACAAACACAACTACAGCCTAGTCCTCGCCCAAAGCAACGAAACAAACTACACAGTACTTGACGCATCCATTGAGAAAGAGGCAATTGATGCAGCTGTTGTCAACGCATATTGCAAACGCTACTCTGCCCTGCCCAACAGCCTTCGCGCCATCTACGAAACCATTAGAACGCAAACCTTGTCTAAAGCAATGTTGCGACATGAGAAAAGGCTCGATACAAAAACAGTTGAGAAAAACCGCGATGGCAAATCAATCAGCGGCAAGCGTAGGTTGATGTATTGCAAGAACACTGAGCAGTTCGTTCTTAGCCCCATTGGTGGCAGCTTGGGCGTTGTCACATTGGTCACGCCAACTGAGCCAGTTTTCAAAAAGGTGCGTAAAGACATCTTTATGCCCATTCGCAATCGTCAGGTCATTGAGCATCGCCTGCTTGTACCCAACGATTTCAACCTGTACCGCGCAAGCAAAACAGACGCTTTCCCTGAGTACAACAGCAATGGCCTTGTTGGGTACATGATTAGGCTGGACAACAAAGCTGACCCAACTGATTTCACGTTCAACGACTTTTGGACATTCGCAAGCAGTGTTGACCAGTACACGCAGCTCACATACGACAGCACTGCACACAGCAAACGTGCAACATTAAAAACAAAAATCCCTGCCCACGAGCTACGCAAACTTGCCACGCAAATTGTTGGAGCGTGGATGGATGATGCGGGCTCTGGCATAAACCAAGAAAAGTTCCAAAGCATTCAGCTGGTCATTTCAAGCACTGGCATTAAGTTTGAGTTTGACCATGCACGTGAAGGCAAGTTCCGTGTCAGTACAAACATCACGTTTGACAAGCCCATCAAGCTGGACAAACCATTCAAGCAAATCTTCTTGAGCCACGACATAGCGCCCGTGCTGGGTAGTTTTGAAGCACTTGAAGTTGTAGGCAATGTGGAACTGACTGGTGATGCAACCGCCCTCGCCTTGGACTTCTCAACAAGCGCAGCTGCATTCACAATTTGCGTTCCAACATGCAACACAAAAATGCAGCGTCAAAGTGCTGCACTGAGCAACTATGCGCCTGAAGTTGACTATGGCGGCACAAAGACCAAACCCAATCAATCCCTCACGTTTGATGCTGCGTACTATGCGGAAATTGCCAACCTTGCAAAAATTGGTGAACTGACTGACAGCATGATTGATGAGGCTGCGTGGCAAGACGCACAGGATGACTACGAAGAAATTATTGGCGACTTACACGACTACGAGATGACAAGCAGCTTAGAGTTGGATTGATGCGATGACGTTCAACACAACAAATTATTCGCTGTACCTTCCTGCTGTAAATGACACGTATGCAGAGTACTTGCTGCGCGATGTTCCCAAAGGCAGAGCTTTTCCAAGTGATCTGAAAGTTAGCGACCTCGCCTTTTGGGATCGCAAGAACAAGCTGTTTTATTACCCCTACGTGCTGCACTCAATTGGTCAGTTCGCCGCTGGCAAGCAGATTGATAACGCACTCACACGCACTGGACGCACAGACAAATATTTGTTTGGTGACAGTGGTGGCTTCCAAATTGGCAACGGCAACCTCAAAGGCTTCAAGGGCTTGTATGCTGGCATGGAAGCACAAGATGCCATCGACGTTTGGGACAGTGCTTATGACGTGAAAAAGTGGATTGTGGGTTGGTTGGATACGTACACCAACTACGCAATGACCATTGACATGCCATTGTGGGCTACTCGCCCCAAGCACACAGAGTCCCCATTTCACAAGTGCAGCTACAAACAGTTGACGGACATGACAGTGGACAACTTGAAGTTCATCGAGTTGCACATGAAGGGCCAAACAAAATGGTTGAATGTTGTTCAAGGCCTTGACGAACAATCAAAGCAGGATTGGTGGGACGCAACTAATTGGTTTAGAAAAGGTGGTTGGGCTATTGGCAGTGGTGCTGGCCCTCGTGGTGGACTAGCGCAAATGCTGCACACGTTTTTGATGATGAAGCACGATGATGCTTTTACTGGTGGCAATGACTGGTTGCACACATTGGGCAAATCAGAAATGCGCTGGGCAATCATGCTGACCACCATCCAACAGTGCATCCAAAAAGAAAATCCCAAATTCCGCATCAGCTACGACACAGCAAGCCCATTCCAGCAAGGTGGTCGCTATGAAGTTCCAGTAATCACCCCCACCATTTCTAAAAATATTGAAGATTGGCGTGTGCGCGAGGATGAAAGTTTCCTCATTCAAAGCCATGCTTTTGTCGGCAGTACTGAGCGTTTCCCATACAACTCACCGCTGGGCAACCAACTTCAACTTGGTCACTTGAATGTGCAGGACTATGTTCTTGGCAAACGGCAGTTTGATACTTTGAGCAACATGGTGCTGATCAATCACAACGTCTGGGTGTATTTGGACGCTTTTCAACGTGCAAATGACGCTGCTTTTGGCCCTGACGCAAACAAGCTAGTGCCTGACTTGTATCTGCGATGCATGGACATCATCCGCGAGGCGTTTGAACGCAAGGATTGGCGCGGGTACATCACCCAAAACCAGCAAGTTCTTGATGAGTTCCACCCCACGGAATACAAGTGATTTGGAAGTTGCTTAAGCGACTTTGCCCCTGCTAAATATCTAACAAGTTGTTGGATATTTGGCATTTTCTGAGCCAAAAACTGCTGTTTTCACTCCCTTTACCCCTCCCCATTTACCCCAGTTAGACAGGGAAAGTTGCTTAAGCAACTATGAGGCTGCCTTGGGGAAATATCCAACAACTTGTTGGTTTTCCCCTTTGCGAAGCGAAGACACCGACCTGATGAATACAGGCTGGAAAGAGTGAGCTGATGACAGGACTTGCCTTGCTTACGCAAGCATCCAACCCCCAATACCTAAGCCCAACACCGCTTCGCCCTTTGTTTTTACTATAAGAGTGTGACTTTTTGCGATTTTCAAAAGTCACATGTGCTGCGCCTCCACCTCATAAATACCTGCATAAACAACATGAGGTAATTTATGGTCAAACTACAAATTGACAAAGCGGTACTGGAAGCCATGCAGCTTGCATTTCCAACCCCAAAAAACAGCGCAGCCAAGGCGCTGACTAAATACACGCAGTTACTTGAAACACTGCTGTTCAACGCATTACAGCGTGGTCGCGCCCCAGAGGAATACAAACTCAAACTGTACTCAGTCCCTGTAACTCAACTGGTACATGAAGGTCCGCAAATCGGCCCCGACAAAGTAAGACTGCACTACTGGCTGGAAGCGAATGGTTTGGCATTGGTTGAGAAAGTCACAACTGGCTCAAACATCAGCGGCAAAGTTTCACAAATCAAACTAACCAACAAAGTGACGCTGGTGGACACACTCGCCACAACAAAAACGATGACAACAATGACAGACAACGAAGTGGATGAATATTTGGATGGTGATGCACAAACGAATGCAGAATTTTTCTCAAAACTGTTCCCTGATTACGCAAGCAACCCAGATGCATTTGACCTAGTGCCAATTGATTGCAAGTCACTCAAGGGCTACATCGTATGGTTGGACAAAGAAGCTGACCACCCAAACGAAAAAAACATGCGTAAAGCCAAAACAATTCTGGCAATTGCAACTCATAACGATGGAAAGCTGCCACAGCGAAAAGTCCAAAGTGAATTTGGTCGTACGTACTATTCAAGCGTCAATGTCCAAAACGCTAGCAAAGAATTAAGAGCTGGGATGCTAGGCAACTGCTGGGAATACGACATGCGTAGTTGTGCAATTGCATGGAAGCTGGGTGAGATTGAAAACATCATTCGCAGCTACAACTTAGACATAAACACGAAAAATCAATTTGCAGCAACCCTGTACTACTTGGAAGACAAGCAGGAGTTCATGCGTATCGTTAAGCACAATACCTTTTTGCAAAGCAGCAATGTCAAAAGCGACCTGCAAGTTAAGCTAATCAAACAATCATTCAACGCAATTGGATTTGGTGCAAAAGCCAAGGGCAAAGGATGGAGACTTGCCAATGGTGATTGGAAAAACCCTGCACTTGTTGACATCATTAAAGACCCGAGCGAGCGTGAGCGTTTTTTGAATTGCGAACTGGTGGCTAGATTTTTAGCTGAGCAAAAAGAAATGGACGAGTGCTTGATGGCATGGGTCAAAGCTGAGTGCCCTTCCCTGCTAAGCAACCCCATAGTGCGTACTGCACGAAACGTCAGCCAAGCCAAAGTAATCGCATTCTTGTACCAACAAAGCGAAGCGTATGTAATGCAGCTTCTGCGTGATGCACTTGCAACGCACGGACGCAAGACCATTGCCAATATCCATGATGCCTTCATCGTCAAGCACCGACTAAGTGCTGATGTGAAGTTTGACCTTGAATACACCATCCAAACTGCCACCAACAACCCATACTGGCGCTTGGGCGTAACGCAGCTAGAGGGTTACAAAACCAGATGCGAAGACCAAATACGTGACGAGCAGCTGCACAGAGAGTTTAGAGCTGGTGAACTTGAGATGATGCGAGCAAAGATGCTTGAAAGACAACAACACGCTCAAGTTGTGCAATTAGAGTGTAGTGAGCTTGGCGATCGGATTGCTGCTTAAAAACTGCCGAGCTGTAGTTGAAACACCTTTAGATCGACAGGCCGCAAAGGTGGGTCCAAACTTTATGTTGACATTAACAACATGAGGTTCACATGCAAAACCAACCAGCAATACGCATCGGCTACATCCGCGTTAGTACAGCTGAGCAAAACACAGACCGCCAACTTGATGGCGAACAGCTAACAGTCACCTTCACCGACAAAGCCAGCGGCAAAAACGCTGATCGTCCTCAGTTACAAGCAATGCTCGCAGGCAATTGGCCCAAAGGCAGCGTGGTAGTTGTACACAGCATGGATCGTCTTGCTCGTAGCTTGATTGACTTGCTAAAAATAGTTGAGCTGCTAACAGCACGTGGCATCGCTGTGCAGTTCGTCAAAGAGGGCAAGATATTTCGAGGCGGTGACAGCACTGACCCCATGGATAAGCTGATGCTGTCCATGCTTGGGGCGTTTGCTGAGTACGAGCGCACGTTAATCAGGGAGCGACAACGCGAAGGTATCGCCAAAGCAAAAGCACGTGGTGTATACCGTGGTCGCAAACAAAAAATTACTGATGCTGCTTTGATTGCACAAGTGATCGCAGAAGCCACTGCACTTGGAGCCAACAAGACACGCATTGCAAGTAGCTACGGAATAAGCCGCGAAACTTTGTACAACTACATCAAAGCCCACTCTTCGCCCTAAATTATTTTCTCCGTCGTCATTGGCATCGCACTAGGTCTGTTGTATTTCAGTGCCTATCCAGCCAATCTTCTGGTCGACTTCACACAAGGCCATGTTCAGACTAACGACTGTCGTTTACACAAAGGAGTTTTACAAATGACAGTCTTAAGCGCATTGAAATTGGTATCTGCAACACGCACACGCACTGTTGACCCCGTTCAGCAAAGCCGCAGCAAGTTGGTGGAAAAGTTGAATGAGCAATTGAACATTGCCCAAGCAAAACTTAGTGGTCGTGCATATGCGCCCACCAAGCTCCGCACTGTTACAGATGCAGCTACAGGTGAGCAAAAAACTGTAGAAGTTAGCAAGCGTGTGCGCGAATGGTTTTGGAATGGCGATGCTGGCGTGATCAACATGTCTGTCAAGTACGGGGCCACAACTTTGTACTTGAACAAGAAGAACGCCACTGCAATTCAAGTTGGCAACCAGCAAGAACTTATTGACGTGATTAAGAGCTTGATCACTGCAACCATCGCTGGCGAGTTTGACGATGCCATTGCCAATGCCAAGAAAGCTACACGCGAAGGCTTTGGCAAGTGATCAACAAGGGGTTGGTGTGTAACGCATCAACTCCGTTTTGTTTAGGAGTTCAACATGTATCAATACGAAGCAATCATTCGCGTGGGCACACAAATGCTGAAAACACGCATTTACGCAGCCAACACATTCGATGCCAAATCGCTATTGCAGCGTCAGTTCGGCGCTCACAATTTGGTCGGCTTTGTTTACCAAGTGCATTGACCATGAGCAAGTCATTTGACCCCACCATGCTCAGTCACTTTACTGGCACTGAGAAGTATTACCGCATCAACCCACGCACAGTGCTAACTGATGGCACAAAGTACTTGGCAGAAGAAGCTGGTGCGTACTGGTTGATGGATGCCATTGCCAGTTACTTGCCTCAGTTCATGGGTAAGCAGGACTTTATTGTTGCCAAGCTAGTGCGCTCATCTTCCAACTGTTCGGCACAACTGACCTTGGACGATGGCAATGGACGTGTGCTTGACCAGCAGCACATTGAGTACACAGACTTCCCCATTACCAGCATTCAACTCTACGCTTGCTGGGGCGGCGACTTCTGGGTCATCATGCTTTGTAGCGAATACTGAATGTTGTTGATGCCTCCCGTGTAAATACTTGGAAGGACAACACAACATGCGACTACAAGAAATATTCACCGACGAAGAGTGGCAACGACTGGAACAGCTGATTTACGCCACGGCCTACAAAGCATTGACTGCTTACCAACAGCAACGTGCCACAACTGCACGTGTGCAACAGATTGCAACCAAGCCCACAGCAACACTCAAGCCCCAAACAACGAAGAAGGCTAAAGCACTTGCACGTAAGGCCAAACGTTCACCACACGCAGTTCCACCCAAGCCTTTGCCCAAACCCAAGCAACAACCCCAAGCAAAGGCTGAGACCCATTCAGCTTATCGCCCTGTTAAAACCGCAACCCCACTGCCACCCACCACACGCATGGCAGCAGCAAAGGCACAACCCCGCGCAGTTCAACCTGCCCCAAAGCCAACTGCACCCAGCACAGTTATGAACCTCGGTGACGTTGATCAAGCCACTCGCATGTGGTTGCCCCCAGACAAACGCGGCCCAAACCCCATTGATCTCATTTCGCCGTAACCAAGAACGGGGCTAGAGAAGCGGTAGAGCGGTTTTCTTCTAGGCCGTGTCCGTGTCGATAAACGGGGCTGTCGGCACGGCAGAGGCTATGCGAAATGAAATGCTTAAGTTAAGTTTTTAGTGTGGGCTACGCCGTGTAATCACGCAACATCGCTTTAGCTTTGTTTGCTTGACTAATGCTTTTTTGAGGTTGATTACTGGATTGGAATGCATCGCCAATAATCTTCGCCAACGCATCTGCTGAACTATTCTTAATAGCAGCAGCACCGTTTGCCATTACCTTCTTCAAAGCTAGCATGGGAATTTTTGACCGAACATCTTGGGGCAGATCAGCAATCAGTCCGCCTTGATCAGTTGAACTACCAAGCAATGCTTCAAGTGTTAATGGACCTTTAAGTTCGCCAGATTTTCTTGCAGCTTCCACTGCAAATGCTATGCCGTTTCGCACCAAGTTGTATGGCTCATCACTAGGAAATGAGGCAATGACTTTTTTGTCATCCTCGGTTAGTTGGTCGGAGTAGTCGCTTGCTGAATACGCCCCAATTACTTTTGATGCACTTGCAGCATTAGATAGTGCTTGCCCAGCCGCTGAGATGTTTACAGTGTCTGTTGTTACATTTTTTTCATTGCTCGTATCAATCAAGTTGCTGTTTGCTGTATTTTTGATTGCTTGCGTACTGATTGATGCGTATTGATTTTGAACTGCGCTATTGATGTTTGATATAGACATGAGCTACTCCGTCATAGCATTTGTTAAACCGTGTACTCACGCAACATTGCTCTAGCCTTGGTGCTGGTGATACCTTGCGAATCACGCCCGAGGCTCAACAAGTACTTGTCATTAGCAAGTTTTGTTACCTCGTCTGCTGTACCGTTTTTATACTCAGCAAACTTAGCCATCATGCGATTTTTTAATGGCGCCATATCAACTTTTGACTGAGCATCTTGTGGCATCCCATCAAAAACACTGGCTTGTGTTCCATCAGCAAGTTTGTAGTACTCAGTTGTCATCTTTCCTTGTATTACGCCTTTTTCACGCAGCTCACTAATCGTTGCAGCCATGCTCGTAACGTAAGGGTTGCTGGGGTTGGGGTAGCCAATCAATGCCTTGTCATCTGCCGTTAAAGCTCGTCCAGCATCAAAGGGTTGCAGCATTGTTGTAAAACCAGTGGCTGCATTAGCCATTGCCTGACCAGCCGCTGAGATAGTCACCGTATCGCTTGCAGCTGCTGTGCTTGTTGATTTACTTGCCGCGGTAGCCGCCTCTACATCTGCTGTTTTGTTTGCAGATGGCGAACTAATCTGTGGATATTGGTTTTGAACTGAACTGTTTACGCTGCTGATGGACATACCTTCTACTCCTTAAGCTAGGACTTGGTCATGCAGTGCTTGAAAGTTCTTGTAGATATTCAGCACCACTGTTGAGTAATCAGCGCCTTTGCCAAATCGGCGCTCGTTTTCAATGATTAGCTCTTGATTGGCGATCATGTTGACTGGCTTATTGGTGGGTTCGCCAATCGTTCCATCCGCCTTGAATCTCGATAAA
>Ga0213920_1001195_pt1 | contig 15181 bp, 9 predicted proteins | sample McNCre1117MG_FD_161054 | JGI IMG/M metagenome (GOLD analysis project Ga0213920, IMG submission 161054) | Freshwater microbial communities from McNutts Creek, Athens, Georgia, United States - 11-17 MG | ecosystem: Environmental > Aquatic > Freshwater > Creek | place: USA: Georgia | collected...
GCATTGGGTGGGCCGAGTTCGATGACTTGCGGGCAGACTTGCGCGATGAAGCGCCCGTCGCTCGTGCCGCCGGTGGTGGACAGCTCGGTGTCAAGGCCGGTTTCGTCGTGGATGGCGCGTTGCACGGCGCCGACCAAGTCACCCGGTGTGGTGAGGAAGGGCAGGCCGCCTATGGTCCATTTGAGGTCGAAATCTAGCTTGTGTTTGTGCAGCACCGCGGTGAGGCGCTGTTGCAATTGCTCAGGCGTGGATTCGGTGCAGAAGCGGAAGTTGAAGTCGACCACGCATTCGCCGGGAATCACGTTGCTCGCGCCCGTGCCAGCGTGGATGTTGCTCACTTGCCAGCTGGTGGGTGGGAAGAAGTCGTTGCCTCGGTCCCATTCAATCGCCACCAACTCTCCCAATGCAGGGCTGAGCAAATGGATGGGGTTTTTGGCGAGTTGTGGGTAGGCGATGTGGCCTTGCACGCCCTTGACGGTGAGCTTGCCGCTCATCGTGCCGCGTCGGCCGTTTTTGATCATGTCGCCGGTGCGTTCCACCGAGGTGGGCTCGCCCACGATGCACCAGTCGAGTTTTTCGCCACGTGCTGTCAGGGCTTCGCACACTTTGACCGTGCCATCTAAGGCAGGGCCTTCCTCGTCACTGGTGAGCAAGAAGGCAATGTTGATGTTGGCATCCGCTTGAGCTGCCACAAACTCTTCACACGCCACCACCATCGCCGCCAGTGACGCTTTCATGTCGCTGGCACCACGGCCAAACAATTTGCCGTCACGGTGGGTGGGGGTGAAGGGGTCGCTGTTCCATTGGTCAATGGGGCCGGTGGGCACCACGTCGGTATGGCCTGCAAACACCAGTGTTTTGGCGTGAGCGTGTGCGCTGCGTTTGACCGCCCACAGGTTGCTCACGCGAAAGGTGTCTGGCCCGCTGTCGATGCGCTCGCATTCAAAACCGAGCGGAGAGAGCCGTGCGGTGATGATGTCCAAACAGCCCGCGTCCTCGGGGGTGACCGAAGGGCGCGAGATGAGTTGCTCGGTGAGCTGGAGGGTGCGAGACATCGAAAGGGCCTGATAGACAGATAAGGCGTGAAATTAATCGCGCAACAAGTCGTTGATGCTGGTCTTCGAGCGTGTTTGTGCGTCCACGCGTTTGACGATGATCGCAGCGTACATGCTGTAAGGTGCACCATTCGCAGCGACTTTAGGGATGTTGCCGCTGACCACGACGGAACCGCTAGGCACGCGACCGTAGCTGATTTCGCCAGTGGCACGGTCGAACAACGGTGTGCTTTGGCCGATGTACACGCCCATGCCCAACACCGAGTTTTCTTCGACGATGACGCCTTCGACCACTTCAGAACGTGCGCCAATGAAGCAGTTGTCTTCAATGATGGTGGGGTTGGCTTGCAAAGGCTCCAACACGCCGCCCAAGCCCACGCCACCAGACAGGTGCACGTTTTTGCCCACTTGTGCGCATGAACCTACGGTGGCCCATGTGTCGACCATGGTGCCTGAATCAACATAAGCGCCGATGTTCACGTAAGAGGGCATCAAAATCGCGCCAGAGGCGATAAAGCTGCCACGACGTGCCACAGCAGGCGGCACCACGCGCACGCCAGTCGCTTTGAGTTCTTCTTCTGACATCTGGCCAAACTTGGTGTCCACTTTGTCGTAGAAGGCCAAGTCGCCTGATTTCATGATGCGGTTGTCTTTCAAACGGAACGACAACAGCACTGCTTTTTTGATCCATTGGTGAACTGTCCATTGGCCCACGGCTTCACGGGTCGCCACGCGCAAGCGGCCCGCATCTAATTCAGAAATCACATGGTCGACTGCGTCGCTCACTTCGTGCGAAACGTTTGCGCCATTGATGTTGGCACGGTTGTCCCAAGCGTTGTCGATGATGTGTTGCAGTTGGTGTTGAGCCATGGTTGTCTTCTCTTCTTCGTTGAAATGAAATGAAATTTAGGAAAGGGCGTTTTTGACAAATGCCACGATACGTTGCGCTGCTTCGACGCACTCAGCAGTTTCAGCCACCAAGGCCATGCGAATTCGACCAGCCCCGGGGTTAAAGCCTGCGCCGCCGTCCACGCCAGCGCCTTCACGCGCCAAGTAGCTACCGGGCAAAACTGTCACATTGTATTGAGCCAATAGTTCGCGCGCGAAGGCGACATCGTCGCCACCCGGGACCGCTGCCCAGAGGTAAAAACCAGCGTCTGGCAAGCGTACATCCATCACTTCTGCCAACAGAGGGGTAACAGCCGCAAACTTTTGGCGGTACTGCTCACGATTGGCCACCACATGGGCCTCGTCGTCCCACGCGGCGATGCTGGCGGCTTGCACCATGCCGCTCATGGCCGAGCCGTGGTAGGTGCGGTAGAGCAAAAATTGTTTCAAGATGTGGGCATCGCCCGCCACAAAACCACTGCGCATACCCGGCACATTGCTGCGCTTGGACAGGCTGGTGAACGCCACCAAGTTTTTAAAGTCGGACCGGCCCAGCTTGGCGGCGGCTTCTAAGCCCCCCAAAGGCGCTTCTTCGCGGAAATAAATCTCGCTGTAGCACTCGTCGCTGGCAATCACGAATCCGTATTGATCGCTCAAAGCAAAGAGCTTTTCCCAATCGGCCATGGGCATCACCGCGCCCGTGGGGTTGCCGGGTGAGCACACGAACAGCAATTGGGTCTTGGCCCACACGTCGGCTGGCACTTTGTCCCAATTGACGTTGAAATTCAAGACAGGGTCGCTGGGCGCGTAATAGGGCTTCGCCCCCGCCAACAGCGCGGCACCTTCGTAGATTTGATAAAACGGGTTGGGGCAGACCACCACGGCCTCAAGGCGGTTCCCGTTCTTGTCCAGCTTGGTCGGGTCAATCACTGTTTGCGCGAACGCAAACAAAGCCTCGCGAGAGCCGTTCACGGGCAACACTTGGGTGGCCGCGTCGATCGTTAAACCATAGCGGCGTTGCACCCAAGCCGCACAAGACGCGCGCAGAGCGGGCAAACCTGCGGTGGCGGGGTAGGCCGCCAGCGCATCGGTGGCGTGGCTCAATGCGTCGAGCACCAAGCGTGGCGTGGCGTGACGCGGCTCACCAATACCTAGGCTGATGGGCGCAAAGGCTGGGTTGGGGGTGATGGGGGCAAAAAGTTGCTTCAGCCGCTCGAAAGGATAGGGCTGTAGACTTAAAAGCAAGGGGTTCATGACTGCTATTATCCCCGCGCTAGACGCACGTCTTGCCCCATTGATTTGAACACTTTAATTATTTGCCATGCTCCTCGATCTAAACCGCGCCAAAGAGTTTGCCTTTGACCCAGAACAGCTCCGCGAGTTGATGATGACGTTTGAACAAAGCTTGGGCCAAGAAATGGCCATCATTGATGCGGCTTTGGTCGCGCAAGAGGCGTTGAAAGTGGAGCATGCCTTGCACGCCCTCAAGGGCTTCATGCCTTTGTTCACGGGCGAATCTTTGGCGCAAGGTATGACCGATTTGTACCAAACGAGCCGGCAGGAAGCGCTGGATCGCGTCCGCGGCCAGTACCTCGCTTTGAAGCCTGATTTGTTGGCCTTGCAAGCAGAGGTGCGCACTTGGCTCGCCGCTTTATGATCGACCCTCTGCAACAAGAGGTTTTTCGGTGCGTCTGAATTCAATTAAGTTATCGGGTTTCAAGTCCTTCGCTGAACCGACCAATTTTCTGCTGCCTGGCCAATTGGTCGGGGTGGTGGGCCCCAACGGCTGCGGCAAATCGAACATCATGGATGCGGTGCGCTGGGTGCTGGGCGAAAGCAAAGCCAGTGAGTTGCGTGGCGAGTCCATGCAAGACGTTATTTTCAATGGCACCACCACCCGCAAAGCGGCCAGCCGCTCGAGCGTGGAATTGGTGTTTGACAACGCCGACCACCGTGCTGGCGGCCAATGGAGCCAGTTTCCCGAGATCGCGGTCAAGCGTGTGCTGACCCGTGACGGCGGCTCGAGCTACTTCATCAACAACCAACCCGTGCGTCGTCGTGACGTGCAAGACGTGTTTTTGGGCACGGGCTTGGGACCACGCGCCTACGCCATCATTGGTCAGGGCACGATCAGCCGCATCATTGAATCGCGCCCTGAAGAGCTGCGTTTGTTCTTGGAAGAGGCCGCCGGCGTTTCTAAATACAAAGAGCGTCGTCGCGAAACCGAAAACCGCTTGAGCGACACCCGCGAGAACTTGACACGCGTCGAAGACATCTTGCGCGAGTTGAACGCGAACCTCGAAAAGCTCGAGAAACAGGCCGAAGTGGCCCAGCGATACCACGCCTTGCAAGGGGATGTCACGCTCAAGCAGCACCAACTGTGGTTCTTGCGCCGCGCCGAAGCCGAGGCAGACCAATTGGGCTTGAAAACCCAAGCCGACAAGGCCGTGAACGACCTTGAGTCGCGCATTGCTGATTTGCGCCACATCGAAGCCGACCTTGAAACCGTTCGCCAAGCCCACTACGCGGCGGGCGATCAGGTGAACCAAGCCCAAGGGGCGTTGTACGAAGCCAGCGCCGAAGTGGGGCGCTTGGAAGCAGAAATTCGCTTTGTGGTGGAAGGCCGCCAGCGCGCCGAAGCCCGTTTGGTGCAAATCAAAGAGCAAACGACGCACTGGGCTGCACAGTCCGAAACAGCGCATCAAGAAATTGAAAACTTGGCCGCCGCCGCCATGGACGGTGAAGAACGCGCTGTCATGCTGGCCGCCCAAGTCGAAGAGCAGGCCATGCAGCTGCCCGATTTGGAAGAAGCTGTGCGCACCGCCCAACAGCGCAGCAACGAACAGCGCGCCGCCGTGGCGCAGGTGCAGCAGCAAATTCAGGTGCTGGCCGCAGACCAACGCAACATTGAAGAGCAAAGCCGCCAACTCAACAGCCGCCACGAGCGCTTGAGTGCCGACCGCAATGCCTTGGCATCGCCCGATGAGGTGCGTTTGGTGAACCTGCAAGAACAGTTGCAAGATGCCCAAGCCACCGCCGAAATCACAGCGGCTCAACTTGAAGAGTTGCAAGCCCATGTGCCGCAGCTCGACGAAGCCCGCCGCACCGCACAGCAAACCGTCAACACCGAGCAAGCCAAACAGGCCGATATTTCCGCCCGTTTGGAGGCCCTGAAGGCTTTGCAAGAAAAAGTGCAAACCGACGACAAACTCAAACCTTGGCTGGCCAAGCATGGGTTGGACGGTTTGCAAGCGTTGTGGAGCCGCATTCACATCGACGCAGGCTGGGAAAACGCCTTAGAAGCTGCGTTGCGCGAGCGCATGGCTTCTTTGGAAGTCAGTCGCTTGGACATCGTGCGCGCGTTCCAAACCGATGCGCCGCCCGCCAAATTGGCGTTTTACACACCGCCCATCGCCTCAGCGCCTGGCAGCGCCAGTGCCTTGCCGCGCTTGTCTGACTTGCTGCGTTTGAACGACGCGGGCCTTCAAGCCTTGCTGACGGACTGGTTGAGTGGCTGTTTCACCGCCCCGAATCTGGACGAGGCGTTGGCCAAACGCGCCAGTTTGCAGCCCGGCCAAGTGATTTATGTGCCCAGTGGCCACGCCATCAGCGCCCACAGCGTCACGTTTTACGCGCAAGACAGCGCCCAATCGGGCCTGCTGGCCCGTGCGCAAGAGATCGAAAACCTCGACAAAAGCACCAAAGCACAGGCCTTCATCAGCGACGAAGCACGCCACAACTTGGTGCGTGCCGAGGCTGCTTACAGCGAGTCGTCGCAGCGCTTGGTCAGCATCCGCGCCGAGGCCACGGCGGCCCAAGCCCGTGCCCACGAATTGCAGGTCGAAACCTTGCGCCTCACGCAATTGGCCGAGCAAACTCGCGCCCGCAGCGCTCAGTTGAGCGGCGACTTGGCCGAGGTGGAAGCCCAATTGGCCGACCTGCAAGAGCGCCGCGTCAACGCCGAAGGTCGTTTTGAAGAGCTGGACATGCAATTGGCAGACAGCCAAGAGCGTCATGCCCAATTGGACGATGCCGTCATCAACGCCGAGCGCCGCTTGAACGACAGCCGCGAACAACAGCGCAGCTTGGAGCGTCAAGCCCAAGAAGCGCAGTTCTCGCAACGCAGCTTGGCAACCCGCGAGGCCGAGCTCAAGCGCATCATCGACACCGCCACGCAGCAAGCCGCCTCGGTGGCCGCCGAAGAAGCGCGTGTGCAAGAAGACCTCACCCGCTTGACCGATGCCGCCGCACAAGCCGGCCTGCAAAACGCCTTGAACGTGAAAATGGAGCGCGAAGCCGCCTTGGGCGCCAAGCGCAGCGAATACGACGACCTCACCACCAAGCTGCGGGCCAGCGATGAGCGCCGTTTGCAGTTGGAGCGCGAGCTGGAGCCTTTGCGCCAACGCATCACCGACTTCCAGTTGAAAGAACAAGCCGCGCGTTTGGGTTTGGAGCAATACAGCCAACTGCTGGCCGATGCCCAAGCCGATCTCGAGGCTGTGGGTGCGTCCATCCAAGCCAACAACGTGCGTTTGAGCGGTCTGCAAGGCGAAATTGACCGCTTGAACCGCGACATCACCGCCTTGGGCGCCGTCAACTTGGCCGCCTTGGACGAGTTGGCCATAGCCAGCGAGCGCAAGGTGTTCTTGGACTCGCAAACCAAAGACTTGACCGACGCCATGAACACGCTGGAAGACGCCATTCGCAAAATCGATGGCGAAACCCGCGAGCTGCTGGGCGGCACATTCAAGATCGTCAACGAGCACTTTGGCCGCATGTTCCCCGAGTTGTTCGGGGGCGGCAATGCCCGTTTGGTGATGACCGGTGAAGAAATTTTGGACTCTGGCGTGCAGGTGATGGCCCAGCCTCCCGGCAAGAAAAATCAAACCATTCATTTGCTGTCCGGCGGTGAAAAAGCGTTGACCGCGATTGCGTTGGTGTTTGCCATCTTCCAACTCAACCCAGCGCCGTTTTGTTTGCTCGACGAGGTGGATGCGCCATTGGATGACGCCAACACCGAGCGTTATGCCAAACTGGTGTCGAGCATGTCCAAAGAGACACAATTCCTCTTTATTTCACACAACAAAATTGCCATGGAAATGGCAGAACAACTCATCGGCGTGACCATGCAGGAACAAGGCGTTTCTCGCATCGTGGCCGTTGACATGGAGTCGGCCGTGTCTATGGTCGAACCCGTTTGAACCTTTAAGCATCAGCATGAGCACACTTCAAATTGGTTTAGCAATCGCAGGCGGCGTGGTGTTGGCTGGCGTGGTCGCGCACAGCACCTGGACCTCGCGTAAAAACAAACCACGCCAAGCCCAGCCACAGCCGCAAGACCCTGTTGACAGCAACACTGCGGCCACGACGGCCCCTGCCCACGACCGCGCGCAAGAGCCCTCGTTTGACGCACCTGCCGCCAACACTTACCCATCGCCGGTCTATGAGCGCGCGTCGGACACGCACGCCAGCGCATTCACCGAACCCACCTTGGACCCCGTCAGTGACATGGCCCGCACCATGATGCAAGAGGCCACCTTGCATGCACAGCGCGTGCCTGACGAAGCCGAATTGGCCCGCACAGCCAAGGTCCAAGCCAACACGGCGTCATTGGCATCGCCTGCCGCGCAACAAAGCCGCCCCAATTTAGAGCCCATGATCGACAAAGTCATGGATGGCGGCGCAGCCCCTGCGATGCTGCAGCCCGAAAAACGCCCCAATCTGGATGGGCTGATCGACCTGATTGCAGCCATCGACATCGACCACCCCGTGTCAGGCGAAGCCGCCATGGCCGCGTTGCCCGCCACCCGACGTGTGGGCAGCAAGTTGTTCAGCGTCGAGGGCTTGAACGCCGAAACCGGTGTCTGGGAAGTCCCCCGCAGTGGCCAGCGCTACAGCACCTTCCAAACCGGTGTGCAATTGGCCAACCGCACGGGCGCGTTGAACGAAATCGAGTTTTCAGAATTCGTCTTGAAAACACAAGCCTTTGCCGATGGCATCAATGGCGCCCCTGAGTTTCCAGACATGCTCGAGGTGGTGGCGCGCGCCCGCGAACTCGATGGGTTTGCCAGCGCCCATGACGCGCAACTGAGCTTCACCTTGAAAGCCGTCAAAGCTGCATGGAGCCCAGGCTACGTGCAACAAAACGCCGCGCGTTTGGGGTTTGTGCCCGGCGTCATTCCCGGGCGCATGGTGGTGCCTGCCGCCACCGCGGGCTTGCCGCCCATTTTGGGGCTGGTGTTTGACACCCAAGCCGCCATGTCGGAAGACCCCGCGCAATCGGCGATTCGCGAAATCACTTTGTCGCTGGACGTGCCTCAGGTCGACCGCGCCGAAGAGCCCTTTGCACGCATGATACAAACTGCCCTCGAACTCGCCCGCGAGATGGACGGCGCCGTCACCGATGACAACGGCCAGCCCCTGTCCGAACCCGCGGTGGGCGCGATTGCCCGTGACTTGATGGCGCTTTACAACACCTTGGATGCGCGTGATTTGTCGGCTGGCTCGCCACAAGCGCGCCGTTTGTTCAGCTAATTGGGTTGTTCAGCATGACGACCGCTGACTTGTTTGGCAGCGACTTTGCTGCCGACCCGAATCCCTCGAAGCCAGACCCTGCCACCGACTTGGCGGCCAAAGCGGCCACGCTGCGTGCGCAACTGCATCACCACGGCCACCTGTACTACGTGTTGGACGCGCCCACGCTGCCCGACGCCGAATACGACCGCTTATTCCGCGAACTGCAAGCGCTTGAAGCCGCGCACCCCGAACTGATCACCGCCGACTCACCCACGCAGCGTGTGGGTGGCAAACCGCTGGATGCGTTTGCCAGCGTGCGTCATGTCGTGCCCATGTTGAGCATTCGCACCGAAACAGACACCGAGGCCACCGGCGCTGAAAACTTCGACACCCGCATTCGCAAAGAGTTGGCCCTGACCGATGCGGACCCGCTGGTCGAGTACGTGGCCGAGTTGAAGTTTGACGGTTTGGCCATGAGCCTGCGCTACGAAAACGGCGTGCTGGTGCAAGCGGCCACGCGTGGCGATGGCGAAATGGGGGAAGACGTCACACAAAACATTCGCACCATTGGTCAAATTCCGCTGCGCTTGCCCGACAGCGCGCCCAAGGTGCTTGAAGTGCGTGGCGAGGTCTACATGGCCCGAGGCGACTTTGAGGCCCTGAACGAGCGCCAACGTGCCCGCATAGCGGCAGGCGAAAAGGGCGAAAAAACCTTTGTGAATCCACGCAATGCGGCCGCAGGTGCGGTGCGTCAGCTGGACCCCAACATCGCCGCGCAACGGCCTTTGAGCTTCTTTGCCTACGGCTTGGGCGACATCACGCCCGAGGCCGAGGGCGGTCCCACCTTTGCCACGCATTACGCGTTGCTGATGACACTCAAAGCTTGGGGCTTTCCTGTGGCCGAGCAAACCGCTTGCGTGCAAGGTGCCGCAGGTTTGGTCGGCTTTCATCAGCGCATGGGCCAAGCCCGTGATGCGCTGCCCTACGACATTGACGGGGTGGTCTACAAAGTGAACCGCCTCGATTGGCAGCGTCAATTGGGCTTCGTCACCCGCGAACCGCGCTGGGCTGTGGCGCACAAATACCCCGCGCAAGAACAACTCACCACCGTGCTCGCCATTGAGGTGCAAGTCGGGCGCACGGGCAAACTCACGCCCGTTGCCAAGCTCGCGCCTGTGTTTGTGGGCGGCGTGACCGTCACCAACGCCACCCTGCACAACGAAGACGAAGCCCGCCGCAAAGATGTGCGGGTGGGCGACACCGTGGTGGTGCGCCGCGCGGGTGATGTGATCCCCGAAGTGGTGTCCGTCATTGCCGAAAAGCGTTTGCATGAAGCGCAAATCTTCACCATGCCGCATGTGTGCCCCGTCTGCGGCAGCGCGGCCGTGCGCGAAGAGGGCGAAGCCGATTACCGCTGTACCGGAGGCTTGTTTTGCAGCGCACAGCGCAAAGAGGCCATCCTGCACTTTGCCCATCGCCGCGCGGTGGAGATTGAAGACTTGGGGGACAAACTGGTCGAGCAGTTGGTCGACGCCGGTGTGATTCACACCTTGCCCGACATTTACCGCTTGGACTTCAACGCCTTGGTGTCGCTGGACCGCATGGCCGAAAAGTCAGCCAACAACGTGTTGCTGAGTATCGAGAAATCGAAACACACCACCTTGCCGCGCTTTGTCTTCGGGCTCGGCATTCGCCATGTGGGCGAGGCCACCGCCAAAGCCTTGGCACGGCACTTTGGCAACATCGACGCCATCATGGACGCCACGCTGGACCAGCTGTTGCAAGTGGCCGATGTCGGCCCCATCGTGGCGCAAAGCATCCGCACCTTCTTTGATCAACCCCACAACCGAGAGGTGGTGGCGCAACTGCGAGCCTACGGTGTGCATTGGGAAGAGGGCGCGCCCACCGCGGGTGCCAGCTTGCCCTTGGCAGGCCAAACTTTTGTGCTGACCGGCACCTTGCCCACCCTCAGCCGAGACGAGGCCAAAGACATGCTCGAAGCCTTGGGTGCCAAAGTGGCGGGCAGCGTGAGCAAGAAAACCCACTGCGTGGTCGCAGGCGCTGAGGCGGGCAGCAAGCTCGAAAAAGCGCAAGCCTTGGGCGTACCGGTGCTGGACGAAGCGGGCTTGTTGGCCTTGGTCGCTTCTCACGCAGGCACCACGGCTGATGCCGTGCCAGCGACCGAATAAAGGACACACACATGGCCGTTCGTGACATCTTAAAAATGGGTGACCCGCGTTTGCTGCGCGTGGCACAACCCGTGACCGCCTTCAACACGCCAGCGCTGCATGCCTTGCTGCAAGACCTCGACGACACCATGATCGCGGCCAATGGCGCGGGCTTGGCGGCGCCGCAAATGGGTGTGGATTTGCAAGTGGTGGTGTTTGGCTCAGGTGAGGTCAACCCACGTTACCCCGATGCGCCTGTGGTGCCGTACACCGTGCTGATCAACCCCTTGCTGACGCCCTTGGGTGACGAGGAAGAAGAGGGCTGGGAAGGCTGTTTGTCCGTGCCGGGCCTAAGGGCTGTGGTACCTCGTTTTAAGCGTTTGCGCTACCAAGGTTTTGACCCATTGGGCAACCCGATCGATCGCACTGTGGAAGGCTTTCATGCACGGGTGGTACAGCACGAATGCGACCACCTCATTGGCGTGCTTTACCCTATGCGGGTGCGCGATTTTTCGCGTTTTGGGTACACAGATGTGTTGTTTCCAGGGCTCGATAACGCGGACGATTGACCGCTAAGCGCACAAAAAAACGGGGCTTTTAAAGCCCCGTTCTTGTTTACGCCTGCAACGCGGCCAACAGCTCTGTTTCAATCTCTAGCTGTGCTTTGTTTTGTTGAAGCACGGCGCCATCGATCAAGAACGTGTCCTCCACGCGCTCTCCCAAGGTGCTGATTTTGGCCAGCAACAAGTTCACTTTGTGGTTCGCCAAAACCCGGGCAACGCTGTAGAGCAAACCCACGCGGTCGCTGGCAGAAATGCTCAGCACCCATTTTTGGGCGCGCTCATCGGGTTGCAACGACACACGGGGCGCGATGGGGAAGCTTTTCACGCGGCGCGACACGCGGCCACGGCCCACGGCCGGCAAAGGCTTGGCAAGCTCTAAGGTTTCGGTCAACCCCGTTTCCACCATGTTGATGAGGTCGCGGTAGTGCTCTTGCGTCAAAGAGGTCACGACTTGGAAGGTGTCGAGCGCGTAGCCGTTTGTGGCGGTGTGCACTTTGGCGTCCAAGATGTTGAAGCCCGCTTGGTCGAAGTAGCCGCAAATTCTGGCGAACAAGTCGGCTTGGTCGGGGGAATAGACCATCACCTGCAGGCCTTCACCAACGGGCGATACACGTGCTCGAACGGTGACGCCCATGGCTTCGTTTTGGTTTTTGGCGGTGTGCAAACCGCGCGACAGTTGGCGCGTGTGCCAAGCGATGTCGGTGGCGTCGTGGCGCATGAAGTAGCCCACATCCAAGGTGCTCCACAAATCTTTGTGTGCTTCAAAAGGCAGTGCGTAGAGCGCCAACATAGTGAGTGCCTCACGCTTGCGCGCTTCGACCTCGGCATCGGCATCGGGGGCGCGGCCGCCCAATGCACGCAAGGTGTAGCGGTACAAGTCTTCGAGCAACTTGCCTTTCCAAGCGTTCCACACTTTGGGGCTGGTGCCGCGAATGTCGGCCACGGTCAACAGATACAACGCGGTCAAGTTGCGCTCGTTGCCCACACGTTGGGCAAAGGCTTGAATGATGTCGGGGTCGCTCAAATCTTGTTTCTGCGCGATGTGGCTCATGCTCAAGTGCTCACCGACCAAGAACTCGATCAGCTGTGCGTCGGCTTTGTCGATGCTGTGGTCGCGGCAGAACTTGCGCACCTCACCGCGCCCGAGTTGCGAATGGTCGCCGCCACGGCCTTTGGCGATGTCGTGGAACAGGGCTGCGGCAAACAAAATCCAAGGTTTGTCCCAACCTGCGGCCAGTTGCGAGCAAAACGGGTACTCGTGGGCATGTTCCGCCATGAAGAAGCGGCGCACATTGCGCAGCACCATCAAGATGTGTTGGTCCACGGTGTAGACGTGAAACAAGTCGTGCTGCATTTGCCCCACGATGCGTCGGAAGGCCCACAAATACCGGCCGAGCACGGATGTTTGGTTCATCAAACGCATGGCGTGCGTCATGCCACTGGGCGCTTGCAAGATGCGCATGAACATGGCGCGGTTGATCGGATCGGCGCGGAATTTGCCATCCATCACGCTGCGTGCGTTGTACAGCGCGCGCAAGGTGCGGGCCGACAAACCGTTGATGCCCACGGTCGACTCGTACAACCAGAAGGTTTCCAAAATGGCGTGGGGTTCGCGCTGATACAGGTCGTCGCTGGTGACTTCGAGCATGCCGGCCTTGTCGGCAAAGCGTTCGTTGATCAGGCGCGGTTCGTGGCCAGAAGGGTGAATGCGCTCTTCAATGTTGAGCAATAAAATTTGATTCAGCTGCGTCACCGCTTTGGCCGCCCAGTAATAGCGCTTCATCAGCGCTTCACTGGCCACACGGGCGTTCAAACTGCCGTCTTCTTCCAGACCCAGCCCCAAGCTTTTCGCCACGGCGTGTTGCAGGTCAAACACCAAGCGGTCTTCGCGACGCTTCGCGGCCAAATGCAAGCGGGTGCGGATGAGGGCCAGCGTGTCTTCGTTGCGTTTGAGTTGACGGGCCTCAAAAGGCGTGGCCAATCCTTTGCGGGCCAATTCGTCCCAACTGTTGCCTAAGCCTGCCGCTTTAGCCACCCACAAAATGACTTGCAAATCGCGCAAGCCACCGGGTGATTCTTTGGCGTTGGGCTCAAGCGAATAAGGGGTGTTTTCAAACTTGGTGTGGCGCTGACGCAGCTCCAAGGTCTTGGCCACAAAGAAAGCCTGCGGGTCCATGGCTTGGTCAAAACGGGTTTGAAACGTCTTGAACAAGTCGGCGCTGCCCACAATCAAACGCGCTTCCAGCAAGGACGTTTGCACCGTGATGTCCGCCGACGACTCGTGGATGCACTCGTCCACGTTGCGCACGCTGGAGCCGATTTCCAAGCCTGTGTCCCAGCAACTGCCGATGAATGCTTCGATCTTGGTTTTGAGCCCCTCGTCCTGCTCGGGCGACACGCCTTCGGGCAACAGCAGCAGCACATCGACATCCGAGTACGGATACAACTCGCCACGGCCATAGCCACCCACGGCAGCCAAGCACAGCGAATTGTCAAAACCAGCGTCGTGCCAGAGTTTGCGCAGTGTGTCGTCGGTCAAGCTGCACAGCTTGTGCAGCAAGCCGCGGACGCTGCGGGTGGCGGTGGAGCGGTTGGACGCGTCGAGCAGCAAAGCTGCCTTGTCCTTCCTGTAAAGGTTAGCCAAGGCGTTCATAGCGGTTTAGCAGCAGGTGGTCGTGACGAAATCGGGCAGGGCGGGGCTGCCCTCAGAGAGGGTCAACACTTCGTAGCCGGTTTCGGTGACGAGGATGGTGTGTTCCCATTGGGCCGACAAGGAGTGGTCGCGCGTGACGATGGTCCAGCCATCGCCCAGCTCTTTGATGTCTTTTTTGCCCGCGTTGATCATGGGCTCGATGGTGAAGGTCATGCCGGCTTGCAGTGTTTCGCCGGTGCCCGCTTTGCCATAGTGAAGCACTTGCGGCTCTTCGTGAAAAACTTGGCCGATCCCGTGGCCACAAAATTCGCGCACCACCGAGAAGCCGTGGCCTTCTGCAAAACGCTGAATCGCAAAGCCAATGTCGCCCAAACGCGCACCGGGCTTGACCCTGACAATGCCGTGCCACATGGCTTCGTAGGTCAACTTGGACAAACGCTTGGCCGCAATGGACACATCGCCCACCGAGAACATGCGGCTGGTGTCGCCGTGCCAGCCGTCTTTGATGACGGTGATGTCGATGTTGACCGTGTCACCTTTTTTCAGTGGCTTGTCATTGGGAATGCCGTGGCACACCTGGTGGTTGATCGAGGTGCAAATCGACTTGGGGTAGGGGTTGTCACCGCTGGGGTTGTAGTTGAGCGGGGCGGGAATGGCCTGCTGAACTTGCGTGATGTAGTCGTAGCACAGCTTGTCGAGCTGGTTGGTCGTCACGCCCGGCACGACGTGCGGGGTGATGAAATCGAGAACTTCGGAGGCCAGTTTGCCCGCGATACGCATGCCTTGTGCGCCTTGGGCGTCTTTGATAGAGATGGTCATGGGTGAGATTATCCCATTCACGCAACAACACCTTGTTCCATGTAGATATTGTGTACAAATGTGCCGCGCCAGACACGTAAAATCTTGCCTTTGCCGACCAGCCCCAGTCAGCGGCCCGGCTCGAACCGATTCCCGTCTTTTTCTCAAGGCTCCCTCGTGTCCCTGCACCTCAGCATTTTCGAAGGCGGCAACGCCCTCAGCGATTTCCGTGTTCAACAGCTTTTGCCACGTTTGGCGGCCATTTCTCCCCAAATCAAAGGCTTGAGCGCACGTTTTGTGCATGTGTCGGCCAGCGACACCGCCTTGAATGCCGAACAACAAAACACATTGGCTGCCTTGTTGACCTACGGCGAGCCTGCACAAGGTTCGCAACAAGGCACTTTGTTGGTCGTTACGCCGCGTTTTGGCACGGTGTCGCCTTGGGCTTCAAAGGCGACTGACATTGCGCACAACTGCGGTTTGCAGCTCAAGCGCATTGAGCGCATCACCGAGTTCCACATCCAACTCAAAGACGGCTTG
>Ga0213920_1001198_pt1 | contig 15131 bp, 10 predicted proteins | sample McNCre1117MG_FD_161054 | JGI IMG/M metagenome (GOLD analysis project Ga0213920, IMG submission 161054) | Freshwater microbial communities from McNutts Creek, Athens, Georgia, United States - 11-17 MG | ecosystem: Environmental > Aquatic > Freshwater > Creek | place: USA: Georgia | collected...
CTCGCAAGTAACTGGCTGCAGGGCCTGGGCGCATCGACAGCGAAGCACCTGCTGGCATGGGAGCAAGCCCATGCCGATGAACTGCTGACCGATGTGTTTGGCTACCACGCGCTCCAGGTCGGTTGTCCGCTGCTGGACGGCTTGCGGGCCAACCGGATGCCGCACCGTTGGACCGCTGCCACTGAATTCGAGTTGTCCATGCCCTTCGAGGCCTTGTCAGCGGGACCGAACCGAGCCTTGTGGATGGACAGCCGGGCCTGGCCCTGGCCTGCCGAGTCGCTGGACCTGGTGGTCTTGCCCCATACCCTGGAGCAATCGGCAGATCCTCATGCCTGCCTGCGAGAGGTTGAGCGGGCTCTGATCCCGGAGGGGCAGGTGTTCATCACCGGGATCAATCCGTGGAGTCTTTGGGGCTGGCGTCAACGCCGCTTTGTACGCCAGCGGCGTGCAGGCGGTTTGCAGCCAGCGCTGGGACAGATGTTGAGCCCCAACCGCCTGCGTGACTGGCTGGTGCTTCTGGGTTTTGAGGTGCAGGTCTGCCACTTCGGAGGCTGGACCCCCGCGTTCCAGTCGGATCGTTGGCGCAAGCGCTGGTCCTGGCTGGACCGGCTGGGTCAGCGCTGGTGGCCCATCCTGGGTGGGGTGTACCTGATCGTGGCCACCAAGCGTGTGCCGGGAGGGCGTCTGCTGCCCAGTCGACCTTGGCGCAAGGTACGATCGGCGGCTTCATCGACGGTGCCTGTGGCCCGAAGCGGTGCCCGTGCAGGCCATTCAGGGCCTTGAAAGACAACCATCCTCATGACTTTGAATTCCGTACAAATCCACACCGATGGCGCCTGCAAAGGCAACCCAGGCCCCGGAGGCTGGGGGGTGCGCATGCAATCGGGCACGCATGTGCGCGAGCTTTTTGGCGGCGAAGCCAACACCACCAACAACCGGATGGAGCTGACGGCGGTGATTGAAGCGCTGCGGGCCCTCAAGCGGCCTTGCCATGTGCTGCTGTACCTGGACAGCCAGTACGTGCGCAAAGGCATCACCGAATGGATCCATGGCTGGAAAGCCAAAGGCTGGCGCACTGCCGACAAAAAGCCGGTGAAAAACGTGGAGCTCTGGCAGGCACTGGACCACCTGGTGTCCACTTCGGGACACAGGATCGAGTGGCACTGGGTCAAAGGCCATGCCGGTGATCCTGGCAATGAGCGGGCCGATGCACTTGCCAATCAAGGCGTGGACAAGGTTCTGGGTCGCTGAGTGCCACCGGGCTTGCGTTATTGAACGGTTCATGCCGAGTTGGCGAGTTGGGTAAAACCCAATGTAAGAAAACCGGGAAGACTGTTACATTTTTGGGCACCGCATGCTTGTGGCTTGCTTGGTTAGTCTGGTATGGCCGCAGTGGGCGTACTTTACAAAACAATAACTTCCGGGCCTAAACTGAGCCACTGAAGTGATTTTTCGATCAAAAAATCGGTACCAATGGATATGAACAGTCGTTTTCCTGCTTTCGCTTTCCACACCTCTGCATGGTTGATTTGTCTGCCGTGGGTTTTGCTGGCGGCCTGCTCTAAGACAGAGAGTGTCGTTCCTACCACTGCGCAGGTCGCTTCTGCCCCTGCGACGCCTGCTTCGGGTGCCGCTTCGGCGCCCGCGGGTGGGCCCGTTTCAGTGGTCACTGCCAAAGCCATTAAACGTGATGTGCCCATTTCGGTCAAAGCGGTGGGGTCTGTGGTGTCCTTGGCCAACGTGGACATTCGCCCACAGTTGACCAGCACCATCATGAAAGTTCACTTCAAAGAGGGGCAGTTTGTCAAGGAAGGCGATCCGCTTTTCACGCTGGATACCCGTACCGATGAGGCCAATTTATTGAAAGCCAAGGCGCAACTGGCCAAAGACCAGGCGGCGCTCAATGATGCCAAGCGCCAGCTTCAACGCAGCCAGGACCTTGTGGCCAAGAATTTTGTTTCTGCCGCCGCTCTGGATACGGCACAACTGCAGGTTGAATCGCAAACGGCCACTGTGGCGGCCGATGCTGCGGCGGTTCAGGCTGCGCAGGTGGCCGTTTCCTATGGCCAGATTGCAGCACCCTTTTCGGGTCGCCTGGGCGCACTCAACGCCCAGATCGGGAGCGTTGTTCAGGCCAACGTCACAGCGTTGGTCAACCTGGTCAAAGTCAATCCGATCGCTGTTTCTTTCTCGGTTCCACAGTCGGAATGGAACAACTTGATGGCCGCGCAGAAAAGCGGTGCCAAAGTCAAAATCCTCGCCACCTTGCCAGATCAAAAACAAGCGATGGTGGGTCGACTGGAATTCATCGACAACAACATCGATGCCAATTCGGGAACGCTCAAGCTCAAAGCGTTGTTTGAGAACCCGGACAGCCAGCTTTGGGTGGGCCAATTTGCCAACATGTCGATGGAAGTTGGTGCTTTGCCTGGTGCCATTGTGGTGCCCCAGTCCGCCATCATCCAGACCGTGCGTGGTTCGATCGTGTACGCCGTTGTGGACGGCAAGGCAGCGCTCAAGCCGGTCAAGATTCTTTATTCTGCAGGTGCGGACGCTGTGGTTTCTGGCGTGGACGAAAGTGCTCTCGTGGTCACGGATGGCAAGCAAAACCTGCGTCCAGGTGTGTCGGTTGTCGAACGGCAGGCACCCACTGCTGCGAAGGCCGATGCCTCTGCACCCGGCAAAGCAGACACTGCCAAATAAGCGCGCTCACATCTGTGAGCGCACACCCTGTTTCCAGGCCGCAAACAAGGCAGGTTTGAGATGAATTTTTCTGAGACATTCATTCGTCGTCCCGTGATGACGGTATTGCTGAACACTGCCATCGTGCTGGCAGGCGTCATTGGCTACAAAAATATCCCTGTTTCTGCGCTGCCCAGCTACGACACGCCGGTCATCAGTGTGGTTGCCACATTGCCCGGGGCCAGCCCTGAGACCATGGCCAGCTCGGTGGCGCTGCCACTTGAAAAGCAATTCCAGACGATTCCGGGTCTCAAAGTGATGAGCTCCACCAGCACACTGGGCTCGACCTCTGTCACTTTGGAGTTCATTGAGAGCAGAAACATTGACTCGGCCTCACTGGATGTACAGGCAGCCTTGCTGCGAGCGCAGCGCACCTTGCCGGTTGACATGACCATTCCGCCGTCATATCGCAAGGTCAATCCAGCGGATGCCCCGGTGCTGTTCATTTCCTTGCGCTCGCCATCGATGGCGCAGTCCGAGTTGCAGGACTACGCAGAACACCTGATTTCACCCACGCTGTCCACCATCGATGGCGTGGCACAGGTCAATATTTTTGGCGCCAAACGCTTTGCTGTGCGTGTGCGAGTCAAACCCGAGGCGTTGGTCGCCCGCAATATCGGGCTGGATGAACTCAGTGCAGCCCTCAAGCTGGCCAACGTCAACACCCCTGCGGGAACATTTGAAGGCGACAAACAAACATTGGTGATCCAGGCCAATCGCCAGATGGGCTCGGCCAGTGAATTTGCCGAATTGATTGTGAGCAACAAAGGGGGAAACCCCGTGCGCCTCAAGGACGTGGCGGTGGTACAGGACAGTGTCGAAGTCCTCAAGACCTGGGCAACGCTCAATGGCGAAAACAGCATCAGCTTGGCCATCCAGCGTCAACCAGGCGCCAACACGGTACGTGTGGTGGATTCTGTGTTGCGGACCTTGCCTGCCTTGCAGGCTCAAATGCCTCAATCGGTCACCATGACACCGGTGAACGACCGATCTGTGTCCATCCGTCATGCGCTGGAGGATGTGACCTTGACGCTGTTGGGAACCATCATTTTGGTGGTGCTGGTGATCTTTTTGTTCCTGCGCCGCTTTGTGGCCACGGTCATTCCGGCGCTGTCTTTGCCTGTGTCTTTGGTGGGCGCTGTGGCGCTGCTGTGGGGGCTCAACTACAGCCTGGACAACATCTCGCTGCTGGGCTTGACCCTGGCCGTGGGACTCGTGGTGGATGACGCCATCGTGGTGCTTGAGAACATCATCCGCCACATCGAAGAGGGGGTTGCGCCTTTCAAAGCGGCCGTGATTGGTGCGAGGGAAATGGGCTTCACCATCATCTCGATCTCGACCTCGTTGGTGGCGGTGTTCATTCCCATCTTCTTCATGCCTGGTGTGATTGGCTTGTTGTTCCATGAGTTTGCTGTGGTGGTCGGCTTGTCCATTGGCGTTTCTGCTTTTGTGTCGCTCACGCTGGTGCCCATGTTGGCCAGCCGCTATCTGACCGACGAAGACCACAAGAAAAAGCCAGGCTTGATCGTTCGCTATTTTGAGAAAGGCTTCAATGCCACCTTGGCGGCCTATACCCGAACTCTGGATGCCGCATTGCGCCACACTCGGCTGATTTTGCTGGTGGCTGCCGCCACCTTCGGGGCGACAGTCTGGATGGTCATGGTGATCCCCAAGGGCTTTTTCCCGGAAGAGGATATTGGTCAAATTCAGGTGACGACCGAAGCGGCTGAAGACGTGTCTTTTGAGGCCATGGTCAAGCTGCAAGAGCGGGCCGCTTTGATGATTCGGCAAGATGCCAACGTGAGCGCAGTGAGCTCATTCAACGGTGGTACGGGCTCGCAAAACACGGGGCGCATGTTCATTGTGCTCAAGCCCCAGGGTGAACGTAAACCCATGAAAGCCGTGGTGGAGGATTTGCGCAAAAAATTGCGAGCCATTGCGGGCATCAACGTGTTCATGCGCCCTGTGCAGAACCTGCAGCTGGGTGGCCGCCAGAGCAAGGCGCGTTACCAATACATCCTGCAAAGCGTGCAAGCCGACCAACTGAACGTCTGGGCGAACAAGCTCCAGGAAAAAATGCGGGCCGAGCCGATCTTCAGGGATGTGACCAGCGATGCGCAGCTGCGCGGCTTGCAGGCTCAGATCAAGATCAACCGGGATCGAGCCAACACCCTGGGTGTCTCGGTGGATGCGATCCGCACCGCCTTGTTCAGCGCCTTTGGCGAACGCCAGGTCTCCACCATGTACCTGAGCACCGACAGTTATCAGGTGATCATGGAAGTGGCTCCGGAGGCCAAACAGGATGAATCGGCTTTGTCCGGAATCTATGTTCGCTCTGGCAATGGGGCCTTGGTGCCTTTGTCCAGTTTTGCAACGGTGGAGCGCACCGTGGGCCCGACAGCGATCAACCACGTAGGACAGTTGCAAGCGGTCACGGTGTCTTTCAACCTTGCGCCTGGTGCGGCTTTGGGCGATGCTACGGCCAAGATCGAGCAGGCCAGTGAGGCGATCTTGCTGCCCAAGTCCATCATCACCACTTACGGTGGTGATGCCGCAGTGTTCAAGGACTCACAGGGCAGTCAGTCGATTCTGATTATTTCGGCCTTGCTGGTGATCTACATCCTGCTGGGGGTGCTGTATGAGAGCTACATCCATCCGATCACGATCTTTGCGGGATTGCCATCTGCAGCCGTGGGCGCTTTGGGAACCCTGATGTTGTTCGGTCAAGACCTCACGTTGATTGCCACCATTGGTGTCTTGCTTTTGATCGGTATCGTGAAGAAGAATGCCATCATGATGATTGACTTCGCCTTGGAAGCACAACGCCACCATGGCATGTCGCCCAGTCAAGCCATCCGAGAGGCTTGCATCCTGCGGTTCCGGCCCATCATGATGACCACCATCGCCGCCATGATGGGGGCTTTGCCTATCGCCTTGGGGTTGGGGGCTGGAGCCGAGTTACGTCAGCCCTTGGGTCTGGCTGTGGTGGGTGGATTGGTGTTTTCCCAGGCGGTGACCTTGTACATCACCCCGGTGATCTATCTTGCCCTGGAGCGTTACAGTGGCAAGGCACCCATTGTGGGCGACGATCCGCACAGTGCAGCGGTTTGATGACTCAAAAAGAGGGGCGTTGAGCCCCTTTTTCCATGAGGCCTTTGTTTTACAGTTGCCCGTCGAACATCATCACATCCACCCAATCGCCTGACTGTGCCGTGGGCTGCTCATGGCTCATGACGATCAGGCCGTTGGCCTGCACCATGGAGCGGAGTACGCCCGAGCCCTGGTTACCGGTCAGACGCACCCACAGCTCGCCGTTGCGCTGCTCGACGATGCCGCGCTGGTATTCGGTGCGACCGGGTTTCTTGCGCAGGGTGTTCACCGCGCGGGCACGCAGCAGAGGCTGTGCCGGTGCATTCCAGCCCATCAGTTTTTGCAGGGCAGGGCGTACAAAGGCGGCAAAAGTGACCATGACCGCCACCGGATTGCCCGGTAAACCAAAAAGCAAGGAAGAGTGCCCACCTTCTGTCAAGCGGCCCACAGCCATGGGGCGGCCGGGGCGCATGGCGATGCGCCAGAAGGCCACATCGCCGAGTTTTTTCATCATGGCCTTGGTGTGGTCAGCTTCGCCGACGCTCACACCACCGCTGGTGATGATGGCATCCGCCTGTTCGGCAGCCTGCCGGAAAGCGATTTCCAGTTGTTCAGGTTGATCCTTGACCACGCCCAGGTCGATCACCTCGCAGCCCAGTCGGGTGAGAAGGCCGAACACGGTGTAGCGGTTGCTGTCGTAGACCGCGCCTTCGCGGGGCGGCTCGCCCAGGCTCAGGATTTCGTCGCCGGTCGAGAAGTAGGCCACGCGCGGGCGGCGCCAGACTTTCACCTGCGGCAGCCCGAGGCTGGCGATCAAGCCGCAGGCGGCGGGCGTCAGGCGGGTGCCGGCCTGCAGCGCAGGCTGTCCGGCCATCAGGTCTTCGCCGAGCAGGCGGCGGTTGTCGCCGGTTTGCAGCAGGCCTGCCGAAATGGTGACCTGCTCGCCATCCACCTGGGCCAACTCCTGGGGCACCACGGTGTCCAGGCCGGTGGGCATGATGGCGCCGGTCATGATGCGCACGCATTCGCCCGCAGCGCATGGGCCTGTCCAGGCCTTGCCGGCCAGCGCGGTACCGACCACACGCAGCCGTGTGGGCTGGCCCGCCTGCATCTCGCTGCCCCGGAAGGCATAGCCGTCCATGGCCGAGTTGTCGTGGGGCGGCACGCTGATGGGCGAGACCACGTCTTCGGCTAGGATGCGGTCGAGCGCCTGCATGGGCGTCACGGTTTCGGTCTCGCGCACCGGCTGCACCAGTTCGGCCAGAAAAGCGTTCACATGCGCGGCCGACAAGGCCTGCGGGTCGTAGCCCTGCAGGCGGTCGGCGATGGTTTGCAAACTCTCGTGTGCACTCATAGCGATTCGAGCTTTTGCAGCTCTTCGAGGGTGTTGGCGTTGAAGAAGGCTTCAGGTGCGTCCTGCGGCTGGTCAAAGGGCACGATGGCACAGCGGTGCTGGCTGGTCCAGGCGTCGATCTTGCGCCCACCCTGGTGCGTGAACTGCACCAGGCTGTCGAGCAGCTCCACCCGGAGCAGGCAGAACACCGGCTGCTGCCTGATCTGGCCGTCTTCTTCGAGTGCCGCGGCCATGGCCAGATCGGCGTTTTGCTCGACCAGAGCGGCGTGCAGCCGCTCGACCAAGTCCAATGGGAACAGCGGCGTGTCGCAAGGCACGGTGAGTAGCAGCGGCGTTTCGCAGCGCTCCAGCCCAGTCAGAAAACCCGCCAGCGGACCAGCGAAACCGTCCAGCGTGTCGGGCCAGACGGCGGCGCCCAGCGACTCGTAGGCCGCCAGATTGCGGTTGGCGTTGATCAGGATCTCTTGTGGCGGTTCGCTTTGCAGTTGCAGGCGCACCAGGGTTTGCAGCGCCAGGGGCAGGCCGCGGAAGTTCTGCAGGCCCTTGTCGATGCCGCCCATGCGTGAACCGCGACCGCCTGCGAGGATGAGGGCTGTGACGCCCTGAATGTTGCTCATGTCATCCACCGATGTAACTCATTTCTACGCGGCGCACCGACGCGCTGCCGATGTCGGGCGGCATGGCGCTGCGCAGTTGCGAATAGCGGTCGCCCCTGCCTTGCCAGATGGCGTCGATCACGCCCGCGATCTCGGTGTCCGATGCGGCTTGGTTGCGCAGCAGCTGGCGCAGGTCGTAGCCTTGGCCTGCAAACAGGCACAGGTACAGGCGGCCTTCGGTGGACAGACGGGCGCGGTTGCAGTCGCCGCAGAAAGCCTGCGTGACGCTGCTGATCACGCCAACCTCGCCCAGCGCCGGGTCGTGTCGGCCTTGCGCGTCCAGGTAGCCCCAGCGCTCGGCGGTTTCGCCGGGGGCGGTGTGCTGCAGCGGCGCCAGCGCCCACTCGGTCTGAAGGCGCTCGATCACCTGCGCGCTGGGCAGCACCTCGTCCATGCGCCAGCCATTCGTCGCGCCCACGTCCATGTATTCGATGAAGCGCAGCACCACGCCCGTGCCGCGGAAATGCCGCGCCATCGAGATGATTTCGTGGTCGTTGGTGCCGCGCTTGACCACCATATTGACCTTGACCGGCCCCAGGCCTGCGGCTTTGGCCGCTTCGATGCCTTCCAGCACCTCGGCCACCGGAAAGTCCACGTCGTTCATCTGGCGGAACACGGCGTCATCCAGCCCGTCCAGGCTCACCGTCACGCGCTGCAGGCCGGCGTCTTTCAGGCTTTGCGCCTTGCGCGCCAACAGAGAACCGTTGGTGGTCAGTGTCAGGTCCAGCGGCTGGCCGTCGGGCGTGCGCAGCGCGGCCAGCTGTTCGATCAGGATCTCAATGTTCTTGCGCAGCAGCGGTTCGCCGCCGGTCAGCCGGATCTTGCGCACGCCACGCTGCGCAAACACATTCGCCAGCCGGGTGATTTCCTCAAAGGAAAGCAGGGCGCTGTGTGGCAGGTAGGCGTAGTCCTTGTCAAAGACTTCCTTGGGCATGCAGTAGTTGCAGCGGAAGTTGCAGCGGTCGGTCACGCTGATGCGCAGGTCGTGCAGCGGGCGCTGCAAGCGGTCCAGCGGGTGCTCGCCCGTGGCGACAAGGGCGGCAGGCAGCGGCAGGCTGGGGTGGCGCTGGTCGACCAGCGGGATGACTCTCTCGGACATGGGCTGATTGTGCCCCAGAGCCCAAGTGCAAAGCACAGAAACGGCTTTGTGCCCGGGTGGACCCTCTGTGACCTGAAAGTGTTAACCTGCCATGGGTTTCCGGGCAATTAAAGGAAGAGCCATGAATCAGGCGTTGGTGGTCATTGATGTTCAGCAAGGGCTTTGCGAAGGCGAAGGGCAGGCCTGGCAGTTTGAGCAGGTCATCGACCGCATCAATCAGGTGTCAAGCAAAGCACGACAGGCGGGCGTGCCGGTCATGTTTGTGCAGCATGAAGGCCATTCAGGTTACCTGAGCCACGACAGCCGTGAATGGCAACTGGCCGACGGTCTGATGAACGAGGCGAAGGACGTCCGGATTCGCAAGACAACGCCAGATGCGTTTTTGCGGACAGATCTTCAACAGAGGCTGGATGCGTTGGGGGTCAAAGAACTGGTCATTTGCGGCATGCACAGCGAGTTCTGCGTGGACACCACCACCCGGCGCGCATTGGCATTGGGTTACCCCGTGATCTTGCTGGAAGACGCGCACACATCGGCTGGAAACAATGCCTTGTCTGCAGAGCAGGTGATTGCCCACCACAACGCCACGCTCACCAACATTTCCAGTTTTGGCCCCAAGGCCAGAACGGTGAGCAGCAGCGACATGCTATTCGGCTGACTGATTGACTTCATAAAAAAGCGCCCCGCATGCGGGGCGCTTTGCTTGGCAACTCAAATGGGTTGTCGATCAACCCCCGTGGAATTTCACCACCAGCGGCACGATCAGCAGGGCCACGATGTTGATGATCTTGATCAGCGGGTTGATGGCCGGGCCGGCGGTGTCCTTGTAGGGGTCGCCTACGGTGTCACCGGTCACGGCCGCCTTGTGGGCCTCGGAGCCCTTGCCGCCGTGGTGACCGTCTTCGATGTACTTTTTCGCGTTGTCCCAGGCGCCGCCGCCGGTGCACATCGAGATCGCCACGAACAGGCCAGTCACGATGGTGCCCATCAGCAGGCCACCCAGCGCCTTGGGGCCGAGCAGCAAGCCCACCAGCACCGGCACGATGACGGGCAGCAGGCTGGGCACCACCATTTCCTTGATGGCGGCGCTGGTCAGCATGTCCACGGCTTTGCCGTATTCGGGCTTGGCGGTGCCTTCCATGATGCCGGCGATTTCCTTGAACTGGCGGCGCACTTCCACCACCACACTGCCCGCAGCGCGGCCCACAGCCTCCATGGCCATGGCGCCGAACAGGTAGGGGATCAGGCCGCCGATGAACAGGCCGATGATCACCAGCGGGTCGGACAGGTCAAAGCTGATGGCTTTGCCATAGGACTCCAGCTTGTGGGTGTAGTCGGCAAACAGCACCAGCGAAGCGAGCCCTGCCGAGCCAATCGCGTAGCCCTTGGTCACGGCCTTGGTGGTGTTGCCCACGGCGTCCAGCGGGTCGGTGATGTCGCGCACGCTGCTGGGCAACTCGCTCATCTCGGCAATGCCACCCGCGTTGTCGGTGATGGGGCCGTAGGCGTCCAGCGCCACCACAATGCCGGCCATGGACAGCATGGACATGGCGGCCACGGCGATGCCGTACAGACCGCCCAGCGCGTAGGCCGTCCAGATGGCCAGACAGACGAACATCACCGGCCAGGCGGTGGAGCGCATGGACACGCCCAGGCCCGCAATGATGTTGGTGCCGTGGCCAGTGGTCGAGGCTTGTGCGATGTGCTGCACCGGGCTGTACTGGGTGCCGGTGTAGAACTCGGTGATCCAGACCAGCAGGGCTGTGAGGACCAGACCCACGGTGCAGGCGCCAAACAACTTCATCTGGCTGCCGGCCGCGCCCAGGGCGTTGTCCGGCATCAGCGAGGTGGTGACGAAATAGAAGGCGATCAGCGACAGGATGCCAGCAATCGCCAGGCCCTTGTAGAGCGCAGGCATCACGTTCGTCATGCCAGGGCTGGCCTTGACGAAGAAGCAGCCGATGATGGACGCGACGATGGACACCGCGCCCAGGGCCAGCGGGTAGAGCACAGCCTGGCCCGGCGCGCCGGCCACCAGCAGGGCGCCCAGCACCATGGTCGCGATCAGCGTGACGGCGTAGGTTTCGAACAGGTCAGCGGCCATGCCGGCGCAGTCGCCCACGTTGTCGCCCACGTTGTCGGCGATCACGGCGGGGTTGCGCGGGTCGTCCTCGGGAATGCCGGCTTCCACCTTGCCCACCAGGTCGGCGCCGACGTCAGCGCCTTTGGTGAAGATGCCGCCGCCCAGACGTGCAAAGATTGAAATCAGCGAGGAGCCAAAGGCAAAGCCGATCAGCGGGTTGAGCAGGGTGGCCAGGTTCTTGTCGGGCGTGAGGTTGCCGTTGCCGGTCAGGAGCCAGAAAAAGCCGGTCACACCCAGCAGGCCCAGACCCACCACCAGCATGCCGGTGATGGCGCCGCCCCGGAAAGCCACGTCCAGCGCCGGACCAATGCCGTGGGTGGCCGCTTGGGCCGTGCGCACATTGGCGCGCACCGAGACGTTCATGCCAATGAAACCGCAGGCGCCCGACAGCACGGCACCGACCACAAAGCCGGTGGCGGTGACACCATCCAGAAAGAGGCCCATCAACACCGCCAGGACCACACCGACGATGGCGATGGTTTTGTATTGGCGTGCGAGATAGGCCGCAGCACCGGCCTGAATGGCCGCTGAAATTTCCTGCATCCGGGCATTGCCCGCGTCCTGGGAAAGAATCCAGCTTCGGGCCCAGATGCCGTAAATCACAGCCAAGAGCCCGCATGCCAGCGCCAACATGAGCGCGGAATTTCCTGTCATCGTTTTCTCCTCGATGGTTGTCGCTGAACAGAGGCGCAACGCGCTGGAGGCACCTCCACGGCGTTGCTTCCTCGTCGCCGAAAACCGGAAAACGATTGGCCAACGCTTCATTAAAGAGGGGGCGAAGTCGGGACGCAAGCCCTGTGAAAGTAAAATCAGGGTTAATCCCAGTCATTCTGATTTTCATCAACCTTTCCCAAGAGACAAAAACATGTCCCTCGACAACGTCACCCCAGGCAGCAAGGCGCCCGAAGCCTTCAACGTGATCATCGAAATCCCGATGAACGCCGATCCGATCAAATACGAAGTGGACAAGGAAACCGGTGCCTTGTTCGTGGACCGTTTCATGACCACCTCGATGCACTACCCGACCAACTACGGTTATGTGCCCCAGACCCTGTCGGGCGACGGTGACCCCGTCGATGTGCTGGTGATCACCCCCTACGCCCTGCACCCCGGCGTGGTCGTGCCCTGCCGTGCGCTGGGCATCCTGATGATGGAAGACGAAGCTGGTGTGGATGGCAAAGTGATTGCCGTGCCCACCAGCAAGATCTTGCCAATGTACGACCACTGGAAGGACATCGACGACGTGAACGCGATGCGCCGCAACGCCATTGCCCATTTCTTCGAGCACTACAAAGACCTCGAAAAAGGCAAGTGGGTCAAGGTCTTGGGTTGGGAAGGCATTGAGTCGGCCAAGAAAGAAATCACCGACGGCATCGCCGCTTACAACAAATCCAAGGCCTGATTGGCTTGAGATTCGATTGAAACGCCTGGCGGGGAGACCCGGCAGGCGTTTTTTCATGGCTGTTTCAAGGGCGAGTGCTGTTGCAGCGCGTCCATGTAGGCGTCCAGGCCCTGGCTTTCGCGCTCCAGAAAGCGCTGCACAGCTTCGGCAAAACCCGGGTGGGCCAGCCAGTGCGCGCTGGCCGTTGGGGTCGGGAGCAGGGCGCGGGCCATCTTGTGCTCGCCTTGGGCCCCGCCTTCAAAGCGCTGCACGCCATGGGCAATGCACCAGGCAATGGGTTGGTAATAGCAGGCCTCAAAGTGCAGGCAGTCCACACGCGCAAGGGCCCCCCAGTACCGGCCATAGGCCACGGCAGGCTGCTCCTGCGTATCGGTTTGGAGCCCGATGAGACTCATGGCCATGGGCTGGCCTTGCCGCTCGCCTACAAAGAGCAGCCAGTTGTCCGGCATGTGCTCACGCATCTGTTCAAAGAAGCCGGGCTGCAGGTAGGGCGGGTTGCCGTGCTCCCAATAGGTTTGCTGGTAGCAGCGTTGTACAAAAGCCCAATCTTCAGAGGTGATGGACGCGCCATGAAGCGCCCGGAACGTGACGCCGGCGTCGTGGACTTTGCGGCGCTCCTGACGGATCTTTTTCCGTTTGTCCTGGTTCAGGCTGCCTAAAAATTCGTCAAAGCTTTGCCAACCCCGGTTTTGCCAATGGAACTGGACCTGCTGGCGCTGCAGCCAGCCCGCCTGGGCGCAAGCGGCCAAGTCCTGCGGATCGGCAAACAGCACATGCAGCGAAGGCAGTTGCTGGGCTTCGCACCAGGCTTGCAAGGCCTGCACCAGCGCCTGGCGGGCCTGTGCGTCGATCGCCAGCAGGCGGGTGCCGGGCACGGGGGTGAAGGGCGGTGCTACCAGGGCCTTAGGGTAATAGGCCAGACCATGCCGCTCGTAGGCCTCGGCCCAGGCCCAGTCAAAGACGTATTCCCCCCGCGAGTGGGTTTTCAGGTACACCGGGCAGGCAGCGGCCAGGGTGTCGCCCTGCCAGAGGGTGAACACCTGCAGTGTCCAGCCGGTCTCGGGGATGGCCGAACCACTGCTGGCCATGGCCGACAGGTAGGCGTGGCGCATGAAAGGCGTGGGTGCGGGCTGTTGTGCCAGCAGGCCGTCCCAAAGTCCGGGTGCGATGGCCTTCATGTCGTCAAAGACACGGGTGACATAATTGACCCCGATATTTCCCAGCACTTGTATGACTCTCCAGATTTGCGTCGCTCAACTCAATTTTGTCGTGGGCGACATGCCGGGCAATGCCCGCAAGATCGTCGACACCGCCCGTGCGGCCTATGCCCGTGGCGTGCGCCTTGTGCTCACCCCCGAGTTGTCGATTTGCGGTTATGCGGCGGAGGACCTGTTTTTGCGTCCGGCCTTCATCGACGCCTGCGATGATGCCCTGAAAACCATTTCCCGGGAGCTGGCTGACCTGAAAGGCCTGCATGTGGTGGTGGGTCATCCCGAAGGTGGGGGGCTGCGCACCCGCAGCGTGGCGGTCACGCGCCGCCACAACCGGGCTTCGGTGCTGTCGGAAGGCCGTGTGGTCGCCCATTACAACAAGCGTGAGCTGCCCAATTACCAGGTGTTCGATGAGCGCCGCTATTTCACACCAGACGATGCGGCGGGTGTGTTCGAGGTAGAAGGCGTCCAGGTTGGCTTGCTGATTTGCGAAGACGCCTGGTTTGATGCGCCAGCACGTGCCGCGCGGGATGCTGGGGCACAGTTGCTGGCGGTGCTCAATGCATCACCCTTTCACGCGGGAAAAAGTGCCGAGCGCGAGCAACGCATGCGCGAGCGGGTGGCCGATTGCGGTTTGCCCCTGATCTACGCCCACTTGGTCGGCGGGCAAGACGAGGTGATTTTTGAGGGCCGGTCATTCGCCATCGATTCGGCAGGCGCAGTCGTGGCCCGGGCCGAAGGCTTTCGTGAAGCCACACCCGATCTGCAGGTCGCTGTGGTCGCGGGCGCGGCCCAGTTGACAGCCCCCACCGCAACGTTGGCGGAGCTGCCTTCTACAGAAGCCGAACTTTGGGATGCCTTGGTGCTGGGGGTGCGGGACTATCTGGGCAAGAACGGTTTCAAGGGGGCCATTCTGGGTTTGTCGGGCGGCATCGACTCGGCATTGGTGCTGGCCATTGCGGTGGACGCCATCGGCGCAGACAAGATCCATGCGGTCATGATGCCTTCGCCTTACACGGCCGACATCAGCTGGATCGACAGCCGCGACATGGTCAAGCGCCTGGGCGTACGCTACGACGAGATCGCCATTGCACCTTTGTTTGATGGGTTCAAGCAGGCCCTGGCCGGGCAGTTTGCCGGGCGGGCTGAGGACTCCACCGAAGAGAACATCCAGGCTCGCATCCGGGGCACCTTGCTCATGGCCTTGTCCAACAAGACCGGCGCCATTGTGCTGACCACAGGCAACAAGAGCGAGATGGCGACCGGCTACTGCACGCTCTACGGCGACATGGCCGGTGGTTTTGCCGTCATCAAGGACGTGGTCAAGACCCGGGTGTTTGCCCTGGCCCGCTGGCGCAACCAGAATGACCCTTATGGCACGGGTCTGGAGCCGATCCCCGAGCGCATCATTACCCGCCCACCGAGCGCCGAATT
>Ga0213920_1001200_pt1 | contig 15070 bp, 11 predicted proteins | sample McNCre1117MG_FD_161054 | JGI IMG/M metagenome (GOLD analysis project Ga0213920, IMG submission 161054) | Freshwater microbial communities from McNutts Creek, Athens, Georgia, United States - 11-17 MG | ecosystem: Environmental > Aquatic > Freshwater > Creek | place: USA: Georgia | collected...
GGTCTTCGGCCAGGCATTCGCGCAGCGAGCGGGTTGGCAGCGTGATTTCGCGGTCCGGCTGGCCCGGCTGGCGAATCACGGCCTTCTCACCAACGGTGCGGTCGATTGTGATGTTGCCGCTCTTGCGAACCAGGGTGATGTTGAAGATTCCGTGACCTGCGCGGTCGCGGCTCTTCTTGATCATCTTCACCGGGGCCTTCAGCTTTAATTCCAGCCAGGCGGCCATCAGCTCAACGCTAGGGGAGTCCAGTGCACCGGTGATCTCAACCGCGGTAACGGCATCGAACGGCGGCTGGTCTAGCACAACGGCCAGCTGGGCGCGCCACAGGGTGAGGCGGGTCCAGGCGAAGTCGCTGTCGCCGGCGCTGTAGTTGGCCGCGAGCTTACGAAGGTGGTCGCTCGGCTTCTTCTGAGCGCCAACATCGGTGATGCGACGGCTGGCAATGCGACCAATGGCGCTCTTGCCAGGATTCTCAGGGGCTTCGGCCGGCCACCAGGCCACCACCGGGGCGTCTGGCAGTAGCAGGCCGGTAACTAGCGACTCCGCGTCGCTAGCGGCATCGCCGTAGGCGCGCAGCACAATAACCTCGGATGCACCGGCGTCGCCACCAACGCGAATCTGGGCGTCTAGGCGGGCATCGCGCTTGCTCTTGGCGTTGTCGTCGGCCAGCACAATCACCCGGCTCGGGTGCTCGCGCGAGGCATCGTTGGCGGCCGCGATGGCCTCCTCAATGCCCTTAAAGTTGGTTTCAATCACCAGGGTGAGAACACGGCCAAGCGCAACTGCGCCGCCCTGCTCGCGAAGCGATACCAGGCGCTTCGACACCTTGCTGATTGTGGTGTTTGGCATATCTACGATCATGGGCGTCTCCAAGCTCGGCCGTCGGCGGCCATCATCTCGTCGGCGGATTCCGGACCCCAGGTACCCGGACGGTACTGCTGAGGCTGGCCCTGCTTGGCCCAGAATTCCTCGATTGGGTCGAGGATCATCCACGACAGTTCAACTTCTTCGTGGCGCGGGAACAACGGTGGGTCGCCCAGCAGCACATCCAGGATGAGGCGCTCGTATGCCTCTGGCGATGCCTCTGTGAAGGCGTGGCCGTAACCGAAGTCCATGGTTACGTCGCGCACGTTCATGCCAACGCCAGGAACCTTCGAACCAAAGCGAATGGTCACACCTTCGTCTGGCTGCACACGAATCACGAGTGCGTTTTCGCCAAGTGCGGTGGTTTGGTCGGCTGCAAACAGGGCCTGAGGTGCGCGCTTGAAAACAAGTGCGATCTCGGTGACTCGGCGGCCTAGGCGCTTGCCGGCTCGCAGGTAGAACGGCACTCCGGCCCATCGGCGGGTGTTGATGTCTAGACGCATGGCTGCGTAGGTTTCGGTGACGCTCTTCGGGTTCATGCCGTCTTCATCGAAGAAGCCGGTTACCTTCTCGCCGCCCTGCCAGCCGCCAGAGTACTGGCCGCGAGCGGTGTGACGGGCGAGGTCCTTCGGTAGCGAAACAGCCTTGAGAACCTTTTCCTTCTCGTTGCGCAGGTCCTCGGCGTCAAACGAAACCGGCTCCTCCATGGCGGTGAGCGCAAGCAGCTGCAGCAGGTGGTTCTGAATCACGTCGCGGGCAGCACCGATGCCGTCGTAGTAGCCGGCACGGCCACCAACACCGATGTCCTCGGCCATGGTGATCTGCACGTGATCGATGAAGTTGCTGTTCCAAAGCGGTTCAAACATCATGTTGGCAAAGCGCAGCGCCAGAATGTTCTGAACGGTTTCCTTGCCCAGGTAGTGGTCGATTCGGAAAATGCTGTCCGAAGGGAACACGGCCTCAACTACGTCGTTTAGCTCGCGCGCTGTCTTGAGGTCGGACCCAAACGGCTTCTCAATAACAACGCGGCGGAAGGCACCGTTATTGGCATCAGCCAGGCCGCTGCTGCTCAGGCGCTGGCAAACCAGCGGGAACGCCTTCGGCGGAATCGAGAGGTAGAAGGCGAAGTTGCCGTTGGTACCGCGCTCTTCGTTCAGGGAGTCGATGGTCTCCTTGAGGCGGTCGAAGGCCACCTCGTCGTCAAACTCACCCTGAACAAAGCGGATGCCCGAGAGCAGCTGCTGCCAAACTTCCTCGCGGAATTCGGTGCGGGCGTACTCACGAACCGAGTCGTGTACCACCTTGGCGAAGTCCTGGTCTTCCCACTCGCGGCGGGCAAAACCAACCAGGCTGAAGCCCGGTGGCAGCAGGCCGCGGTTTGCTAGGTCGTAAACCGCCGGCATCAGCTTCTTGCGCGAGAGATCACCGGTTACACCGAAGATAACCAGTCCGCTCGGGCCCGCAATGCGGTTGAGGCGGCGGTCATCGGGGTCGCGGAGCGGGTTTACACCCGGTCCAATCTTTGCTGGGCTCATTGGTTGAGCTGCTCCTTTAGGCCAGCGCCGCGAAGACCGCGGCTACGTCGTTGGCTGCATCGGTGAGGGTAAGGGTGAGCACTGGGCGTGGCAGGGCGCCAAGCACCGATGCATCGCCCGCTGCCTGAGAGGCAATGAGCTCGCCGAAGGTGAACTCGCGGCCAGGAACCGCCAGGTCTGCCTCGCCCTTGGTTACCAGCTGCAGGAACACACCCTGGCGCGGACCGCCCTTGTGGTACTGGCCGGTGGAGTGCAGGAAGCGCGGGCCCCAACCGAAAGTGGTTGGGCGGTTGGTGGCGGCTGCCACTGCCTCGCGCAGGCCGTAGGTGGCCGGCACGGAGGTGCGGTCGAGGTAGGCCTGAACCGAAACGTAGCCGTCGTGCTCCAGGCTGGCAAACAACGCCGCGATGGCGCCCTTCACGGTGGTCTCGCCCGAAAGGTCTAGGTTGTGGGCGCGAACCTCGATGCCGTTGTCAACGAACAGCGCAGGAGCCTCGGTTCCGGTGCCTTCGCTCAGCATTGCGCGGGCTGCAATCTTTGCGCTTTCAACGTCTGGCTGGTCAAACGGGTTGAGTTCGAGCAGGCGCGAAGCAACCACGGTTGCGTATTCCCAGAGCAGGAACTGCGCACCGAGCGAACCCGAAACCGAAACCTCGTCGCCGTGGGCTGCGGTGGCGTCTGCAACCACGCGCACCTGAAGCATGTCGGCAGGCTTGTTAGAAACCTCGTGGCTGTTTGGCTCAAGTACAACCGGCAGCACGCCCTTGCCAATCTTGCCGGTGCTCTCTGCAATCAGCTGCTCGGCCCAGTCGCCAAAGCCAACAATCGCGGTGCCATCACCGATGATTCCCACCTTGTCGCGGTAGCCTGCGCCACCAGCTACAACGGTGCGCGCCATGGCTGCACCGAGAATGAGGCCAGGGTTGCTAGCGTCGTCTGCCTCAAGAAGGGCAGCGGCCTCGTGTGCGTCTGCAAGCAGTGCAGCGATGTCGGCTCCCGCCAAACCCGAAGGAACTAGACCGAATGCGGTGAGCGCACTGTAACGGCCACCCACTGTTGGGTCGGCGTTGAAGATGCGGTAGCCGTCGGCCTGGGCCGCGGCCTCCATCGGTGAGTTTGGGTCTGTCACAATTACGATGCGCTCCGATACCGGAATGCCGGCGTCGGCGAATGCCTTCTCAAAGGTGCGCTTCTGCGAATCGGTTTCCACGGTGGAACCCGACTTACTGGAGACAATCACTGCGGTGCGCGCGAGGTCGCCCGAGAGAGCCTCGTTTACCTGGTCCGGGTTGGTGCTGTCCAGAACAACAAGCTCAACACCTGCGGTTGCGGTGATTACCTCTGGGGCCAGCGACGAACCACCCATGCCACAGAGCACGAAGCGGTTTACGCCCTGGGCTGCAAAGGCATTGCGCAGTTCGATGATGTCGTCAACGTACTTGACGCTGTCGGTGGCGCTGCCAACCCAGCCGAGGCGAATGCTGCTCTCGGCCTCGGCGTCCTTACCCCACAGGGTGAAGTCCTTGGCTGCGATGCGGCTGGCTACTTTGTCGGCAACCAGAACTGGAACAAACTCGGATACGGCAGCTGCTGCGGCACCCGAAACTGCGATCTTTAGGCTCATGGTTACTTGGCTGCTTCCAGTGCGCCTGCAACCGACTCAACCAGTTCGTTCCACGAAACGATGAACTTGTCAACGCCTTCGTTCTCCAGGAGCTCGGTTACGTCATCGTAGGAAACGCCAGCTGCTGCAACTGCCTCAAGCACGGCTGCTGCATCGGCGTAGTGGCCGGTGATGCTGTCGGCCGGCACAATACCGTGGTCGTAAACGGCCTCCATGGTCTTCTCAGGCATGGTGTTTACCAGGGCTGGGGCAACCAGCTCGGTTACGTATAGGGTGTCCGAAAGCGCTGGGTCCTTCACGCCGGTGGATGCCATCAGTGGGCGCTGCTTGTTGGCGCCGGCGGCTGCCAGCTCTGCCCAGTCTGCGGTAGCAAATTCCCGCTCAAACACCTGGTAGGCCAGGCGTGCGTTGGCGAGAGCTGCCTTGCTTTTCAGTTCGAGAGCCTCAGGGGTGCCGGCTGCAACCAGGCGCTTGTCGATCTCGGTGTCAACGCGCGAAACGAAGAACGAGGCAACCGAGTGGATCTTGCTCAGATCGTGGCCGTTTGCCTTGGCAAGCTTTACACCAGCGATGTAGGCGGCGATCACCTCGCGGTAGCGCTGCAGCGAGAAGATGAGGGTTACGTTTACCGAGATACCCTCACCGATTACGGCGGTGATTGCACCAAGGCCGGCCTTGGTGGCAGGAATCTTGATCATTACGTTCTCGCGGTTTACCTTGGCGAAGAGCTCCTTGGCCTGTGCCACGGTGCCGGCTTCGTCGTTGGCCAAGCCTGGCTCAACCTCAATCGAGACGCGGCCATCGAAGCCGTGGGTTTCTGCGTAAACGCCCGCAAAGATGTCGCAGGCCTCGGCTACGTCCTGGGTGGTGATCTCGAAGATCGCCTTGGTGGCGTCGGCACCGGCTGCTGCGAGGTCGCGGATCTGCTCGCCGTAGCCCTCGCCCTTGCCAATGGCGCCGGCGAAGATGGTTGGGTTGGTGGTTACACCGCTAACCGAGCGGTTGGTGATTAGGTCGCGAAGTGCGCCCGAGCGGATGCGGGTGCGCGAGAGGTCGTCGAGCCAGATGCTGACGCCGTTGGCTGCCAGCTGTGCGAGTGGGGAAGTGGTCATTTCTTTTCCTTCGTTTTTCGTTCTAAATCTTTGGGGGAGTGGCTATTGCCTTGGGCCGGCGATTAGGCGCGGGCCGCGAGGGCAGCGGCCACCACGTTTTCGGCGGTCATGCCAAACTCGCGGTAGAGGGTCTTTGGATCGGCCGAGGCACCGAAGTGCTCGATGGAAACGCTCTTGCCAAATGGGCCAACGTACTTGTTCCAGCCCAGGCTCACGCCGGCTTCAACCGAAACCTTGGCCTGCACAGCGCTTGGCAGCACCGATTCGCGGTACTCGGCGCTCTGTTCGTCGAACCACTCCAGGCAAGGAGCCGAAACCACTCGGGTTGCAACGCCCTGGGCCTCAAGCTGCAGGCGGGCGGCAACGGCAATTTCAACTTCCGAACCGGTTGCAATCAGCACAACCTCTGGCTTACCGTTTGCTGCATCCAGCAGGGTGTAGGCACCCTTAGCGGTGTTCTCGGCGCCGGCGTAAACCGCACCGGTCTCATCGGCTGCACCGCGGGTGTAAACCGGCAGGTTCTGGCGGCTAAGCGCCAGGCCGGCTGGACCCTGGCGGCGCTCAAGCACGGTCTTCCAAGCCCAGGCGGTCTCGTTGCCGTCGGCTGGGCGCACGATGTCCAGGTTTGGAATGGCGCGAAGGCTTGCGATCTGCTCGATTGGCTGGTGGGTTGGGCCGTCCTCGCCAAGGGCGATGCTGTCGTGGGTCCAGACAAACACCGATGGAATGCCCATCAGTGCGGCCAGACGAACCGCCGGACGCATGTAGTCCGAGAAGATCAGGAAGGTGCCGCCGAAGGCGCGGGTGTTGCCGTGCAGCACAATGCCGTTGAGGATTGCACCCATTGCGTGCTCGCGGATACCGAAGTGCAGAACGCGGCCGTATGGGTCGCCGGTCCACTCGTGGGTGCTCCACTCGTTTGGAACGAACGACTTAGCACCTGCGATGGTGGTCATGTTGGAGTCTGCTAGGTCGGCTGAACCACCCCAGAACTCTGGCATTACAGCTGCGATGGCGTTGATTACCTTGCCCGAGGCAACGCGGGTGGAAACCGAGCTACCGCCTTCGAACACAGGAAGGGCTTCGGCAAGGCCATCGGGGGTTGCACCGGTTACAACGCGCTCAAGAAGTGCCTTCTTGTCGGCGTTCTCCGATGCCCAGGCGTCGAACGAAGCCTCCCAGGCGGCACGCTCGCGGTCGAAGCGCTCGGTGCTGCGGGTGTGCGCAAGCACATCGGCGTCTACCTGGAAGGTCTGCTCAGGGTCGAAGCCCAGGGCAACCTTGAGGCCCGCCAGCTCCTCGGCACCGAGTGCCGAACCGTGGATCTTGCCGGTGTTCTGCTTCTTTGGCGAAGGCCAGCCGATGATGGTGCGAAGGGTGATCAGCGATGGCTTGTCGGTAACTGACTTGGCGCGCTGGATCGCCTCGTAAAGTTCGGCTACGTCTTCAACGTAGTTTCCGGTCTTCTTCCAGTCCACGGTCTGCACGTGCCAGCCGTAGGCCTCGTAGCGCGCGTTCACGCTCTCGGTGAAGGCGATGTTGGTGTCGTCTTCGATCGAAATCTGGTTGCTGTCGTAGATGGCAATAAGGTTGCCCAGCTTCTGGTGTCCGGCCAGCGATGCCGCCTCGGCGGTGACACCTTCCTGCATGTCGCCGTCGCCAGCGATTACATACACGAAGTGATCGAATGGGCTGGTGCCGGCTGGAGCGGCTGGGTCGTACAGACCGCGCTCGTAGCGGGCAGCGTAGGCGAAGCCGGTGGCCGATGCCAGACCTTGGCCGAGTGGGCCGGTGGTGATTTCAACGCCCTTGGTGTGGCCATACTCAGGGTGGCCAGGGGTTGCCGAACCCCAGGTGCGAAGCGCCTTGAGGTCGTCGAGCTCCAGGCCGTAGCCGTGCAGGAAGAGCTGGTTGTAGATGGTGAGGGAGGAGTGACCAACCGAGAGGATGAAGCGGTCGCGTCCGAGCCAGCGGTCTTCGCGTGGGTCGTGGCGCATCACCTTGTTGAACAGCAGGTAGGCAACTGGAGCGAGGCTAATGGCGGTGCCTGGGTGGCCGTTGCCAACCTTTTCTACGGCGTCTGCGGCCAGCACGCGGGCCGTGTTAACAGCCTTGGAATCGAGTTCGGTCCAGTTGAAAGCTGACAACACAGCTCCTTCTCTCTAAGTGAATGGGTCTTGGTAAAAGATCCACGAATTATTGAGGCGCCGTCGCCTTGCGATTTCTCCCGCCTGCCCAAGGCGACCAAAGCCGTTTTGGGTGCAGGTTATCCCTCAAAGTCTATACCCGCCACCTAAATGGGGCCGGCTTTCAACCCGCGGTTTTGCCTAATACTCAGCATAAGTCAAGTAGGGCTTTACTTATTCCCGCACCGATGGATGTTTGCTGAAGATTTTTCTAGGGTTAGAATTAAGAAAATGTCGAACCAGCGCCCCTCCACAAGCACGCCCAAAAAGGGTGGATTTGTTGGCAAAACCAAGGCATACGTTGCGCTAACCAAGCCGCGCGTAATCGAGCTCCTGCTCATCACCACCGTGCCAACCATGATTCTGGCGCAGCAGGGCATGCCAAACCTCTGGTTGGTTCTCAACACACCCATCGATGGCGCACTTAGCGCCGGCAGCGCAAACTCTTTCAACTGCTACATAGATGCCGACATCGATAAGGTGATGGGCCGCACCAAGGGCCGCCCGCTGGTTACCGGCGAACTCACCAAGCGCGAGGCATTCGTTTTCGCCTGGGTTATTGGCCTGGCATCGGTGGCTTGGCTCTGGATCACCGCAAACTTCCTCGCAGCAATGCTCTCGGTGGCAGCAATCCTGTTCTACGTGCTGGTTTACACCCTGCTGCTCAAGCGCCGCACCCCGCAGAACATTGTTTGGGGAGGAGCCGCCGGCTCAATGCCGGTGCTAATCGGCTGGGCAGCGGTTACCAACAGCGTCAGCATCGCGGCCTGGGTTTTGTTCCTGGTGATCTTCCTCTGGACTCCACCGCACTACTGGCCGCTATCCATGCGATACCGCGAAGACTACGCAACCGCGGGCGTTCCAATGCTTCCAGTAGTTCGCGGCGACAAAACAGTTGCCGTGCAGATCATTCTCTACTCGTGGGCGCTGTTCATTAGCACGCTCATTCTTATTCCGGCTGCCAACATGGGCTGGATCTACACCGCAACCGCGCTGGTTACCGGCGGCTGGTTTATGTGGGAGAGCTACCTGCTCTACCGCCAGGGCTTCAAGGGCAGTGTGAAAAACCCAATGCGCCTGTTCCACGGCAGCATCACATACCTAACGCTGCTTTTCATCGCGATTGCGATTGACCCGCTAATTCACCTGCCGCTATAACGTAGCGAATGCCAGAACGCCGGCGAGGGTAAACATCATCGCGGCAATGATGGTGTCTAGTACCTTCCAGAAGCTTGGCTTGGCCAACCACCGGCTTGCAGCCTTGGCTCCAAAGCCGATGCTCACAAACCAGGCCGCAGATGCCGACGCAGCGCCTGCCACAAACCACCAGCGGGCTGCGCCAAACTGGTTACCCAGCGAACCCAGGAAGATCACGGTGTCTAGGTACACGTGCGGGTTGAGGTAGGTCATCATCAGTGTGGTAACAACGGCCTGCTTTAAAGTGAGGGTTGCCAGGTTGCCGTTGGCGTCTAGGTGTTCGCTCTTAAACACCGACCGCAGGGTCTTGATGCCAAACCAGCTGAGGTAGGCAACGCCACCCCAGCGCATCACGGCCAGCAGCCAGGGGAGCGCCTGAATCACGGCACCCAGGCCACCAACACCGGCAGCGATGAGCGCGGCATCGGATAGCGCGCAAATGAGCACAATGATGCCAACGCGGTTGCGGGCCAGACCCTGGCGAATCACAAACGCGTTTTGCGCACCGATTGCCACGATCAAACCTAGGCTTGCAGCCAAACCGGCCCAGTATGCATTCACTTGATTACCTTGATTTCCTCGAGACGAGCCAGCGACTCGTTGCGTTCGGTGTTGTGGTCCACGATGGGTGCTGGGTACCCGTTGGCGTAGCCGCCAAGGGCATCCCAGGGTGTGTGCGCTGCCGCGCCATCGATGTGTGCCAACTCTGGCACATACTTGCGCACGTAATCGCCGTTTGGGTCAAACTTGAGGCCCTGCAGAACCGGGTTGAACACGCGGTAATAGGGGCTGGCATCGGTGCCGCAACCGGCCGTCCACTGCCACCCGTGCGAGTTTGAGGCCGGGTCGTAGTCGCTCAGGTTGCGCTCAAACCACTCGGCGCCCACCTGCCACTCCAGGTGTAGGTCTTTCACCAGGAAACTGGCAACAATCATGCGCACGCGGTTGTGCATCCATCCGGTTGCAAGCAGCTGACGCATGCCGGCATCCACCATTGGGTAGCCGGTCTTGCCGGTCTTCCAGGCCTCCAGGCGGGCGTCGGCGGTTTCACCCGTGTCGTAGCGCATGGTTGCAAAACGCGGCTCAAGGTAATCGGTGAGCGAGGCCGGGTTGTGCCACAGCACATCGGCGTAAAACTCGCGCCAGGCCAGTTCCTTGGCATAAATGGTGTGCGCGCTGGTTTGGCCCAGCTGCGCAAGAAGCGTGCGGGGGTGAATCTCGCCAAAGGCCAGCGCGTGCGAGAGGTGACTGGTGCCCGAGAGATCGGCGCGGTTGCGCTGGTCGTCGTAGGCATCTAGCGCGCGCTCCTTGAAGCGCTCCCACGTGCGTAGGGCAAAGGCCTCGCCGGCCTTCACAGCAAACGGCGCTGCCTCGGTTGGCTGAGGCAGCCCAACACCGGCCACCTTCACCCATTCAATTTCCACCGATGGCAAAACGTGCGGCGCCTCGGTTGCCAGCGTGAACCAAACCTTGGAGAACGGCGTGTAAACGCGGTAGGGAGTGCCATCGGGCTTAGTTACGCTGCCCGGTGCAACCGCATACTGGCTACCCAGCAAGAACAGGTCTATTCCGCGCTGGGCCAGAGCCCTGCCAACCTCAAGCTGCTGGCGCTTACCCGCTGGGTCGTATAGGCGCGTGGCATAAACCTGTGTCACCCCGGCCGCCTCGGCTGCAGCCACAATATCCACAACCACATTCAGGCCACCGGCCATCGATGCATCAAGTGCGCGCAGGCTCTCGGTTAGGGAGTGCTGCCGAATACCCGCAAGCTGGGCGTATTCTGCGGGCGCGTGCAGGTACAGGGCCGCAACCGAGCCACTACCGGCGCGAATTGCGGCGTTTAGCGCCGGGTTATCCTGCAGGCGCAGGTCTTTGGTAAACCAAAAAGCGGCTGTCATTTGCGGTTACTTGGCGCGGGTGGCCAGGTAGTTGAAACCGATCATAGAAATAAGCACCGATGCCAGCAGCATGTGAATCTCGACAAGGCCGGCGGGCACACCGAGGCGAGCCTGAGCAACGCCAACAACCGCCTGCACAATCTCAACCAAAAGCAGACCAAAGGTGATCTTTGTGGCCAGGCCGTAGTTGCGGCTACCGTCTTCGGCACGATCCGTGCGGGCAAGGGCAACCAGCTGCACCAGGGTGAGAATAAGCAGCAGGTAGGCGGGGTAGGAGTGGTAGTGCTCCCAAACGCTTAGGTCTAGGCCGTTGCGCACCGATGTGGCATCGCCTGCGTGAGGGCCGGCACCGGTAACCAGCACACCAACCACAACCGCAACAGCGCCAAATGCGGCGAGTGCCGGCGCCAGGGCATAGGCAAGCTGGGGAATGGCGGCAGGCGCAGGGGAGTAGGCGCGCCAAACCAAGATGGTGGCAACCACAATCATCACGGCGCTCAAAATGAAGTGCGCACCAACAAACCAAGGGTTCAGGTGGCTCTTCACGGTGAAACCGCCAAGCACCGCCTGGGCCGGAATGCCCAGGAACAGCACAATGGCTGGCCAGCGCAGACCGAGGGCGCGATCCACACCGCGCTGGAACACCATAACCAGCGTGCCAACTGCGATAACGGCCAAAACAAAGGTGAGCAGGCGGTTTCCAAACTCAATGTAGGCGTGATAGCCCTGCTCTGGCACGGCAACGAGGTTTGCATCGGTGCATTTTGGCCAGGTTGGGCAACCCAACCCCGATGCCGTGAGGCGCACCAGACCGCCGGTTACCACAATGCCGATCTGGGAAATGAGCGAGGCCCAGACCCAAAACTTAATCGAACCGGCGCCAACCATACGGGCACGAAGGGTGCCAAATTTGCTTGCCAATTGTTGCTCTTTCTTGCGGGTTGCACTTTCGCATCGCGGGGCTCTGCGAGTAAAATTCAAAGGTTGCCCGAGGCCGTGCCGCGGTTTGCCAATACAAGTCTTACACGGTTTGCCATTGGCGAGATTTCGTGGAATGTTTGCCGCGAATCCGCGGTTAGCCCAGATACATAAGCAACCAAAAAGTGCTTTACCAGCATCACAACCCAGGAGGTTACGCGTGTCCGACACCGTCATCGACCACCCCGAACTCGAAGGCCTTGGCGTATACGAATTTGGCTGGTCGGATCCAGACGCCGCCGGCGATAACGCGAAACGCGGAATCAACGAGGATGTCGTCACCGACATTTCATCGAAGAAGAGCGAACCGGAGTGGATGACCCAGCTTCGCCTCAAGGGTTACAACTACTTCACCAAGAAGCCGATGCCGTCGTGGGGTTCAGACCTCTCGGGTATCGATTTCGACAACATCAAGTACTTCGTGCGCTCAACCGAGCGCCAGGCTTCCAGCTGGGAAGAACTGCCAGAGGACATCAAGAACACCTACGAGCGCCTGGGTATCCCAGAGGCCGAGCGCAAGCGCCTGGTTGCGGGTGTTGCAGCCCAGTATGAATCCGAGGTGGTCTACCACCAGATTCGCGAGGACCTCGAGCAGCAGGGTGTCATCTTCCTCGACACCGACACCGCCCTCAAGGAGCACCCGGAGCTATTCAAGGAGTACTTCGGCACCGTTATTCCTGCCGGCGACAACAAGTTTGCGGCCCTAAACACCGCCGTGTGGTCTGGTGGCTCGTTCGTTTACGTTCCTAAGGGTGTTCACGTTGAGATTCCGCTTCAGGCCTACTTCCGCATCAACACTGAGAACATGGGTCAGTTTGAGCGCACGCTCATCATCGCGGATGAAGACAGCTACGTGCACTACATCGAAGGCTGCACCGCGCCTATTTACAATTCAGATTCCCTGCACTCGGCAGTGGTTGAGATCATTGTGAAGAAGAACGCCCGCGTGCGTTACACCACCATTCAGAACTGGTCGAACAACGTTTACAACCTGGTTACCAAGCGTGCGGTTGCGCACGAGGGGGCAACCATGGAGTGGGTTGACGGCAACATTGGTTCGAAGGTAACCATGAAGTACCCGGCAATCATTCTGGCCGGTGAGCACGCCAAGGGCGAGACTCTTTCGGTAGCTTTCGCTGGCGCGGGCCAACACCAGGATGCCGGTGCAAAGATGATTCACCTGGCGCCTTACACCTCGTCTTCCATCATCTCGAAGTCGATCGCCCGTGGCGGCGGCCGCACCAGCTACCGCGGCGAGGTCCGCGTAAACGCCGGTGCACACCACTCGGCCAACACCGTTCGCTGCGATGCCCTTCTGGTAGACACCATCAGCCGTTCGGACACCTACCCAACCGTGGATGTCCGCGAGGACGATGTATCGATGGGCCACGAAGCCACCGTTTCGCGCGTGAGCGACGAACAGTTGTTCTACCTAATGAGCCGCGGTATGCCAGAAGACGAAGCCATGGCCATGATTGTGCGCGGCTTCATTGAGCCGATCGCCAAGGAACTCCCAATGGAGTATGCGCTAGAGCTGAACAAACTTATCGAACTCCAGATGGAAGGCGCAGTCGGCTAATGACTCTGCAGAACACGCTGGCCCAAGACCAGCACGGCTTTGTTGCGCACAGCCACGGCTACGTTCCAGGCGAATCAGATATTCCAATCCAAACTCGCTCTGAGCGCGTGCGCTCGGCTAGCGTTGCCGATTTCGCACCGATTTCGCGCCGCGAGGAGCAGTGGAAGTACACCACCGCCGAGATGGTGCAGGGCTTGGATGCCGATTCCCTGAGCGAGTTCATGGGCGACATGGAGTTCAATGCTCCAGATGGCGTAACCACCTCTTGGGTTGGTTCCAACCACGCCGCTTTTGGCGCCGCCGGTATTCCTGAGGACCGCCCATCGGCTGCAGCCTGGGAGAGCGCCGAGCAGGCATACCTCATTACCCTGCCAGCCAACCAGAAGCTGGAAGCGGATGCCCGCCTCACCCTGGTTTCGCACGATGCCACCCCGAGCGCACTTCACCTGATTGTGGAGGCCAAGGCCGGCGCAGAGGGCACCGTCATCATCGACCACCGCGGCGATGCCGTTTTGAGCGAGAACCTCGAAGTGATTGTTGGCGACAACGCCCACCTCACCGTGGTTTCCATCCAAGACTGGAACGCCGGTTCGGTACACCTGAGCGCGCAGTTTGCCAAGCTTGGCCGCGGCGCCAACCTCAAGCACGTTGTGGTTAGCCTCGGGGGAGACGTAGTGCGCATCACCCCTAACGCCGGCTTCAACGCTCCTGGCGGTTCGGTTGAACTCATGGGCGTTTACTTTGCGGATGCCGGCCAGCACCTGGAGCACCGCCTGTTTGTAGACCACTCGCAGCCAAACTGCCGCTCGCGCGTTACCTACAAGGGTGCGCTGCAGGGAAAGAACGCGCACACCGTTTGGGTTGGCGATGTCCTTATTCGCGCCGCCGCCGAGGGCACAGACACCTACGAGCTAAACCGCAACCTTCTTCTCACCGATGGCGCCCGCGCCGATTCGGTGCCAAACCTGGAGATTGAGACCGGCCAGATCGAGGGTGCGGGCCACGCCAGCGCCTCGGGCCGCTTCGATGACGAGCAGCTGTTCTACTTACAGGCTCGTGGAATTAACGAGGATGAAGCCCGCCGCCTGGTGGTTCGCGGCTTCCTCAACGAGATAATCCAGCAAATTGGCAACGAAGAGGTTGAGGCCCGCCTCAACCAAGCAATTGAAGACGAACTTTCGAAGAACCGCTAAGGAAAAACTATGGCAATCAAGATTTGTGCAGTAGAAGACATCAAAAAGGGTAAGTCGATCCGCGTAAAGCTGGGCGACCAAGCAATCGCGATTGTTCGCACCCCAAACGGCGATGTTAAGGCAATCAACGACAAGTGCTCGCACGGTGAAGTTTCGCTAAGCGAGGGCTTTGTAGACGACGAAACCATTGAGTGCTGGGCCCACGGCGCAAAGTTCTCTTTGGAGACCGGCGCAGCCCTAACCCTGCCAGCGTTTGAGCCGGTTGAGGTTTACCCAATCATCATTGAGAACGACACCATTTACCTGGATTACGACCCAGAGGCCTAAGGAATACTCACATGGCACTTCTAGAGATTAAGAACCTGCACGTTTCGGTTGACACCGAGCAGGGCGAGAAGCAGATTCTACGCGGCGTAAACCTGCAGATTCGCACCGGCGAGACCCACGCAATCATGGGCCCTAATGGCTCGGGCAAGAGCACCCTGGCCTACACCATTGCCGGCCACCCAAAGTACACCGTAACCGAGGGTGAGATTCTGCTCGATGGCGAGAACGTGCTTGAGATGAGCGTTGACGAGCGCGCCCGCGCCGGTGTGTTCCTGGCCATGCAGTACCCGGTTGAGATCCCAGGCGTTTCGGTTAGCAACTTCCTGCGCACCGCCAAGACCGCAGTTGCCGGCGAGGCCCCAGCTCTTCGCACCTGGGTTAAAGAAGTTCGCACCGCGATGGACGCCCTGAAAATGGACAAGGCCTTTAGCGAGCGCAACGTAAACGAGGGTTTCTCGGGCGGCGAGAAGAAGCGCCACGAGATTCTGCAGCTTGAACTACTCAAGCCAAAGTTTGCCGTGCTTGATGAAACCGACTCCGGTTTGGATGTTGACGCCCTGAAGATTGTTTCGGAGG
>Ga0213920_1001201_pt1 | contig 15048 bp, 17 predicted proteins | sample McNCre1117MG_FD_161054 | JGI IMG/M metagenome (GOLD analysis project Ga0213920, IMG submission 161054) | Freshwater microbial communities from McNutts Creek, Athens, Georgia, United States - 11-17 MG | ecosystem: Environmental > Aquatic > Freshwater > Creek | place: USA: Georgia | collected...
AGCTCTAGCCAATGCTTCATGCCGTTGCTTTGCACCAGCAACACCTCGGGCGCGAGCACGGGCAGCGGGTGGTTGCGGATGAACTGCACCGCCAACTCGCGCAGGCCCTCTAGCTGATTGCTATGAAGCACCATAAAACCGGTGGCGTGGGGGCTAGACATGTGGGGCAGAACGGGCGAAAAAAGGAGCTAAATATTTGTGCGAGCCAGTGAGCATACTGGATGGCTAGGCGCAAACCGTGAGCCTTTCAATCGTCGAAAAATAGACACAATAGAATTAACTTAATTTCTAAAAACGGATACATGACGGTTCATTGACATGCATCTGCCACAAATTGCCACCCTTTGCGCCATCGCACTAGCCACCAGCGCCTGCACCCCGTCTGAATCAGCCACTAATCCCGCCACCGAAATGGCCAACCCCGCGTCGGTGCACTGCATCAACGCGGGAGGCAAGCTGACCATCCAGCGCACGCAGCAAGGTGAATTTGGCATGTGCAAATTGCCCTCGGGCAAGGTGTGTGAGGAGTGGGCGCTGTTTCGGCGGGAGTGTTTTTAAATAGATCTTTGATTAATCAATCGGCAGATTCAAGGATGAAGTGCAACACGGCTTAGCGATAGGTGGAACACCTCTGCCGGTGTTCTAAATCCCAATCGTTTGCGGGGAGGTTATTCAACCGGTTGTTAATCATTTTAATTTCCTCATACGTGGCATCAGTCAGGGCGGTTGTCGCTGGCTCCATCACCAGCAAGGTCAGGTTTGAAGCTGATAGTCTGAATTCAGCCAAGTATTTGCTTCACCGCATTTACGGGCGTGAGAACGTCATAAGTATTCAACACGGTCTCAGTGAAGACGATGGCGTAATAAAACCCTTCAACCTGAAGAGCTCCAAGTGAAATCGCTCACAGACAAGTCGGCTCAGCTCAAACAACAAGCAAAGAAGACTAAGTCTTTACAGCAGATCCGGAAGGCCCAGCAGAACTTTGCCAAAGCAAGCTCCAATATGGCTTTGCCATAATTGAAGAATCAACACCATTGAGAGTCTCAAATGGAAACCATCTCCAGCCCAAATTCGCTTTATTTGCGATAAGTGGCATTCATCCAATTTCGGCAATGTCCAATTCTAAAAATCAAGCGCTCGTCGAAGTGTATGAAGAAATAGAATTTAAGAAAAAATCCGATGAAATCGTTCCAATGCCCTTTAATCCGATGGATGTAGACCTATGACCGCTACTGATTACAACCAAGGAAAAGTCGTTTTTAGCACAAAGGATGAAGCCGACAGAGTTGCCAAGAAGATGTCTCAAAAATACAGCGAGGCATTTTCCACGTACAAAATTGAAACTGGATGGGCTGTAGGTGGCGTCGTCTTTAAGAAGCCCAAGAAGTTAAAGGTTAAGACTCTTGATGAGATCAAGGATCTTTGGGAGATTCTTCGTGAAAACAAAGAGGACTTATCTGTTGACGCATACGTTGATTCTGTTGAAGTAAAACAGAACTCCAATGAAATCAGCACTACATTTGGCGATGACTCTGTTTGGATTTTGACTCACTACTCTATGAAGTCATCGGAAGAACTTGGCTTCAAGACAAGAGGGAATTATTTGGTTTTGACTATCACCAATGGTCTTGAAACTAAGCACCCGAAGATGGGAGGTGCCTTTGAACTACACATTCCGCTAATGATCAAAGTCGCAGATTCTTTGGTCAGTAAAGCTGTGATTTGGTCGACTTGGAACCCGAGCTATAACCCGACAAAATGGGGAAGTAACAGTTGGTTTTATAAACTGGAAGAAGCTGATTCGATAAGCCTCTAATTAAAAGATTTTAGAAGCGTCCAGTTAGCCCAAATAACTATTGCTGTTGACCGAACGCATTAATCAGATTTTTGAAAGCCTGAATATGACGAATGAAGCGCAAATGATGAAAGAGATTTTTGAAAACGACAAGAAAACCAGCATAGGGCTTGGTGTCCCAACAGGAATCTACAAGGACGAAACGGACTTTATCGATTGGCGAGGTAGTTTTAAGGCCGTCATAAATGATAGATTGTTCGAAATGGTCGTAACGCCATCAACTCTTTTCATTAATGATCCTGATCCAACCGCCCCTGTCCTAAACATGATGGGCGGGGCTTGGGTAGAGACTGAGATGGGAAAGCTCTACCACGCCGGCTATAAATCAAGCCAAATTAACGGGGGGTTTCAAATTTTCAGAGCAGGAAGCGGAAAGCCTTTCGCAGGTTTCGAAAAAAAACCACACTCACACATGCTCATCTACACAGATGGAAACAACGAAAAAACGTATGTTCCAGTACAGATTTCATTTTCAAATGAATAATTAATTTTGGTAATTAAGGTGATTTTTTGAGGTTGTGAATAAAACCATCGATTACTATTTCCTCATTCACCCGCCCCCGCAGGTGACCAACCTGCCTTCGAGGCATTGAAGCCCAGCTTCTCGTATGCGCCGACAGGTTTCCCTTCACATTCACGGAGTCCTTTATGACCACCGCACGTCGCACCCTCATCAAGGGCGCGGCAGCATTGGGCGCGCTGTCTGCTGCGCCTGGTTCTGTCATCGCTCAGCCTTTTCTTTTTTCTCCTTCCACCGAGTTGTTGCCCAAGGGCAAAAAGCGCCGCGTGGTGGTGTTGGGTGGCGGCTGGGGTGGCCTAGCCACTGCGCGCCATTTGCGCGAAGACGCACCCGACCTCGAAGTGGTGTTGCTAGAGAAGAACCCCATCTTCTGGTCTTGCCCCTTGAGCAACAAGTGGCTGGTGGATGTGGTGGACACCTCGTTCCTCGTGCATTCGTACACCGCCGCTGCCGAGCGCATGGGCTACACGTTTGTGCAAACCGAAATCACCGACATTGACCGCGACAAAAAGCGCGTACACACGGCACAGGGCTTTGTGGATTACGACTGGCTGGTGGTGTCTGCCGGAATTCGCGTGACGTACGAGCCTTGGTTTGGCAACGACCGCGCCGCAGCGGCTTACACACACAAGCATTTCTCTAGCGCGTATGTGCCCAGCTCTGAGCATTTAGCGTTAAAGCAAAAAATCAAAGGTTTCAAAGGCGGCACGTTTGTGATGACGCTGCCTCCACCGCCTCACCGCTGCCCACCGTCGCCCTACGAGCGTGCGTGTTTGATGGCGAGCTATTTTCAGAAGAACAAAATCCCCGCCAAGATTTTGATTCTCGACCCCAAGCCACGCATCATGCCGATTGGTGGCGGTTACCGCATGGCGTTTGACGAGCTGTACCACGACGTCATCACCTACGTGCCCAACGCGGGCGTGAAAGAGCTAGACCCATACAACAAAGTGGTGAAGACGATGGCGGGCGACTTTAAGTTTGACGACGCCATCTTCATGGGTCACCACCAAGCGGCCGACCTCGTGTGGAAGATGGGTGCCATTGGCAAGAACGCCGAAGGCAAGCCCACCACATGGGCGGCGGTGCATCCTGAGTTTTACAACTTGAAGGACGACCCGAATGTGTTTGTGATTGGCGACAGCGTGGGCGCTGTGTCACCGCAGTTTGGCCACTACCCCAAGAGCGGCCACATTGCCAACCGCATGGGCCGCAGCGTGTCGACGTACATCGCGCAGCAGTCCAAAGGCCAGCCGATGAAGCCGGTCATCATCGACAACCTTTGCTATATGTTGGTCAACACCGAGCCACTCGAAGCCATCAACGTGAAGTTTGAATACAAGATGGGCGAGGAAGGCCACTTGCTGCAAACCGTCACCGACGACAACTTCCGCCGCCAAGAACTGTGGCAAGCCGACCTGCAGTGGTACGGCTCGATGGTGAAAGATTTCACGGGCGCTTAAACACCGCTCAGCTGATTTGGCTGTTGATCCACTGCACCAAATCATGGGCTGAGCGTGCGCCTGAAATGCGCGCTACTTCGCGGCCACCTTTGAAGATGGCCAGCGTGGGGATGCTGCGAATGTTGTGCTGCGCGCCTGCATCTTGGTGGGCTTCGGTGTCGACTTTGACCAGCCTGGCTTTGGGCTCTAGCAAGGCGCAGGCTTTTTCATATTCGGGGGCCATCATGCGGCAGGGGCCACACCATGGGGCCCAAAAATCGACCACCACCGGTACATCGCTTTTGGCGATTTGGGCGTTCAAGCCTGCTGCGCTGAGTGCGGCGGGGTGTTTGTCAAACAGGGCTTTGTGACACTTGCCACACGACAACTCTGCGCCAAGTTTTTCTGTGGGCACGCGGTTGGTGCTGTTGCAGTGTGGGCAGACAAGGTGGGTGTGCATGAGGGCTCCGAGCGTTGGATGGATTCAGTATTTCAGATCTAGCTCGGGGCAGTTTGCGAATAATCAAGCCAACGCACGTATCAGGGTTCGGCGCCATGGCGCGCTACGATCCAAAGCCTGAAAGATCAATGAAGCCGAGACGCATCGCTATGACACCTGAGGATTTACAAAAACTCGTCACCATGACCATGCCTTTTGGCAAGCACCAAGGCACGTTGTTGGCCGACTTGCCGGGCAATTACCTCAACTGGTTTGCGCGCGAAGGGTTTCCAAAAGGTGAAGTGGGTCGACTTTTAGCGCTGATGCACGAGATCGATCACAACGGCTTGAGCGATTTACTCACGCCGCTGCGTCGCTTTTGAGCATGAAGCGCAAGCGCTGCTTTAAGCCTTGGGGCGCCACATCCGAAATAACTGCTCGGGTCCGACGGTGAAGTAGTCGGCAGGCCCACCGCCACGCAAGACATGGTGGGCGTTGGCGGTGTCGTACACGCCGTCTTTGAGCAAATGTTCGGCAATGTGGATGCCCACCACTTCGCCCAGCACCAACCACGTTTCTACTTTTTGCTTGTCGATGCCTTCGAGTTGCACGATCTGCGTACAACGGCACTCGAAGGACACAGGGCTCTCGGCAACACGCGGTACATCGACCACGCGTGAGGGGGCTGGCGTGAGGCCAGCCAATTCAAATTCGTTCACCTCGGGTCCGACGGGCGCGCAGGTTTGGTTCATGGCGTCGGCCAAAGGACGGGTGACCAAGTTCCACACAAAGCTGCCTGTTTCTTGCACGTTGCGCAGAGAGTCTTTGGCGCCAATGCTTGAAAAACCGACGATCGGTGGGATGTAGTTGAACGCTGTGAAGAAGCTGTAGGGCGCCAAATTCAACACGCCTTGAGCGCTGCGGGTTGACACCCAACCAATGGGGCGTGGGCCAACGATGGCGTTGAAGGGGTCGTGGGGTAGGCCGTGGCCGAGGCGGGGTTCGTAGAAATGCGTCATGCACAGACGATAAACCGATTTCGTCTTTTGGACTGTCACACAAAAATACGGAAGGTTTAAATTATTAAGAGTTACAAAGTATTAAAATAAGGGATAAATTGATTCTTAATGATGGTTTATGACAGTCCGATTTTTATCTTTGTATATGGTTTGTCTCACCGTGGCGTTGTTGGGTACGCCGTTGCAGGCGCACGCCAGTTCATCGTTGAATCCCGCGTCGCAAACCTGTTTAGATGCAGGCGGCTCGCTGCGCATGGGCGGCAGCAGCCATTCCAACCGTTTGCTTTGCAAACTGCCTTCCGGCTTGGTGTGTGAGCGCTGGGCGCTGCGCCGTGGCGAATGCGGCAGCAAGATGGCGCAGGCGACATCGGCCATCGATGCCACTTTCAAGCCTGCGTCCTTGCGCACGCAGTGAGCTGATCGTCATTCCTCGATTTACGAAAGCATGCCTTTTTTCTCAATAAAGGCAATGACCGCATTCAACCCGTCTAGCGTTCTCAAGTTGGTCATCACAAAGGGCTTTAGTCCCTGCGCGTTGGTGCGCATGCGGATGGTGTCGGCTTCCATCACGGACAGGTCAGCGCCCACATAAGGGGCGAGGTCAGTTTTGTTGATCACAAACAGATCGCTTTTGGTGATGCCTGGGCCACCTTTGCGCGGGATCTTTTCGCCTGCGGCGACGTCGATCACATAGATGGTGAGGTCGCTCAGCTCTGGGCTGAAAGTGGCGGCCAAGTTGTCGCCGCCGCTTTCAATGAACACCACGTCCGCATTGGGGAAGTCGACCAACATGCGGTCAATCGCTTCGAGGTTGATGGACGCGTCTTCACGAATGGCGGTGTGGGGGCAACCGCCCGTTTCCACACCCATGATGCGCTCGGCGGGCAAGGCTCCGCTCACGGTCAGCAAGCGTTGGTCTTCTTTGGTGTAGATGTCGTTGGTGATGGCGACGAGGTCGTATTTGTCGCGCATGGCTTTGCAAAGCATCTCGAGCAAGGTGGTTTTGCCAGAGCCGACAGGGCCGCCGATGCCCACACGCAGAGGGGGAAGTTTCTTGGTGCGGTGTGCGATGTTGTGCAAGTTTTTCATGATCTAAACAGTCTTGAGTATTGGGTTTCGTGCTGTGCCGAAAGTATGGACAGCATGGGAGAAAAGGCTTGACGTGTGTCGTCGGTGGTCTGCATCGCGTGCTGCACCGCACTGGCAATTTCTTGGGCAAGCTGCGTCAAGATGCGCTGGCCCGAGTTTTGACCGAGTGGCACCGATTTGAGAGCTGCTTGCACCATGTTTTCTGCCCATCCAAACGCATAGGCTTGCAAACATTGGTCTAGTGGCGCGCCAGTGCGTGACAGAGCCAAGGCGAACATCAGCGGGTAGGTGGGCACCCAGCCGTTGCACAGGGCGATGGTGTCAGCATCGATGGCATTCAGGTTGCGCAGCCATTCCAGCATCGAGCGTCCCATCTGCTCCGATTGCAAGCGCAGTTCAGCGGTTTCGCGGGTGGCGTGTACCCATTGGCTCAAGGTGGCAAGGCGTGAGATGTCTTTGGCTTGCCACGCCACCACCATTTGCGCCAACACAGCCATGTCGCCACGCGACTGGGTGAGGTGCAACTGGTCAACCAGCCATCGTCCGGCACTGTGCTCGTCGTGCACAAAGCCTTTGTCAATCGCAGCTTCTAAACCCTCAGAGTATGAAAAACCGCCAATGGGCAAGGCAGGCGATGCAAGCCAAATGAGTTGCAGCAGCGATGGCGTTGCGTGTGGCGTGTCGGACGTTGTGATGCGTTCAGTGGTCATGTGAACAACCGGGGCCATGCACATGGCCATGGTCATGCGATCCGTGTGCATGGCCATGGCTGCTGTAGGCGCCGCCTTCTGGCTCAAACGCTTCATGCACCGTGACCACGGTCATGTGCATGGCGCGCAACATATCAGCCAACACATGGTCCGGCTCGATCTTCAAATGATCGGGTTTGAGTTCAATGGGCACATGGCGGTTGCCAAGGTGGTAGGCCGCACGCGTTAAGTCAAAGGGCGAACCGTGGTCTGCGCACGCAGTGATGCGTAGCACCTCTTGCGGTGCAGCCAGCACGCGCACGAGCGAGCCGTCTTCCACCACCAACACATCGCCGCCACGCACCAAGGTGCCGCGGGGCAAAAAGACACCCAAGGCTCGGCTGGTGGAGTCGGTGGCGTCGAAGCGGCTTTTTTGGCGCACGTCCCAATCGAGTTCCACCGTGGCGGCGCGTTTGAGCAACGCAGCGGCCAAACCTTGGCCGCCAGCAATTAATTTAGAACAGGTGAGCATCAAAATAAGAAGTAGCGTTGAGTCATGGGCAAGCTCACCGCCGGTTCGCAGGTGAGCAAATGACCGTCGGCGCGCACAGCGTAGGTTTGAGCATCCACTTCCATGCGCGGCGCATAGTCGTTGTGAATCATGTCACGCTTACCCACGTTGCGAATGTTTTTCACGGCGCTGAGGGTTTTGTGTAACCCAAACTTCTGCCCAATGCCCGCCGCCAATCCCGCTTGCGAGACAAAGGTGAGCGAGCCACGGTGCAGCGCGCCGCCATACGCGCCAAACATGGGGCGGTAGTGCACGGGTTGCGGGGTGGGGATAGACGCATTGGGGTCGCCCATCGCGGCCATGGCGATGAAGCCGCCTTTCAAAATGATGCTGGGCTTGATGCCAAAGAACGCAGGCTTCCAAACAACCAAGTCGGCCCACTTGCCCACTTCCACACTGCCCACTTCGTGGCTGATGCCGTGTGCGATGGCCGGGTTGATGGTGTACTTGGCGATGTAGCGCTTGACACGGAAGTTGTCGTGGCGGTCTGAATCTCCAGGCAACAAGCCACGCTGGGCTTTCATCTTGTGCGCGGTTTGCCAAGTGCGGATGATCACTTCGCCGACACGGCCCATGGCTTGGCTGTCACTGCTCATCATGCTGATGGCGCCGAGGTCGTGCAAGATGTCTTCGGCTGCAATGGTTTCGCGGCGAATACGGCTCTCGGCAAAGGCCAAGTCTTCGGCAATTGCAGGGTCGAGGTGGTGGCACACCATGAGCATGTCCACATGCTCGTCGAGTGTGTTCACCGTGTAGGGGCGCGTGGGGTTGGTCGAGCTGGGCAACACATTGGCCTCGCCCACCACTTTCAAAATATCGGGTGCATGGCCGCCACCCGCACCTTCGGTGTGGAAGGTGTGGATGGTGCGGCCTTTGAAGGCGGCCACGGTGTCTTCCACAAAGCCACTCTCATTGAGCGTGTCGGTGTGGATGGCCACTTGTGTGTCGGTGGCTTCGGCCACGTTCAAACAGTTGTCAATCGCGGCGGGCGTGGTGCCCCAGTCTTCGTGCAGCTTCAGGCCAATGGCACCTGCGTTGATTTGCTCGTGCAAGGAGTCGGGCAATGCGGCATTGCCTTTGCCCAAGAAGCCGAGGTTCATCGGAAACGCATCCGCCGCTTGCAACATGCGTTCAATGTTCCATGCGCCGGGTGTGCAAGTGGTCGCAAAAGTGCCCGTGGCAGGGCCTGTGCCGCCGCCGAGCATGGTGGTCACGCCACTCGTCAAGGCTTCTTCAATTTGCTGAGGTGCGATGAAGTGGATGTGTGTGTCCACACCGCCCGCAGTGACGATGTTGCCTTCGCAGCTGATCACCTCAGTGCCTGGGCCAATGACGATGTCCACACCCGGTTGTGTGTCGGGGTTGCCCGCTTTGCCAATCGCCACGATGCGGCCAGCTTTCAAACCGATGTCGGCTTTGACGATGCCCCAGTGATCGATGATGAGCGCGTTGGTCATCACGGTGTCTACCGCGCCGCCGGCTTGTGGGCCCGTGCCTGTTCCGTCACGTGTGCGCTGCGATTGCGCCATGCCATCGCGGATGGTTTTACCGCCACCGAACTTCACTTCTTCCCCGTAGCCGCCTGCTTTCAGCGTGAAGTCGTGTTCAACCTCAACCACCAAGTTGGTGTCGGCCAAGCGAAGGCGGTCGCCCACGGTGGGGCCAAACATTTCTGCATAAGCGCGTTTGCCGATGGTTGCCATTACGTGTGTCCTTTATCGACAGCGACTTGATCTACCGCGCCATTCACCAAACCGCGAAAGCCAAACACTTGGCGCTCGCCACTCAGGTCGACGAGTTCAACGGTGCGTTGTTGGCCGGGTTCAAAACGCACGGCGGTGCCCGATGCAATGTTCAAGCGCATGCCGTGTGCGGCCGCGCGGTCAAAGCTCAGCCCCGCATTCGTTTCCGCAAAGTGGTAATGCGAGCCCACTTGAATGGGGCGGTCACTGGCGTTTTGCACAACGAGGGTGTGCGTGCGCCGTCCTGGGTTGAGGACGTGTTCGCCCTCGTCAATCAACAGTTCACCGGGTGTCATGTGTGCCTCGCTGTTCATCTCGCGTGTGTGTCACCTTCATTTGCCACGCCCCATCCACCACATGGCAGCGATCACAGCCAGCGCAGCAAAGAATCCCCACGCATCGGTGGCGTGGTAGTGCGATGCGCCTTCCATGCCGTGACCTTCATGGGCCAAAACAAAAGTGGGCAACAGAGCAAGGAAAGAAATGAGTTGTTTCATGGCGTTTCAAACAATGGGTTGATGCACGGTCACGAGCTTGGTGCCGTCGGGGAAGGTGGCTTCGACTTGGATGTCCGGAATCATTTCGGCCACGCCGTCCATCACGTCGGCGCGTGTGAGCACGTTGCGGCCATCGCTCATGAGCTGGGCCACGGTTTTGCCGTCGCGTGCGCCCTCCATCACGGCAGCGCTGATGAGGGCCACGGCCTCGGGGTAGTTGAGCTTCAAGCCACGGGCTTGTCGGCGCTCGGCCAGCAAGGCGGCGGTGAAGATCAAGAGCTTGTCTTTTTCGCGGGGTGTGAGTTCCATAGTGGGTTTTTCTATGCAACTTGCGTGCCCTGTTGCAGGCACGCACTTTCGGTGCAATGTGCAGACTTTGGTGCAAACAATCCGAGATGGTGCGCTTGTGAATGCACGGTATGGGTGCGCTTTGTGGTGCATTTCTATTGGTATGACCAATGTTGGTGCGTCTGTGCTTGTTTCATCTGGCTTCTTATAGCAAGCGGTTTTTCTTCTGGGGGCGCATCGGGTTGGCATGGGCTTTGCAAAAGCTTTCACGAGCAAGTTGAAAAGACTTGCCTTTGTTGAAAACTTTTTTGGAGTGAACCCCCATGATGAATCGTCGAGGAAACCTCAAGGCCCTGGCCGCAGCTGCAGCGCTGTCGGTCGGATCGTTTGCCATTGCGCCACAAGCGTTCGCAGCAGACACCATCAAAGTCGGCGTGCTGCACAGCTTGTCCGGCACCATGGCGATTTCTGAGACCGTGTTGAAAGACACCGTCTTGATGGCCATCGACGAAATCAACGCCAAGGGCGGCGTGTTGGGCAAGAAGCTCGAACCCGTGGTGGTCGACCCCGCGTCGAACTGGCCTTTGTTTGCTGAGAAAACCAAGCAGCTGCTCGGTCAAGACAAAGTCTCGGTGATCTTCGGTTGCTGGACATCGGTGTCACGCAAATCGGTGTTGCCCGTCGTGGAAGAAATGAACGGCTTGTTGTTCTACCCCGTGCAATACGAAGGCGAAGAACTCAGCAAAAACGTGTTCTACACCGGTGCAGCTCCCAACCAACAAGCGATTCCCGCGGTGGACTACTTGATGAGCAAAGACGGCGGCGCTGCCAAGCGTTGGGTCTTGTTGGGCACAGACTATGTGTACCCACGTACTACCAACAAAATCTTGCGCGCTTACTTGAAGAGCAAGGGCGTGAAAGAGTCCGACATCGACGAGAAGTACACCCCATTTGGTCACTCCGATTACCAAACCATCGTGGCTGACATCAAGAAGTTCTCGGCCGGTGGCAAGACCGCGGTGGTGTCCACCATCAACGGTGACTCCAACGTGCCTTTCTACAAAGAACTCGGCAACGCAGGCTTGAAAGCCAAAGACGTGCCCGTGGTCGCCTTCTCCGTCGGTGAAGAAGAGTTGCGCGGTGTGGACACCAAGCCTTTGGTTGGTCACTTGGCGGCATGGAACTACTTCATGTCCATCAAGAACCCTGCCAACGACGAGTTCATCAAGAAGTGGTCTGCATACGCCAAGACACACAACATCGCTGGCCACAAAGACAAGCCTTTGACCAACGACCCGATGGAAGCCACCTACATCGGCATCAACATGTGGAAGCAAGCGGTTGAAAAAGCCAAGTCCACCGATGTCGACAAAGTCATCGCTGCCATGGCCGGTCAAACCTTCAAGGCACCGAGCGGCATCACCTCGAAGATGGACGAGAAAAACCACCACTTGCACAAGTCGGTGTTCATCGGCGAGATCAAGGCGGACGGCCAGTTCAACGTGGTCTGGAAAACACCTGGCCCGGTGAAAGCCAAGCCATGGAGCCCGTTCATCGAAGGCAATGCTTCGAAGCCTGATGAGCCCGTGAAGAAATAAGCTTTTCTCCTTGGAATGAACACTGGGGGAGGGCGATGCTCTCCCCCTTTTTAGTTGGACATTGGAATGACTCGATTGATTGCTTCTGCCCTGGCTGCGTGTGCCTTTGTGGGCATCGCGCTGTGTGGCAACTCGGCCTTGGCGTTGACCGCTGAGCAGGCGCGCGCGCTCACCGTGGGTGAGACCGATGCACGCATCACCGCCTTGCAACAAGCGCTGGCGTCTGCCGACGAGAAGACCGCCGCTTTCTTGCAAGCCATGGCCGATGACGCCGTGAAAGTCAGCGACACCCAGGTGTGGGTGCTGCGCGATGGCCAAGCCTTGAACCCGGTGACCGGAGAGCCGCAAGCGCTGGCCGAGAACGCCGAAGACGTGATCAACAACAACCGCATGCGGGGCGAAATTGACGCCGCGCTGTCTGCCTTGCAACTGCTGAGTCCCGACGTGGCGCGCCGTTTAGAAGCGGTCAGCGCGATGTTGAAAGACCCCGACGCCACCAAGTTGCCCATGCTCGACAAAGCGCTGGCCACCGAAGTGGATGCCCGCGTGAAAGCGCGCATGCAGCTGGCCCGCGCCGCCGTGATGCTGGGCAGCGACGTGCCTTCGCAGCGGTTGGCTGCTGCCAAAACCTTGGCCGAAAGCCAAACCCCGGACACCCAACTCTTGCTCAACCAACGGTTGAGCCAAGAAGAAGACAAACAAGTGCGCACGCAAATTGAAGCCTCCTTGCGCACCATCCAAGCCGCGCTGGGCTGGGGTGAAAAATTAGGCGCTTTGTTCACCGGCATCAGCTTGGGTTCCATTTTGTTGTTGGTGGCCTTGGGGCTCGCCATCACCTACGGGTTGATGGGCGTGATCAACATGGCCCACGGCGAGTTGATGATGATTGGCGCTTACGCCACCTACGTGGTGCAAGGCCTGTTCCGTCACTACCTGCCCGGCATGTTTGACGCCTATTTGTTGGTGGCCGTGCCTGCATCGTTCCTGGCCGCGGCCTTGGTCGGTGCGGTGTTGGAGCGCTTGGTGTTGCGCCATTTGTATGGCCGTCCGCTGGAAACATTGCTGGCCACTTGGGGCATCAGCTTGGTGTTGATGCAAGGCGTGCGCAGCATGTTTGGCGCCCAAAACGTGGGCGTGGAAAACCCTTCGTGGATGAGCGGTGGCGTGCAGTTGCTGGCCAACTTGTCGCTGCCCTACAACCGCTTGGTCATCATCGGCTTTGCCTTGTTTGTGTTGGTGGGCATGACGCTGTTGATCAGCAAAACACGCTTGGGTTTGTTTGTGCGCGGCGTCACGCAAAACCGTCCCATGGCCTCGGCCTTGGGGGTGAACACCGCACGCATTGACACCTACGCCTTTTCACTCGGCTGCGGCATTGCAGGCTTGGCCGGTTGTGCACTCAGCCAAATTGGCAACGTCGGACCAGACTTGGGCCAAAGCTACATCGTCGACGCCTTCATGGTGGTGGTGTTGGGCGGCGTGGGTCAGCTCGCAGGCACCGTGTACGCCGCGATGGGTTTGGGTTTGATGAACAAACTGCTCGAAGGCGTGGCCGGAGCTGTGCTCGCCAAGATCGCGGTCTTGGTGTTCATCATCGTCTTCATTCAAAAACGTCCGCAAGGTTTGTTTGCGATGAAGGGCCGCAGCGCCGAGGCTTGATATGACAACTTCTATGAACTCCTCTACTTTGCAATTGCCCGCTGCGCCCGCTTTGCTGGGCCCCAAAGCTTGGGCGCTCTTTTTGACCGTGCTCATCGTGGTGTGTGGTGTGGTGCCGGTGCTGAACCTGTGGGTGCCTGCGGGCAGCCTGTTCCACATGAGCGACTACGCCGTGGCCTTGGTCGGCAAGATCATGTGCTACGCCATTTGTGCTTTGGCCATGGATTTGATTTGGGGCTACACCGGCATCTTGTCGTTGGGGCACGGCTTGTTTTTTGCACTTGGTGGCTATGTGATGGGCATGTACCTCATGCGCCAAATCGGCACCGACGGCAATTACAAAAGCAACCTGCCCGACTTCATGGTGTTCCTCGATTGGAAAACTTTGCCTTGGCATTGGACTTTCAGTGACAGCTTCTTGGCCACCGTGCTGTTGATTGTGTTGGTGCCTGGTGTGCTGGCGGGTGTGTTTGGCTACTTTGCCTTTCGATCACGCATCAAGGGGGTGTACTTCTCCATCATCACGCAGGCACTCACCTTCGCGGCCATGCTGCTGTTCTTTCGCAATGAAACGGGCTTTGGTGGCAACAACGGCTTCACCGATTTCAAACGTATCTTGGACTTGCCCATCGCCACCCCGGCCATGCGCATGACCTTGTTTGTCATGACCGGCGGCACCTTGCTCGGGTGCTACTTGTTTGCACGCTGGTTGGTGCAAAGCAAGTTTGGCCGTGTGCTGCAAGCCATCCGTGATGCCGAGAGCCGTGTGATGTTCTCGGGCTATTCACCGTTGCCCTACAAGCTCACCATTTGGATCATCTCTGCGGTGATGTGCGGCATTGCCGGCGCTTTGTATGTGCCGCAAGTGGGCATCATCAACCCCAGCGAGATGAGCCCTGCCAACTCGATTGAGATGGCCGTGTGGGCCGCCGTGGGTGGCCGTGCATCGCTGATTGGCCCCATCGTCGGCGCGTTCATCGTCAACGGCATGAAGAGCTGGTTGACCGTGACCGCCCCAGAATTTTGGTTGTACTTTTTGGGCGCGTTGTTCATCGGGGTGACGCTGTATTTGCCACACGGGGTGATGGGCCTGATGCAAAAAATCGGCGCCAAGAAAAACACAGAGGAGCGCGTATGACCCCCGATCTGTTTGAAGAAGGCTCCGCCCGTTTGGCTACGCACCAAGCGCGCGTGGTGAGCGAAGTCAACTCCGGCGACCGCAGCGCAGGCTATGGCCGCGTGCACGAACCCGGTAGCTTGGATGTGACCCATGGCCGCATCTTGTACTTGGAAGATGTGAACGTGAGCTTCGATGGATTCAAAGCCATCAACGGTTTGTCGCTGGATATTGCACCGGGCGAGTTGCGCTGCATCATCGGCCCCAACGGCGCAGGCAAGACCACGATGATGGACATCATCACCGGCAAGACCAAGCCTGACTCGGGCCAAGTGTTCTTTGGCAGCACGATTGATTTGCTGCGCCACAACGAACCTGAAATTGCACAGCTGGGCATTGGCCGCAAGTTTCAAAAGCCCACAGTGTTTGAACAGCTGAGCGTGTTTGAAAACTTAGAGCTGGCATTGAAAACCCACAAGGGCGTGGCCGCGTCGATGTTCTTCAAACTCAACGTCACGCAAC
>Ga0213920_1001203_pt1 | contig 15037 bp, 13 predicted proteins | sample McNCre1117MG_FD_161054 | JGI IMG/M metagenome (GOLD analysis project Ga0213920, IMG submission 161054) | Freshwater microbial communities from McNutts Creek, Athens, Georgia, United States - 11-17 MG | ecosystem: Environmental > Aquatic > Freshwater > Creek | place: USA: Georgia | collected...
AGAACAGCTACCTGAACCTCAGGCGAACCGGTGTCACCTGGGTGGGTTGCGTACTCTTCGATGATGGAAGTCTTAACCTTTGGGTCAAGTGCCATAGTTCAGTCCTTTCGGTTCGCTGCGCGGCGCTCCCTCGGCTTGAGGTTGCTCTCTGGATCCGCGGCCGGTTCACGGCAACCTCACTAGTCTAGGCGGTTTCGGGGCGGTGCGCCAGTTAAACGGCCCAGTCAACTGGGTGGGTTAGCCCGTCGATGTTGCCTTGCACTGGTATAGGCCGCCACCGGAGTAGCCGCTCAGGGTGCAGTTTTCCAAAACCCAGGAGCGAATCCCGGCGCCATTGGTTTGACCAACTGTGGTGGTTGAGGTGCCGCTGGCACCGGGTGCTCCCCCGCCAAACGTGTTGCTGCTTACCGCAAAGTACTTGAGTTCACCCGAGGCAACCATGGCCTTGATCTGGGTAAGAGTGGGCGAGGGATCTTCGCCATCGAAGCCACCGATTGGCAGGATGTTATCCCCTGTTGCCGTGATGTATGGCGCAGCCGTCATGGTTCCAAACATGGCGACCAGATACTTGCTACCGCCCCGGTTGGTCTCTAGGTATTTGATTAGCGCGGAGTCGGTCTGATTGCCAAATGGTGATGCGCCTGCGAAGCCCTGGCCACCGCCGGGTGGCTTGCTGCCGAATCCGGAGTTAGGACCCGCAATGCCTGGGCCCGCACCGCCGGGGCCTCCAATGCCCATGCCGCCAAAGCCGCCCATCCCAGAGGTTGGGCCTGCGACCGGGTTGATGGAGGACGAATAGTTGTAAACATCAAAGGCCCATACCGCCGGGCTGAAGACCAATGCGCCCGTAACCAGGATTGATACCGCAACCGCCCGAGCCTTATCGACGTTGAGGACCAGCAAAATGACGGCCGCCAGAGCGAATGCCACCTGAACCACGGGAGCCCAGGCCATGTATGACGAATACTGGATGGCGATGAATACCGCGGTGAGAGCCGCGAAGGCCACAATCACGATGGGTACCGCGCGGTTGGCGCGCTCCTTGGCGATGCCGAAAGCCTGCGCCAGAACCAGGGCGGCGCCGAGGCCGAGCTGGGCCGTGTAGAACTGGTGCATGCCTGCCACCACGCTGAAGAGGATTGCGTACATGGCAAAGAAAGCGATGACAAACCAGCTAGCGGGGCTCACCCTCCGCAGCACGATTATGCCGATTACGGCAACCAGCGCAGCTGGAATTAGCCAGCCGATCTGAGGCAGGAGTTGGGCGTTTACTAGCCTGAGCACTCCAGGCGTTCCGCTGAACGGCGGGGTGAAACCACGGATGCTCGACGCGCTGGTTCCGGAAGTTAATTCGCTGAAGCGACCAAGCCCGTTGTAGCCAAACACCATCTCAAACGCGGAGTTGGTGTCTGAACCTCCGATGAATGGACGCTGACCGGCCGGGGTCAGAGCCACGCTCACGATCCACACGAGGCTGAGTGCGAGGCTGGTTAGGCCCGCAACGAGCAGCTGCCAGACTTTTCGCCACACGGGCAGCGGCACAGTGAGCCAGGCAAGGCCGAGCGCCGGCCAGGCAGCCCAGGCAACCAGCATGTAGGAGTGAAAGGCAAGGGCTATGGCAACACCCGAAAGAATTAGGTGTTTTAAGCTGGCAGCCTGGCTTGAGCGCACGCCAAAGTAGGCGGCAACCGCAATCCAGAGCAGGAAGAATCCTTCGGGTTGGTTGGCCCGGGCAACCGCCGCCAACACCGGGGTGGTTGCGGCAACCGCTCCGGCGATGAGCCCCCCGGTTGGTCCAGCCAGCCTGCGGCCGGCGGCCGCAATCACAATAACTGCAACCATGCAGGCTAAGGCGCTGGGGGCGTTGACCGACCAGGTGGAGAACCCAAACAGCTTCACAAAGATTGCTGGCATCCAGTAGGAGCCGGGGATCTTGTCTAGGGTGATTGTGCCTCCGGGATCGGAGGCACCCCACCACCAATTGCTGAGGCTCTTGGACATACTCAGCGCGATGCCGGCATAGAACTCGCTGCGCTGGCTGGTGGCTATCTCCTGTAGATAGGCAACACCGGAAAATAGCGCCAGGCCCACTACTGAAAGTGTCCAGAAAAGATCGGTCTTGCCCGTCTCCGGGTTTTTGAAGAATCGCACGAGCAACTAGCCTCTCAGGCTCTCGCCAGCCTTACGGCTTGACGGAAGGTGAGGCGCTCGGAAGCTGAAAGTCTTGACTGTTACGATCGGTGCCAGCGCAGTGATCGGGGTCGTTGGCGGGGCAACCACCGGGGCCGCCCTTGCCAGGACCGAAGCCAGGCCCGTTCTGGTCGCCAAACTGGTTTCCACCAAATTGACCCTGGTGGCTTAGATTTGTGCCGCCCTGCATGTGCTGCCCAGCGTAAACGCCCGCTCCAAAACTACCCAAAAGTGCAACGGTAGCAATAAGGCTGATGCCGGTAACACGCACCCATCGCTGCGAGAGAAAACTCGCCCTAGTCGCGTCTTCAACCTGGTATTGGATTTCTTCACTCACGGATAATCCCCTATCTGTGTGAGAGTTATGAAGTTTTGGGCGAACCCGGGGGGGGCTAGTCGTCGCCACCCTCGTTGTCGTCTCCGCCGTCATCGCCGCTGCCACCAAAGCTTGGTGCGCTGAACGATGGGTTTGGTGAAGATACCGGCGATGGCTTTGGCTTGTGGTACTTGCGCTTGCCGTCGTCGCCGTTGTTGAAAGTTACAGGGGGAACCGCGATGGTCTGGCCGGTTGGGGCAGGCGATGCGGTGTCGGTTGGAACAGGAGTAGCAGTGTCACTCGGGGTTGGGTCTGCGGTGACGGTGGGGTCAACAGCTGGCGCAGGTGGGTCGCTAGGAGCAGAGGAACTGGTGTTGGTCACAGCTGGGTTGGAGCCGGCGTTGGTGAAAGCGAAGGCTGCACCGCCTGCGAGTCCAGCAAAAATGATGGCGCCAGTGGTGAGGATGGAGGCAACGCGCATGCCGCTCGAACGCAGCTCGCGGTCCTGCTCGTAAACCACATCGCCAGGGTCGCCCTCGTAGGTGTAGACCCGCTCGTCGTTCTCGTGATCGAACATTTTCGACTCCTTTTGCTAGAAAGAATGCTTTCTATGGCTTAACTCTGTCAAAGAAGGTTGGGCTTATGCCCAGAGAATCCTGAGAGTTATTTGAGAATCGCGCCGTGTCAATTCAGAATCGCGCCGTGTCAATTCAGAATCGCGCCGTGTCAATTCAGAATCGCGCGAATTTGATCGCAATCGGCGCCAATCGCCGCGATCAATTCCTCAAGGCCCGAGAACTTGGCCGCGGGCCGCACAAATTTCACGTACTCGGCGGTAACCACCTTGTCGTATAGGTCGAGGTCCTTGCGGTCGAGCACGTGGGCCTCCAGCAGGCGCGGCACCGCCTGGATAGTCTCGTTGATGCCAACCGATAGCGCGGTTGGGTAGCGCTCGCCATCGCAGTGGAGCCAGCCGGCGTAAACGCCGTCAAGCGGCAGGAAGCCCTCGGAGTCACGCGAAAGGTTGGCGGTTGGAAAACCCAGCTGGCGCCCAAGCTTGAGGCCGTGCTCTACCAGACCGCGGGTGGCGTGCAACCTGCCCAGCATGGCGTTGGCGGCCGAAACATCGCCGGTATCCAGCAGCTCGCGGATGCGGCTGGACGAAACCCGCTCCCCCAGCACCTCCACGGGTGCAATGACCTCAACCGTGAAGCCAAACTCCTCGCCAAGCTGCTGCAGCAGCTGCGTGTTTCCTGCCCCGCCGGCACCAAACCTAAAGTCAACGCCAACCACAACGTGCTTTGCGCGCAGGCCGGCAACCAGGTACTGCTCCACAAACTGGCGCGCGGTCAGCTGGGCCAGCGCCTCGTCAAAGCAAATCTCCAAAACCGCATCGATGCCCGTTGCGGCAATGTACTCGCGCTTCTGGGTGGGGCCAACAATCGGCAAGCGCAGCCGATCCGGAGCAAACAGCGCATCCGGGTGGCGGTCGAAAGTGAGGCAGACGGACTGTGCACCAGAGCCCTTGGCCGCCGCCACCGCGGCTTTCAGCAGTGCCTGGTGCCCAAGGTGAATGCCGTCAAACTTGCCAACCGTGACAACTGTGGCACCGCAGTCGGCGGGCACATCGCTGAGGGCAAACCAGTTTTGCATGCGAGCCTAGGCCGCCTTGTGCTTGTTGAGCCAAACCAGACCTGCAATCGGCAGCGCCAGCGGCAGGCAGCCGTAACCGGCGCCAAACCAACTCCACACCGATGGGTGGGCGAAGACATCCGGGGTAATAAACGAGAGGGCGCCTACGGCGATCACACCAACCAGCTCGAAGCCGATGGTGATGCGGGCAATTTTGAACCAGTTTGGTTTGCCGCTGTTGATGAGGGCAACCGTGGCAACAACGTAAACCAGAGCGGAAACCAGCGAGAGGCCATAGGAAACCGGAGCCTGGCTGAACTTGGTGAACAGTTCGTAGAGCCCGCGAGCGGAGGCGGCCAGGGCCAGCACCGCGTATAGGGCAACGAGGACGCGCGAAAAACCAGAAGGGGTGCGATTTGCCATGTTTTAAGCCTAAACCTAACGGGCTAGGCGCCGGTCCAAATCTGGTGCATTCTCAGCAGCATCACGGCCAGCGAAAGACCCGCAACGCCCAGCACAACCGTGGACCAGTGCGAGTTTCTGTCCAGGATGGCCCAGAAAACTGCACCAATGGGAATAAGAAGGGCGGTGCCAATGTAGATGAAGAACTCAACGGTGTCGCCCGCTGCGTGCTGCCCCTGCGCCACAAGAATCGCGCTAACCACAAGCTGAACCAGCATCAGTAGCTCGGTGATTCCAACCAGCAGCGCCATGAAATCTTGCGGCTTGCGCTTCAGGAAACCGAGGGCAGCAATGCCTGCACCGGTAACGGCGTTGAACCATAGCCCCAACAGATAAAGCCACTCAGGCATTGGCAAACACCACCAGCGACTTCAACTGGCCACCGCTGCGCTCAAGCATTGCCACCAATTCCCCTTGGCCGTTTAGCGCCGCGATTGGCTGACTCTTGGCATCGGATTCGGTTGCCTTCAGGCGCTTACCGTGCCGCAGATCAACCTCGTCCTGCTCGGAGAGGTTGCGCACCGCAAACTGCTGGCGCGCGGCATCCGCGGCGGCCAAGATTGGCAGGTTTTCGCGGGTAAGTTGGCTGAGGCGCTGGGCCTGGTCAACGCTGTACCGGCCGATGCGGGTGCGGCGAAGCGCCGTGAGGTGGCCGCCCACGCCGAGGGCGGCGCCAAGGTCGCGCGCCAGCGCCCGAATGTAGGTGCCACTTGAGCAGTCAACCACCACATCGATGTCTAGAAACTGCCCATCAACGAGCCGGGGCTCGCCAACTATTTCAAACCGCGAGATGGTAACCGGGCGGGCCGCCAGCTTTACCTCGTCGCCGCCGCGAACCATGGCGTAGGCGCGTTTGCCGTCCACCTTGATGGCGCTAACCGAAGACGGAACCTGCATGATCTCGCCGCGAAGGTTTGCCAGCGCGGCCTCGATCTGCTCGAGGGAAATTGCGCTGACGGCGGCCGGGCTTGCCTTTTCCAAGACATCGCCCTCGCGGTCATCGGTGACGGTGGTTGCACCCAGGCGAACAGTGGCCTCGTAGGTCTTGTCCTCGCCAACCAGAAAGGTGAGCAACTTGGTTGCGCTCTCAATTCCCAGAATCAGCAGGCCGGTAGCCATGGGGTCCAGGGTTCCAGCGTGGCCAACCCTGCGCGTGCCGGCAAGCCCTCGAGCCTTGGCAACAGCATCGTGGCTGGTCCAGTCGGGGTCCTTGTCAATCAGCAGCAGCCCAGGGGTTGCCAAGGTCTAGTCCTCGTCGCCAGTCTCGGACTCTTCGCCCAACTCAGACTCATCGGCCAGGTCATCGTCAACCTTGCGCGGCTCGCGGTAAGGGTTCTCCTCGCCCGCGTACTTTGCTCCCTCGGCGGCCTTGTGAATCTGCTCATCGCGGCGGTGCGCCTCGCTAAGCAGCTCGTTCAGGTGCGCCGCGGTCTCGGGAACGGCATCGGCAACAAACTCAATGGTTGGGGTAAGGCGAATGGAAAGCCCGCGGCCAACCTCGCGACGAACAATGCCGCGGTTGCGCTCAATAATCGCGGCGCTGCGCGCCTTGTCCTCGGCAGAACCGAAGACGGTGTAGAAAATGGTGGCGTGCTGCAGGTCAGGCGTTACGCGTACATCGGTGATGGTGACAAAACCGAGGTCAGGGTCCTTTACCGCGCGCTCCAGCGCCTCTGCAACCAGCACACGGATGCGCTCCGCCAACTTGCGGGCACGTGCGTGATCAACCATGAAAACTCCTTTAGTTGAGGGTTCGGCGGCGAGAACCAGCCCGCCGCCGAACCACTAACAAACTAGACGCGTGGCTTCTCGCGCATCTCCCAGGTCTCGATGATGTCCTCGAGCTGGAGGTCGTTGAAGCCGCTGAGGCCGATACCACACTCGAAGTCGGTCTTGACCTCGGTTGCATCGTCCTTGAAACGCTTGAGCGATTCGATCTTGAGGTTGTTGGCAACAACAACTCCGCCGCGAAGCACACGTGCGTTCGCGTTTCGCTTGATGCTTCCGGAACGAACGATCGAACCAGCGATGGTTCCAACCTTGCTCGACTTGAACAGCTCGCGAACCTCGGCGGTACCGGTCTGAACTTCCTCAAACTCAGGCTTGAGCATGCCCTTCAGAGCCTTCTCAATGTCCTCGAGCGCCGCGTAGATGACCGAGTAGTGACGTACGTCGACGCCCTCTCGGTCTGCGCGCTCGCGGGCCTTGGTGTCTGGGCGAACGTTGAAGCCGATGATGATTGCGTTGTCCACCGTTGCAAGGTTGACGTCGCTCTCGGTGATGGCACCAACACCGCGGTGGATGATGCGCAGCTGCACGCTGTCGTCCACCTCGATCTTGAGCAGCGAGTCCTCGAGGGCCTCAACCGCACCGGAAACGTCACCCTTGATGACCAGGTTGAGAGACTCAACCTTGCCATCCTCGAGGGCCTTGGTGAAGTCCTCGAGGCTGATGCGCTTGCGGCTCTTGGCGAGGAGTGCGTTGCGGTCCGCGGCTTCGCGCTTCTCAGCAATCTGGCGGGCCTGACGCTCGTCCTCTGCCACCACGAAAGTGTCGCCGGCGCGAGGCACCGACTGCAGACCGAGAACCTGAACCGGACGGCTCGGGGTGGCTGCCTCAACAGGCTTGCCGTTCTCGTCGAACATGGCGCGAACACGACCATGAGCGGCACCCGCAACGATTGGGTCTCCAACGTGCAGGGTTCCGGACTGAACCAGAACGGTTGCTACCGCACCGCGTCCCTTGTCCAGGTTGGCTTCGATGGCCACACCGCGGGCATCCTTGTCAGGGTTGGCACGCATGTCCAGCGCAGCATCTGCGGTTAGCAGAACTGCGTCCAGAAGCTCGTGGATGCCATTGCCGGTGAGCGCCGAAACGTTCACGAACATGACATCGCCACCGTACTCCTCGGCAACCAGGTTGAACTCGGTCAGCTGCTGACGGATCTTGTCCGGGTTGGCGGCTTCCTTATCTACCTTGTTGACGGCAACAACGATTGGCACGCCAGCGGACTGGGCGTGGTTCAGGGCCTCGATGGTCTGTGGCATCACGCCGTCATCGGCTGCAACCACAAGGATTGCGAGGTCGGTAACCTGCGCACCACGGGCACGCATGGCGGTGAACGCCTCGTGACCCGGGGTGTCGATGAAGGTGATGGCGCGGTCAACGCCCTCGTGCTCAACGTGCACCTGGTAGGCACCAATGTGCTGGGTGATTCCACCGGCCTCGCCGGCCATGACGTTGGACTTTCGGATGCTGTCAAGCAGGCGGGTCTTACCGTGATCAACGTGACCCATAACGGTTACAACCGGCGGACGAGGCAGCAGGTCCTCGTCGTCATCGTCGTAGTCGGTGTCAATGTTGAGACCGAAGCCCTCGAAGAGCTCGCGCTCCTCGTCCTCCGGCGAAACAACCTCGATCTTGTAGCCGAGCTCCTCGCCGAGGATTGCAAAGGTGTCTTCGTCCAGCGACTGGGTGGCGGTTGCCATCTGTCCCAGGTGGAATAGCACGGTAATCAGCTGACCTGCATTTGCATCGATCTTGTCTGCAAAGTCCTGGATGCTTGCACCGCGACGCAGGCGAAGCACGGTGTTTCCATCGCCGCGTGGAACCAGAGCGCCACCGAGCGACGGAGCATTGGTGCGTGCCTCAAACTCTTCGCGCTTCGCACGCTTGCTCTTACGAGCCTTGGATGCGCCGCGGGCGCCACCCTTACCGAAGGCACCAGCGGTACCCGAAGCGTTGCCGCGACCGCGACCAGGTGCTCCACCCGGACCACCGGCTGGACGGTTGAAACCGCCAGCACCGGGTGCGCCACCGAAGCCTGGACGAGCGCCTGCGCCCGCGCCAGCACCGGCTGGACGGCTAAAGCCTGCACCCGGACGTGGACCACCGGCGCCACCTGGACGCGGTGCCCCACCCTGGCCACCTGGACGAGGTGCGCCACCGGCTGGGCGTGGCCCACCTGGACGCTGACCCTGACCCGGACGACCCATGCCTTGGCTTGGAGCAAACGGGTTGTTGCCTGGACGAGCGATTGGGCGTGGAATGCCCATGCCCTGGCTGGAAGCGAATGGGTTATTTCCCGGACGTGGAATGCCTGCGGCACCGCCAGGGGTTGGGGCTGCAGGAGCAGCCGGGCTTGCTGCGGCTGGCGCTGCAGGAGCAGCCGGCGCGGCAGGAGTTGCAGCGGCAGGACTTGCAGCGGCAGGAGCCGGGGCAGCGGCAGCAGCGGGAGCAGGAGCCTTCGGAGCGGCTGGTGCTGCAGGGGCGGCAGGCGCTGCGGCGGCAGGGGTAGCCGGGGCTGCCGGAGCGGCAGGTGCGACTGCCGGCTTTGCTGGAGCCGGTGCGGCTGCGGCAGGTGCCTCGGCCTTTGGTGCTTCAGCCTTCTTTGGGAAGGCCTCGCGAAGCTTCTTAGCCACCGGTGGGCTAATGGTGGAAGAAGGCGACTTAACGAATTCGCCTAGTTCCTGAAGTTTGGCCAGGGCATCCTTGGTATCAATTCCAAGTTCCTTGGCAATGTCGTAAACGCGTGGTAGTGCCACTTAGTTTTTCTCCTGTCTGGGCCAACCCCAGACAGGGCAGGCCGTTAAAGCTTTGGGGAACTCATTTCGAGTTACTCATTATTCAGCCAACATCTTTTCCGCCTGTTCAACGTATTGAGTCACCGCGCCAACCTCCAGAACTGACTGAGTTCTAAAGGCTCTCCCAAAGGCCTTTCGCTCGATCGCGAGCCGCAGGCACTTTGAGTTTGGATGAAGCCGCGCTCCCCTGCCGGGCAAATTGCCGCCCGGGTCTGGAACCAGGGTTCCGTTTTGGGAGACGATTCGAAGCAGATTAGTGGAGCGTTGCCTACAACCAACGCAGGTCCTTACAGGTTCCATTCTATCCGCTAACCGCGCGCACGCCTAGAGGGCGCCCTAGTCCTCCAGAATCGAGTCCGGCTGGACGTCGATCTTGGCTCCGGTTAGGCGGGCAGCCAGGCGAACGTTCTGGCCCTCCTTGCCGATGGCAAGCGAGAGCTGGAAGTCGGGAACCAGCGCGCGGACGTGCTTGGTGGCGGCATCGAGCATGAAGCAAGACGACACCTTGGCTGGCGAAAGCGCGTGGGCCACAAAGCTTGGCAGGTCATCGGAGTAGTCAACGATGTCGATCTTCTCCTCGTTCAGCTCGGCACTCACCGCGCGAACTCGCTGACCCAACTCACCGATGCAAGAACCCTTGGCGTTGACGCCAGGCTTGGTGGCGCGAACCGCGATCTTGGTGCGGTGACCGGCCTCGCGGGCAACCTGAACAATCTCAACGTCGCCGTTGGCGATCTCCGGCACCTCAAAGGCGAAGAGCTTACGAACCAGCGATGGGTGGCTGCGCGAGACGGTCACTTGGGCGCCGCCGCGGGTGCCGCGGGCAACCTTGGTCACGTAGAACCGATAGCGCTTGCCGTGGCTGTAGTCCTCGCCCGGAACCTGCTCGCTGTCTGGCAGCATGGCCTCAACGGTGCCAAGGTTCACGTAAACCAGGTATGGCTTTGGGCCCTGCTCAATGACACCGGTGACGATGTCCTCTTCCTTGCCCTGGAACTCACCGAAGACAACGTCATCGTTGATTTCGCGAAGGCGCTGGGCAATTACCTGCTTAGCCGAGTACGCGGCGATGCGGCCGAAGTTCTCCGGGGTTGCCTCAACCTCTTCATCGGTTGGCTCGCCCTCTTCGTCCAGAACCGGCACAAAGATGCGCACGTGACCGGTCTTCTGGTCCAGTTCGGCGCGGGCCGGGTCGTGGTTGCCAACGTGGCGGTGGAATGCGGCAACTACAGCCGCTTCGATGATCTCGACGAGCTCCTTGAACGGGATGTCACGCTCGATCTCGACTTGCTTCAACAATCTCAGGTCGATATCCATGGTGAGCCTTCCGTTACTTCAGTTCTGCTACAGCAGAGTTTAGCGGCACTGAGCGGCGCTCGCCCGTGCGACGATTCCACAGGTCAACCTCGCCGGACTCAAGGCCCTTGCCAACAATCACAACGTGCGGCACACCGATGAGCTCGGCATCGCCAAACTTCACGCCCGGGCTAACCTTGGGGCGATCATCCAGCATCACGGTCTTGCCGCTGGCCTCAAACTCGGCTGCCAGCTTCTCCGCGGCCTCAAAGACGGCGTCGTCCTTGCCAGCCGCAACGATGTACACGTCCGCAGGCGCCACGGCCTCTGGCCAGATCAGGCCCTTGTCATCGCGGTTTGCCTCTGCCAGCACGGCAACCAGACGGGTCACGCCAATACCGTAGGAGCCCATGGTCACAACCTGAAGCTTGCCGTTCTCGTCCAGAACACGCAGGTCCAGGGCTTCGGCGTACTTGCGTCCCAGCTGGAACACGTGGCCAATCTCAATTCCGCGAGCCAACTCCAGCGGTCCGGAGCCGTCAGGTGCCTCGTCGCCGGCACGAACCTCCGCGATGTCGGCGATGCCGTCGGCGTTGAAATCGCGACCCTTGACGAGGTCGAAAACGTGGTGGTCCGCGGTGTTTGAACCCGAGATCCACTGGGTGCCGTCAACCACGCGTGGGTCCAGCAGGTAGCGGATGCCGGTGCTGCCGTCCTTGCCTAGGACCTGTATGACAGCGCCGTCGGCTCCGATGGTAACTGGGCCTATGTAGCCCTTCACCAGGCCCGGGTTGGCGGCAAAGTCAGCCTCGGTGGCCGGCTCAACGTCGTTTGGGCCAAAGGCTGCCTCGGCGCGCTTGGCATCAACCTCTCGGTCGCCGGGAACACCAACAACAACCAGTTGGCGCTTGCCGTCTGGGCTAACCAGAGCCAACACCACGTTCTTAAGGGTGTCCGCGGCGGTCCAGGCCCGGTCGGCGCGTGGGAAGTTTGCGTTTGCGTGCTCAACCAGGCTGGCAATGGTGGCGGTGCCTGGGGTGGCGTTCACAACTGCGGCCGGTAGGCCATCGATGGAGCGGGCAGCGGGAGCAACGGTCTTGACGGCTTCAACGTTGGCCGCGTAGCCACCAGGCGAGCGCACGAAGGTATCCTCGCCAATTTCGGACGGGCTCAGGAACTCCTCCGATGCGCTGCCACCCATTGCTCCGGCGTCAGCCTTCACAATCACGTAGTCAACGCCGAGACGGGTGAAGATGCGTTCGTAGGCATCGCGCTGGGCCTGGTAGGCCTTGGCTAGCCCCTCATCGGTGAGGTCAAAGCTGTAGGCGTCCTTCATCACGAATTCGCGGCCGCGGAGCAGGCCGGCGCGTGGGCGGGCCTCATCGCGGTACTTGTTCTGAATCTGGTACAGGCAGACCGGCAGGTCCTTGTAAGACGAGTAGAGGTCCTTCACAAGGAGGGTGAACATTTCCTCGTGGGTTGGAGCCAGCAGGTAGTCGGCCTTCTTGCGGTCCTGCAGACGGAAAAGGTTGTCGCCGTATTCGGTCCAGCGGTTGGTGGCCTCGTATGGCTCGCGTGGCAGCAGCGCGGGGAAGAACACCTCTTGGGCGCCCGCGTTGGCCATTTCTTCGCGCACAACCTTCTCCACCTTGGCCTTGACCATGAGGCCGAGCGGCAGCCAGGTGTAAACACCTGGGGCGGCGCGGCGGATGTAGCCGGCGCGGAGCAGCAGCTTGTGGCTGGCTACCTCGGCTTCGGCTGGGTCTTCGCGCAGAGTGCGCAGGAAAAGGCTAGAGAGACGCGTTGGCATGCCTTCTAGCCTACCGTTTGCGCCCTAATTACTTCTGGGCAACCACCACGGTTGGGTTGCCAACCAGGGCCGGGTCCATGGTTGCCGCAATGCGGTTTGCCTCTTCGATGAGGGTTGCCACAATCTCGCTCTCGGGTACGGTCTTCACAACCTCGCCCTTCACAAAGATCTGACCCTTGCCGTTGCCGGAGGCAACGCCAAGGTCTGCTTCGCGAGCCTCACCGGGGCCATTTACAACGCAGCCCATGACGGCAACGCGCAGCGGAACGGTCAACTTTTCCAGACCCGCGGTTACGTCGTTTGCCAGCTGGTAAACGTCAACCTGGGCACGGCCGCACGATGGGCAGGAGACAATCTCAAGCTTGCGAGGGCGGAGGTTGAGGCTCTCAAGAATCTGGCTACCAACCTTGATTTCCTCTACCGGCGGGGCGCTGAGCGAGACACGGATGGTGTCACCGATGCCCTTGCTGAGCAGGGCGCCAAATGCAACCGCGCTCTTGATGGTTCCCTGGAATGCGGGGCCAGCCTCGGTCACACCCAGGTGCAGTGGCCAGTCGCCGCGCTCGGCCAGAAGCTCGTAGGCCCGAACCATCACAACCGGGTCGTTGTGCTTTACCGAAATCTTAAAGTCGTGGAAGTCGTGTTCCTCAAACAGGCTGGCTTCCCAAACGGCGCTCTCAACCAGGGCTTCGGGGGTTGCCTTGCCGTACTTTTGCAGCAGGCGTGGGTCTAGCGAACCCGCGTTCACACCGATGCGAATGGAGACGCCGGCATCCTTGGCAGCCTTGGCAATCTCGCCAACCTTGTCATCAAACTGGCGAATGTTTCCAGGGTTTACTCGCACGGCACCGCAGCCGGCATCGATGGCCTGGAAAACGTACTTGGGCTGGAAGTGGATGTCTGCGATTACCGGAATCTGTGAGCGCTTGGCGATGATGCGAAGCACATCGGCGTCATCCTGGCTTGGGCAGGCAACGCGAACGATGTCACAGCCGGAGGCGGTGAGCTCGGCAATCTGCTGCAGGGTGCCGTTGATGTCCGTGGTCTTGGTGGTGGTCATCGACTGCACGCTGATTGGGGCATCGCCACCAACCGCAACCTTGCCAACCATAATTTGGCGGGTCTTGCGGCGGGGTGCCAGAACTGGAGGTGGGGTCTTGATTGGGCCGAGGTTTACCGCAGGCATTCGTGACTCACTTTCGCTAGTTCAACTAGCCTAACCAACCTGGGCTGATTGGTTTGATGATGTCGGCAAGTATCACCAGCAGGCTCATGCCCATGAGCACCACCCACATGGCCATGGTGAACGGCACTGCGCGCGCGGTGTCTAGCGGGCCCGGGTCTGCCTTGCCCGCCAGCTTGAATGCGGTTCTCTTGAACCATTCGATGATGGCGCTGAAGACGTGCCCGCCGTCTAGCGGCAGTAGCGGGATGAGGTTGAACACGAACAGCGCAAAGTTGAGCGAACCCAGCATCATCAGCCAGATGGCCAACTTGCCGAGTGGATCCAGCTGGTTGCTTTCACCCACGCTGCCCGCGATGTTGCCGATACCAACCACGGATACCAGCCCGGTTGACGAGCGCTGCTGACCGCCAAAGGTGGACATTACAACCTGACCAACCTGCGCTGGCAGCGATGCCACGGCGCGGAAGGTCTCGCCCAGATTCATGCCTATGTAGCGGGCGGTGAACCAGGCATCGTTGGGGGCGCGCACGCTGTTGAGACCCAGGCCAAGCACTCCCCTGATTTGCAGTTTCACCGAGCCATCGGGGTTAGTGACGGCATTTCCGGTGAGGTCGTCTATGACGGGGCGCTCAACCGCAGCCGGCGTAACTGAAAGATTAACGAGCTTGCCCGCGCGCTCAACCGTGAACCTCACCGGCTGACTTGGGTGCTTGGCCAGGTATTCGAAGATGGGCTGCCACACGGTTACCGGCTGGCCGTTGAATGCTTTGACTTTGTCTCCGGCAAGGAAACCAGCCGCCTTTGCCGGCGATTGGGTAGCGGTTGGCGCGCAGTTGGCATCCTGGTAGTTCGCGGGCACGCAGGCCTGAACGTGCTCTACGGTTGTGCCGGTCTGGAAGGTTCCTATGCCCATGAAGGCAACCGAGAGTATGACCACGCCCAAAACCAGGTTCATTACCGGGCCGCCGAGCATGATGATGATGCGCTTCCAGATTGCCAGGTTGTAGAAGGCGCGCGACTGATCGAACTCGCCATCGATGTCATTCTGCTGCTTGCGCGCAGACTCAACCCAGTCGCGCAGCCATTCCAAACGCGATGCCTTGCCGCGCACGGGCTTGGGCGGGAACATTCCGCTGATGGATATGAAGCCACCGAGGGGCAGTAGCTTGATTCCGTACTCGGTCTCGCCCTTTTTGGTGCTCCAGATGGTTGGCCCAAAGCCAATCATGTACTTGGGCACACGGGCGCCAAAGCGCTTGGCCGGAACCAAGTGACCAATCTCGTGCAGGCCAATTGAAAGGCCAACGCCCAGCAGGAAAACCACCACGCCCAGCAGGTAAAGCAAAACTCCAGTCACGCTTCTACCCTAACCACGCAGTTGGACATTTAATCCGTGAGTTCTCTGAGAACTAGCAGGCCCTAGCGATGATGCCCTCTGCGCGATCGCGGGCCCACTTTTCGGCCGCCAGAACAGACTCCAGACTCATTTCCCCCTCGGCATCGTGGGAAGAAACCACGCGCTCAATGAGGTCAACAATCTGGTTGAAACCGATCTTGCCCTT
>Ga0213920_1001205_pt1 | contig 14990 bp, 15 predicted proteins | sample McNCre1117MG_FD_161054 | JGI IMG/M metagenome (GOLD analysis project Ga0213920, IMG submission 161054) | Freshwater microbial communities from McNutts Creek, Athens, Georgia, United States - 11-17 MG | ecosystem: Environmental > Aquatic > Freshwater > Creek | place: USA: Georgia | collected...
AAACCGCGCTTCATGGATGGGTCTGGCAGCTCGCAGCGTACTGCGGGCCTGCTGATTCTTCTTTCTTCTGTATCTACCCGAGGTTATATCACGCGGGTGCCACAATATTGACCATGCCCCGTCCGATTCAAGCCTTTGTTCACACCGACGCTTTGCGTCATAACTTGGCGCGCATGCGCACGGCCGCCCCTGATGCCCGCGTGTGGGCCGTGGTCAAAGCCAATGCATATGGCCATGGCCTTGAGCGTGTGTTTGAAGGCTTGCGTGGCGCCGATGGTTTTGCCTTGTTAGACCTGGATGAAGCGCAGCGCCTACGCAGCTTGGGCTGGCGCGGGCCTGTGCTGTTGCTAGAGGGCGTGTTTGAGGCGCGCGACCTTGAACTGTGTTCGCGCCTAGACCTGTGGCACACCGTGCATTGCGACGAGCAAATTGACATGCTCAGTCGCCACAAGACCCAAGTGCCGCACCGAATATTCCTCAAAATGAACAGCGGTATGAACCGTTTGGGCTTCACCCCCACGCGGTTTCGTTCGGCGTGGACACGTTTGAACCAATTGCCGCAAGTGGATGAGATTTCTCTCATCACCCACTTCAGCGATGCCGATGCTGCCAAAGGCATTGCCGAGCAAATGGCCATGTTCACCCAAACCACCGAAGACTTGCCCGGTGAGCGCAGCACCTGCAACAGTGCGGGCCTGTTGCGTCACGCGGGCGATGCGGCAGTGGCTGCTGATTGGGTACGCCCCGGCATTGCGCTGTATGGCAGTGCCCCCGATTTTCCTGAGCGCAACATCGCGCAGTGGGATTTGCAACCCACCATGAGTTTGCGCAGCCGCCTCATCGGCACACAAGACTTGCAAGCGGGCGACACCGTGGGTTACGGCTCATCGTTCACCGCAGAGGCCGCCATGCGTATTGGCATCGTGGCCTGCGGTTATGCCGACGGTTATCCCCGCCATTGCCCCACAGGCACACCCGTGTTGGTCGATGGCGTGCGTACCCGCACCTTGGGACGCGTGAGCATGGACATGATTGCGGTTGACCTCACGCCCTGCGACACAGCCGGCCATGTGGCAGGTTTTGGCAGCGAAGTCACGTTGTGGGGCAAAGCCACCAATGGCGTGGTGCTGCCGATTGACGAAGTCGCCCAAGCTGCAGGCACGGTGGGTTATGAGCTGATGTGCGCCGTGTCCAGCCGCGTGGGTTTCACGCAAGACGGAGTCGCCGTTTAGTAAGGGCCTTTGCTGGGCGCTACGCTGCCCAAGCCTTCTTTGTATTTGGCAGCCAAGGCCGACGTTTGACGCGACAAGATCATGCTGTCGACGCCCACCGCAACAAACAAAGCCCCCAGTGATAGGTACTGGCGTACCAGCGTTTCGTCGCCCATCAAAATGCCTGGCGCTTTGCCGGCTTGGCGAATCCGCGTTATCGCGTCCACGATGGCCGCTTGCACGTCAGGATGGTTCGGGTTGCCAATGTGGCCCATCGAGGCCGACAAGTCCGCTGGGCCAATGAACACGCCGTCCACACCGGGTGTGGCGGCGATGGCGTCTAGGTTTTTCAAGGCTTCGCGGGTTTCGGCTTGCACCAACACGCACACTTGGTCGTTGGCTTCTTTGGCGTAGTTGGGGAAGCGTCCCCAGCGCGAAGCGCGCGTCCCCGCCATGCCGCGAATGCCGCCTTGGCCATCGTCTTGGGGGTAGCGGCAGGCTTTCACAATCGCAGCGGCTTGTTCGGCCGTGTCCACCATGGGCACCAGCACGGTGGTGGCGCCCAGGTCCAGCACTTGTTTGAGCAAGGCCGCATCGTCATGTGGCACACGCACCACGGGGTGTGAATGGGGGTAGGCGGCCACCACCTGCAGCTGCGCCAGCAAGGTGGTCAGGTCGTTCGGACCGTGTTCGCCATCAATCACCAACCAGTCAAAGCCCGCGCCCGCGCAAATGTCGGTGGTAACGGCATTGCCCAAACCCATCCACATGCCGATTTGTGGTTGTTGGTTGTGCAGGGCTTTTTTAAATCGGTTCTCAGGGGTTTGCATGACGCGTGCTTTCAGGGCTTGTTGAACAAAGAGGCAGATTATTGTGGACAGTACACTGGCTATTTATCCAGTAATATTGGCGCATGGCCAAAGAAAAAATCCAATACACCTGCACCGACTGTGGCGGCATCACCGCCAAATGGCTGGGCAAATGCCCTAGCTGCAATGCGTGGAACACACTGATTGAAACCGCAGTTGATAGCAGTGGCCCCACCAAAAACCGCTACGCGGGCATGGCCGCTTTGGCTCCCGCGTCGGAAGTGGCGGTGCTCTCTGACATCGAGGCGCAAGACGTGGCGCGCACCCCCACCGGCCAAGAAGAGCTCGACCGAGTGTTGGGCGGCGGCATGGTGGAAGGTGGTGTGGTGCTGATTGGCGGCGACCCCGGCATTGGCAAATCTACTTTGATCTTGCAAGCGATGGATGGGTTGCAACGCAGTGGCATGAGCACCTTGTATGTGACGGGCGAAGAGTCCGCCGCGCAAGTGGCCTTGCGTTCGCGTCGCCTAGGGCTTGACCACAGTCAAGTGCAAGTACTCGCCGAAACCCAGCTTGAAAAAATACTCGCCACGGTGGACAAACTGCAACCTGCCGTGGTGGTGATGGACTCGATTCAAACCGTGTATTCCGACCAACTCACCAGCGCCCCCGGCTCGGTGGCCCAAGTGCGTGAATGCGCGTCACACCTCACGCGCATGGCCAAGTCCAGCGGTACGGCTGTGGTGTTGGTGGGCCACGTTACCAAAGAGGGCGCGCTCGCGGGGCCGCGTGTGTTGGAGCACATGGTGGACACCGTGCTGTACTTTGAGGGCGACACACATTCCACCTACCGACTGGTGCGCGCCATTAAAAACCGCTTTGGCGCTGTGAACGAAATTGGCGTCTTTGCCATGACCGAAAAAGGCTTGAAGGGCGTAAGCAACCCGAGTGCCATTTTCTTAAGCCAACACTCTGAGCCCGTGCCCGGCAGTTGCGTGTTGGTCACGCTGGAAGGCACACGCCCCATGTTGGTCGAGATCCAAGCTTTGGTTGACAGCGGTGGCCCCTCGCCGCGCCGCTTGAGCGTGGGCCTAGACCGTGACCGCTTGGCCATGTTGCTGGCCGTGTTGCACCGCCACGCGGGTGTGGCTTGCATTGACCAAGACGTGTTTGTGAATGCCGTGGGGGGCGTGCGCATCAGCGAACCCGCCGCTGACTTGGCTGTGTTGCTGTCCATCCAAAGCAGCTTGCGTGGCAAGCCGCTGCCTCAAGGCTTCATCGCATTTGGTGAAGTGGGCTTGGCAGGTGAAGTGCGCCCTGCGCCGCGCGGACAAGAGCGCTTGAAAGAAGCAGCCAAGCTGGGTTTTACGGTGGCTGTCATTCCCAAAGCCAACGCGCCTAAGAAGCCCATCCCCGGCATGACCGTGCATGCGGTCGAGCGCGTGGATGAGGCGATTGGCTTGGTGCGTGAGCTAGGCTAAACGCCGCACGCAACTACGTAGAAGTCGCGCCAAAGGCTCAACAGAGCCTGAGACAATAAGCCCATGAACTTTCAAAGATATTTGGTGCCCATTGGCACCGTGGGCCTGACCGCTTGGGCCTGGCAAAGCTGGGGCTGGATGGGCATTGCCATGGTGGTGACCGGCGGCGTCATGTGGTTGCTCTTGTATTTCACCCGTTTGGTACAAATCATGAAGCGAGCCAGCAATCGCCCGATTGGGTTTGTGGACAGCGCGGTGATGCTCAATGCCAAGCTCAAGGCGGACGTGAGCTTGATGCACGTTATTGCCATGACGCGTGCTTTGGGTCAACTCGAAACCGAAAAAGGCCAGCAGCCCGAGGTGTTTAGCTGGCGTGATGGCAGCCAATCGGTGGTGCGCTGCGTGTTTATGCACGGCAAGTTGCAAAGTTGGACCTTGGATCGGCCGTTTCAAGCCGGCGATGTGGACCCCTTGGCCCACGCGGCCAACGATTGACCTTCCTCATCCCCTGCGCTGGCAAATCCCGCGCTGGGCTCGCTAAAATGACCATTTACGCCACTTGGCGAACAAATTACAAAGTCCAAAGGAAAACCCATGAGCGTCGTGATTCCCTCTTCCATGTCTGACCGTGACGGCAAAATCTGGATGGACGGCCAGATGGTCGATTGGCGCGACGCCAAGATCCATGTGTTGAGCCACACCCTGCATTACGGTTGCGGCGCCTTTGAAGGCGTGCGCGCTTACAAAACCGAGCAAGGCACAGCCATCTTCCGTTTGCAAGAGCACACAGACCGCCTGTTCAATAGCGCCAAGATCTTGCGCATGGCGATCCCTTTCACCAAAGCCCAGGTCAACGAAGCCCAATGCGCGGTGGTGCGTGAAAACAAGCTGGAAAGCGGCTACATCCGCCCCCTGACTTGGATTGGCGACAAAAAATTAGGCGTGAGCCCTCGTGGCAATGACATCCACATCATGGTGGCGGCTTGGACTTGGGGTGCGTACCTCGGCGAAGAAGGCATGAAGCGCGGCATCCGCGTGAAGACCTCTAGCTACACCCGCCACCACGTCAACATCACCATGACGCAAGCCAAGGCCGTGAGCAACTACACCAACTCCATCTTGGCGAACATGGAAGTGACTGACGAAGGTTACGACGAAGCCTTGTTGCTCGACACCTCAGGCTTTGTGTCTGAAGGCGCTGGCGAAAACATCTTTGTGGTCAAAGACGGCGTCATCTACACCCCCGACTTGTCGGCTGGCGCTCTGAACGGCATCACCCGCAACACCGTGTTCCACATCGCCAAAGATTTGGGCCTTGAGATTGTGCAAAAGCGCATCACGCGCGACGAAATCTATATCGCTGACGAAGCCTTCTTCACGGGCACTGCAGCTGAAGTGACGCCCATCCGTGAACTCGACCGCATTCAGTTGGGCGAGGGCAGCCGTGGCCCGATCACCGAGAAGATTCAAACGGCGTTTTTTGACATCGTCAATGGCCGCAATCCAAAGTACGCACACTGGCTGACCAAAGTCTAAACGGCAAGGTTCAATCCATCTTAGGAATAAAAAATGAGCAACACAGTTGAACTCTTAGCCAAAGACTTGAACGGTCAAGGTGGCGTGTTTTGCCCCAGCGCTAAAGCCGACATGGCACTCTGGAACAGCCACCCCAAGGTGTACTTGGACGTGGCCACAACAGGCGAAGCCAAGTGTCCCTACTGCGGCACCGTGTACAAATTGAAAGCCGGCGAGCACGTTGGCGGCCACCATTAAAAACGCGCTCATCATCGCGCCTCAATGGATTGGGGACGCGGTGATGACCGAACCCTTGCTGCGCCGCTTGGCTGCGCGCGGTGAGCGCCTCACCGTCGCTGCCTTGCCTTGGATTGCACCGGTCTACCGTGTGATGCCCGGCGTGACCGAGGTGATTGAAATGCCATTCAAACACGGTGGTCTGCAGCTGATGGGCCGTTTGAAGCTGGCCAGTCAGTTGCGCGGCAAGTTTGAGGTGGCCTATGTCTGCCCCAACTCCCTGAAAAGTGCTTTGCTGCCCTGGATGGCCGGCATTGTTCGCCGCGTGGGCTACACCGGCGAAATGCGCTTTGGTTTATTAACCGATCGCTTACCCAATCCCCAAACGGAAGAGCGCCCACCCATGGTGGAGTGGTATGCCGCTTTGAGCTTGGTCGGCCAAAACCCGGGCAAGCCCATGAAGTTGGTGGGTGATTTGCGCCCCGTGCTCAAGGCGGGCGTGGGTGTGATGGACGATGCGCTGGAAGTGTTGTCTACCCATATGCCGACGTTGCCGACCCTGGCCAAAAACAGCTATGTGGTGTTTGCGCCAGGTGCTGAATACGGCCCCGCCAAGCGCTGGCCAGCCAAACATTTTGCAGAATTGGCGAGCAAGATTGATAGTCCTGTGTTCTTGCTCGGCTCCAACAAAGAGTTCGACATCTGCCAAGAAATTGCCACGACAGCGAATGCCAAACAACCTGGCCATTGCTTCAACTTGGCAGGTCAAACCCATTTGATGCAAGCGTTCGCCCTGATTGCCTATGCCCATCGCGTGGTCAGCAATGACTCTGGACTCATGCACGTCGCCGCTGCTTTTGGCGTGCCGCAGGTGGCGGTGTTTGGTTCTTCTAGCCCTGACCACACGCCGCCGTTGAATGACCGTGCGCGTGTGGTGTGGCTGCGTGTTGACCCTAGCTATCAACCTCCGTTGGCTTGCGCGCCTTGCTACGAGCGCAATTGCCCCTTGGGCCACACGCGCTGCTTAGAAGACGTGTCGGCTGAGCGCGTTTATCGCTTGCTCTAAGTGACCCTTTAAAAACTCTTCCCATGTCCGACCTCAAGCCCAAACTCAGCATCATCACCGCGGTGTACAACCAGTTGCCGATGAACCAGATTTATTGGGAAAACTTGGTCAAGCACACCCAACACACGTTTGAACTCATCGTCATCGACAACGCCTCCACCGACGCCAGTGCCGATTTTTTTGAGTCAGTGGGCGCGCGCGTCATCCGTAACCCCGGCAACTACTCGTACCCCGTGTCACAAAACCAAGGCATTGCCATGGCCAAGGGCGAGTGGCTGGCGTTCTTGAACAACGACATTATCGTCAGCGAGGGCTGGGATGCAACCCTCATTGCGAATGCGGAGCACAACCAGCTCGACGTCATCACGTCTTGCGGCATTGAACGCATCGAAAGCAAAGCGGCAACCAAAAAGTTGCGTCGCCGTTGGAACCGCATTCGCGGCTTGGTGGGTTTGTTTGGCACGGGCCGCCATAGCTTGTTGCTGATGCACAAATGGATGTATGGCAACTGGGCGGCATTTTGTAAAAACCGCCAAGACAAGTTCAAGCACCAAGCGGTTGAAGGTTTTGTGGGCAACACCGTGATGTTCTCGCGTCGGGCCCTAGACATTTTGGGTCCTTGGGATGAAACCCAACAAGCTGCAGACTTTGATTTGTTCTTGCGTACCGCTCTGCGCGTCCGCGACGTGGGCGACATTCGTCCCATGCACATCGCGCTGGACTGCTTCAACCATCACTACATTCGCTTGACCATGAAGGGCGGCTACCCGCCCTTTGTCGACAAAGACAAACTCATTCCACTTGAGCAAAAGTGGACGGCTGAGCAACGCGCCTTGCTCGTCGAAAACTAAGCCTGCTTTAAAAACACCCGCTCGCGTGACTTCGGATTGGCCAGCAAATGAGCTAGCGCTTGTATGACTTCGGTCGTTGCAATGTCGCTCACTGCTTTTCCTTCGGGGGCGCAAATTTGAACGTGCCCGTCAGAGAGAGGGCGCCACAAATCCATGGTCGAACTGCTCGGTTCATATAGAGCAATAACCGGAATGTTCCAAGCACTGGCTGCATGCACTGCATAGGTGTCGGGCGACACGACAATATTTGCAGCTTGTATGACTTGTAGCGAATCACTCACATTGGGTTGAAACGCAGTGACCGAGACGTGGGGGGCAAAATCAGCGAATATCTTTTTTTGTTCACTTTCATGTGTCGCGTTGGCGCTGAGAAGTTGGATGCGAATGTGTGGATGGCGCGTGGTGACAAGATGCACAAAGGCACGAATCCACCCCAATGACAACGAGCGATTGCCTGTACTGCTCTGGCTGTTGATGACCATCAACATACCAGGGTGTGGTGCAGGGCATGCTGGCGCCTCTGGCCCGAGTCGGATGTCATAGCGATAGGCCTCTGGCCTTGCTCCCAGCGTTTGTAAAAAATGCAGATGACGTGCCGAGTAGTGTTGCGCCTTGTCGTGCGTGCTGTAGCCCCAATGGCCTTCCATCACCACATCGTTGGGCAGAGGCTGGGTCGGGTGCTTCAAAAACAAAAAACGTTGCTTGGCGCCGACCATGTTCAACACCAGTTGTACGGATGGGTTTGCCAGGTCTAAGCCAAAGTGCACCACCATGTCGTAGCGCACCATGCGTGCTTTGAGGCTGGCCCACAGGCGGGCAAACACATTACGGCTCGACGACACATGCAGCCACTTCACTTCAGGATGGTGGCGATACAACGCGGCATTGCTGGCGCCGCACAACACGCCAATTTCACAATCGGGCCAATGCGCGCGCAAAGGCTTGAACAAGCCGGTCATCACAATGGCGTCGCCAATTTTGTTGTCGTGCGACAAGATAAGAATGCGTTGGGTCATGCGTGCCTTGATTTGGCCACCAAGTTTTGCGCCTGTTGCGTGATGCGGGCAATCAACTCTCCAGCCGTTGGAATATCGGCAATCAAGCCCACGGCTTCGCCCACGGTGGCGTGCGCGCGAGTGAAGTCGCCTGCCATTACACCGGCGTCATAGTCGGCGCGCGCGGGGTCTGGGTTGGCCTGTAGCACTTCGAGCTTGCTTTCTAGCTGGCGATGCAAATCGTTTCGAATGGCGCGAAAGTCATAAGGTGCAGGCCAGTTTTTGCGGCGCAAAATATCAAAAATCTGACTGCGTGCGGTGCCATCACCGCTGGTTTGCGTGGCTTGTGTTTTGGCGCCAGCCGCTGCCAAGCTTTCTTGCGTGGCCCACAGGCGAGAACCCACCAACGCACCGTCGGCACCCAACATCAATGCGGCCGCTAAGCCACGCCCATCGGCCACACCGCCTGCGGCGAGCAGCAGGGTCTGGGGGGCATGTGCAGCCAAGTGGTCGGCAATTTCCGGTACCAGCGTGAACGTGCTTCGACCCTCGCGTGCATTCGCGCCGTGGCCGCCGGCTTCGCCACCTTGGGCCACGATGACGCAAGCTCCCGCTTCTAAGGCTTGTGGCACTTGGTCTAAGCGTTGCACTTGGCAAATCAGCGGTGCGCCTGCGGCGGCAATGCGCGCGGCGTAAGGGCGAGGGTCACCAAACGACAGCATGATGGCGCAAGGTTGTTGTGTGAGCACCCAGTCCAGGGCGTCGGCGTTTTCATCCAGCTTCCAAGTGATGAAGCCGCAGCCCAACCGTGCGTGGCTGGCAGCATCATCTTGCAGCATGGCGTTGGCCAGCGTGTATTCGCGTTGGGTCCAAGCCAAGTCACCATAGCCCCCACCCAGTAAACCCAGTGCGCCAGCTTGTGCGCTTGCTGCTGCCAAAGCGCCACCGGTGGCGAGAGCCATGGGTGCCAAAGCGAGGGGGGTGGTGAGATGAAAACGCTGAGTAAAGCGGGTGTTCAGGGCAGGGTGTGTCATGCCCAATATTGTGCAACGACCTTAGCTGGCAGGCAGCAGCACCACAAATCGTGCGCCACCCCCTTCACGATCTTCACAGTGCACGGTGCCGCGATGGCGTTGCACGATAGAGCGCACCAGCGACAAGCCCAAGCCCACACCGCCTTCACGCTCACTCGCGCCGGGTAAGCGGTAGAACGGTTCAAAGATGCGTTCACGCAAGTCCGCAGGCACGCCGGGCCCGCGGTCGCACACGCACAGGCGCACCCAATGGCGGTCGTGTTCCACCCAGTTTGAAAGCTGCACCTCAATGTCCGATGTGCCATAGCGGCGAGCGTTTTCAAGCAAGTTGCGCAACATGCGGCGCAGCAGCTTGGCAATGCCCGGAACGACGATGCTTTGCGGGTCAAAGCCCAACTCTAAATGGGCCGCTACGCGTGCGCACTCTTCGCTGGCAAGGCCGGTCAGATCGACAGATTCCACCGTGCCGAGGTCGGCCTCTTTGGCGTCCAGACGACTGGCTAACAAAATTTCATCGATCAGCTGGTCCAGTTCGCCCACACTGCGCGAAATTTCTTCCTTCATGGCGGGCGAAGGGGAGTCACCCATCAACTCCAAACCCATGCGAATGCGCGTGAGGGGTGAACGTAACTCGTGTGAGGCATTCGCCAGCAACGATTTGTGTGAGGTGACGAGTTGCTCCACTTGCGTTGCCGCATGGTTGAAGCGTTGGGCGAGGTAAGCGACTTCGTCATTGCCTTGTTCGGCCACCCGGGCCGATAAGTTGCCGGTGCCCCATTGCTCCACGCCCTTTTGCAAATTTTCCAAACGGCGCGTCAGCCGACGCACGATTGGATAGGTGCCCAGCGCCACGGCGAGTGCCACCAAGCCCAAGGTCCAAGCAAAACCAAAAGGGGGGCGTGACCAAAAACTGTGGGGAGGCCGTGGCAAATGCACATGCATCAACTCGCCGTTTTGCATACGCACCATGAACTCTGGGCCAGACCCAAAATGCCCGGGCGGATGCGACATGTCGGGCCCTTGTAGGGGCGGGGCCTCAACAGGTAACCCATCAGGCGCACGCAAACGCGCCCGACCTTGACCCACCAGCTCGCCCGAAGCGTTGCGCACCATCACTTCGCGCAGTGGTGGCTCGGCGGTGATGCGCAGAATCCAGCCCGTCAATAGGGTGAGCACGGCAACCGCCAACACCACCGCCAGCCAAATGCGCACATACAACGGCAGGTGCAAAGAACGGCTAGGGGAGGTCGATGGCATACGGGGAATCAGTCTTGTTGTTTGGCAAACACGTAGCCTACGCCGCGTACGGTCAGGATACGTTTGGGGGCTTTCGCGTCGTCTTCAATGGCCGCACGAATACGGCCCATGTGAACGTCGATCGAGCGGTCGAAGGCTTCGAGCTCGCGACCTCGCACGGCCTCCATGATTTGGTCGCGCGACAGCACACGACCTGCGCGCTCGGCCAAGACCCACAGCAAATCAAATTGATACGCGGTGAGGTCGCACACCTTGCCGTGCAAGCTGACCGTGCGTGCATCCCGGTCAAGGTCTAAAGAGCCAAATTTGAGTGTTTGGTGCGTGGCCTCGGCCGCCTCGCCAGGTGCATGGCGACGTAGCACGGCGCGAATGCGCGCCAGCAACTCACGGGGTTCGAAGGGTTTGGGCAAGTAATCGTCGGCGCCGAGCTCTAGGCCAACAATGCGGTCCATGGGGTCGCCTTTGGCAGTCAGCATCAACACGGGTGTTTGTGCCAATGGGCCTGGCAGCGCACGGATGCGTTTGCATACGTCGAGGCCATCGATGTCGGGCAGCATCAAGTCCAGTAGCACCATCGCGGGCGCAATGTCTTGTACGGCTTTGAGGCCACTGAGTCCATTGGCCGCGTGCTGCACGGTAAAACCAGATTGTTGGAGGTATTCGCTCACCATGTTGGCAAGGCGGTGGTCGTCTTCGATCAAGAGCAAGGTGTTCATGGTGCGCTCATCATGCCTTGCCTTGTGTGTGCTTGTCTGTCGATCAGGTAAAGACAACGTAAATCAGGGCGCTGAGCCCCCCACGGGCAAGATGCGGGAGGCGAGCCAAACCAACAACAACACCGGCGCCCCGAGCAACGCCGTGCTGGTGAAGAACGCTTCGTAGCCATGTGCATCCACATACACCCCCGAGAAACCCGCCAACCACTTGGGCGCGAGCAGCATCATGGAGCTGAACAGCGCGTACTGTGTGGCCGAGTAGTTCACATTGGTCAAGCCGGACAAATATGCAATGAATGCCGCCGATGCGATGCCACTGGCCAAGTTGTCGGCTGAGATGACCCACACCAACGCCGTCAAGTCGTGCCCGCGTGTGGCGAGCCAAGCAAACAGCAAATTCGTGAGCGCGCTGAGCACCGCGCCTAGCATGAGGATGCGCATCACCCCCAAACGCATCGACAGCACGCCGCCAATGAACGCACCCAATAAAGTCATGAGGACGCCAAACACTTTGGTGACGGCGGCCACTTCGTCTTTGGTGTAGCCCATGTCCACATAAAACGGGTTGGCCATGATCCCCATCACCACATCGCTGATGCGGTACACCGCGATCAACCCTAAGATGAGTGCCGCTTGCCAGCGGTAGCGCCGGATGAATTCGGCAAAGGGCTCCACCAAGGCGCTTTGCAGCCATTCACGCACATGACGCGCAGGCGGCATGTCGCGTTGAGCCGGCTCGGGCGAGAACAACACGGTCAACACGCCTACGCTCATCGACGCCGCCATGACCAAGTATGCGGTTTGCCAAGCGCTGTGTTGGTAGGTGGTGTCGTCTGTTCCTGCTGCGCGTGCAGCCACCCACAACACCCCCGCACCTGCCCAAATCATGGCAAGGCGGTAGCCCGTTTGGTAAGTGGCGGCCAGGGCGGCTTGGTGTTGTGCATCGGCGGATTCGATGCGAAAAGCATCGAGCGCAATGTCTTGTGTGGCCGAGCCAAACGCCACCACCAGCGCGGCCCACACGACAGGCTCTAGGGCTTGCTGCGGGTCAAGCAAGGCCATGCCGATGAGCCCCGTCACCACCATAGCCTGTGCCAACAGCAGCCAGCTACGGCGGCGACCCAAGCAACGTGTGAGCAAAGGCAAAGGCAACCGGTCGACCAAGGGCGACCAGACCCATTTGAAGCCGTAGGCCAAGCCTACCCAGCTCAAAAAACCAATCGTGCTGCGGTCAATGCCGGCTTCGCGCAGACGAAAACTCAGCGTGCCCAGCACCAATAAAAGTGGCAAACCCGCAGAAAAGCCCAGACACAACATCCGCCATGAGGCGGGTTCCAAATACACATGAAGTGCGTCTAACCAGCTGAGTTTTTTAACTTCAGTCGTCGACGGGGTTGTTGGACTTGTTGTATCGTTCATCCCTCTATTTTCAGGCTTTCACAAAAAGACTTTCTCATGCTCACCAAACGCGCTTTTTTATACGGTTGTGTCGGCTGCGCTTGCGGCCTCGGCAGCGGCGTGCTGTTGGCACGCGATGGCGTGGAAGTGAACAAAGAAGCCTCGGTGTTTGCCAACCTCGTGCCTGCGGCAGAAGTCGAGCAATCCGCACACAAGCAGTATGCAGACATGATGAAAGAGGCGGCGGGTAAAAACGCGTTAGGCCCTGACAACCACCCCCAAGTCATACGCCTGCGTCGCATTGCCAAAGACATCATTCCCCAAAGCTTTGACTGGAACCCTCGTGCCAAAGAGTGGAAATGGGAAGTCAACCTTGTGGGTTCCAACCAAATCAATGCCTTTTGTATGCCCGGCGGCAAGATTGCTTTCTACAGCGGCATCTTGACCCAGTTGCAACTCACGGATGACGAAGTGGCCATGGTCATGGGGCATGAAATTGCTCATGCCTTGCGCGAGCATGCGCGTGAACGCATGGGCAAAGCGGCGGCGACCAATGGCGTGGCCACCATCGGCAGCACCGTGGCCTCGGTGTTCTTTGGCGTGAGCCCACAAATCACCGATTTGGTGGCCAAGCAAGGTGCGAATTTGCTGAATCTGAAATTCAGCCGTGATGATGAAACCGAGGCCGACTTGGTCGGCATGGAAATCGCTGCACGCGCAGGCTACGACCCGCGTGCGGGCGTGTCGCTGTGGCAAAAAATGAGCGCAGCCAACAAAGGTGCGCCACCGCAGTGGCTCAGCACCCATCCTTCGGGCAACACGCGCATTGAAGAGATTCAGGCTAACTTGCCTAAGGTCATGCCGCTGTATGAGCGCAGCAAGTCAGTGACACGCTGATGGATCAGGTGCCACCCACATAAGGGTTGCTCACTCGTTCGCGACCAAAGGTGCTCTCAGGCCCGTGGCCTGGAATGAACACGGTGTCGTCGCCCATGGGCCACAAGCGTTGGGTGATGCTGTTGATCAAATCTTCGTGGTTGCCTTGCGGGAAATCTGTGCGACCAATGCTGCCGGCAAACAGTACATCGCCCACAAACGCACGTTTGATCTCGGGGGAATAAAACACCACATGACCGGGCGTGTGTCCTGGGCAATGGCGCACTTGCAAGGTGTGTTTGCCAAGCGTGACCGTGTCGCCATCGTGAAGCCAACGCGTAGGTGTAAAGGGACGCGAAGCTGGAAAGCGATAGTTGGCAGCGGCCTGTGGCAAACCATCAATCCAAAACTGATCACCCTCGTGCGGGCCGACGATGGGCAGGCCCAGCTTCTCGGCCAAGTCGGCGGTGCCGCCTGCGTGATCAATGTGGGCGTGGGTGATCCAGATTTGCTCCAGCGTCACACCGAGTTGTCTGCAAGCGTCTTCCAGCACAGGCAAGTCACCACCCGGGTCAATGACGGCGCCTTGCATGGTTTCATCGCACCAAACGATGGAACAGTTTTGTTGGAAGGGTGTGACGGGAACGGTTTCGTATTGCAGCATATGGCAAATGGTAGCGGTTAAACATGTCGGACAGCCTTGGCCAAGGCACTGACCACATCTGTTTGCGTCAATATGCCAATCAAGCGATTCTCTGAATCGATCACGGGCAGGTGGTGGTGTCCTGTTTGAGAAAAGAGTGGCAACAATTCTGCCAAGTAGCTTTGCGCACTTGCGACGCGAACGCGGCGTGTCATAACTTGGCCCACCACTTCGGGTTTGTCACCGTGCGACAGACCCGAAGGTTGCCAAACCTGTTTGATGCGCTCAGACAAGTTCATGTAATCGTCGATTTGCGCGTGCTTTAAAAAGTCTGCCATTGTGATGATGCCCACCACACGCCTGGCGCGGTCAATGACGGGTAACGCTTTGATGCGGTGCTGCCGCATCAGGCGCCAAGCTTCTGACAAAGAAGACCCAAACTCCACCGCATGCGGTGATCGCGACATGACTTCTTCGCAGCGTAAATCACCTAGGGTGCGTTGATACGCGGCGGACTCGGCGTATTGAAGCAATTGCGCCAAGTCGGATGGATCAACATCAATGATCTGTTGGTAGTGTTCAAGCGCGGCATTCAGATCACTTTGCGTGAACCGATCATTCGAATGCGCGCCATCGCGATCCGCTTTTGAGTGATGGGGGTAGGGCCGTGCCGTCAAATTGTTATAGACCAAACCCGCCACAACCAGAAGCACAGAGTTCAGTAAAAACGGAAATAGCACGATATCGAATGACGGTTCGTGGGCTAGCACGACCAACAGTGCCGCAGCGCCACCCGGGGGGTGCAAGCACCGGCCCCACAGCATCACGGCAATGGCCAGCGCCACAGCCAGTGCCGCGGCCATGGCTACGCTGTCTGGCATCAACAGCGCGATGACTGTGC
>Ga0213920_1001208_pt1 | contig 14934 bp, 11 predicted proteins | sample McNCre1117MG_FD_161054 | JGI IMG/M metagenome (GOLD analysis project Ga0213920, IMG submission 161054) | Freshwater microbial communities from McNutts Creek, Athens, Georgia, United States - 11-17 MG | ecosystem: Environmental > Aquatic > Freshwater > Creek | place: USA: Georgia | collected...
AGACATCAAGCCGCGCTTGATTCGCTTTGGCTACGGCTTGAACGAGCAAAGCAACCAAGGCCGTGCAGCCAAGGTGTTTGCTGAACAAGTAGAAAAAGCGTCTGGCGGCAAAATGAAAGTGCGCGCCATTGGTGCTGCCGCATTGGGCCCAGACACACAAATGCAACAAGCCTTGATTGGCGGCGCACAAGAGATGATGGTGGGCTCCACCGCCACCTTGGTGGGCATCACCAAAGAGATGGCTTTGTGGGACACCCCGTTCTTGTTCAACAACATCAAAGAAGCCGATGCTGTGTTGGACGGCCCCATCGGCCAAAAGGTGATGGACAAGCTGCAAGACAAAGGCTTGGTCGGTTTGGCTTATTGGGAAAACGGTTTCCGTAACCTGACCAATAGCAAGCGCCCCGTAACCAAGCTCGAAGACCTGAACGACGTCAAGCTGCGCGTGATGCAAAACAATGTGTACCTCGACAGCTTCAAGATCTTGGGTGCCAACGCGGTGCCCATGCCTTTCTCTGAGTTGTTCAGCGCCTTGGAAACCAAAACTGTCGACGGCCAAGAGAACCCTTACAACACCATTTTGTCGAGCAAGTTTTACGAAGTACAAAAGTACCTGAGCGTGACCAACCACGTCTACAGCCCCTGGATCGTGACCGTGAGCAAGAAATGGTGGGATGGTTTGAGCAAGGCCGAACAAAAAATCTTACTCGACGCCGCACGCGTGAGCCGTGACTTTGAACGCAAAGACACGCGTGACGAAGCAACCAAAGCCTTGGGTGATTTGAAAGCCAAAGGCATGCAAGTCAACGAACTGTCTGTGGCCGAAACCAATCGCATGCGTGACAAGCTCACACACATCAATGCAGGCATTGCAACCAATGTGGGCATGGACCTGTGGGGCGACACACAGAAAGAACTGACACGTTTACGTGCCAAGAAGTAATTTCTAACGCACCATGAAAGACGCCACCCTCGGGTGGCGTTTTCTTTTATCTGTCGATTGGATTTAGCCCGTGTTGCGCAAGCCTGCGGCAATGCCGTTGATCGAGATGTGAATGCCGCGTTGGGCTTTCTCATCACGGTCTTGCGGACGCTTGCCTTCCCGGTAGCGGCGAATCAACTCCACTTGCAAATGGTGCAGCGGGTCGATGTAGGGGAAGCGGTGGCGCATCGAGCGCTCCAGCGCGGCGTTGTTCACCAAACGTTGCTTGTCGCCGGTGATGAGCTTCAAGGCGTCTGAGGTGCGATGCCATTCGGCTTCAATCAAACCAAAAATCTTCTTACGCAAGCGGGTGTCGCTGACCAATTCGGCGTAGCGTGAAGCCAGCCCCAAATCGCTCTTGGACAACACCATGTCGAGGTTGGACAAGAGCGAGCGGAAGAACGGCCATTGGCGCTGCATTTTTTGCAGCAAGGCCAGCGCGTCTTTGGGTTTGAGCGTGGGGTGTTGGTGGATGAACTGATCCACTGCCGAGCCAAAGCCTAACCAACCGGGCAAGGTCAAACGGCATTGACCCCAGCTGAATCCCCATGGAATCGCGCGCAAGTCTTCAATGCGTGGCGATGCATTGCCGCTCTTGGGACGCGCCGCAGGACGTGAGCCAATGTTGAGCTCGGCAATTTCGCGCAAGGGCGTGGAGGCAAAGAAGTATTCAGTAAAGCCCGGTGTCTCGTACACGAGGCCACGGTAAGCGGCCATGCTGGCGTGTGAGAGCCACTGAGCGGCATCCAAGAAAGCTTGTGGTGCTGGCTTGGTGGTTTGCAGCATCGTTGCTTCCAAGGTGGCGGCCACAAGGGTTTCTAAATTGCGTCGACCAATTTCTGGGTTGGCGTATTTGGAGCCAATCACTTCGCCTTGCTCGGTGAGGCGAATTTGCCCACGCACCGTGCCTGGGGGCTGCGCCAAAATCGCTTGGTAGCTGGGGCCGCCGCCGCGACCCACCGTGCCGCCACGACCGTGGAACATGCGCAGGGTGATGTCGTGTTGTTTGAACAAGCCATCAAACAGCGTGACCAAGGCAATCTCGGCGCGGTACAACTCCCAGTTGCTGGTGAAGATACCGCCGTCTTTGTTGCTGTCCGAGTAGCCCAGCATGATGTCTTGCTCACCGCCGCTGCGCTTGACCAAATTGGCCACGCCGTCGATCGCATAAAAGCCACCCATGATGTCGGCGGCGCAGCGCAAGTCTTCGATGGTTTCAAACAAAGGCACCACGATCAAATCGCAGGTCGATGTTTTGCTGCCCAGCGTTCCACGCATGAGCCCCGTTTCTTTTTGTAACAACAGCACTTCGAGCAAATCGCTCACGGTTTCGGTGTGGCTGATGATGTAGTGGCGAATAGCGTCTTTGCCAAAGGTCTCCAACATCTCGCGTGCCGTTTCGAAAATCGCCAGCTCTTTGAGGGCGAGTTCTGAATAGTTGGCACCCATCACGCGCAGAGGGCGTGCGTCATGCAGCAGTTTGTTTAACGCTTCCACGCGTTGTGCTTCATTGAGTTTGGCGTAGTGTTTCTCCACGCCTGCCGTGGCCAGCAACTCGGCCACCACCAATTCGTGTTGGTCAGAGCTTTGGCGCAAGTCCACGGTTGCTAGGTGAAAGCCAAAGACTTCCACCGCACGCAGGAGTGGTGTGAGGCGTTGGGCCATCAAAGCGCTGCCGTGTTGGGATTCGAGCGATTCAGCAATCACGCGTAAATCGGCCAGCAACTCTTGCGCTGACAGATAGGGGTTTTGTGGCGCCACCGCATGGCGGGCGGCATCACCGCCGGTGAGGTCTTTGAGCGTGGCTGCCAAACGCGCATACATGCCGGTGAGGGCACGGCGATAAGGCTCGTCTTGGCGATGCGCGTTGGTGTCAGGTGAACGGTCAGCCAAGGCATGCATCTCAGGCGTCACATCGACCAACATGGCTGACATGGACAACTCAGTGCCCAGATAGTGCAGCTCGGTCAAGTAGTGGCGCAAGGCCACATCGCACTGGCGGCGCAAGGCGAAGCGCAGTGTGTCGGCGTTGACGTTGGGGTTGCCATCGCGGTCGCCACCAATCCATTGCCCCATGCGCAAAAAGCTGTGCACATGCGCATGGCCTAACTCGGCTTCGAGGTCTGCGTAGAGCTTAGGAATCTCGCTGAGGAAGGTTGACTCGTAATAGCTCAGGGCGTTTTCAATTTCATCTGACACGGTGAGCTTGGTGAAGCGCAGCAAACGGGTTTGCCAGAGCTGCAACACGCGTGCGCGTAATTGCATTTCGTTAGCCGCCAATTCACGCAGGGCTAACGCATCAGGTGCGGCTTTGGCCGGCGTATGCAACGCCGAGCGTGATTTGATGTCATCCCGCAAACTGAGCAGCTGGGCAATGCCACGCTCAGCATCCAAGATGCTTTTGCGTTGCACTTCGGTGGGGTGAGCGGTGAGTACAGGCGACACATGGCTGTGCGCCAATGTTTGCACAATGCTCTTGGGTGCAATGCCAGCCGCTTTGAGGCGGCTCAAGGCGACGGTGAGACTGCCTTCTTGCGTATCACCCGCACGCTCGTGGATGGCACGGCGACGAATGTGGTGGCGGTCTTCTGCCAAGTTGGCCAAGTGGCTGAAGTAAGTGAAGGCGCGAATGACGCTGACCGTCGCTTCGGCGCTGAGCGAGGCCAAGAGTTTTTTCAGAGCTTTGTCGGCATTGGCATCCGAGTCACGGCGAAATGCCACCGAGAGTTTGCGCACCTGTTCGACTAACTCATACGCATCGCGTCCTTCTTGTTCACGAATCACATCGCCCAAGATGCGGCCTAGCAATCGAATGTCTTCGACTAGCGGACGCTCATTGTTCTTCTGGCGTTCGTTCGCTTTGACTTGCTGTGTGGCTCTGGCAGCAGCAGTTGGTTTGGCTTTGGCTGAAGTTTTGTCAGTCATGTGTTGCTCGTTTAGTGAAATGTGAATTCTTTGCTGTCTTGCTTTTGGTTCTCTGACCTGTGCTCTGTGCTCGCTTGGTTGCAGAGGAATGCGCAGGTTCCTCATGCTGGGGTACCAGAAATCGTCACCTGCGCATTCCCCTGCAACCAAGCTGCGAAGTCGCGAATTTGCGCATACAAGAGCATGAGTGCAGCAATGGGTGAAGAATTGAACTTTCGCATGCGGTGACTTTCTCTTCGATAACCAGAAGTGACGTAGCTGGCGGAGCGGCAGTTGACGATTTCTGGTACTCCAGCATGAGGAAACTGCCGCTCCGTCAGATGCGTCACCGTAGCCGGAGAAAAACCTACAACAGCAACAGGAGAAAAAGTTACTGCCATTGCATCAACGACAAAGCCTGCGACGCACCCTGCAGTGCTGGCGACACAGGGCTGTGAATCACCCACGTCGGCACTTCTTGCAAATACTTTTTGAACCGACCTTTGGCTTCAAAGCGTTCGCGAAACGGTGATGCGTCAAAACGCTCACCCAAACGCGGCACGATACCGCCGCCGATGTAGATACCGCCGCGTGCGCCGAGTGTCAAAGCCAAGTCACCAGCGACCGAACCTAAGAAACCGCAAAACATATCCAGCGCTTCATTGGCGGTGGAGGTGGGCACGTCTTGGGCGCGTTCTAGCACTTCTGCGGGTGTGGTAATTTCGCGTCCTTGGCCATCTTTCAAATCACACAAGGCGTGGTACAGATCGACTAAACCTGCGCCAGAAATCACGCGTTCGGCCGAAACATGGCCGTAGCGTTTTTGCAGCTGTTGAATGGCTGCAAACTCGTGTTCAGTGGTGGCGGTCAGGCTGACGTGGCCACCTTCGCCCGCGATGGGGATCCATTTGTTTTGATAGCCCACGGGGAACAAACCCGACACGCCCAAGCCGGTGCCTGGGCCAATCAACCCAATGGCGGCATTGGGTGTGGCCGTACCGCTGCCGACTTGGCGCTTTTGCGATTCAGGCAAGCGCGTGAGCGACAAAGCCAAGGCGGTGAAGTCGTTGAGCAGCAAAAAGTGCGACACACCCAAACCTTCGCGCAAGGCGTTGACTGAAAACTTCCAGTGGTGGTTGGTCATGGCCACTTGATCACCCGTCACAGGGTTGGCAATGCCAAAGGCAGCGCAAGGGGGGGCGCTCAGGCCTTGCTCGGTGAGATACGTTTGTGCAGCAGCCAGCAATGATTCGTGTTCGGCACAGGGCAGCACCTGTACGTGGCTGATAGGCGCATCTTTAAGTGCCTGCCAACCAAAGCGCGCGTTGGTGCCGCCGATGTCGCCCAGCAACCGTGGATAAGCTGCTGCGTTGGCCACGGTTGGGTCGCGTGACTCAAACATGCATCACGCTTTCAGGCGCGCCGCTTCGGCGGCTTCAATATCTTTGGCCATTTTCTTGCCCAGCTCGACACCCCATTGGTCGTAGGCGTGGATGCCCCAGATGGCAGCTTGGCAAAACACCTTGTGTTCATACAAAGCCATCAGCGCACCCATGCTGCGTGGGGTGAGCGCATCCACCCAAATGGTGGTGCTGGGCACGTTGCCAGGGTAGCTGCGGTGTGGGGCCAAGCGCTGGACTTCGGCTTCATCCATGCCACTGTCGCGTAGCTCATGCACGGTTTCTTCAGGCGTGCGGCCAATGGCTAAGGCTTGCGCTTGCGCTTGCATGTTGAGCAACACCACGCGGTGGTGTTCTGCTGCAAACGGCAAGGGGCTGCGCTCGGTACGTAAGCCAATAAAGTCCATTGGGACCAAGTGCTTGCCTTGGTGAATGAGCTGGAAGTAGGCGTGTTGACCGTCAATGCCTAAACCGCCCCACAACACAGGCGCGGTGGCCACTTCAGCAGGACTGCCATCAATGTGCGTGCCCTTGCCGTTGGACTCCATGTCCATTTGTTGTAAGAAAGAGGCAAACTTACCCAGGGGCGAGGCATAGGGCGCAATGTTGTGTGTGGTGGCACCCAAGAAATTGCGGTTCCAAATGCCAAACAAGGCCATCAACAAAGGCAAGTTTTGGTCAGATGGCGCAGTCATGAAATGCTCGTCCATCGCACGCGCACCCAAGAGCATGTCTTGGAAGGCAAACGCTCCGATGGAAATGGCCAAAGGCAAACCAATAGCAGACCACACCGAGTAACGGCCACCGACCCAATCCCAAAAACCGAAGGTGTGTTCAGGGGTGAAGCCTTGGGCCGCAGAAATTTGTGGGTTGGCCGTGACCGCAATCAGATGCTTGCCCAGTTGGTCCGTGGGGCAACCGCCATCGGTCAGCCAGCGCTTGGCGGATGCCGCCAAAGTCATGGTTTCTTGTGTGGTGAAGGTTTTGCTTTGCACCACAAACGCGGTGCGTGCAGGGTTGAGGTAGGCGAGTGCGGTGTACAAGCTCCATGCATCCACGTTGGACACATAGTGCACGCGCACTTTGTTTTTGAAGCTGTCGCGCGTCAAGTGGCTGAGCGCTTCGGTGGTCATGCGTGGGCCTAAGTCTGAGCCGCCAATGCCGAGGTTGACCACATCGGTGATCGACTCGCCGCCAAAACCTTTCATCTGGCCTTCGCGCACTTTCTCGGCAAAGGTACACACGCGGTGCAATTCATTCGCCACTTGCTTCGAAATTTCATGACCCCAAGGTGGGTTGGGCACATGGCTGCCGCGTAAGGCGACGTGCAACACCGCACGTTGTTCGGTGGCATTAATGGGCGCACCTTTGAACATGGCTTGTGCTTGTGGCATGACTTGTGATTCGTCAGCCAAAGCCAAGAGTTGTGCCATGACTTCGCGTGTGACGCGTTGGCGCTCGTAGTCGATGCTGATGCCAGCGCCACTGGCGTGCAAGGCCGCGTTGCGTTCAGCGCTTTTGAGCAACTCACGCAAGTGCGGTTGTGGGCCTTGTGCCAAGGCTTGCAGAGCTTGCCAAGCTTGGCGTTTGTGTGGGGGGACGAATGGAGTCATGTTTGGATTTTCGTCAAATTTATGGCGTTTCTCGGTTCAGTCGAATGAAACTTTTGGTGAACCTGTTGAATTAATTTGCGTTTGCTGCTGCCGTGGCTTCACGGGCCAGTCGGGTGATTTCAGCCCAATCACCACGTTCGACCACCTCGATCGGTGTGAGCCATGAGCCGCCGACCATCGCCACATTGGGTTGCTTCAAGAATTCGCCCATGTTGGCCAGCGATACGCCGCCTGTGGGGCAAAAGCGCATATCACCCAAGGGCCCACCCAAGGCTTTGAGCATGGCCAAACCGCCGGCTTGTGCTGCGGGGAATAGTTTGACCAAACCAAAGCCGTAGTCGCGTGCGGCCATCACTTCACCGGGCGTCATCACGCCGGGCATGAAAGGTAGCTTGCAATCCATGGCAGCTTGCACGAGCGCATCCGTCATACCGGGTGAGAGCGCAAAGCTGGCTCCTGCGGCTTGCACGCGGGCCATTTCTTCGGCGCGTGTCACCGTGCCTGCACCCACATGCATTTGCGGCACATGCTTGGCGACTTGTTCAATCGCGGGCAAACCTGCGGCATGGCGCAGGGTAATTTCCATCACATCCACGCCCCCTTCAAGCAGAGCGTGCGCCATGGGCACGGCTTGGTCTGGATGGGTGATGACGATGACAGGCACCACGCGCGAGGTGAATGCCGGATGGGTGAAAGCGGGGTTGAGTTGGGTCATATCGAATGTGCGAATGTGGGGTTTAGAGCTGGCTGAACAAAGGTGATGCGCCTTCTTCGGCCAATGACGCATTGGCACGAAACAGGGCAAAGATGTCGCGGCCAGTGCCGTGTTGGTTGCCAGACAAATCAGGCGTTGGGGCAGTGCGCGCGGCCAGCTCGGCCTCGCTGACTTCGAGTTGCAAAGTTTGGGTGTCACAGTCGAGCGCAATCATGTCGCCGTCTTGCACTTTGCCAATCAAGCCGCCGTTCACAGACTCGGGGCTGAGGTGAATCGCTGCAGGCACTTTGCCCGATGCGCCTGACATGCGGCCATCGGTGACCAAGGCCACTTTGAAGCCTTTGTCTTGCAACAAGCCCAACACTGGTGTGAGGCGGTGCAGCTCGGGCATGCCGTTGGCTTGTGGGCCTTGGTTGCGCACCACGGCTACGAAGTCGCGTTCGAGCTTGCCTTCTTTGAACAAAATGCCGAGTTGCTTTTGGTCCGTCAGCACGATGGCTGGTGCGCGCACTTGGCGGTGTTCGGGTTTGACGGCAGACACTTTCACCACCGCACGGCCTAAGTTGCCTTGCAACAAACGCAAACCACCATCGGCGCTGAAGGGCTGCGTGACGGGGCGCAACACGGCTTCGTCGGCTGACTGTGTGGGCACATTACGCCAATCAAGTTGGCCGTTGTTGAGCCAAGGCTCAACGGCGTAGCGGTGTAGGCCTTGGCCCATGATGGTCTGCACATCGTCGTGCAGCAAACCAGCGCTGAGCAACTGGGCAATCAAATAGCCCATACCACCTGCGGCTTGAAAGTGGTTCACATCGGCGCTGCCGTTGGGGTACACGCGCGCGAGCAAAGGCACGCAAGCCGAAAGGTCCGCGAAGTCATCCCAGTTCACAAGAATGCCCGCCGCGCGTGCCATGGCCACGATGTGCAGCGTGTGGTTGGTCGAACCGCCAGTGGCCAACAACCCCACGATGCCGTTGACGATGACCTTGGCGTTGATTTGGTAGCCCACACCTGTGTCTTTGGCTTGTGACAAGGCCACGGCACGTTTGACCGCTTCCACCGTCAGGGCTTCACGCAAAGGTGTACCTGGGTTCACAAACGATGAGCCAGGTAAGTGCAAGCCCATGATTTCCATGAGCATTTGGTTGGAATTGGCGGTGCCATAAAACGTGCAGGTGCCTGCGCTGTGGTACGCCGCTTGTTCGGCTTCGAGCAACACCTCGCGGCTGACCAAGCCTTGTGCGTATTGCTGACGCACCTTGGCTTTGTCGTCGTTGGACAAACCGGAGGTCATGGGGCCGGCAGGCACAAACACCGCTGGCAAATGACCAAACTGCAAAGCGCCGATAAAGAGGCCTGGAACGATTTTGTCGCACACGCCCAAGAACAACGCAGCATCAAACACGTTGTGCGACAAGCCTACGGCTGTGGCCAAGGCAATCACATCGCGTGAGAACAGCGACAGCTCCATGCCGTCTTCGCCTTGCGTCACGCCATCGCACATGGCGGGTACGCCACCTGCTACTTGTGCCGTGGCACCTGCGGCACGGGCTGCAGCACGAATTTTTTCTGGGTAATGCTCATAAGGCTGATGGGCCGAGAGCATGTCGTTGTAGGCCGTGATGATGCCGACGTTGGGCTGACGCTCTTGGCGCAGCACCAGTTTGTCGTTGGCAGGCATCGCTGCGTAAGCGTGAGCCGCATTGGCGCAGCCCATGCCACCACGATAAGGTCCGGGCTTTTTGGCTTTGGCCAACACGTCCAAATAGGCTTGCCGTGTTTGGACGCTGCGTTGTTCAATCCGTGCGGTGACCGTGGCGAGGGTGGGGTGTAGAGGTGTTGTCATAGTTTTCAGTTGGCAAGCCAAAGCGCCACAGGCGTTTGGGTTTGTTGCAACACAAATGAAATGGGTAAGGTAGGGGTAGCTTGCTTCCACGCTTGCTGCAAGGTGTTCAGTTTGTCAGCTCCCGTCAGTGGCAACACGATGTGACGTGCTGACAAAATTTGCGCCAAGGTTTGGGTGATGCGCGCATAGGGGGCGTTGGCGGGAGGATGGCTCAACTCAATGGCCACACAGGTTTGTGTGTTGCGCAAATCCAGTGCGTCTGCCAAATTGGGTGCTTCTGGAAACAACGAAGCCGTGTGGCCGTCTGAGCCCATGCCCAAGACCAGCACGTCAGCCGGACCTGCTGCGAGCAAGGCAATCCCTGCTGCTGTGGCTTGTGCTGCAGGCGTATCCAACGGTTCAGACGCACGGGTCACCATGAACACCAGTTGCGCTTTGGCGGCGAGGTCTTGCAGCAAATGGGTTTGCACCAACAGCGCATTGCTGTCGGGGTGACTGCGTGGCACACAACGCTCATCCACCAGCGTGATACGCACGCGTGACCAATCGATGTCAATCACACGCAGCGCTTCAAACAAAGCCACGGGCGATTTACCGCCTGACACACTGAGCACGGCAAAGCCACGCGCTTGAATAGCTGTGGCTAAACGTTGCGCAATGTCTTGTGCCAAACGCACATTCAGATCAGCTGGACTCACGGTGTCAACCGTTAGCGTGCCGCGTGATTCAGGGTGCCAGTTGTTCATCACGCTTCCTCAAACCAAGACAGTTCTTCGCGTGCCATCAAGGCAGATGACGCCGCAGGACCCCAGCTGCCCGCTGAGTAAGCGCGTGGCTTGTCGTCCAACTCAGCCCAGCCGTTGATGATGGGCTCGACCCAGATCCACGCGGCTTCCAATTCGTCGCGACGCATGAAGTGGGTGAGTCGGCCTTTGATCACGTCCATCAACAAGCGCTCGTAGGCTTCGGCGCGACGTTTGTCTGACGACTGTTGCAAGTCGAGGCCCAGCTTCACGGGATGCAAGTTCATGCCCGTGCCTGGCTCTTTGACCATCATCTCCAGCTGAATCGATTCTTCAGGTTGCAAGGTGATGATGAGGCGATTGGGCTCTTGCTGTGCGGTAGAACCAAAGATCGAGAAGGGTTGATCTGCAAACTCAATGATGATTTGCGATTCGCGGCGCTGCATGCGCTTGCCCGTTCGCAGGAAGAACGGCACATTGGCCCAGCGGGCGTTGTTGATTTGTGCGCGCAAGGCCACAAATGTTTCGGTGCGGCTGCTGGCGGGCACGTTGTCTTCTTCTAAGTAGCCTTTCACGGCGGCACCTTCAGATGCGCCTGCGGTGTATTGGCCGCGCACGGTGTCGCGTTTGATGTCAGCCAAGTCCATTTTGCGTAGAGAGCGCAGGACCTTGAGTTTTTCATCACGCACATCGTCGGCACCCAAGGAAATAGGCGGCTCCATGGCCACGATGCACAAGAGTTGCAACAAGTGGTTTTGAATCATGTCGCGCATCGCGCCTGCGCCGTCGTAAAAACCTGCACGGCTGCCCACGCCAACGCTTTCAGCCACCGTGATTTGCACGCTCTTGATGTAAGGCGCGCGCCAGAGCGGTTCAAAAATGGCATTGCCAAAACGCAGCACCATCAGGTTTTGGACGGTCTCTTTGCCCAGGTAATGGTCGATGCGGTAAATCTGTTGTTCGTCAAAATAACGGGCCACATTCGTGTTGATTTCGCGGGCCGAGGCAAGGTCAGTGCCCAGTGGTTTTTCCAGAACCACGCGAGACTGCACATCGACCAAGCCGGCGTCAGACAGGTGTGCGCAAATTTGGGTGAACAAGCTCGGAGCCGTGGCCAGGTAATACACGCGCAGCGCGGGTGTCTTGCACAAGTCTTTGAGTTTGGCGAAGTCGTTGGCATTGGTGACATCCATGCTCACGTAGGCCAGTCGGCTCAAAAAACTTTGCCAGTCGTCAGCGGTGAAGGCGTCTTTTTCGATGAACGCGGGCGAGTTGTTGTCGATGAAGTCCAAATACTCTTGGCGGGTCCAATCTTGGCGGCCCACGGCAATGATGCGTGCTGAAGCATCGAGTTTGTCATGCAAATGCGCCATATAGAGCGCGGGCAAAAGTTTGCGGAATGACAGATCGCCAGCGCCGCCAAAAATCACGATGTCCAGCGTACCTGCTGAAGGGGTGTTCTGTGTCATGAGTAACGTTTGTTAAGGAGGTTTTGTTTCATGTTGCGCAGCAAAGGCTGCAACTGCGCACTGCCAATACGCAAAGCAACGGCGGTTGCCAAGACGTCGACGATCATCAGGTGCAGCAAGCGCGACACCATGGGGCTGAATTTTTCGTAACTTTCAGGATGATCTGCTGCGAGGTGAATTTTTCCGACGCTGGCCAAAGGTGAGCCAGAGGCTGTGACGACCACGGTGGTAGCGCCATTCTTTTTGGCAATCTCGCAGGAATCGAGCAAGTCGCGCGTACGGCCTGAGTTCGAGAACACCACCAAGCAGTCACCAGGGCCAAGCAAGGAAGCGCTCATGATTTGCATGTGCCCATCGCTGTGCGCAATCGTGTGAAAGCCAAGACGGAAAAATTTGTGTTGCGCGTCTTGCGCCACGATGCCTGAGTTGCCCACACCAAAAAACTCAAGACGTTTGCCCTTTTTGTGGCTGAGTGCGATGGCCTCTGCCGCTTTATCAATTGCGGCGGATGAGGCATCGTTGCGGTATTTCAAAAATGCGGTGACCGTGTTGTCAATGACTTTGACCAACACATCGTTGCTGCTGTCTTGTGCCCCAACGCTGCGGTGAATGAAGGGCACCCCCTCGCTTAGGCTACCAGCGAGCTTAAGTTTGAAATCACTCAAGCCTTCGTAGCCCATGCTGCGGCAAAAGCGCACCACGGTGGGTTTGCTCACGCTCGCACGTTCGGCCAGTTCGGTGACGGGTGAACTGGCAAAACTACGGGGGTCACTCAATAGCAATTTGCCAACCCGCTGCTCGGCGGGGGCCAGCGACTGCAAAGTGGATTGGATTCGTTCAAGCATGGCTGTAACTAGATGAAATTAATTTTTTAATTTTAGTGTAATTAAGTTACATGGCAAGCGCTTTTTTGCTATTCGTCGCCATTTCTATTAAAAAATCAAGGGATGTGAAATCGCCCAGGCATGTGCTTGATCCCAGCTAGGGGGAACGCAGCCTGTTTCCTGAACACATAAGCTTGCGCTTGCGATGGCGTGGCGTAAAAGCTGCTGAATCGCTTGTTCAGAGCTGATGTCAAAGTTTTGCTTGAGCAACGCGGCTAACAGACCGGCCAAAAAACTATCCCCAGCGCCGACGGTATCTGCAATTGCGAGGTGGACGGTTTCTCGGCCAAAGCAACGGATGCCAGCCGACGAAATAAGCCAAGCGCCTTGTTCCCCGAGTGTCAACACCAGCAGTTTGGCGCTGGTGTGGTTTAAAAAATGCTGCGCACACTCAAGCGGTGTGGCGCCTTGAATGCCCAAATGTGTCAAGTCTTCGTCGCTGACCTTGATGATGTCTGCCAACGCTAAGGCTTGATGAATGGCCGCTTGGTAGCTTGCCAAATCAGGCATGACTGAGGGGCGTAGATTGGCGTCCACCACCACCCAACGCCCGGCCTCTTTCTGAGATTTCAGCCATGGCAAGTAATGATGTTGATCGCGGGCATCTAGGGCAAGTGCGCCTGTGCACACGATGTCAAGGTGGGGCAGTGCAGCACAAGCGGTCTGCAACGAATTTGCGCTGATTTTTCTGTCGGCTACACCTTCACGGTAAAAAGCGTAATCCGGGTGCCCTGTGTGGTCTAAGTTCACCACCGCGAGTGATGTGACTTCTTGCACGAGCGTTGGATATGCCAGCTGGACGCCATCGTGGTGTAGCTGCTGCGCAAGCAAACGACCAAAGCGATCAGATGACAAAGGGTTCAAGTACATCGCTCCTACATCTTGCCGCGAGAGCGCGCGTGCAAGGTTGTACACCGCACCCCCAAGACAGGGTGTGAAAGAACCATTGGGGCTGGCGATTAAATCAATCAGGGCTTCACCAGCAAGGGCAACGCGTACGGGGTTAGTCATTTGTTTTGACGCGAAGTGTGAGCAACGCTGCAATACCTAAGAAACAGCCTGCCAATTGAATGACATGGCGTGGATCGCCTCCCAACAGGCTGTCGAAATACAGCGGTAGCGTGAGCATTTGCACAATCATGGGCAAGACGATGAACATATTGAAGATGCCCATGTACACGCCAGCCCGTTCGGGTGGAATGCTGCGAGCCAACATGATGTAAGGGTTGCCCATGATGCTGGCCCACGCCAAGCCAATGCCCACCATGGGCACAAACAAGAGGGCGGTGTCTTGCAGCGTGGGTAAAAACCACATGCCCAAACCTGCCAGAGACAAACAAACCGCATGCACTACTTTGGGACCAAAGCGTTTGGTCAACGGAATCAAGGCGAATGCAGCGATGAATGCCACGAAGTTATAAAAACCACCGACCTGTCCGTTAAGCAATCCTGCATCGCGAAAGCCTTGTGAGGCAGCATCTGAGGTATCAAACACAGAGCGTGCCAATGCAGGCACGATGTAAATCCAGTAGCACATCATCCCGTACCACTGGAATAACTTCATCCACCAAAGTTGGCGCATGGCTTGGGGCATCTCTCGCACCGCTTCGACAATTTCGGCGAACGTGGCTTTGATGCCGGTGGGCTTTGCCAAGATGGTTTCTCTTTCTTGCGGAGTCAAAGGCAGCTCAGGCGTCGAATGCACTGACCACCACACGGTTGTCAGTGATAGCACTGAACCAATCAAGAACGCAATGACGGTGATGTGTGGGATGTTGCTTTCATTCACCGCATCTTTGTTTAGACCAAACCAAAACAAAAGAGAGGGCGTGAGGTAGGCCAAGGTTTGCGCCAAGCCCGTGAATGCGCTTTGGGTCAAAAACCCCAAGGAGTGTTGGTTGGCGTTGAGACGGTCACTGACGTAAGCACGGTAAGGCTCCATGGTGACGTTATTGGCCGCATCCAGGATCCACAGCAAGCTGGCGGCAAACCACAAGGTGGGGCTGTAGGGCATGAACAGCAAACAGATGCTGCATAAAACTGCACCCACCATGAAATAGGGTGTGCGGCGCCCCCACTTGCTGATGGTGCGATCGCTCATGGCACCAATGATGGGTTGCACCAACAAGCCAGTCATGGGGCCTGCCAGCCAAAGTAAGGGCAGGCTGGCCTCATCTGCACCCAAGTATTTATAGATGGGGCTCATGTTGGCCTGCTGTAGACCAAAGCTGTATTGGATGCCAAAGAATCCAAAATTCATGCTCAGAATTTGCCAGAATGACAAATGTGGCTTGAGGTGTGTGCTCATTTTTTTAGCCAAACGGCTGAGTAAGGTGGAAGCGACAAAGCATGCAGATCGATGGACTCACCTGAAATTA
>Ga0213920_1001209_pt1 | contig 14932 bp, 12 predicted proteins | sample McNCre1117MG_FD_161054 | JGI IMG/M metagenome (GOLD analysis project Ga0213920, IMG submission 161054) | Freshwater microbial communities from McNutts Creek, Athens, Georgia, United States - 11-17 MG | ecosystem: Environmental > Aquatic > Freshwater > Creek | place: USA: Georgia | collected...
GAACCTCAAAAACATCCATTGGGCCGGCGACGTGACCGATGTGCCCACCCTGCTCACGCAGCATGAGGTGTTTGTGTTGCTGTCGGACCACGAAGGCATGCCCATCACGGTGCTCGAAGCCATGCGCGCGGGCTTGTGCGTAGTCGCCAGCGACCTGCCCGGCATCCGCGAACAAATCAACCACAACCAAGAGGGCTTGTTGGTTGCCAACACACCGGAGGCCGTGGCCGACCAACTGCTGCGCTTGGTGCGCGAGCCGCATTTACGCAAGCGCTTGGGCCGTGCCGCACAGCAAAGTTTTGAAAGCACATTTGCCGCCGAACCCATGGCCGAACGCGTGTTGCAGGTCTATGACCAGTGCACGCACGAGACCGCGGCAGACCATCAAGCCGCCGACGAAGCCCGAAGCACGCACAGCGCAAGCTTGGTATCAGCCTCGGTGCGCCGCCGCGATGCCCTGCAAAGCTGGGCCTTGTGGGGCGCGTGGATGTTGGTGCCCAGCCTGATGGCCGCCCAGCTGTTGGAAGATGCAGGCCTCATGACTTACCAGTTTGGTGAAACGCTGTGGTGGTGTGTACTGCCCTATGCCGTGGCCACACACTTGCTCATGCGTGCCTCGCACCTACCCGTGGCCGAACGCAGTGGGGTACTTTGGGTGTCGACCACGGCCCCGTTTGTGTTTATGCCTTTGGGCTTTGCATTGCTACAGCAACCCTATTCACGCGCGGCAGTGATGTGGGCCTATGCCGCCACCACGCTGTGGCTGTGGTGGGGCTATCACCGTCACGTCAAACACCGGGCCTTGCGATTGGTTCACATCGACCCCAACGTGCCGGCCCAATTGGCGGCCTGCTTGAACCCCAACACACTCGACCCGCAAGCCGTGCAACTCATCGCCTGGAACCCCAACAGCGACACCCCCCTTCCCGCCTGTAACGGCGTGGTGCTTGACCGCCATGTGCGCAGCACCGACGAGCGCACACGCTTATTGGGTGAGTTGAAGATGCAGCACCTGCGCCTTTACAGCGTGGAGGCCGTGGCCGAACTCACCAGCGGCCGCAAAATGCTGCCCACCAGCACAGACTCGCTTTGGGAGATCGACAACGACCCCGGCTACGACCGTGCCAAGCGTTTGTTAGATGTCATCACTGTCATCGTCTTATCCCCTTTATGGGCGCCACTCGCTGCGGGCGTGGCCATGGCGGTGCGTTTCGACTCTAAAGGCCCGGCCTTGTATTCGCAGCCCCGCGTCGGTCGCGATGGCCAAGTGTTCACGCTTTGGAAATTTCGCAGCATGGTCCCCGGCTTGCAAGCGCCAGGGGTGCACTTTGCACAGGCTGAAGACCCACGCATCACGCGTGTAGGCCGCATTTTGCGCCGCACACGCTTGGACGAATTGCCGCAACTCTTCAACGTCCTCATGGGGCACATGAGCCTGATTGGCCCACGCCCCGAACAAACTGCTTTTGTGCGCGACTTTGCCGCCACCATTCCCAGCTATCCCTACCGCCACTTGGTGCGACCGGGCCTCACGGGTTGGGCCCAAGTGCAGCAAGGCTATGCCGACAGCGTCGACACCACGCGCATCAAGCTCAGCTACGACTTGTATTACGTGGCCCACTACTCACTCGCACTCGATTTGTTGATTGCGGCCAAAACCGTCAAAACCGTGTGCACCGGTTTTGGCGCACGTTAAGCGATTCGCAGCCACGCACCTGAGACCAATGCCTTGAGTACCCGTCGCATCCTGCTGCTCGAAGAGCCCACCTGGGGCGGCGTGCATACCATGACACGCACGCTGGCCGATGCGCTCAGTGCGCAAGCCTGGCAAGTCACCGCCTTGCCTTGGCAACAAACATCTTGGACCACCTTGGTCAATGCCGCCAAGCAACACGACGTGATTGTGGCTACCCATAACTTTGGCCCCACCTATTGCGGTGTGGCACTCAAAGCCATCACCGGCAAACCATTGGTCAGCTGGGTGCATGGCCCGCTGATGGAGGTGCTGCAAGAAGCCAACACCTCAGCGGCGAAAAAGTTGTGGCTCAAGCTACTCTACAAACAAGTCAACCAGTTTGTGTGCGTCTCACGCACCACGCAAGACTCGTTGCTCAGCATCATCCAACTGGGCAAGCAACAACGTTGCATCGTGGTGCCCAACGGCATTGCGCCCATGGCGGATGGCCAAGCCATCCATGTGCACGCAGGCCATGGCGGCGAAGGCCTTGCGCCTTTGTTGTTGGGTTATGTGGGCCGCTTGTCTTCAGAAAAACGTCCTCACCTGCTGCTCAACGCCTTACGCTTCTTGCCCGAAGAAGTGCAGCTGGGCATTGTGGGCGAAGGCCCCATGCACCGCAAAATGGTTCACGAGGGCATGGACCTGATGATGCAAGGCCGCGTGCATTTTTTAGGCAAACACCCCAGTGGTGCCAGCCTGTACAAGCCATGGCAAATGACGCTGCTCACCTCGCGCTACGAAGGTTGCCCCATGACCGCACTGGAGTCGCTCGCCTGCGGCGTGCCCTGCGTGTCGCTGCCCATCCCCGCCATGCGTGAGCTGTACGATTTGGATGCACCCTACTTACTGGCCCGAGGCGATGCCCCCGTCGCCTTGGCAGAAGCCGTCATGACCGTACGCACCCTACCCGAGCAACAAGTGCGTGATGACATGGCCCGCATCGTGGCACGACACCACATGGATGGTTTTGTGAGCCACTGGCAAGAGGTGCTGCACACATGTTGACGAAACCAACCGTGCAGGTGCACTTTGTACGCAACGGCCCGGCCTATTTGCCAGAGCTGGAGGCCTATGCCAGCTTCATCACGTCGCATGACCACTCAGCCTTGGTGCACCACACCAGCACATCGATCCCCGCTGACGCGCAAGTGGTGTGGTGGATGTGCGGACGTGTGTCTAGCGCAGAAGCGCGACGTTTGAAACATGCGTTTCACATTCACGAATACGCCTCCGCCTCGGTCCCTCCCCATGCCTGGCTGAAAGACTTTGTCAAACATTGGACACAGCCCAAACCCGACTACCGCTTTTTTCAAAACGGCTGGGTACGTGAGCGCTTGGGTTTTGACGACGGGGTGCCACACGCCCTGCGTGACATGGGCGTCGCGCCAAGCTTTTTCGATGCCGCCGCCCCTGCGCTGCCAGAACCCTCCTACGCAGACGACGCCCCCGCACGCATCCCCCCCAATGAATTTGACTTGGTGTACTTGGGCGAGATGAACCGCTTGCAGCCCTTCTTGCCTTTGCTTCAGGCCATCCACGATGCCAACCGCACCTTGCTGCTGGTGGGTGATGCGCCAGAGGACTTGCGCACGCAGCTGCCCGCCTCTGCGACCTGCACAGGACGCGTCCCGCATACAGATGTGCCGCACCATTTGCGTCGTGCGCGTTTTGGCCTGAACCTAGTCAGCAACATCGAGCCCTACAACCAACAAACCTCCACCAAGCTGCTGGAATACTGCGCCGTGGGCCTGCCCGTGGTCAGCAACGATTACGCGTGGGTGCGCTACTTTGCCACGCACTACAAAGGCAACTTGCACTTGCTGCGTGACGACCCCAGCAGCTGGCAGCACAGCTTTGACGAAGCGCTTGAGGCTTACCCCTATGTGGTGCCCGATGTGCGGGCATTGGCTTGGTCCAAACTGCTGGCAACGCTAGCTATTTGGAAGCATTTGCAAATCGTATGAATGCGACCCGCACAGTAGCCGCTGCCAGCATGGTGGCGTTTGCAACACAAGTGGTGTTTGCACTCCTCATGCTGCGTCTTTTTACGCCAGAAGAGGTGGGCGATTTTTCCGTCATCAGCCAAGTTGCCTTCTTATGGATGACATTGGCACTGGCTCAAGCCCCATTGACTTTGTTGGCCGACCACAACGTGCCCGCGCACATCGGTGCACAGCACGCATGGCGGGCGAGCCTAGTCCGTTATGCGGGCCTATTACCGATCGCAGCTTTAAGCCTCTGGCTCAGTCAACTGACCTTGTGGCCTACCTTGCTATGGGCGGCACTGCTGGCGTTTTGTCAGATCGGTTGGATGTTGGCGCAAAGTTTCACACTTCGCATGGGCAATCACTGGCAACAAGCAAGCGTCCGCGTCTTACCGCCCTTGGTCGCTGCACTGACGGCGCTCTGTATGACATTGCTCCAAAACACGGAGGGCTGGACAGCACCTACCTTGGTGCTATCAGCACTTCTAGGCTATGCCATCGGTGCAGCCTGGTTGGCGCCCGTGTTGCAAGCGCCGCCTACGGCCAAGTTCAAATCTGCAGAGGCCCATACGCACGCGCACAGCGCCCCATCTGACTCACGCAGCACCAGCCTGCGAATGGCACACACGTTGGTAGATGCCACGTTAGCAACAGCTGTCGTCGTCGTTTGGCAACGCCTGTATGGCGCAGAAGATACAGGCTGGATGATGGCCTTACTTCGTGTGCTGGGATTTTTACCGGCGGTGGTCCATATGGCATGGGCTCAGGTTGCATTAGCGCAAGGAGATTCACAACAAGCTCACGTCCGTGGCTGGCACAACCCATGGCGACTCGGTCTTGCGGCGTTTGGTTGCGTTATTGGATTGGGACTGTCTTGCGCTTTGGCGCTGTCCCAAGAGTGGCTCGACCTACGGTGGCAAGGAGTTTGGCCCTACATTGCACCTCTGGTTTTGTGGCAGGGGTGTGCATGCCTATCTGCCGCCTTCAGCCACCGTCCATTTCAAACGCAAACCACTCGCCACTATTCATGGGCCTGCATGGGCCTGGGGGTGGTGCAGGCCTTTGTTTTACTGTTGCCCATGGGATGGGATCTGCCGATCGACGCAACGCAACACATAGCAACATTTGCGCTCACGAGCAGCGTCGGTCTGCTAGGACTCACCGTTTGGATGGCGCGGTTGCGTTAGTCGCGATCAAGCGACAAATTCAGATGCCTGAAACGTCAAAGCAGCGGCATCTTTAGGCGCCAGCACTGGCGCCGCATCTAGCAAATGCAGAGGCCAATCAATAGCCACAACTGCATCATTCCACAACAAACTTCGCTCAAACTCTGGATGATAGAAATCGGTCGTTTTATACAAAAACTCAGCGCTTTCACTCGTCACCAAAAACCCATGCGCCAAACCCTCGGGAACCCACAGTTGTTTTTTATTATCCGCAGACAACTCCAAGCCATACCATTGGCCAAACGTCGGCGACTGAGGTCGAATATCAACAGCCACGTCAAACACAGCGCCCTGCGTCACACGCACGAGTTTGCCTTGCGCATGCTGAAGTTGGTAATGCAACCCACGCAGCACGCCCTTACTTGACTTGCTATGGTTATCTTGCACAAAGGTGCGTTGCAAGCCTGTCGCCTGCTCAAAATCGCGCGTATTGAAGCTTTCAAAGAAAAAGCCTCGCGCATCTCCAAAGACTTTGGGCTCTAGCACTAAGACGCCATCGATCGGCGTGGTGGTCACTTGATATGGCATGGTTTATTTCAGCAAATTCATCAGGTACTGGCCGTAACGATTTTTGGCCAAAGGCGCCGCCAATTTTTGCAATGCAGCGGCATCGATCCAATGTTGGTGAAAAGCAATTTCTTCTGGACACGACACCATCAAACCTTGGCGTTTTTGGAGCGTTCCAATAAAACTGGCGGCCTCCAAGAGACTATCGTGCGTGCCAGTGTCCAACCAAGCGTAGCCGCGCCCCATGATTTCAACATTGAGTTGATTCAATTCAAGGTAACGTCTATTGACATCGGTAATTTCTAACTCACCACGCGCAGAAGGCTTCACCGCAGCCGCGATGTCACACACTTGCTCATCGTAGAAATATAAACCCGTCACCGCATAATTACTCTTAGGTTGCGTGGGTTTTTCTTCAATACTAAGCGCGCGAAACTGACTGTCAAACTCCACCACGCCATAGCGCTCAGGGTCATGCACATGATAGGCAAACACACTCGCACCCGCGGTTTTTTGATCGGCGCTATGCAATAACTTGACCAAATCGTGCCCGTAAAAAATGTTATCTCCCAACACCAGGGCACTTGGGTGATCGGCCACAAATGTCTTACCAATGATGAACGCCTGGGCCAATCCATCAGGGCTTGGCTGGACCGCGTATTCAATGTGCATACCCCACTGACTACCGTCACCTAACAACTCCGTAAAACGTGGTGTGTCTTGTGGGGTGGAGATGATCAACACCTCACGGATACCACTCAACATCAACGTGGTCAGTGGGTAGTAAACCATGGGCTTGTCGTACACCGGCATGAGTTGTTTGCTCACCGCCTGTGTGACGGGATACAAGCGCGTACCCGAGCCACCCGCCAAGATGATGCCTTTACGCTGTTTCTTCATGATGTTTTCTTTTCAAATAATTGATCGAGAATCGCGTCGACGCCAAGCTGCCATATTGGAAGTTTGGTGTCGAATGTGCGCTGAATTTTTTGTGTGTCCATTCGGGAATTTAAGGGGCGAGGTGCAGGTAGCGGGTATTCGGCCGTCGCGATAGGGCACACCGATGCGGCATCAGCCTTGAGTACCGCGCCACGATCAACAGCGCCCGAAATGACGTACTGTGCATAACCATGCCATGAAGTCTCGCCACCGGCTGCGACATGGTAGACACCCCATCGCGTGTCACTTGTTGCTGCGTTTTCCATAGCGGTTATCAGCGTCACCGTCACATCAGCCAGCAAATTGGTAGAGGTCGGCGCCCCTATTTGATCGGCGACCACCCGCAAAGTATCGCGCTCAGCCGCAAGTCGCAACATGGTTTTTAAGAAATTCCCTCCATGTGCGCCCACCACCCAACTGGTGCGCAGTATCAAGTGTTTAGGGCATTGCTGAGCAATCGCGACTTCCCCAGCCAACTTGCTTGCGCCATACACAGACAATGGACGCGTGTCATCGGACTCTTGCCAAGGTTGGAACCCTGAACCATCGAACACATAGTCGGTAGAGTAATGCACCAACATGGCACCCCATGCATGCGCCAGCTCAGCCAGCACCGCTGGCGATTCGGAATTCACAACATAGGCCAACGCTGATTCAGTTTCCGCTTTATCGACAGCGGTATATGCCGCTGCATTCACCACCACCATGGGGACTTCTGTTTCTGCGTATTTCAACAACGCCGCTCGCAACATCGTTGGATTGGCAAAGTCGGCCTCTGCGCGCGTGAGCGCTTTAACGTCACCCAATTTTTTTAGAGTGTACGCGAGCTGATGCCCTAATTGGCCGTTGGCACCGAGCAACAGTATTTTGAGTGCCGCCATGCGTCAAGCTCCGTAGTGCTGCCCCACCCATTGGCGGTAAGCACCACTGGTCACATCCTCGACCCAGGCTTGATTGTTCAAATACCATGCCACGGTTTTACGAATCCCGGTCTCAAAGGTTTCTTGGGGCTTCCAACCTAATTCGCGTTCGATTTTGCGAGCATCAATGGCATACCGACGGTCATGGCCTGGGCGATCTTTGACATAAGTGATTTGCGCTGCGTATGTTTTTCCATCGGCGCGAGGTCGTAGCTCATCTAGCACCTCACACAAGGTGTGAACCACTTCAAGATTGGGCTTCTCATTCCAGCCACCAATGTTGTAAGTCTCCCCCACCTTTCCAGCGTCAAGCACGCGGGCAATCGCACGGCAGTGGTCTTGCACATACAACCAGTCCCGCACTTGCTGACCGTCACCGTAAATTGGCAACGGTTTGCCAGCCAACGCATTGAGCAAAACCAAGGGAATAAGTTTTTCTGGAAAGTGGAATGGCCCGTAATTGTTGCTGCAATTGGTCGTCAACACCGGCAATCCATAGGTGTGATGCCATGCACGCACCAAATGATCACTCGCGGCTTTGCTAGCAGAGTAAGGGCTGTTGGGTTCGTAATTCTTGGTTTCAGCAAACGGGGGATCGGTCGGCGATAAGGTGCCATACACCTCGTCCGTAGACACATGCAAAAAACGGAAACTTTGACGTTGAGCCTCAGGCAAAACTTGCCAATAAGCGCGAACACTCTCTAACAAATGAAACGTGCCCATCACGTTGGTCTGAATAAATTCACCGGGGCCATGAATGGAGCGATCCACATGACTTTCAGCTGCAAAGTTAAGCACAGCCCTGGGCTGGTGGTCACGCAACAGCTGATCTACCAATGCACGGTCACCAATATCACCATGCACAAACACATGACGTGCGTCACCTTGCAAGGCCTTTAAATTGGCCAAATTGCCGGCATAGGTGAGTTTGTCGAGATTAATCACGGTTTCGTCAGACGACGCAAGCCATGTGTGAACAAAATTGCTGCCAATAAATCCAGCGCAACCAGTAACCAAAATTGTCATGAAAAATCCTACGTCAAAGAGTGCTCGCGCTCTTTGCGCGAATCAAAGTGAGTTGCAGCGGCGCTAAGAAGATAAGCAAGATCAACATCGTGAAATGCCCCTCCTCCATATCGACCATCATGGAGTTGGTCGTGATGCTAAGCATAAATAGAAATATAAACACCACCACACCAATGCGCTGTAATTCATCTGTATTTTGCCAAGCCATGCGACAAGCTTGCCCAAACACTGCCAAATAAAGGAGTAGGCCAACCACACCCTTGGTGGCCAGCGTATATAAGTATTCATTGTGAGGGTTGCTGAACAAGGTTTTTTCCGTCCCCCCCATGCTTTGATTCACCTGCCAAAACATTTCAATGAAATCAATACTACCGACGCCCGTCCAGATGTTGCTTTGCTTGATCAACTCCCACACGGAGACGTAGTACTGCAAACGGATACCTACCGCCGTTTCCTTCGCCGTGCGCTGTTCTGGGGTTTGCGATAGAAATTGCTGAACTTCAAAAACGACTTGCGCCATGCGCCGCTGAACGATAGGCGAAGTCAATGCGGCAACCAACGCCACAACAGCCCCTATGACAAACCACCATTTGTATTTCCCCACCAACAAACGTTGGCGATTCAAAGCAGCCCAGACCACAAACCCCCCTGCCAATTGCAAGTAACCCGTTCGGCGTTCACTGGCAAAAAATAAAGACAGCAGCAGCAGCAGCATTGGCAAAATGACCCGCCACGACAAGCTGGGACGAACCAATAACATTTGAGCCAATAAGAAAAAGAAACCCACCAAAATCTGGCCATACAAATGCGGGGCTGTCGGCCAAAAATATTGGCCTGGTGGCACATAACCACCCAGTGTCAGCAACAAATTGGCCGTCGCTAGCACCACAACGGTTCCCAGCAAGGCCCACAAAGCGGTTCTCGACACGACAGGGTTTGCAAACAATGGCCAAAGCAGCACCACAAACACAAAGGTCCGCATGTCGTGCAACAACGCTTTCAAAACATCAGTTACACCATATCCAGAAATCAAGTTCGGCACCATTGACCAAACACACAAGACAACAATCAAGCTTAAGAACGGAAGAACTTGCGTGCGTTGAGCCCCTTCTACCTTGAAGTTCGCCCAAGCCCACGGAGCCGTGAGCAACAAAAGTAGCACCATGAAATTTGTGCCTGCAACTGAAGTTAGCAAGGTCAATCCAATGCCTATGCTGAAAATACTAGCTAGCCGAAAAGGTAAGGAAAGTGTATTCATCGGCTGTTAATTTTTCATCGCCGTCTGCACATGCACCCAATCCACAATTGTGGGACTTCGTTGATAGCCAGACACCAGCTCTCGCAATAACGTCAAAATCAACGCCACATCATTCACATTCAACGCACTCTCTAATACGCACAATCGTTCACTCAAATGAGGCCAAGGTAAAAACCTCTCGTTGGCTTTCATGATCCGAGGGTGTGATGTCGGTTTGGGGTCGTCCCCAATCAGAAGTTCCTCATACAACTTCTCACCGGGACGCAATCCTGTGGTTTCAATTTCAATATCGCCATCGGGGTGGTTAGCATCCTTCAGCGTCAAACCCGTCAGTTCAATCATGTGCCTGGCTAAATCGATGATCTTGACGGGTTCACCCATATCCAAAACAAAGACTTCGCCACCTTCTGCCATAGCGCCTGCCTGAATTACCAGCTGGGCAGCTTCGGAAATCGTCATGAAGTAACGGGTAATTTCAGGATGCGTCAGCGTAATCGGGCCGCCATCTTTAATTTGCTGGCGAAATTTGGGTACCACAGAGCCCGAAGATCCCAATACATTGCCAAAACGCACCATCGAAAAATTTGTGTTCAACGTATTGGCTGCCAACGCCTGCAACGCCATTTCAGCCAAACGCTTACTCGCGCCCATCACGTTGGTCGGGCGCACCGCCTTGTCGGTACTGATCAAGACGAAATCTTTCACACCATGAGATGCTGCGGCTGTTGCAACAGTCAACGTCCCAAAGACGTTGTTGCGAATACCTTCCGCCGGGTTGTGCTCCACCAAGGGCACATGTTTGTATGCGGCAGCGTGGTACACGGTATCTGGATGCCATGCCGCCATCAACTCATTCACGCGACGCTCGTCTTGCACCGATGCAAGCAAAGGAATCAGATGGTTTTTCTTTGTCTGCAATTTTTCGCTCAACTCGGCATGCACACGATAGAGGGCAAACTCACTTGACTCCACCAATAACAAACAAGTAGGACCGATTTCCAAAATTTGTCGACACAACTCGCTACCGATTGATCCCCCTGCCCCTGTGACCAAAACCACTTTGTCTTTGACGTTCTTGGCCAACAACATAGTATTTGGCGGTACAGCATCACGCCCCAGCAAATCATCGATCTCTAGTTCTCGCAAATCTGATGTCTGCACCTTGCCTTGCGCCAATTCATTCACACTGGGCAAGGTCCGCACCGCCACTTTGGCTTGTGTCATCTTGTGCAAAATTTCATTGCGCTGCTTGCGACTGATTGACGGCATGGCGAGCAACACGTCACTCACCCCATGCGAGATCCGCAAATCATCTAACTCATTGGGGTGATAAATAGGTTGACCATTCAACAATTGCCCAACCAACTGCGGGGCGTCATCCAAAAAGCCAATGACACGCATCTCATGGCTATTGGCTAAAGCGTCGGCTAATTGGCGTCCCGTGGTGCCAGCACCATAAATCAAAACGCGAGGCAACAACGCACGCTTGAACGCATGACGGTAAGTACCCCCCAACCAATACCTTGCTACCGCTCGTGATGCCACCACAAACATACCCAACAAGATGGGTTGAATAATGCCAATGGTTCGCGGCACCCCATCCATACCGAAGAGCGTGAAGACTGTGGCGTACAAGGCCGCATAAATCGCCAACGCCTTCACCGCTGTGACGGTGGCCTTTAAACCCGAATAGCGAAAAATTGCGCGGTACAAGTCCCCCAACATGAAGATAGGCAGCGCAAATGCCCATGCAACAAATATGGCAGACATGGGTCGCCACATCGTGCTGTTGCCAAGCGACACCCACTCCCCCAAGCGCAAATAGAAAGCCAACCAAACAGTTAAGCCGCACAGGATAACATCCAAACACATTACCACCAAGCGCTTGACGACACGCGGCAAGGCAAGCACAGGAAGAGCAAGGAATTTAAACATCATGCGACTATTTTCATCTCAATGGGATACACCATCCTTGCGAACCACCTTCAAAAAAGTAATCCACAAAATTTGGAGATCAAACCACAATGACTGACGCTGCAAATATGCGACATCCCAAGCCACCTTTTCGGCGATGCTCAGCTCATCACGGCCATTCACTTGCGCCCATCCCGTCAAACCAGGCACCAAAACATGTACCCCGGCTTGCTCGCGCAATTGAATCAAATCATCCTGATTGAACAAGGCTGGCCGAGGGCCTACAAAACTCATATCCCCCACCAAAATACTCCACAACTGAGGCAACTCATCCAAACTAGTTTTTCGTAAGAAAGAACCAATTGGTGTCAGATACAAATTTGGATCGTTCAGTAAGTGCGTCGCAACAGCAGGGGTATCGACTCGCATGCTGCGAAATTTCGGCATTTTAAAAATACGGTTGTATTGCCCCACACGATCGGACCAATACAAAGCAGGACCGCGCGACGTCAGACGAACACAAATCGCCACCACCACAACTGGAAGCATCAAAAAGATAGCGGCGACCAATGCCAATGCAATATCAAATAATCGTTTCACAATTTCGTCCCTTAGACACCATCTTTTGAAAACCTTCTCGCAGGGACAATGGAGGTTGCCATGCCAGCAATTGGTGAGCTTTTGAAATGTCGACCTGCAAACTACTGCATAGGCGTTGCACGGCTTTTCGCTTCCCCAACCATCCTGCAAGCGACTCTAAAACGCACGGCGGCACAGACCATACACGGGGCGAAACGCCTTGAACCAAGGCCAACTCGATCACCAATTGCCCAGAAGACACGTCCTGCCCATCGCTGACCAAAAACGTCTCATCCCTAGCCGCAGGGTGTGTCATACAACAATGGATAAAGTCCATCAAATTGTCGAGCCCGACCAAACTGCGGGCATTCTTAATTCCACCAAACGGCAAGGGCCACCCTCGCTGTACAGCTCGCATCAACGCAGCGAAGTTCGCCTTGACACCCGGCCCATACACCAAGGGCGAACGAATGATGACGACCTCCATACCCGTCTCAACGGCGATCTGCCTCAATACAAGCTCGGCTTCCCATTTAGAAATACCGTACGCGTCCTGAGGATGAGGCTCATCGGTCTCACGAAAAGCTTGCCCAGGTTGGGTTTCCTCACCGTTCACTTTGACCGAACTCATAAAAACAAATCGACGCACGCCAGCCTTGGCTGCTTGACGAGCTAACGCCTCCGTGGCTTCTACATTCGATTGCCTAAATTCAGCCAACGGGTTAGATGATGTTTCGTTCATGATATGAACCCTAGCCGCAAGATGCACGACCACATCAAGCCCCGTCAGGACAGGGCCGATGTCAACCCCACGCACAAGGGGCACCACATGCAATCCACGCGCCGTTAAATAAGGAGTGAAATGCTGGCCAACAAAACCATTCGCACCTGTCAGCCCTATCTCCATAACAATCGCCAATAGTTTTTGGACAAAAAGAACTTCAGCATGCTCGTGACATGCCAACGGAGGTATTTGAAATTTCGATGGCTTGTGCGCTGCGCCAAATGAATCACAGCCGCATATGGGCACCATGCAACACGCAATCCCATATTGGTCAAACGACCGCAAATATCCACATCTTCGTAATACAAGAAATAACGCTCATCAAACCCACCTAATTGAGAAAAGGTACGAGAGTTGAACAACATGAACATCCCCGCTACCCAGTCGGGATATGCGACGGTTTGCCCCACGTCGTAGCGCGCACTAAGCGAGAAACCCAAAATCTTGCAGGCAATCGAAAGTGGGCTCGGAAAATATCGAGCACTGTCATCCACATGCCCCTCACCGTTCAAAACCATGGGCGCGGACACCCCTATAGACGGATCGGCCAAACACGCCATCAAAGCAGGAAAAGGATCTGCTTGCAAACGAATGTCTGGATTTAAAACACAAAAATAGTCCCCCGTTGCACAGACAAATGCTTGGTTGTGATTTGCGCCAAACCCTTTGGGTAAATCGTTCTGAATCACCACAATCGGAAAGCCATAGCATTCAAAGTCCGGAATAAGCTCGTTTGGGGTGTTCAGCGTCAAGATGAGCTCTAGCGAGGTGTTTACGCAATAGGCCTGGATGTCATCTAATAAGCGACTGACGAGCGCCATCTGGCCATGGCTAACCACCGAAACTGAAATCATCTGACCGCCTCCGTTGGCTTCAACCATGTTCGCCAAGTTTGGCGCTCGAGCCACGCCAACCAGGCAATATTTGCGGTCATCAACCCCCCGCCAACCAAGACAACATAGGCCATCGTCTCCTGGCGACTTTGCGGATTTAGACCCAAGAGCCCAACAAGCAGCATGCCGACAAGAACAGGCCAATTCACACTTAAAACATCGCGAAATAACCAAATGGCATGTGACAAAGTACTCAAACGACGATGAACAACGCCACCCCACAGCACCAAATACAACGCCGTCAAAACGAGCCAGACCCATCCCGCCGAAACGGCGCCCCATTGGGGCACGGCATAAATGATCGCAGGAACTTGAGCCAACAAAAACATCAGATTACCTAACAAATACCAACGCATTTGCCCGCGTGCGTATTGCAAGTAATAAGGAAACAAACTCAGCGCCCACAAGCCATAACCCAACGAATAGAGTGACAAGATCGGCCAATAAAGGTGCGCCCATTCAGCATCTCCCGTCCACGTCGTCAATAAGGGGTGGGCACAAAAAGCCAAAGTGAGCGCGCCACCACCTGCGATTGAACTCGTGAGCCTTGTAGACAAACGGTAGACCGATAACATCTCCGCCTCACGCCCCTGCGCATGCAAACGCGCCATACGTGGCATCAACACAGTGCTGATCGGCGTACTAACCACCATCACACTTGTGGCGACCAACACGGCCAATGAAAAGTATCCGTAATCTGCCAACGGCAATAAGCCAGACAACAAGAATTTATCCACCTGCATGACAGCCACGCCAAGAGCAGAAGACAACGCGGTGATCATGCCAAACTGCAGTAAGGGCCTCAGGGGACTAAATGACCAACCAATCACAGAGCTAGCGGGTAACAACGAAAACGTTTTTGCAGCCAGTACAGCAAACTCAACCCAAGCCACCACCAATTGATAGGCGAAAAACACGGTGGCCGTGTACCCCCACAACCACATCGCCAAAAGCACGCCAACAAATCTCAATGTCGCCATCAGCGCATTAAACGTTGGCAACCACAACATGCGCTCACCACCGCTCAGCACCCCGCGGTACACCCCCCCCATCCATCGCAAGGAGACACTGATCGCCATAAGCTCAACCGCAAACTGGGCCACATCGTGCGGTATGGCATCGAGCCTAAACCAGCGCCCCACAATCCAGTCACTTGATAACCA
>Ga0213920_1001211_pt1 | contig 14906 bp, 10 predicted proteins | sample McNCre1117MG_FD_161054 | JGI IMG/M metagenome (GOLD analysis project Ga0213920, IMG submission 161054) | Freshwater microbial communities from McNutts Creek, Athens, Georgia, United States - 11-17 MG | ecosystem: Environmental > Aquatic > Freshwater > Creek | place: USA: Georgia | collected...
CGTGCCGTAGCCGAAATGGGCTACGAATCCATGACCCCCATCCAAGCCCAGGCCATTCCCGTGGTTCTGACTGGCCAAGACGTGATGGGCGCCGCGCAAACCGGCACCGGCAAAACAGCCGCGTTCTCGCTGCCACTGCTGCAACGTTTGCTCAAACACGAAAACGCATCCACCTCGCCCGCACGTCACCCCGTGCGTGCCTTGGTGTTGTTGCCCACCCGCGAGCTGGCCGACCAAGTGGCCCAGCAAATCAAACAATACGCCGTGCACACCAATCTGCGCAGCGCCGTGGTGTTTGGTGGCATGGACATGAAGCCCCAAACCATCGAGCTGAAAAAAGGCGTCGAAGTTTTAGTGGCCACGCCCGGCCGTTTGCTCGATCACATCGAAGCCAAGAACGTGGTGCTCAACCAAGTCGAATATGTGGTGCTCGACGAAGCCGACCGCATGTTGGACATTGGCTTCTTGCCAGACCTGCAACGCATCTTGAGCCACTTGCCCAAGACGCGCACCACGCTGTTGTTCTCGGCCACGTTCTCGCCTGAGATCAAACGTTTGGCTGGCAGCTATTTGCAAAATCCCGTCACCATCGAAGTGGCGCGTCCGAACGAAACAGCGGCCACCATCACGCAGCAGTTTTACAGCGTGAGCGTGGACGACAAGTACAACGCTTTGCGTCACCTCATCAAAGCCAACGGCATGAAACAAGCCTTTGTGTTTTGCAACAGCAAACTCGGCTGTGCGCGTTTGGCTCGCTCGCTCGAGCGCGATGGTTTCCGCACCAGCGCCTTGCACGGCGACAAGAGCCAAGACGAACGCCTGAAAGCCCTCGAAGGCTTCAAGCAAGGCGAGGTCGATTTGTTGGTCTGTACCGATGTGGCCGCACGCGGCTTGGACATCAAGGATGTGCCAGCGGTGTTCAACTTTGACATCCCGTTCAACGCCGAAGACTATGTGCACCGCATTGGCCGCACAGGCCGCGCCGGTGCGTTGGGCCACGCCATCAGCTTTGTGTCGGGCAGCGACCAACGCTTGGTGGGCGACATTGAAAAATTGCTCAAGACCAAGATCAACTTGGAAACCGTGAGCGTCGAGCAAGACCGTTCGCGTGAGCGTCGTGAGTCGCGTGGTGAATCTCGCGGCGAGCGCAGCGAATCGAGCCGTCCACGTGAGCAAGACAACAACCGCCGTAGCCGCGAAGTGGGCTATGTGCCCGCACCCCGCGTGAAGAACGACCCGTTCTTCGACAAGCCCTACGAGCCCAGCGGACGCAGCGCCGATGCGCCCAAGCCTGCTGCACCTCAACCGTTGCGCAAGTCGGCCAACATCAAGCCCAAGCGCGTGGTGGCAGCGTTGTTCAAATCCACCGCCGACTGATCGGGTCACTGGATAGACTCGACAGACTCGACAGCCAACCCCCATGCGAATCTTGGTTGTTGAAGACGATCCTGCCTTGCGACTAGGACTCAAACGCACCTTGCTCGCAGAAGGCTGGCAAGTGGATGCGGTAGAAGATGGCGAGCTGGCGCTCTCGGCCACAGCAACCGCTTCTTATGATTTGGCCGTCTTGGATTTGAACTTGCCGCGCCGAGATGGCATTCATGTGCTGATGAGTTGGCGCGAAAGCCATCAAAACCACCCTGTGTTGATTTTGTCTGCACGCGATGAATTGCAAGACCGTGTTCGTGGCTTGAATGGCGGCGCAGATGATTACCTCATCAAACCCTTTGAACCTTCCGAGTTGGTCGCTCGTATTCGCGCCATTGCACGGCGACGATTTGGTAATTCCATCAACTTGCTTCAGGTGGGAAATCTTGTGTTGGATGCGCAAACACGAGAGCTGCGTTGCCACGATCAAGAGATCAGCTTGACCCCCAGAGAGCGCGCCTTGATGGAGTTGCTGATGGCGTCAGGCGAAAAGCCTGTGCCTAAAAGTCGCATCATCTCCACCATGTCGAGTTGGGAATCTGATTTCAGTGCGAATGCGGTTGAAATTTATATTTTGAAGTTGAGGCGCAAGCTGGAGCATTCTGGCGTCAGCATTTTGACCGTGCGTGGCGTGGGCTATGCGTTGAAAGTGTTGGAATGAAATTTTTCAAAATCCTCAGTCTGCAAAAAAAGTTGCTTTTGACTTTTTTGACGCTGTGGTTTTTCACGGTAGTAATTGCCACATGGGCGGCTTATTGGTTCAGCGGTTCCGCCGCGCAGGTGTCCTTTGACCGCGTATTGAAGGACGATGCCTTGGCACTGGCCGCACAAGTGAAATGGGATGCGTCAGGTCCGCGATTTGATGTGGATTCCACCACGGCCAATTTGCTGATTTTCGATTCACTCTCGCCGTCAAAGTTCACGCTCTTTGACAAATACAACCAAAAAATTGCAGGCAATGCGGATTTGCCAACGCCGCGTGTGGATGAGCGAGAGCATCTGCATGAAGCCAAGTTTTTTGATTTGTCCGATCAGCAAGGTGATTTAAGAGTTGTCGCGCTACGCATCGACCATGCCAATACCAAAGACTGGGTGTGGGTGCTGGTGGGTGAGTCTCACAGCAAAAGACGTCGAATTTCCCATGAGTTGGCAGCAGCGATTTTTCTGCCTGCAGTGGGCCTTGCGTTTGTGATTGTTCCTCTGTTGTTGGTGGGCATTCGATTTGGCCTTTCTCCTGCCAAGCAACTGAGTGAAGCGGTGGCTGAAAAAGGAATTGACGACTTGTCGCCGTTGTCTTTGGACAATGTGCCCGAAGAGTTGCGGGTGGTGATTTTGCATATCAACGACTTGCTCAAGCGACTGGAAGCCTCGGTGGCACATGAGCGCTTGTTTGTCGCCGATGCCGCACATCAGCTGCGTACCCCTGTGGCGGGCATCAAGCTCTTGATTGAGGACCTTGTGCGCACACACAAAGCTAACCCGCATCAACCCCCAGATTCCGAAGTTTTGCAAGAGCTCAATGCAGCCTCAACCCGCGCCACGCATTTGGTTCGCCAGCTTTTGAGTTTGGCGCGCTCAGAGCGTGCCGACATGCAACAACTGGAGCAATTCAGTTTGCACGATTTACTGAGCGAAGTGGTGTCGCAATGGCAGCGCTCTATTGCTGCGGCGCATAAGAATTTAAGCTTAGGGCCCGGCATGAATCAGATTGACCAAGTGACGATTGCGGGCAGCGCCTTGTTGCTAGAGGAGGCGATTGGCAACATCGTCGACAACGCTGTGCAGTATGGAGGATCGCAAATTCAAGTGGATGCCAGTTTGAGCGAAGGCGAGCTGACCTTGCGAATTGAAGACGATGGCCAAGGCGTGTCGCCGCAGCACATTCCTTTGATGCTCACACCTTTTTGGCGTGGCGAGCACAGCAACACGATTGGGGTAGGTTTGGGTTTGCCGATTGCTGAAAAAGCATTAAAGCAAATGGGTGGACGTCTTCAAATTCGCAGTCGTCCTGAGTTTGCAGGGACATCGGTGTGTGTGACCTTGCCCGTCCAGCACGTGAAGCGCCAAGGGGTTTAAGCTAATTTAAAGGTAGGGGGCGGCAGACTTCAGAACTCTCAAACGAGTTCTGAACCTTTGTTGACTAGATTCTTTTCCCCTTCTTGGGCCGTGTGTGCGGTGGTTTTGTGTGTGGGCATTTCTTGCCATGCGCAAGGCGCGTCTACAACGCCTACCGTGTCATCAACGCTCCAATCCACATCCGAACAAACGCTGGAGCAATTGGCCGCGCAACTGTTGGCCAACAATGCGCAACTGCGCTCTGCCGCGGGCTTGGGTGCGGCCGCACAGTTTGGTGTTGAGCCTGCCAGAACGCTGGACAACCCGACCTTTGGCATCACGCAAGATCCCATGCGTCACAACCCATTCGCGGTGGGGACCTCAACCAGCATGTCGTGGTCATTGACCCAAAACCTACCTTGGCCCGGCAAGAAACAACTCAGTGGCGAGATTGCGCAATCGCAAGCGAACTTCACCAAAGAACAAACCGAGTTGCTTAAGGTTCAATTGCTGGGTCAATTGAAAACAACATGGAGTAACTGGCAGCAAACGCAGGCCCAAATGTCGATGACCCAAATCCAAGCCGAACGCTTGGAGCAAGTCAAAGAGATTGTGAAACTGCGCTACGCCAACAACGCGTCTGCCTATGCTGACTACATCAATGCACAAGTGGCGTTGGCGCAGATGCAGAGTGACTTGTTGGGACTAAAGCGTCAATCTCAATCATTGCTGGCTCAAATCGGTGTTTTGATTGGTTTGGAGCCTTCGCATGCCTTGCGAATCAAAGTTGAATCTGCTCAGGTGGACACCCGCGTGTTGACTTTGGATCAATTCAAACAAAAAGCCCAAGAATTGCACCCAGCCATTAAGGCATCGCGCCATTCACTGGAAGCCGCACAGCACAACGTGGCGTTGGCAGAGCTGGGTAAACGCCCAGATTTCAGTGTGAGCATGATCGCTCACCCAACTTATGCGCCTTGGGGCACGGGGGGCAATGATGCGTATGGTTTGAATGTAGCAGCCACGTTTCCTCTTTACTATGCCTCGAAAGAGCGCAATTTGATTGACCAAGCCAAAGCGCAATTAGGTGCTGCGCGTGACGCGGATGAGTCCGTGCAGCAGCAAGTGGCGCTGGCGGTTGAAACCGCTTATTTGCAGTGGTTGCAAAGCCTTCAGCAATTCAAGTTGCTCGAAGAGCGTGTGTTGGCGCAAGCCAAGATCGCGTACCGCATGGCCTTGGGGAATTACAGCAACAACCAAGCCACCTATATGGATGTACTCAATGCCTACAACGCATTGAAGGGGGCCGAATTCTCAATCGAACAAGCGCGTAGCACGGCGTTGCAGGCTCGTATTGGTTTGGATGTGGCTGTGGGTGAATCAAAATAATTCAGAAAAAAATGAACAAAAAAACTTTCATGGCAGTTGCTGCTGCAGGCGTTGTGGGTGTGTCACTCGGCTGGGTGTTGAGCGGTACAGGCGGTCACACGGCATCAGACACCGTGGCTTCAAAACCACCTGCTGCGCAGGGTGACATGGCTCAAAATACGGCCATTGCCAATGTGCTCATTCAAGCGAGTCCTGTCGACATGCAAGACGTCGCCGATGTGGTGAACGTGAGCGGAAAAATTGCACTCCATGGATTGAAGGTGCATCAAATTTCCTCGCGCCTTCCTGGTCGCATCGATCGCATGGCGATGGTGGAGGGCAGCTCTGTCAAAGTGGGTGAGCCTCTCGCTTGGATTTACAGCCCCGAGTTCATCTCGGCACAGAATGAGTTTTTGTTGGCCAAGCGAACCGTGCGCACCTTGAATCACCAAGCCACACAAGATTTGTATGAAGACGCCAAAGTCACATTGGAAGGTGCACGAAATAAATTAAGGATCTTGGGCGCTAGCAGCGCAGACGTGGCACAACTGGAAAAGACAGGCGTGGCGCAAGAGTACATGGCCATCACATCCCCCATCAATGGAAAAGTCACCAAACGCAATGTGGACCCAGGAGGTTATCTGGATACAGGCTCAAGCCTAGGCTCTGTGGCTGATATGTCTGCGCTGTGGTTTCTTGGAAACGCGTTTGAAGGCGATCTGGTCAAGCTCAAAGAAGGGCAAGCGGTCAACATCAAAGTCACAGGTGTCAGCGCGACCGACACATACCTAGGAAAAATCAGTTTCATTTCGCCTACGGTCGATCCGCAAACACATGCTGTGGTGGTGCGTGTTGATCTGCCCAATACCAACGGTTTTCTCAAGCCCGATATGTTTGCCAAAGCAGAGATTCAAGTGGGGCGCAGACAGCTTCCTGTGGTGCCTCGCTCGGCGGTGGTGCAAGACGGGGCTGAGTCTTTTGTGATTCGACAAAAAGACGATGGCAGCTACGAACGCATGTCGGTGGCCACGGTGCCCGCCAATGACATCGAACATTTGGCCATTACCTCTGGCATTCAGTCGGGTGACAAAGTGGTGGTGGAAGGCGGTGTCTTGGTGGATCGCTCCATGAGCAACGCCGTCAAACCCAACGCAGCTTCGCAGGTGAAGCCATGAGCGGTGGCGGAACAGGCTACGGGCCTTATAAGTTTGCACGTCTGGTCATTCGTCGCCGTTGGCTGGTGGCAGCGGCTTGCTTTGCGTTGCTCATCGCAGGCATTCAGGCATTTAGCAAGTTGCCCATTGAGCCTTACCCCAACGTGTCGCCGCTGAACGTTCAAGTCATCACCCAATGGGCAGGGCGCAGCACCTTAGAGGTGGAGCAGCAACTCACGATTCCGATTGAAACGGCATTGGCTGGTCTGCCGGATGTCAAAGCATTTCGATCCATCTCGTTGTTTGGTTTGAGTGTGGTCACCATTCAATTCACCGACAGCACCACGGCTTTTGTGGCGCGTAACAACGTCATTCAATACTTGGGCAATGCCAGTTTGCCAGCGGGTGTGAACCCCAATCTTTCGCCCAATGCTGATGCGTTAGGTGAAATCATGCGCTACCGCATTGATGCACCGGGGTGGGATTTGACGTCGGTGAAATCGTTGCAAGACTGGACGATTTACAAAGCATTGAAAACCGTGCCGGGCATTGCCGATGTCACGGCTTTTGGGGGGCGCGTCAAACAATACCAAGTTTTGCCTGACCCGGGGCGACTCCAGCTCTACAACATCACGCTCGCACAGCTGATGATGGCCGTGAGCAACGGCAACGGCAACTCAGGTGGCGATGTGTTGAACACCGGCAGCCAACGCGTGGTGGTGCGCGGTGTGGGCATGTTACGAACCTTAGATGATGTGAAAAACATTGTCATCACAACCAACAATTCTGTGCCTGTGCGTGTGGGCGATGTGGCCGAGGTGGTGACTGGGTTCGCGCCGCGACTGGGCTTGGTTGCTCAAAATCAAAACGACGACATGGTGGAAGCCATTGTGCTCATGCGGCGCGGGGGCAATGCCAGCGAGGTGTTGGGCAAGGTGCGCGAACGCATTTCAGAGGTGAATGCCACAGGCCTGCCTGCCGGTGTGCAAGTGACGCCTTTTTACGACCGTCAACATCTGTTGGACTTGACAGTGGACACTGTGAAGCACACCTTGGTAGTGGGCATCGCTTTGGTGTTGATGGTGCTCTATGCATTTTTGGCCAACTTCAGAGGTGCGTTGATTGTGGCCATGGTCATTCCCCTAGGTTTGTGTGCTGCCTTTGTGGGCATGATCCAAGCGGGCATTCCTGCCAACTTAATTTCGTTGGGGGCGGTTGACTTCGGGTTGATTGTGGATGCCGCTGTGATCGTGATTGAAAACATCATTCGACTGATCGAAGAAAAACGCCATGCGAAATTGACCGACACCATTGTGGCGGCGGTGACCGAAGTACAGCGTCCTGTGATTTTTTCGACCGGCATCATCATCGTGGCCTATTCACCCTTGTTTATTTTGGGTGGCGTAGAGGGTAAGATTTTTCATCCCATGGGCATGACCATGGGCGTGGCCTTGCTGGCTTCGATTGCGTTGGCACTCACCTTGGTGCCCGCCATGGCATCCTTTTCGTATCACAACGCCACAGAATTGCATGAGCCCAAATATATTGAAACGGCTATGAGTAAATACCGCCAGCTGGTGGGAAAACTGCTCGATCAACCGAAACGTGTGTTGGTATCTGCCTTGCTGGCCTTTGCTGTGGCGATGGTGTTGCTCACCCGTTTGGGGACTTCATTTTTGCCAACCTTGGAAGAAAACAATTTATGGGTCCGCGTGACCTTGCCCACCACGGTTGATCTCGACTATTCGCTCAGAGTGAGCAAGCATTTGCGTGAGTTGTTCATCCATCAACCCGAAGTGAAAAGTGTCACCGCCCAAGTGGGTCGTCCAGACGACGGCACCGATGCCACAGGGGTGTTCAACCAAGAATATTCTGTGGCGTTCAAGGAACCATCTCAATGGCCCAAAGGCGTGACCCGTGAGGATGTGGTCAAGCGTTTGAAAACCGAGCTAGACACCGTTCCTGGAATTGACATCAGTTTTTCTCAATACATCCAAGACAACGTGGCAGAGGCTTTGTCGGGGGTGAAGGGTGAGAACTCCGTCAAAATCTTTGGCACCGACTTGGAAGAGTTGACAGAAATTGCTGAGCACATTGAACGTGTGTTGGATACAACCCCTGGCGTTGTAGACGCAGGTGTGCTTCGCGCCATGGGGCAACCCACCCTGAATATCGTGATTGACCGTGCGGCTTGCGCGCGTTTTGGCATCAATGTGAGTGATTTGCAAAACGTGGTCTCCAATGCCATCGGTGGTGGCGTTGCCACCACGGTGCTAGAGGGCGAGCGCCGCGTCGATGTGTCTGTTCGTTTGCCTAATGCCGACCGCGCGAATGCTGACAAACTTGGCGTTTTGTTGGTGGATGCCCCCGATGGTTCTCGCATCCCTTTGAATGCTTTGGCGCGCATTGAGCAAGCCAATGGCCCCTTCTTTGTTTATCGTGAAGGGGCGCAACGCTATATGGCGGTGAAGTTTGGCATTCGTGGGCGAGACTTGGGCAGCACGGTGGCCGAGCTGCAAGATCGCATCCACAAAGAAGTCAAGTTGCCGCGCGGCTATTCCCTGAAATGGGCGGGCCAGTTTGACCAAATGAAAGAGGCGCAACAAAAACTGTCTCTGATCATTCCAGCCACGCTGGCGGTGATTTTCATGCTGCTGTTCTTTGCCTTCAACAATTTGCGTGACGCAGGTTTGGTGCTGATGAACGTGCCGTTTGCAGCGATTGGCGGCATCTTGGCGCTTTATGTCACGGGGGAAGAGTTGTCCATCTCGGCAGCCATTGGGTTCTTGTCGCTGTTTGGCATTGCGATTCAAGACGGTTTGATTTTGATTTCTTATATCCGCAAACTGTTGGATGAAAAAGAAAGCAAGTTTGGCAAGCTCACCTTCGAGAGCTTGCGCGAATCTGTGTTGGAAGGCGCGTCCTTGCGCATGCGCCCGGTGTTGATGACGGCGCTGTTGGCCGGCCTAGGCTTGTTGCCTGCCGCGCTGTCGCACGCGATTGGCTCCCAAGCGCAAAGGCCATTGGCCTTGGTTATTGTGGGTGGCATGATGACCACCACCTTGTTGACCTTACTGGTGTTGCCGGTGATTTACTTGGTGGTGCGTCAGCGTGGCCTCAAACACGAAACGAGCTCAATGCTGTAAGGCTTTGACATGCCACGCGCACAAGAGCTGATTTCGTTACGTACTTTTCTGAGCGATTCGTCTACCTCGGTGGTGACTGATCGGCGCAGATTGACCAAAGACAGCGGACATCTGGTGTCGTCGTACCAAGACTTGATGGCTAAAGTTATGGAGCTGGCCTTTTATAACGAGAATCAAGTGTTTTTGTTCAAAGGTCGTGCGTTGGGCGCGCGTTCAGAGAGTGACAGCTTGGCATTGAAGCCGTCTCTTTTTCACCCGTTAAAGGACCGTTTGGCCACCAGCCGATTGGTGCGAAGAATGCTTGCCCTCAGCGATGCAGAGCTGAAGTTTTTTGACTTGTACAAACAAGCAGGCTTGCCAGGGCGTGAGGAGTTAGCAAGAACCAAGCTCAAGCGTTGGGCATTGTTAGAACATTTCAAGGTCTGTCGAACCCCTTTGCTTGAGGTGAGTCATTCGCTGCGCGTGGCCACCAGTTTGGCCACGCAAACCGCCAATTCAACGGGGATGGTGTATGTCTTGGGTGTGCCGTGCTTGGATGGCGGGACGACCTTTGTTCGTTCGGGGGAGTTGCAAATGCTGAGCATGGCCAGCATTTATCCACCACCTAATCACGATGTCATGGCTGCGCATGGGTATATGTTGTCTGAGTTTTCAAACATCTCGTCGTTCGATGTTGCTCGTTTTGCTTCTGATTTCGATTCCAATTTTTCAAATCGCGTGGTTGGTAAATTCAAACTGACGTCTGATTTTTGGCTCAACGCCTCGCCCGCCTATACCCCGTTGGAATTTCCTAGAAATGAGGGTGTTTTAGAGCAGATCGCACGCGAGGTGAAAGCCACCGTGCCTGCCAATATTTAATTCGCAGCCCAAAATCTTCATCCGCTTGGCTCATCGTGGCTTTGTCACGGTAGAGCTTGATGTCCATCTCAATACACCAAGTCTGAGACGCTGGTTCTACCAGCAGGCCTTTCGCTAAATCCTCAACAATCAAAGTCTTGGGCACTCACGCGATATCTTTTCTTTTGATGTGATGATCAAAGCAGCAAGTCAGTATGCAGATTAACTGCCCAACGGATCTATCGTCTGCGGGCACTTCACACTGAGGCGCTCCCACGCAGGTGCTTCGGCCACGCTCAAATGCGTGTCCGAGGCTTCAAGCTTCGCCGCACTCAAGCACCCGCCCCACACACACCCATCATCTAGGCACACCACATCAGGGCGGTCTTCAATCTGCACAGTGGACCAATGGCCAAAGGCGATGCGCACATCAGCCGTCAATCGCCCTGGCACATCAAACCACGGCATCAAGTGCGCGGAGGCTTTGTCTGCGCCTTCTTTCACGCTGAAATCCATCGCGCCCTGTGCATCACAAAAGCGCAAGCGGGTGAGGGCGTTGACGATCACACGCAAGCGGTCTGCACCCTCTAGGTCATCACGCCACACATTGGGCATGCCGCCATACATCTGAGGCATGAAGTGCACCCAGTCGTCGCTGCGCAGCACGGTTTCTACTTCACCGGCCAGTGCCATGGTTTGTTCCGCTGTCCATTGCGGCAGCACGCCCGCATGCACCATCAGCAGGTTGTTCACACGCAAGGCCATGTGTTGGTGACGCAACCAGTGCAGCAGCTCGGCGCTGTCGGGTGCGGTCAAGATGTCTTGCAGGGTGTCTTGTTTGTTGGGTTGGCGCACACTGCGTGAGACGGCCAGTGCATGCAAATCGTGGTTGCCCAACAAACATTGCGCGCTGCTGCCGTAGCCCATCAAGCGGCGCAGCACGCCTACGTTGCTGGGGCCACGGTTGACCAAATCGCCCAACACATACAGCGTGTCGCGGCTGGGGGAGAACGCGAGGTGCGTCAACAAACGTTCTAAGGCCTCGTCGCAGCCTTGCACGTCGCCAATCAAGTAAAGTGCCATGTAGGAGATTGTGATGGATGTTTTACTGATTGTTTTGTTAACGCTGCTCAATGGCGTGTTCGCTATGTCTGAGATGGCGTTGGCTTCCAGCCGCAAAGCGCGCTTGGCTGCGTTGGCCGAATCGGGCGATGGTGGCGCACATGCGGCCTTGCGTTTGATGTCGCAACCCACACAGTTTTTGTCGACCGTGCAAATTGGCATCACGTCCATCGGCGTGCTCAACGGCATTGTGGGTGAAGCCGCTTTCAGCGATGACTTCTCGTATTGGCTGCTGGCCCAAGGCGTGCCCGAGAGCTGGGCATCCGGTTTGGCCACCGCCTTTGTGGTGACGCTCATCACCTTCAGCACCATTTTGTTTGGCGAGTTGGTGCCCAAGCGTATTGGCCAGTTATTTCCAGAGTCGGTGGCACGTGTGGCCGCACCGGTGATGTTGGCCTTGGCCACCTTGGCCAAACCTTTTGTGCATTTGTTATCAGCCAGCACCAGCGCCATCTTGAAGTTGCTGCGTGTGGATGTGCATGGCGCACGTACGGTGACCGAAGAAGAAATTTCAGCCAGCTTGGTGGAAGGTGTGGATGCAGGTTTGATTGAACAGCACGAACACCAAATGGTGCAAAACGTGTTCAACCTAGATGACCGTCCGCTCACCTCCATCATGGTGCATCGCTCGGACATCGAATGGCTAGACGCCAAGCTGCCTGTGCCCCAAGCCTTGGCCCAAGTGGGGGCGAGCGGTGCGCACTCGTGGTACCCCGTGTGCCGTGGCGACCTAGACAACGTGGTGGGTGCAGTGAGCGTGTCTCAACTTTTGCGTTTGCCACCTGGCACCGACATGACGGTGGAAGCTTTGGCCAAGCCCGTGGCCTTTGTGCCCGAAACACTCAGTGGCATGGACTTGCTGGAGCAATTTCGCAAACCCGCCGAGCGCGCCACCGCGCATGGCCGCATGGTGTTGGTGGTGGACGAATACGGTGTGGTGCACGGTTTGCTCACACCACGCGATTTGCTCGAAGCCATCACGGGTGAGCTGCTGCAAGCCACACCCACCGACGAGGCATGGGCCACACAACGCGAAGACGGTTCTTGGTTGGTGGATGGTTTGATGCCCGTCACCGAATTCAAAGCGCGCTTAGGCATCAAAGAATTGCCAGACGAGGACCGTGGCATTTACAACACGGTGGCAGGTTTGGTGATGGCTATCTCAGGCGAATTGCCTGTGCAGGCTGATGTGGTGGCTTTTGGTGAATGGCGCTTTGAAGTGGTCGACCTCGATGGCCGACGTATTGACAAGCTGTTGGTGAGCCGTCTTACTTAATTAGCGGCGTGCATCCTTGCGGTGATTAAACGGCACTTGGTACATCCACACGGGGCGGCCATCGCGGCAGGTGAGGATGGCACTGGGAATCAGCTCCTGTGCTTCAAACTCTAAGCTCACCAACCAAGCACCACGGCGCAATTCGGCTTCGGCTTTTTCCACCGCGCGCGGCATGCTCTCAGGGCGTTGGAAGAGATACACCATGTCAAAGCTGCGCCAATCCACCAGCCAAATATCGCCCTGACGAATGCGAGCAAACGAACAGCGCATGGCGCTAAGCACGCGCAGTGGCCAGCTCATTTCGACGCCGTGCAGCTCGGCACGTGGAAACGCATCACGCAAGGCCAACAAACCGTCACCCATGCCGCTGCCTGCATCCAAAATGCGTGCGCCTGCGGGCAACGTGATGTGTTGCTGCATTTCACGCAGCGCTTTTTTAGGCGTGGGAAACAGCGGTGCATCGCGCCATGCTTTGCGTGGGTAAACCAAAACGATTAAGCCCAGCAAGAACAGCCAGCCAATGGGCGGCACGTTCAGGGTCGACGAAGACGCCGCCATGGAGAGCGGAAAACCCAACACGATCAACGCCTTGCGCATGGGCGTGTGCGCCAAGGCACTCAAAAAACCACCCAAACACGTGGCCGCAATGAAGGCCATGGCTTCACTCAGGCTCACCGCTTGCAAACCTTTGAAGAGCAGCCAAGACGAACCCCAAGCGAGCAGGGCGGGAACGGGCCAAGTCATGAATTTCATGGGAGAGAATGATAGCCAACTTAAAATCTAGCCCTCATCTTTGGAGACTTGTTCATGCACGCTTTTCGCCGTTCTTTGATTGCCCTGAGTTTGGGCTTGGCTTGCGCATCTGGTTTTGCGCAAAACGATGCGACCGTGAAGGTCGGTTTGCTCAGCACCTTGTCAGGCCCCGGCGCAGGTTTGGGCGTGGACATCCGTGATGGTTTTCAGCTCGCGGTCAAACTGTCAGGTGGCAAGTTCAGCGGTAAGGCCGTGGACGTCATCGTGGCCGACGACCAAGCTAGCCCCGATGTGGGTCGCCAAACCGCAGACCGTTTGGTCAAGCGCGACAAGGTTGACTTCATGACGGGCATCGTGTTCTCCAATGTCATGTTGGCTGTGGGGGCGCCCACGTTTCAGTCGAAAACCTTTTACATCAGCGCGAACGCAGGTCCGTCGCAATATGCGGGCGAGCAATGCAATCCCTACTTCTTCAGCGCGTCCTACCAAAACGACAACATGCACGAAGCCGTGGGCAAAGTGGTGACCGACAAAGGCTTCAGACGAGTGGCTTTGATTGCGCCTAACTACCCAGCAGGCAAAGACGCGATTGCAGGCTTCAAGCGTTTCTTCAAAGGTGAAGTGGCGTCAGAGACCTACACCGCCTTGAACCAACTCGACTACGGCACTGAGTTGTCTAAGCTGCGTGCTGCTAAGCCTGACGCTGTGTATATCTTTTTGCCCGGCGGCATGGGTATCAACTTCATCAAGCAGTTTGTGGGCGCAGGCTTGTCTAAAGACATCACTTTGTTTGGCCCCGGCTTCTCAGGCGATGAAGACGTCATCAAAGCAGTGGGCGAACCTATGTTGGGCATGTTCAACACCTCGCAGTGGGGTCACGACATGGACAACGCAGCCAACAAAAAGTTTGTGGCTGAGTTCGAAAAAGCCTATGGCCGCTTGCCCACGCTGTACGCTGCCCAAGGTTACGACGCAGCACGTTTGATCGAAGCCGCCGTGCGCGACAGCAAAGGCAAGCTCGACGACAAAGCCGCTGTGCGCAAAGCGTTGGAAGCTGCCAAGTTTGATTCTGTGCGTGGTGCGTTCAAGTTCAACAGCAACCACTTCCCTGTGCAGGACTACTACTTGCGCGTCATCACCAAAGACAGCAAAGGCCGTGTGACCAACCGCACTTTGAGCTCTGTGTTCAAAGGCCACGCCGATGCCTATGCAGCCAGCTGCAAGATGCCTAACCTGTAAACATGGATGGGATTTTGCTGTTTGAGCAATCGCTCAACGGCTTGCAGTTTGGGTTGATGCTGTTCTTGCTGGCCGCGGGCTTGACGCTCGTGTTTGGCATCATGGACATGATCAACCTCGCGCATGGTTCGCTCTACATGGTGGGTGCCTACCTCATTGCCACGGTGGCTGCGGTCACCGATTCTTTTTGGTGGGGGCTAGGCGCGGGTGTGGTTGGGGCTGCGCTGTTTGGTGTGTTGATTGAAGTGTCTGTTCTGCGCCGCTTGTATGAACGTGACCACCTCTCGCAAGTGTTGGGCACGTTTGCCATTCTCTTGATGTGCAACGAAACCGTGCGCCTGATTTGGGGTGCACAGCCCATCACGCTCAACCCACCGGCTGCGATGAGTGGCCCTGTGGAGTTGGTGAGTGGGTTTTTCTATCCCGCCTATCGCTTGTTCATCATTGGCGTGGGCTTAGGCGTTGCTTTGTTTTTGTACGTGCTCATCACACGCACACGCGTGGGCATGCAAGTGCGTGCGGGTGCGA
>Ga0213920_1001215_pt1 | contig 14872 bp, 8 predicted proteins | sample McNCre1117MG_FD_161054 | JGI IMG/M metagenome (GOLD analysis project Ga0213920, IMG submission 161054) | Freshwater microbial communities from McNutts Creek, Athens, Georgia, United States - 11-17 MG | ecosystem: Environmental > Aquatic > Freshwater > Creek | place: USA: Georgia | collected...
CGATGCCTAGACTTGAAGAATTATGAAAAAGTTGATTTTATTTCTTTTTATCAGTTTTTCGCTGGCGGCACAGCAACGCCAAAAGGTCATTTTCGATTGCGACCTAGGTGATGACATCGACGATGCTTATGCACTAGGTTATTTGTTGACCTTACAGGATCGCTATGAGATTTTAGGGATCACCACCTGCTATGGCCGAACAGATGACCGAGCGATTTTAGCCAATAAATTTCTATCCGTAACAGGGGAAACTAGAATCCCCGTTTATGTGGGGAAGAACACCTCGGCTAGTTCGGAAAGAGCGAATTGGTATGCGGATCAGTTTTATTGGGCAAAGGGTTTTAAACCTAAAGAACGCCCGGAATTCAATAACCAATACCGCCAGGCGATCGGGCTACCTCCCCTAAAAACAAAAGCCCCGGATGCCACCGAATTCATTCGTTCACAACTAAAAAAATACCCAGGAGAAGTCATCATTTTCTCCGTGGGACCAGTCACGAATCTGGCGCCTTTAGGAACAGAGTTGCAAAAGGCGAAAGCCATCTATGCGATGTTTGGGTCTTTCAAAATAGGCTACGATGGCAGTACGAAAATCGATGCAGAGTGGAACGTGACCTGTGATATTCCGTCCGCCAAGGCTTTCGTTCAGTCGGGTGCAAACATTATTTATGCCGGACTGGATGTGACGGCGATGGTCAAATTATCAGCTGAAAATCGCTTAAAACTATTGATGCGCCAGTCGCCTTTGACGAATGCCATGCAGGGATTATATGTGTTGTGGGGGCAAGAGACGCCTACCCTTTTTGACCCCGTAGCCATAGGTATGGAGGCCCATCCAGAATTATTCACCACCGAGAAAGTACACGTCTTTGTGGACGACAAAGGTTTCACTCGAATCGATCCATCGAAACCTGCGAATGCCACCATAGGCACGAGCATAAAGCATACTGAATTCATCCAAAAACTGATGCATAACTACGTGTATCAAAACCTCAACTAATGAAAAAAATACTCTTCTTCTGTTTCATCGCACTGGCCACTCAAGCTCAAAATATCTCGATGAGCAAAGCGGTTTTGAAAGACAAAATCAAGGGTGGCTGGGCTGGCCAAACGATCGGTGTGACCTTTGGCGGACCTGTCGAATTCCGCTATAATGGCACGATGATCAATTCCTACCATCCCATTCCCTGGTACGATGGCTATCTAAAAAATACGATGCTTAACAATCCTGGATTGTACGATGACTTGTACATGGATTTGACTTTCGTGGAAGTATTTGAAAAAGAGGGGTTAAATGCGCCTATCGAATCTCATGCGAAGGCTTACGCGAAGGCGGGTTATGCGCTTTGGCATGCGAATCAAGCAGGTCGCTATAATATCCTGAACGGAATGATGCCCCCAGCGTCTGGATACTGGGAAAATAACCCGCATGCCGATTGTATTGATTACCAAATCGAGTGCGACTTTGCAGGTCTAATGTCACCCGGAATGCCGAATGCAGCCTCTAAAATCTCTGACAAAATCGGTCACATTATGAACTACGGTGATGGCTATTATGGCGGGGTGTATTTAGGGGCTTGCTATACTTTGGCCTTCATCAACAATGACATCAACAAAGTAGTTTCTGAAGCATTAAAAACCATTCCAGCGAATAGCCAATACTATAAATGCATCGCTGATGTCATTAAATGGCACAAGCAATACCCGAACGACTGGACAAAAACGTGGTTAGAAGTACAAAACAAATGGGCAAACGACATCGGATGTCCAGACGGCGTTTTCGCTCCCTTTAACATCGATGCGACGGTGAATTCCGCATATGTCGTGATGGGATTATTGTACGGGAATGGGGATTTCACAAAAACACTTGAAATCGCTACTCGCTGCGGACAGGATGCGGACTGCAACCCATCATCAGCTGGAGGCATTTTAGGCGCCATGTTAGGCTATGAAAAAATACCAGCTTACTGGAAATTAGGCTTGAAAGAGGCAGAAGACATCGACTTCAAATACACGTCTACGTCCTTAAACGATGTCTATGAAATCGGTTTCAAACATGCCTTACAAAATATTCAAAATAATGGAGGTTCGGTTTCAGAAAATACCGTGAGCATTCCTTATTCAGCACCCAAGGCCGTTGCATTCGAACAAAGCTTCGACCACTCTTTCCCTACGGAAAAAATCAATATTGGTAAAAACCTAAGCGACGAATACGACTTCGATTTCGACGGAAATGGCTTTGTAGTACGAGGCGAAACGGCAAAATGGGCGTCGCTCGATCCAGGCACTTTTGATCTTGAAGTATTTATAGATGGCAAGCTTTTCGAGAAGGTAAAACTACCGGTAGCCTTCACTACCCGCCGTCATGAAATTACGTGGAAGTATAAATTAGCCACAGGAAAGCACCACGTGAAACTGAAAGTACTGAACAAGGTGGAGGGTTATGACTGCAAATTATTCGACGCCATCGTCTATGCTGAAAAGCCATTCACCGCTACTAATTCAAAATATTACCGTTTAGGCAACCTAAAATAAGAGCCATGTTTATCATCGAAAGTTATTCATCTGCTGTTTTATTATGCATCGTCACGATGCTTTGTTGGGGTTCTTGGGCCAATACCCAAAAACTATCTTCCTCCAGCTGGCGCTTCGAATTGTTCTATTGGGACTACGCCATCGGGATCGTTTTAGCCTCCCTTATTCTCGCATTCACCTTAGGTTCCAGCGGCACGCAAGGCCGAGGATTCTTAGCGGATTATGCACAAGCCAGTGGAGAAAACCTACAATCAGCCTTCATAGGTGGAGTTTTGTTCAATGCTGCCAATATCCTTTTAGTCGCTGCGATAGGGATCGCCGGGATGTCCGTTGCTTTTCCGGTAGGTATTGGAATCGCCTTGGTATTAGGCGTTTTAGTCAATTATTTAGCCGATCCCCAGGGAAATCCGATCTTGATTTTTAGTGGGGTAGCTCTTATTGCCATTGCTATTTTGCTAAATGCAAGAGCCTATAAATCCATCTCTACCGCATCCGCTTCCAATAAAGGATTAGTCCTTTCTGTGCTGGCAGGTTGCTTGATGGGCTTGTTTTATAAATATGTGGCCTCTTCGATGGCTGTTAATTTTGCTGCGCCAGAAGTGGGAAAATTAACGCCATATACTGCCTTAGTGGTTTTTGCGGTGGGCGTATTAGTGAGTTCTTTCGTCTTCAATACTTTTCAAATGAAGAAGCCTTTCTCTGGTGCTCCTTTGAATTTAGCGCATTATTTAGTGGGATCTGTTAAAGACCATTTAGTGGGGATTTTAGGCGGCGCCATTTGGTTTGTGGGGATGGCTCTTTCCATTTTAGCCTCTGAAAAAGCGGGAGCCGCTGTTTCTTATGGCTTAGGCCAGGGAGCCACTGTAGTTGCAGCAGTTTGGGGCATATTTATTTGGAAAGAATTCAAAAATGCTTCCGCTGAAACCCAAAAACTACTGAACATGATGTTGTTATTATATGTGGTAGGCTTGGGATTGTTGATCGGATCGAAGTAATTATTTGACTTGTAGAGGGAGTAGCTCCCCATTGGTAAGGTCTACTGGTTTTTGGGAAACCGTATAGTATTTCCCTTGGGCCACCTGATAAAATTGCATCAAGGTACGGTGTGAATCTGAAAGTAGGTATTTCAAAAATAAGCGAACCGGGGCTCCAGACGTCCCCATCGTCGTATTCAAGACTGAACCAAAACGACCTAATCCTCCCTCTACACTACTCTGCTTTTTACCAAACAGGTTCACAAAAGCCGTAGAGGTTCCTGTGAGTGCCCCAAAAGTATTCAGTGCCACATCCGCCACCGAACCTCCGCTGATCGCAAATGTCAATAATTTATTATTCGTTAATCCCCCTAAAGTGGTAAAGGTGATATTGTGCGCCGTATTTCCAAGAGTAAATGTCGCATTTTCACTCACGTAAAAGGCATAAAATGTAGCCGAAAATCCACCGTCATGAAAATGCCCTCCCGCTAAATTGATCCCACTATAAATGGGTAATGACGTTGCGGAACCCATCAGTAAAGTCCCCGCATAGATATAGACTTCCCCTAGTTGATTCGTGGCACTGAGTTGCAGGGTGCCTGTTCCTGATTTGGAAAAATTACCCCCCTTCATTAAACTAAGTACACCATCATTTGCCCCATTCGCACTGGTCACGACATTATTCCCGGTGGAGAACATGATATTCCCATTTTTATAATACCGCCCTATGGACGTCAAAGCACCATAGCTGCTTACTCCCGCTGCCCCCGAAATCGAAATCGTCCCTCCCGCACCTGAATAAAGGGACGCATTCGACGTATTCACAGCACCGCTCGTATTAATCGTCCCATTCACCGTCACCGTACCCGCCGTGGAGGTCAAAGACACATTTCCTCCTTCAGTCAACACTGTATTTGATTCAATCGAACCGGATTGATTCATGTTGATGGCCCCACTTACGATAATATTTCCGGGCGTGTTGATAGATAATGTCAAAGACCCGAGATTCCCTGAACCTGTAACTGGATTTCGAAGGGCAATGGCTTTATTCATATTCACCTCCGCATTCGCATTCAGGGTAAAAAACTTATTATAATTCGTACCGGTTTGATTATAAGTGGAAATGTCTGTATTCAAATCCATCATCCCAGACTGCGTACAAGCTCCACAAAGCGATTTTATAGTTACATTACTATAGCGCGTCCTCAGAAGTAAATCTAATTCTGACACATCCACATTGGCATTATTGGCTGACGGAGTATACACATAATTATCATTCATTGATCCGCTGGCAATCGAGGGTGACCAGTTCCCATTCAAACTCGCTCCTGTGGTAAAGCGGACATTGGAATTCCCTGTAACAACAACCGGATTAGGTACTAATTCGCCTGTGCTCAATTGGGAGGTTAAGTAACTAATGGAATTCAAAGAGAATTCGATCTGCTCTACTTCAGATTTTGTCAAGACAGGATTCGTTGCGACAAAAATTCTTCCCGCCGTTCCCGCGCTTCCTGCCGTGCCCTGCCAGCCGTTAATTCTGAGTGTTTTATAATCGAGGTTTTGTCTATTGCTAAAGCTAATCCTATGCGTGGTTGACCCCAGATCGATTGAAGAACCCTCTGCCAATAAAGAAATCTGCCCAAAAGTTTCCGAAAACCCTTGGGTACTCAATTTCCCCCCATTCAATAGGAAAGCTGCTGCATTTTGGATGACTTCTGACGCCCCTAATTCAAGCGTTCCGGCACTCAGCACCGTGGCCCCAGTATACGTGTTAGCCACATTCAAGGTTACTTTTCCCGCCCCATCCTTGATCAAACTTGAGTTCCAATTTAAGGCAAGGGGGAGAACTCCCCAGGTAAAAGCTGAACTTCCAGTACCACTCAATCCTCCATTCATCACCACATTCCCTGCACCCCCTATTTGGAGCGCCATGGCTCCCGCATTCATCGAACCCAATAGACTGAGTTGTGTGTTCACATCTGCATTTACGCGTGCGTCTCCCGTCATGGTTATCGTACCAGATAAGGTATTATTTCCTACTAAATTGCGAATGACTCCAGTTCCAGCAACTCCCGTTCCTTTGATGGCCAAAGGATTATCTAGCGTAATCCCTCCATACAATTGCAAGGCGCCACCTTGACTAATCGTAGCCGCCCCCGTCCCTAAACCCATGGTGCTTCGAATAACTAGATTCCCTGCTGTGACATTTGTTCCACCACTATAACTATTCCAAGAATAGAGCGCAAATGTTCCCATGCTGGTAGTTAAAGCCCCTGTACCCAGCGTTAAATCTCCCCGAAGAGAAACAGCTCCAGCCCCGGACATGAGTAAAGAGAAATTAGTTCCTCTGATGGACTGGTTTAGTTGCAAACTGCCAGCCGTCGCATTAATGGAAGCATTTTGAGTAATTTGGATCGACCCAGACCAGGTATTTACCCCACTTTCATTCGAGAGCGATACCGCGTTCGTATTGAGGGTTAATTCCTCCATTCCTACGCTGATATCATTGTAAAGAGCTAATTTCCCCGTTCCGCGGACAATCGTCCCGCTAGAAGTGGCTCCCAGCGAATTCGAATGGTAAATCGCTAAAATTCCCGCATAGATCGTGGTCAGACCCGTGTAGGTATTAGCCGTACTGTGGGTGGAATTTCCGAGGGAGAGACTTTCTCCGTATTTGGCCAAAGACAAAACCCCCAACCCATTCTCTATCAAACCCGTATAAACCGTATTAAGATTGCTCAAGCCCAAGGTCAAGGTGATATTTCCCGCAACGCCGCTCGTAATTTTACCATAGCCATTTAAACTCGCAATCGAACCGATCGATTCCGAATAACCATTCAAATCCAAGACTGCATTCGCGCCTGTGAAAGTTAGCGTATTATAGTCGGGCAAGGCAGTACCTCCCTTTAGCTGCAGAGTCCCATCGATAATCTCAGAAGAGGATAAGCCATTATTCGTACCTGAAAGTACAAGCGTTCCTGCCCCACTTTTAGTGAAAGCTCCAGCATTTATGACACCGCTTATTCCATCATTCGCCCCGCCCGTCGTCACACTCGTATTCCCATCTAAAATAGTGATGGATCCTGCAGAATATAACCTGCTAGTCGAAAACAAGGTCCCAGAAACACTCACGCCAGCTGACCCTTTGATGGTGATGGAACCACCTGTCCCATCGTAAAGACCTGAATTAGTCGTATTAGTTGTGCCGCTGCAATTAATAGGCTGAGTTACTTTGACCGAACCCGCCGTCGAATTCAGCGTGACGGATCCTCCTTCTGTAACATTCTGATACCCGCTGCCTGTCGAAGGATTAGTCATGGTAATCGCCCCAGTAACGGTAATATTCCCCACCGCATTGATCACTAGATTTAACGATCCTAGATTATAACCTGAGGAAATTGTACTTCGCATAGCCATCGAATTAGCGATGTTCACATCTGATCCGGCATTCAGAGTAAGCGTTCGATTACTGGTAGGACCTGTTTGATTCGACGTACTAAAAGCCACGCTGAGGTCTATTTGTCCCGCTTGAGTGCAAGAAGCACAGGCGGTGTTGATAATGACATTGCTATTTTTTACCCGCAATAAATCGTCTAATTCCGTTTTGCTAACGGCCGCATTATCTGCATTGGGTGTAAAAGTGTAGGTGGTACCCGTGTTCAAGCTGGAAATTAGTGGCGACCAGGTCCCGCCGCTCGTGCTTCCCGAGATGATGGATATGTTGCTATTTTGGGCATTCAATTGAAACGTTATGAGTGCAAATAGGACGATTAGCTTCTTCATCCTAGTACGAATAAACGAATTGAACACGATCACCTACAGCTATTAAGTAGGTGCCATTTTTTGCATTAATATAGGCCAAAAAAGGGGTAGGCACCGTCGCATCTGACGCAAAAGAACTGGACGTCTTGTACGCATACGCATTTTGACTAATTAAAATTCCATTAATGTACATCTTCAGCCTAGACGTCGAATGAGGGGCTTGGGTTAAGGTAAAATTGGTTTGGCCTGCGGTAGTCGTCGTCATCGTTCCAGCAGAACCATTTGAAGCCGTCTCATCAAAACCATCTTTCAATACACTTGTCCAACTTGCCACACCGGCCGAAGTTAAACTCAGCACCTGACCCGTGGCACCCGAGCTGGATGGGTATGACGTTCCACCAAGCGTCAAGGTTCCGGTTAAACTTGAATTCACAAAGGTCTTATTCGTTAAGGTTTCGGTCCCAGCTAAAGTTGCCAAAGTTCCGGAAGTAGGCAAACTAATTGTCGTATTACCTGTGGTGATTATCGTGGTGGAATAGTTGCCAGAGGTCACTAAATCGCCGCCCAAGGTGATGGATTTATTTCCGTTGTTTACGCCGGTTCCTCCGTAAGTAGGAGAAATAATTCCTGATAGGGCCAGGCTGCCATCGAAGGGAAAGCCGAAGATATTTCTCGGGGTGCTGAGGGTGGCGGCGGTGTTTGCTGTTAGGGCGGTTGTGGCTGAAGTGGCGGTCACGGCAGTAGTGGCTGTCGCGGCTGAAGTGGCGGTCACAGCAGTAGTGGCTGTCGCGGCAGAAGTGGCAAAGGTCGCGCTGATTGCTGTGCTAGCGGTGTTCGCTGTCAGGGCTGTTGTTGCCGTACTCGCATTTCCGGTTAGATCCCCCACAAAGTTTGAAGAAGTGACTGAAGCAAAGCCTGATAAACTAGTATATGTGCCACCCAAGGCAGCAATCGTTGATCCTAATGTCACCTGAGAATTCGCTAATTGTCCATTCGTGATACTCGCTGTAGCTGATAAATTAGCCGTTGTTAATCCCGAGACTGCAATTGAATTTCCAGAGAGAACGATTCCTGATCCAGCCGTTAGAGGAACTTGATAATCTGTTCCCGCAATTAAGGGAATTTGAAAGTCCGTTCCAGCAACAAGTGGTGACTGATAATCAACACCTGAAACCAAAGGTGCTTGTATATCGATTCCTGGGCGCAATGGAATTTGAAAATCGACGCCGGCCACTAAGGGAGTTTGATAATCAACCCCACCCACAAGTGGCACTTGATAGTCTGTGCCGGAAATTAATGGTCTCTGATAATCTGTTCCTGCTACCATGGGTATCTGGTAATCAGTCCCGGCAACAAGTGGAGCTTGCACATCCACCCCAATCTTCAGCCCTAAATTTGTTCTAGCCTCCGTAGCGCTAATTGCTCCCGTTCCTCCTTTTGTGATCGGAATAATTCCTGTTAATACCTCTGCATCGATCGGAATGGAAATATTAGTGGAGCCATCAAAAGGCACTCCATTGATAGTTCGAGGAGTTTCTAACGTGGTGGCTTTCGCTGCCAGGTTCGCGGAGCTTGCTTGATTTGTGACGCCGGTATTTGCCGTGCGTTTGTCCACATAAGCCTTAATCGCTTTTACGGAAGGGTATTTCTCGCTAGATGCGGAGTCTGAAATAATCGAATTAGATTTATTAAGGAGGGATTCTTTATTGTTTAATTCTGCCAAAACCAAGCCAGACACCGGCTTGTCCACATCCGCCGTATTGTCCACATTACCTAAGCCTAAATTCGCACGCGCATCCATAGCAGAAGTCGCCCCAGTTCCACCGGATGTAATCGATAAAGTGTTACTCAGCTTTCCTGCCTCCGTAGAAAAATGCGCATAGGGTAAGTAATTTAGGCCACGATTGCTGACCTCGGTGTATTTGGCCCCCTGATTAAAACTCACCTGGGTCATTAACTTCATTAGGGAAGTGCCCCAGTTAATCGACCCAAAAGTCCCGGCTGCTCCCGTATTCTCCCCATCACCAATCTCCAAATTGATCAGCCCATACGCATCCGTCTTCGTCTTTTGCACTTCCTCAAACTGCAAGGTCATCCCCGCATAAATCCCAAACTTCACCCAAACCTCCTTATTCAAATACAGCTGCGCCTGCACCGCATTTCCGGGCAATTCAATCGCCGCAGGATCCACAATGAGAGCCTGGTAATTAATCGTTTTAAGGGGAGTTTGCGCGTGCGCAGAATGGAAAACACACAGCAGGGCTGCGAGTATGAAATAATTTTTCATAAGCAATCTTTAAACAGAACAGATTGCTTATTAGTGGTTAAGAAGCAATACGATTATAAATTGATGGTATTGTATTGCTAACAAAGGTAATAGGAATTTATAGATGACAAAGAAGTAGCGTAAATAAAAAAAGCCTTCCCGAAGGAAGGCTTTTTTTAAAAATCAAGAAAGGGTTATTTAATATAATACCTTTTTTGACCACTAGTTGTAATTACATACACATTAACTGCTGCACCAGGATCAATAGAAAAGGACGTAACACCCCCATTTCCACTTGAACTTGTATAAAACTTAGTACTTGTTAAAGTATTAGAAGTCCATGTATAATTGCTGTAATTACATATTGTCAACGTGAACCCATCAGGCAAATTTTCAGGAAAATCAGGCATACTTCCATGTTGGGTAGCAATTATATAACCAGAATAACGATATAGATTAGCTGCTGATATAAATGGCCAATCATCGTATGTTTTTGTTGTTATAGTTTGCCAAGTAGGAACCCCATTTGCATTTGCTGTTAACACTTGACCCGCGGTTCCGTCTACATTGGGATAAGTAACTGCACCTGCAGTTATAGTTCCACTCGTCTTCACATTGGTGACATTCGAATTACCTAATTGAATAGTATTACTCGCTGTAACGTTCGCCCCATAGCCGAGAGCTGTTGCATTCGATAATGTGGCGGATGAAACATCTGCATCTGTTCCAATTATGGTATTTTGTGATCCTGTAGTGATTGTTTGTCCTGCTCTTTTTCCCACACCTACGTTATTATTTCCTAATACGTTAATTAAAGATTGATTACCAATAGAGGTGTTTTGCGTTCCTGTCAATAAATTCAACATCGATTCAGCTCCGACAGATGTATTCCCATTCCCAGATGTTAAACTTGGCATATTCCAATAACCAATACTCGTATTATTATCCCAATATGTGCCATTATAACTGCGCATAGCACCTGCGCCCACTGCTGTATTTCTCTTTCCGTTGACATTTGACGCCCCCATTGCTCCCTGTCCAATAGCTACACTTTCATCATTATTACCAGCACCACGGCCCAATGAAACACCATTAGCAGAAATATTTGAGCTAAAGGATTTAACTCCCGCAATTGTTTGAGCCGTAGTTAAATCAACAAAACTTCCGGTTCCAGTTGTTATTTCCTTCGTTGAAGTATTATAATACAATAAATTAGAGGTTGCCGTTGTTGAGCGTATAGGGTCTACGTAAAAACCTGCATTTGTTGGGTTTAAACTCGCTCCAGTTGCATTTAAGGCAATACTGTTTGCGACTTGCGCATTATTGCCGGCAAATGATCCAATCGCCACTGCATTTTGGCCTTGACCATACTGACCAGCAGCATAGCCCAAAGCAACTGCTTGACTTGCTTGATTAGATTGTGCGGTATTACTTCCTATAGCAATTCCATTAGCTCCCTGATTCGCATAACCTGCGACATAACCGATACCAATGGCACTTTGACCTTGACCGGAGTTTCCAGCTCCACCACCAATTGCAACTGTGTTCGCATTTACGCCTTGATTAGGTGTTCCTGCTTGAGAGCCAATGGCAACATTATTACTTGATAACCCCAATTCCCCTTTGAAATTAGCTAAAGACGTTTGGCCGGTACCGCCATTTGAAACACCTAAAACACCCGTTACAGAGTTGGCTAAGTTAATAAGAGAGGAGCTACTTCCAGACGAAACGCTTCCATCCGCCATTAAATATTGGGATGAAGTGCCATTAGGAATTTTAAATCCTGTTGCCTCCATAGATCCTAAAGATTTAATATTTCCTTCTGCATATAAAGCCCATAATTTGGAAGCAACTACATTATAATTGGTAGGAGGCAATAAGTGCAAGGCCGTAGCATTATCAATAGTTATACTGTTTTGGCTACTAAATAATGTATTAGCATTAATGTAGGCCGTACTGTAAACAGGAATATTCCCCGCGGGTCCGGTATACGTTTTAACGTAACTGTCTATAAAAAGCTGATTACCTACAGCATCGTTATAAGTATTATTATTGCTCAAAATTTTAATTCTTCCATTACCTGAAAAATTAGACCCCGCCGTGATCGTGCCACTAAAAGTAGGAGAAGCTAAAGGAGCCTTCAAATTCAAGGCTGTCTGCGTCGCAGTTGAAATAGGTTTCGCTGCATCCGCGGTATTATCCACTGAACCTAAACCTACCATAGACTTCGTGATTCCGGAAACAGTGCCAATGAATGTAGGAGAAGCTAAAGGCGCTTTCAAATTCAAATCAGCATTACTTGCCTTTTGTGCTAAAGCCGTATTCATATCCGCTAAATTTGCCTTCAATGCTAATGACGCATTTACATCTGCTGCATTCGCCTTCAATGCTAAAGCCGCCTGGGTCGCTGTCGAAATAGGTTTTGCTGCATCCGAGGTGTTATCCACAGAACCTAAACCTACCATTGATTTATCGATTCCTGAAACACTACCAGTAAAAGTAGGTGAATTAATCGGAGCATAATTGTTGAGGTCTGTCAGGGCCGCTTTAGTAGCTAACATCGTTGTATCTGCAGTGATAGCCATGTGTGCTTCTAAAGCAGCTACTGTCGCTTTTAGGGCTAAAGCTGAATTCACATCTGCAATGTTTGCCTTTAAATCTAATGCTGCTTTTGTCGCAGTTGAGATTGGTTTATCCACATCCGCTGTATTATCCACGTTTCCTAAACCTAAATTAGCCCTAGCACCCACCGCGGTTGTAGCACCAGTTCCTCCGCCCGCAATTCCTAAGGTACTTCCTAATTTACCCGCCGTCTCCGCAAAAAGAGCGTAGGGCGAATAGGTTAATTTCTGATCTGACACTTTCGTGTAAGAAGCTCCACTATTGAAACTTACATATACTTGCAAAGATTTTTGATTCGCATCCCAAGTAATAGCATTGAATGCTGTGCTCGCGACGGATCCAATGGTTAAATTAACCAAACCATATGCATCTGTTTTCGTCTGTTGGATTTCTTCGAATTGCAAGGTCGTTCCTGAAACGATCGCAAATTTCACCCACACATTTCCATTTGATAAAGGTTGCCCTGAAATATCCGAACCTGGGATTTCAATTTTTGCGGGATCTAAAATGACTGCTTGGTAGGAGATGCCTTTTTGGGCATTTGCCACAACTGAAACAAATAAAAGAACAAAGAGTAGTAATTTTTTCATGGGAATAGAACAGATGAATGAGGGATTATTTCGAAGCTATTTTTAGGCCAAAACTAAAGGTCGATGGAATGAAATTCAGGGTAGACGTACCAAAAGTATTCGTATCTAAATGTTGAAAGCTCGTGTAAACAGACACTTGATCATTTACTTTTTTCGTGATAGCAAGTGTAAAACCTACGGACAATTTCAAACCGGTGAATTGATCATCCCCTGCTAAATCCACATAATGGTTTTGCAAAAATTGATTGCCATTGATCATCTTTTGGACAGCTGTTGAGGCTTTGGCAGATACAGTCAATCCATGTAAGCCCGTGTAGGAAGGGCCGATTCCACCGGTTAGGCCCATAAAATCCGCCTGATAGGAAAATGGTATGTTTTGAATATCGCCTACGGAATTGTATTGATTGTAGGCTAGACCTAGGTCATAGAAAAACACCTTTGATAGCTTGTTTTCGCGGGAAAGTGCTAAGTGAAGTCCGGAACTTGACTTCAAAAAGTCTGGATTATTACCTGCAGAATTAGTGAAAACATAGCGGGTGCTATTATTACCGACCTCGAAATTCCAGGATTGGGCATTGATCGTTATCGTAAACAATACGACAATAACAAAAGTAAAAATTGATTTCATAGAAAGGATTTTGAATCTAGAAATCAATATTAAGGCAATGTTGTACTGAAAAAAATTAATCAGACAACAAGCTTGTTCTTATTCCCCTAAAAGAGACAAAATGCTTAAGACAATTTTTTCAGATAGGCCGATGGCGATTCCCCTGTTTGAGCTTTAAACGCCTGAATGAAATTAGAACGCGACTTGTACCCACAAGCTTTACCAACACTCTCTAAGGTATTTGTTTCCGCCTCGCCCGCCTTCAAGAGCTGGATAGCCTCCTCAATTCTGAGTTGATTTTTCCATTTGAGAAATGTAATGCCTTTATGATTATTAAAATAATAAGTTAAAACATGTTCCGGCGTCTCTAAATCTTTCACTAAATCAGCCAGGGAGAATCCGGGAATCAAGAACTTCTTTTTATGTAAGTATTGATGAAGTTTATCTCCCACCTGATTCAATCTTTCCTGGGAGAACTCTTGCGATTTAGAGGCTAGAGTAATCTTCTCATTTAACTTGATGACATCAGAAATCGAGTCCCCTGATTGAAACTGAAGTCCATATAAGATTTTTGGAAAAAAATAAACTGACACCATTAAGGCGGCCATAATAACTGTGGCTAAAACACGGCCTTTGCCTTCTTCATCCAGGATCAATAAAAAATCATGTAAATAGAAGGACCGGATACTAAAAATTATCAATGAAAGATTAAACAACGCCCCTAATCCTAAGTTAACCCACAACCACTTTTCTAATTCTTTCGCTTGTTTTAGCTGTCCTTTTTGAATGGCAGCTTGAAGAATTTTCGCTGCATAAATGATATAGGCCAAAGACAAAACAGACCGAAAGAAAAAATAAAAATTAAACGACACAAAAGGGAAATACACTTGGTGGATCAATCCAGAATCCAAATGTAAGCGTACCGCAAATTCCATCTTTCCCTGCCAAGATAATAGTGAGTAAGGAATGATGTTGAATAAGATGAGCACGGAAGGCAAAAAGTGAATGTAATCCCAGCCATTAATATGTATGCGATCTGTCAACACTGCTCTCACATAAAAATACAAAAACGGTGTATTTAATAAATAAATGGGGAAATAGTGAACCGTGAAGATCGCTCTAAGTGTATCAGAATCAGAGACCACAGAGGCCCAATGGGCAATCCCAAAGAGTGCATTTAAGAAAAAGTGATAGGCTAGATAGCGATTTGCTGGGTTCACCTTGTCTGCATAGTTTAATAGCAACAAGGAGCTTAAAAAACCGATAAGACAAATAGCCGGGATCACAATTTTTATTAATTAGAACAAACAGATGCGGGAAGTTAACGAAAAAATCCATATTAGCTGTCCGGCGGAAAACAAAAAAGCCTTCCCGAAGGAAGGCTTTTTCAGACGCTTGAATTGTACTTGGGATGGGAATCGAACCCACACGAGCGTTACGGCTCACGGGATTTTAAGTCCCGCGTGTCTACCAGTTCCACCACCCAAGCGTCCTAGTAAAACTAAAAGCACCGATG
>Ga0213920_1001216_pt1 | contig 14860 bp, 15 predicted proteins | sample McNCre1117MG_FD_161054 | JGI IMG/M metagenome (GOLD analysis project Ga0213920, IMG submission 161054) | Freshwater microbial communities from McNutts Creek, Athens, Georgia, United States - 11-17 MG | ecosystem: Environmental > Aquatic > Freshwater > Creek | place: USA: Georgia | collected...
AGACACCACGACGCTGTGGAGAGTTTTGCATCGCAGGGCTTTTGGACTTGGTCGTTTCGACCTCGCGCCCCTGACGCACCAATTGATTGATGGTTGGCATTGTTAAAAACGTCCCTAAACGTTTGGATTAGACAAAAGAAACTTCCCCGCCCCAAAAGCGGAAAAGCCCGCCAGTATAACCGCCTGGCGGGCCCTTGGCAAGAATTGCACAAACCCCAAGTTTGCACACGCTCACTTGTTATTTGATCCAGAGACGCACAGCATCCCAGGCCCGACCCAGGACGCCGGCCTGCTCGACAGGCTCCAGCACCATCAAAGGCACATCGATCAAAGGCTGATCACCCCGAAGCACTTTGAGTGCCCCCAGGGTCTGGCCTTTGTTGAGCGGGGCGATCAAGGGGTCCGGGCGCACCACCTGAGTCTTGATCAGAGCAGCACTGCCAGCAGGCACAGCCACAATCAAGGGGTAAAAAGAACCCAGCTTGACCATCGGGGTCTTGCCTTTCCAGACAGCAGGTGTCGCCACGGGCTGGCCCGGGTCGAACAACTTAACGGCATCAAAGGCCGTGTAGCCCCAATTGAGCAGCTTCTGGCTTTCATTGGCTCGGGCGTTCTCGCTGTCAGCCCCCAGCACGATGGACAACAGACGGCGCACGCCAACATTCGGGAAGTCACGCTTGGCCGTGGCCACAAGGCAGTATCCCGCCGCTGGGGTCTGCCCAATGCTCAAGCCATCGACGGTCGGATCACGAAACAACAGCAGGTTGCGGTTGCTGTCGTTGGCCGCAGGCGTACCTTCGTAGCGGTACTTCTTGATCGCGTAATACGGCATGTATTCCGGGAAATCGCGCATCAGACGCAAAGCCAGCGTGCTCAGGTCACGTGCCGTGGTGGTGTGGCCTGCCTCGGCCAGACCCTCTGGGTTTTTGTAGCTGGTGTTTTTCATGCCCAGCGCCCGGGCCTGGTCGTTCATGAGCTGGACAAAGCGCTCCACCGAACCACCCACACCTTCCGCCAGGGCCACAGTGGCGTCGTTGCCCGACTGGACAACCATGCCCTTGAGCAGATCCTCCACCGGCACGCGCATCTTGGGATCAATGAACATGCGCGAGCCAGGCATCTTCCAGGCCCGCTCGGACACGGGCAAGGCCTGCTTGAGCGCGATCTTGCGGGACTTCAGGGCATCAAACACCAGATAGGCCGTCATCAGCTTGGTCAGCGAGGCCGGCTCCACCGGCATGTCGGCGTCCTTGGCGGCCAGCACTTGGTTGGCAGTGGCATCGATCAACAGGTAGGCACGGGCGGTCACTTCGGGCGGCTGCGGCATCTGGGCCTGGGCACCCCAGGCCAGCATGGCCAGGGCCAACAGGCCCACTTTGAAAATACGCTGCATCAGGTTCATGGCTTCGAGCCTCCCGGGCCTTATGGCCCTCATGAAATGTCAGGCCTGGACAGGCGCGAGCAAATGGCGCATCACCAGCGACTTGAGCAGAGGCAGCTGCCCGTGAAAAAAGTGCTCAACCCCGGGAATCACCGTCACGGGCAAGGACTGGGGCCGCGCCCAGTCCATGACACTGGCCAATGGCACCGTGTCGTCCTGCTCGCCATGCAGGACCAGAGATCGCTCATGCAGTTCAGGCGCAATCGGCACCACAGCAAAACGCGAAGCGGCTGTGCCCACGAGCACGAGTTTGTCGGGGCTTCGCGCAGCGCCCAGCGCGTGGACAACATGGCTGGTGACAAATGCCCCGAACGAAAAGCCCGCCAGGGCCAGGGCCCCTTCGGGTGCCACTTGTTCAATCACCGCCAGCATGTCGGCCGCCTCGCCGCGCCCCTCGTCGTAGGCACCCTCGCTGGCCCCCACGCCACGGAAATTGAAGCGCACCGCCTGCCAGCCGCACTGCACAAAGGCACGCGCCAAAGTTTGGACTACCTTGTTCTGCATGGTGCCGCCAAACAGCGGGTGCGGATGCGCAATCACAGCCGTCCCGCGCACAACACCCGAAGCAGGTGCATCACGCAAAGCCTCGACAGCTCCTGCGCCTGCTTGCAGCCAGAGTTTTTCGGTCGCCGCGTTCATCAGCGCCCCAGGAGTTCGGGGGTCACCAAACGCGTCACGACCTGGCCGTCCTTCAGGTGTTTGTCCGCAATCTCGTCGATGTCGGCCTGGTCCACATAGGTGTACCAGGTACCTTCGGGATACACCACCGCCACGGGGCCACCTGCACAGCGGTCCAGGCAACCCGCTTTGTTCACACGCACCTGTCCTGGCCCTGCCAGTCCCAGCTGCTTGACCCGGCTCTTGCAATGGTCAAAAGCCGCTTGGGCGTTGTGCTGGGCACAGCAAGCTTCGCCATTTTTGCGATCATTGAGGCAAAAAAAGATGTGGCGCTTGAAGTAAAGACTGGGGTTTTCGGTGGTCATGCCCCGGATTTTAGGCCGCAGGCGCTTGCGAAAGCCGGTTCACCAGATAGGCCAGCAAACCATAAGGCCAAAGCCAGCCCAGCCACTGGATCAGTCCATGAAAGCGGATGAAGCGCCCCTGCTCCCAGGCCTGCAATGTCTGCGCAAAATACACGTCGGCCGACGCATTGTTGAGCAGCGCCAGCTGCCAGACGAGCAAGATCAGCATCAGCACCAGGCAGACGCGGGCGGGCGCCAGGGCGAGCAACAACGCCCCCAGCAGCGCCACAGCAGCACCCATCAAGACTTCACTGCCCAGCCATTGCCAGGTGTGCGTTGGCCCATAAGTGAGCGCAGCCGACAGGGCGCTGCCCAGCAAACCCAGGACCAACAAAGCTGCGGCCATGATCAGCCGCTGACGGGTTTGCCGCAAGACGCTGTAGGCCAGCAAGCTGGGCAACAGCAGCCCAAAGGCCACGCACAACACTTCGTTGATGGGCAACAACGGCTGCAACTCCACCTCGCGCAGCGGCAGCCAATCCAGCAAGGGTGAGCCTTGCATCTCCAGCACCAGCGCAGCCTCCAGCCGCTCCAGAATTTGCCCCAAGCCAAAAGGCACGGCCAAGGGGAACATCAGCGCAGGTGGCCACAAGGCCAGCAAGGCCAGCGCGCCACTGGACTCGGGCACAAACCAGCGCTCGCGAAAACGGCTCCAGTGATCCACCGCACCCGCCCATTCCAGCGCCCTGGCGGTCATCGCGCCGCCCAGAGCGCCCACCACATTGAGTGCCCAATCCACGTTGGAGGGCACGCGGGTCGGCAGGAACATCTGCAGGGACTCCATCGACAGGGACAAAGTCGCTGCCGCCAGCGTTGCCCAACCCACCGCGGGAGCACGGGCATGCGTGCGGTGAACGGCCAAGGCACACAGAAAACCCAAAGGCGCATAACCCAGCACATTGGAGACCACGTCGAAACCCGTCCAGTAACGGGGCAACGGCGCCCACAGAAACGCCCAGGGCGCGATACCCTGCACACGCCACTGGTCAAACGGGTACAGGCTGGCGTAGACGATCAGCAGCGCGTAAATCCAGGCCAGTGGCCAGGCAGCGGTGCGGCGCGTGACCATGCCAGGGGTCCGTCAGAAGGGCTTGACGACCACCAGGATCACGGCGGCCAGCATCATCAGCACCGGGATTTCATTGAACCAGCGAAACCAGACATGGCTGCGCTGCATGGTGCCGGCCTTGAACTTGCGCAGCATCACGCCACAGCCATGGTGGTAGCCGATCAGCACCAGCACGATGGCCAACTTGGCATGCATCCAGCCCTGGCCCGGTCCGCGCCCAACGCCGTAACCCAGCCACAACCACAAGCCCAGCCCCAGCGCAGGGATCGCCAGCAAGGTCATGAAACGGTACAGCTTGCCTGCCATCAGAACCAGGCGCTCACGCTCGGCCACAGAGCCCGGCGCCACCATCGCCAAATTGACAAAAATGCGCGGCAAATAAAACAGGCCAGCAAACCAGCTGGCGATGAAAACGATGTGAAAGGCTTTGATCCAGAGCATGGTTCAAGTGTAGTTTGCGCTGCCGGGCTGTCCAGCCTTTGGGCGTCCGGGCAAAAAAAACCCCCGACCAGAGGCCGAGGGTGGGAAGCCTTTTTGCTGTCACACATCAAGGCACCCGCTCAGGGAGGTAAAGCGGGGAGCGGCAAGCCGCCCGAGGTGAAATGTACCAAATGACAAAACCGATAACAAGAATATTTTTGACATTTTTGCCACGCTGTCGCCATCGGCATCCCACAGCAAGGTCACCCAGGGGCCGCCCCGCCTCGGCACTTGGGCCACAATATTCAGCATGAACCCCGTTGCCCCCTTCCCCTTGAGCCGCCCACGCCGCCTGCGCCGTGACGAATTCACCCGCAACCTGGTGCGCGAACACAGCGTCACGCCACACGATCTGATCTACCCCGTATTCGTGCTGGACGGCCAGAACCAGCGCCAGCAGGTCGGCTCCATGCCGGGCGTGGAGCGCCTGTCTCTGGACCTGTTGCTGCCGGTGGCTGAGGACTGTGTGAAGCTGGGCATCCCGGTGATGGCGCTGTTCCCTGTGATCGACGCCTCGCTCAAAGACCCGACCGGCAAGGAAGCCATGAACCCCGACGGCCTGGTGCCTCGCGTGGTGCGTGAGCTGAAAAAGCGCTTTCCCGAGCTGGGCGTGATGACCGATGTGGCGCTCGACCCCTTCACCAGCCATGGCCAGGACGGCCTGCTCGATGAGACTGGCTACATCCTCAACGACGAAACCACTACCGTGCTGGTGCAGCAGGCGCTCACACAAGCCGAAGCCGGCGTGGACATGGTCGCGCCCAGCGACATGATGGACGGCCGCATCGGCGCGATCCGCCAGGCGCTCGAGACGCGTGGACTGATCCACACCCGCATCATGGCCTACAGCGCCAAGTACGCCAGCGCCTTCTACGGCCCCTTCCGCGACGCGGTGGGTTCGGCCGCCAACCTGGGCAAGAGCAACAAAAAGGTCTACCAGATGGACCCGGGCAACACCGACGAAGCCCTGCGCGAAGTCGCGATGGACCTGGCCGAAGGTGCCGACATGGTCATGGTCAAACCCGGCATGCCTTACCTGGACGTGGTGCGCCGCGTCAAAGACGAGTTCAAGGTGCCCACCTTCGCCTACCAGGTGTCGGGCGAATACGCCATGCTCAAGGCCGCCGCACAAAACGGCTGGCTCGACCACGACCTGGTGATGATGGAAAGCCTGCTGGCCTTCAAGCGCGCTGGCGCCGATGGCGTGCTGACTTACTTTGCACGCGACGCCGCCCGCCTGATCCTTCAAGGCTGACATGCGGGTCTTCAGCGTTTCGGGCACCCAGGTTCAGACGGATCTGAGCCTGCCTGAACAACTGCCGCAGCAAGGCTACCTCTGGATCGCCTGTTCACGTCAGGCTTTCCAGACCGAACTCGGCGCCATCCAGGACACACTGGAAAAACTCACCGGCCAGCCCCTGGTGGACCTGCACGTCTCGGACCTGCTGAACGCGCAACTGCCTTCGCGCTTTGACTACAGCTCACACTACGACCTGATGGTCTTTCGCCGACTGGCACAACGCCCGGACAACGCCGAAGCGGCTCACGGCCTGGACCTGCAAGTGGGCAAGCGCCCCGGCCCGCCGGTGCTGCACCGCATCGACACCAGCCCGGTCGGGTTTGCGGTGTTTGACCGCGTGCTGCTCAGTGTGCACCCGGCCGACTGCCTGGTACGCGAGGCCTATGCCACACGCCTGCTGGCCAGCGCGCAAGCCCCGGATGCCGCCGACCCGCGCTCGACCGGCGCACGTGGCGTGCCGCACAACCCGGCCGACATGATGCTGCGCATCGTCAGCCACATGGTGGACAGCTACCTGGATCTGCGCCGCGAATTGAGCCGCCAGCTCGACCACTGGCAAGCCGAACTGCTGCACCCGCGCACCCGCTTCAACCGCTGGGACGCCTTGCTGCACGCCCGCCTGACGCTGCACCAGCTCGAAGCCCTGTGCGATGACCAGCATACCGCCATGCAAAGCTGGACCGAATCGCTCGACAGCTGGCGCATCAACGACACCCCGGCCGCTCAACGCGAGCACGAACTGCTGAAGATTCGCAGTCGCGATGTGCTCGAGCACATTGACCGCGTGGTACAGCACGTGCGGCGTCTAGAACACAATACCGAAACGGCAGTGCAGATGCACTTCAATGTGCAAAGCAACCGCACCAACGACATCATGCGCACCCTGACGGCGCTGACTGCCATCTTTTTGCCACTCAACCTGATCGCAGGCATCTTCGGCATGAACTTCGAGTTCATCCCCTGGCTGCACAAGGCCTCGGCCTTCTGGTGGACACTGGGCAGCATGGTCACCATCGCCCTGGTCATGGGCCTGGTGTTCTGGCGCAAGCGCTACCTCGCCCGCACGGGCGAGTGAACTCAGCCGAGGTATTTGGCAAAGAACGCCAGCGTGCGCTCGCGCGCCAGCTGGGCCGAAGGTGCATGCCAAGCACCACGGTGGTCGCAATTGAACCCATGGTGCGCTGCATAGGTGTGCACCTCCACCTCCGGATGGGTTTTGCCAAAGGCGTCCACTGTGTCCAGCGGGATCCACTTGTCTTCCTCAGCAAAGTGCGCCAGCACGGGTACTTGGGGCTTTCGGGCGGTTTCTTCGGGCGTGGTCACGCCACCGCCGTAATAAGGCACAGCGGCTGACAGACCGCTCAGCAGACAAGCCGAACGCCAGGTCAGCAAACCGCCCCAGCAGTAACCGACGATGCCCACTTTGCCCCCCGAGGCCTTGGCCGCATGGTCGATCGCCGCCTGGATGTCCTGCATCACGCCAGGCGCGGGCAAGGCCTCGACGGCGGTCTTGTAACCAAAGCCTTCGCCCATGTCGGCTTCGGCGTAACCCAGCTCCACACCGGGTTTGACACGGTGAAAAGCCGCTGGCGCCACAGCCAGATAGCCCTCGGCGGCATAGCCATCGGCCACGTTGCGGATGTGGCTGTTGACGCCAAAGATTTCCTGGATCACCACCACCGCGCCTTTTGGCGAGCCTGCAGGTCGGGCCTCGTAAGCGGGCACCACCGTGCCATCTGCGGCTTTGAGTTCAATCATTGTTCCCATGGTTTTCTCCTTGATGTGATTCAGCGCGCCAGCACACGCTCGACAAAATCCAGCCGGTCCTGACCCCAGAAAATCTCGCCATTGACCACATAACTGGGCGCACCAAAGACACCCGCATCAATGGCCGCCTGAGTGTAGGCCTCGTAGCGCTCTTGCACAGCCTGGCTGTGCGATTGCGCCAACACCTGGGCGGGCAATCCTTGTTCTGCCAGCAACTCGGCCAGCACCTGGTCATCAGCGATGTTGCGCTCTTGCGCCCAGCAGGCGGCCAACACGGCACCTGCCACAGCCATGGCCGCTGCCGCACCTTGCGCCAGATCCGCTGCAATGATGAGCCGGGCTGCATCGTCTCCCCCCACAGGAAAGTATTTGGGCTTGAGGTTCAGCGGCGCGCCCAGGTGATCGCTGAAGCGCTGCAGCTCCACCAGCCGGTAGGCTTGCCGCTGCGGTGCCCGCTGGCCCAATGGCAAACCACCGGAAATCGGGAACACCTTGCCCCCCAGATCAATGGGCATGACACGCACCGTGGCCCCGGCACGCCCCGCGATATCGGCCAGGCGCTGGTGACCCAGATAAGCCCAGGGGCTTTGCGGGGCAAAGTAATAGTCGACTGTGTGACCCATGTGGTCTCCTTGCTGGTTTATCGTGACGGACATGCGGTTGTATCCGCTTTGCAGACATCTTGCAGGAGACCGTTCATGGAAAAAGTGCTTTTGGTGACCGGCGGCAGCCGGGGTATTGGCGCCGCGACAGCGCTGCTGGCTGCACGACAGGGTTGGGCGGTGGCCGTCAACTACACCGCCAACTCGCTGGCCGCAGACGAAGTGGTGCGCGACATCCGGGCGCAGGGTGGTCGCGCCATGGCGGTGCAAGCCGATGTGGCTGACGAAGCGCAAGTGCTGCGCATGTTCGAGCACATCGATGCCAAATTCGGCCGCCTGACCGGTCTGGTCAACAACGCGGGCGTGGTCGATGTGTCGGCCCGGGTCGACGAGATGAGCGTGGCCCGCTTCAAACGCATGTTCGACATCAACGTGATCGGCAGCCTGGTCTGCGCCCGCGAAGCAGTGCGCCGCATGAGCACCCGGCACGGCGGCTCGGGCGGCAGCATCGTCAATGTGTCGAGTGCCGCCGCACGCCTGGGCTCGCCCGGCCAATATGTGGACTACGCCGCCGCCAAAGGCGCGATCGACGCCTTCACCCTGGGCCTGGCCAAAGAGGTCGCGGCCGAAGGCATCCGGGTGAACGCCGTCCGCCCCGGTCTGATCGAAACCGAGATTCACGCATCGGGTGGCCTGCCCAACCGCGTGAAAGACCTGCAACACCTGGTGCCCATGCAGCGCGGCGGCAGTGCCGAAGAAGTGGCCGAAGCGATTGTCTGGTTGCTGGGCGGCAGCGCCAGCTACACCACCATGAGCTTGATCGATGTGTCCGGAGGTCGTTGATGCCCGAATTCAAGTACTACTGGGAAGACTTTGCCCCCGGCCAGGTGCGTGACCTGGGCACCATCACGCCCACCCGCGAAGAAATCCTCGCTTTTGCCAGCCAGTTCGACCCGCAGCCCTTTCACCTCGACGACGAAGCGGGCAAAGCCTCGGTGTTTGGTGGACTGTCGGCCAGCGGCTGGCACACCTGCGCTTTGGCCATGCGGCTGATGGTGACGAACTTTTTGAACGACAGCTCCAGCCTTGGCTCGCCGGGTCTGGAGGGCATCAAGTGGCTCAAGCCCGTGTACCCGGGCGACACCTTGCGGCTGCAATCGACCATGCTGGAAACCAAACCCATGAGCAAACGAGCCGACGTGGGCATGACACGCAACCTGTGGGAAATGTTCAACCAGCACGGCGACAAGGTGTTGCAGATGGACGGCTGGGGCATGTTCCGCCGCCGCACACCAGCCACCCTGCCGGCACCATAAAGCCCCACAATGCAGGCATGGATTTCAAACCACTCATCACCCTGATGGCCATCGTCAACCCGCTGGCCTGTGTTCCGTTCTTCATCCACTACACGCAAGGCTTCAGCCGGGCACAGCGCCAGCGCACCATTTTTGTGTCGTCGCTGACCGCCTTCATCGTGATCGCGGCCAGCGCCCTGCTGGGCTTGCAGATTCTGGAGTTCTTTGGCATCTCGCTGGCCAGCTTCCAGGTGGGCGGCGGCATGCTGCTGTTGACCTCTGCGCTGTCCATGCTGAACGCCCAACCGGCAGAAGCCCGCGCCAACGCCGATGAAGTGCAGGACGCCGAAGCCAAGGCGGCCGTGGGTGCCAGCATTGCCGTGGTGCCGCTGACCATCCCGCTGCTGACGGGCCCGGCCACCATGTCCACCGTGGTGATTTACGCTGAAAAAGCCAAAACCATGTTCCAGCTCGGCACGCTGGTGGGCTATGGCGTGGTCATTGCCATGGCCACCGCGCTGTGTTTTGCTCTGGCCACGCCCATCGCCCGGGTGCTGGGCAAAACAGGCATCAACGTCATGACCCGCCTGATGGGCCTGATCCTGGCCGCACTCGCCGTCGAGGTGATGACCGACGGGCTGCACAAGCTGTTTCCGGTGCTGGCTGGACACTGACCTCAGGCTGAAAAACCAGCTGCCAACCCTTCGCGCAAATGTGCCACCAACGCAGACACGGCACGCGGCACGTGAGGGGTGTAGGGTCGAATGGCAAATATGTAGCGGCCAAAGCCACCATCCACGCGCCAGTCAGGCAGCACCCGCACCAACTGACCTTTACGCAAAGCGTCCTGCGCTGAAAAATCGGGCAACAAGGCAATACCGGCGCCAGTGAGTGCGGCTTCGCGCAGGGCCTCGCTGTTGTTGGCCGCCAGGCTGCCGCGCACCGGCACGTTGACTGTCTCGCGACCTTTGGCGGCCTTGACCGGTGTGAAGCTCCAGACCGGGGTGTCCTGCGAGCGCGGGTAGTGCAGACAGTTGTACAACTGCAGATCGGCAGGTGCTTGCGGCATACCGGCACGCCGCAAATACGTCTTGGTACTCACCAATACCGAAGTGGTCTCGCAGAGCGCCCAAGCCACATGTGTGTCAGGCGCACGTTCGGTGTGGCGAATCGCCAAGTCAAAACCTTCGGTGGCCAATGCACGCAGGCGATCGGCCATGTCGAGCTCGATGCGCACCTGCGGGTGCAGACGCAAAAACTCGGTCAACAGCGGCATGAGCTGCTGGTGCGCCAGCGCCACCGGAGCGGTCATTCGGATCAGGCCACTCGGCTGCTCAGCCAAATCGCGCACTTGCTCAAAAGTCTGCGCAATCTGCTCGAACGATGCTCTGGTGTCGTCTACCAGGCGCTGGCCAGCTTCCGTCAGGCGCAGGCTGCGGGTGGTGCGCTGCACCAGCGTGACTTTAGCGGCACGTTCCAGCTCGGCAATGCGTTGACTCATGGCAGCCTTGCTCACGCCCAGGCGGGCGGCCGCCGCCGTGTAGCTGCCCTGCTGGGCCAGCACGCTCAGCCAGTGCAGGTGGGTCCAGAGGGTGTTGATTTTTTGGCTTTCCATTTTTCTATTGTTCACTATTTTGAACAATCAATTCACGGTTTGGTGCTTGTAGCCGTTTGGCAGCCTGCCTACACTGGTTCGCACATGCAGGGGTGGTCACGTGACCGCCCCGTCCACAGCACCCCTTTCAGGAGCCCCCCCCATGAGCATCACGAACATCGGTCACTACATCAACGGCCAAACCGCCGCAGGCACGTCAGGCCGTAGCCAGCCGGTCACCAACCCCGCCACCGGTGCCGTGACCGGCAGCGTGGCCTTGGCCAACAGCAACGAAGTGGCCAAAGCCGTGGCCGCCGCGCAAGCCGCTTTCCCTGCCTGGGCCGACACGCCACCGCTGCGCCGCGCCCGGGTGATGTTCAAGTTTCTCGAATTGCTGAACACCCATAAGGACGAGCTGGCCCACATGATCACCGCCGAACACGGCAAGGTCTTCACCGACGCGCAGGGCGAGGTCTCTCGCGGCATCGACATCGTGGAATTTGCCACCGGCATTCCGCAGCTGCTCAAGGGCGACTACACCGACCAAGTGTCCACAGGCATCGACAACTGGACGATGCGCCAGCCCCTGGGCGTGGTGGCAGGCATCACGCCCTTCAACTTCCCGGTCATGGTGCCCATGTGGATGTTCCCGGTCGCCATTGCAGCGGGCAACACCTTCATCCTCAAACCCAGCCCGACCGACCCGACCCCCTCGCTGTTCATAGCGGACTTGCTCAAAAAAGCCGGTCTGCCCGATGGCGTGTTCAACGTGGTGCAGGGCGACAAAGAAGCTGTCGACGCGCTGCTGGCACACCCCGATGTGAAAGCCATCAGCTTTGTCGGCTCCACCCCGATTGCCAACTACATCTACGAAACCGGTGCCCACCACGGCAAGCGCGTGCAAGCCTTGGGCGGCGCGAAAAACCACCTGGTGGTCATGCCCGACGCCGACATCGACCAGACTGTCGACGCCTTGATCGGCGCAGGCTACGGCTCGGCCGGTGAGCGCTGCATGGCGATCAGCGTGGCGGTGCTGGTGGGCGATGTGGCCGACAAAATCATCCCCAAGCTGGTCGAGCGCACCAAGGCTTTGCAAGTACTCAACGGCGAAAACCTGGCTGCCGAGATGGGCCCCATCGTGACCGAGGCAGCGCGTCAGCGCATCAAAGGTTACATCGACGCGGGCGTGGCCGAAGGTGCCAAGCTCTTGGTCGATGGCCGCGAGTTTGACGGCGCGAAGGCGGGTGCCGGTTGCGAGCAAGGCTTCTGGCTGGGCGGCACGCTGTTCGACCACGTGACCACCGACATGAAGATCTACAAGGAAGAGATTTTTGGCCCGGTGCTCAGCTGCGTGCGCGTGCCCGACTTTGGCACCGCAGTTCAGATCATCAACGACCACGAGTTTGGCAACGGCGTGAGCTGCTTCACGCGTGACGGCAATGTGGCCCGCGAGTTTGCGCGCCGCATCCAGGTGGGCATGGTGGGCATCAACGTGCCGATCCCGGTGCCCATGGCCTGGCATGGTTTTGGGGGCTGGAAACGTTCGCTGTTTGGTGACATGCACGCTTATGGCGAAGAGGGTGTGCGTTTCTACACCAAGCAAAAGTCCATCATGCAGCGCTGGCCCGAGAGCATTGGCAAAGGGGCCGAGTTTGTGATGCCGACAGCCAAGTAAGTCTGCGGGTCAGGGGTACAGCTTCGGTGCCGCATCCGCGCTCCGGGCTGGCCCGCCGGGCCTCATCAGTCGCTTCGCGCCAGCAAATCGGCCCAACGGGCCAGCCCGGATCACGGACGCTGCGCCTGAACGATGCGAGGATGGTGTTAACAGTCACAATCCGGGGGAGGAGAGCAGAACAATGAACGACAACACCTTCGACTACATCATCGTGGGCGGCGGCACGGCGGGCAGCCTGCTGGCCAACCGCCTGTCGGCCGACGCCAGCAAGCGTGTGCTGCTGATCGAAGCGGGCAAGAAGGACGATTACCACTGGGTGCACATCCCTGTGGGGTACCTGTACTGCATTGGCAACCCACGCACCGACTGGCTGTACCAAACTGAACCGGCTGCGGGCCTGAATGGCCGCACGCTGCGCTACCCCCGTGGCAAGGTGCTGGGCGGGTGTTCAAGCATCAACGGCATGATTTACATGCGGGGTCAGTCGCGTGACTACGACCAGTGGGCACACATCACAGGTGATGACAGCTGGCGCTGGGACCAGACCCTGCCTTATTTCAAGCTGCACGAAGACCACTACAAGGGCGCCAGCGACTTCCATGGCGCCAAAGGCAGCAAGTCTGAATTGCTGGCCCCAGCCGATCTGCCCGAAGGCAGCTACCTGCACACCCTGCGTGGGCGGGTGGCGGGCGGCGAGTGGCGCGTCGAAAAGCAGCGCCTGCGCTGGGACGTGCTCGACGCCTTTGCCCAGGCCGCGCAGCAAGCGGGCATTCCGGCCACCGACGACTTCAACCGAGGCAACAACGAAGGCGTGAGCTATTTCGAGGTGAACCAGAAAGCAGGCTGGCGCTGGAACACGGCCAAGGCTTTTTTGCGCCCCACCTGCTACGCCCGCCCCAACTTCGAGTTGTGGAACAAGGCCCAGGTGGCCAAGCTGATCGTCGAGACCCAGGCCGATGGCAGCCAGCGATGCACGGGTGTGCAGGTCTGGTCGGGGGTGGAGATGGTCGAGGTCAAAGCCACCCGCGAGGTGATTTTGAGTGCAGGCAGCATCGGCTCGGCGCAGATTCTGCAGCTCTCGGGCATCGGCCCCGGTGCTTTGCTCAAGGACAAAGGCGTTGCAGTGACGCACGACCTGCCCGGCGTGGGCGCCAACCTGCAGGACCATTTGCAAATCCGCTCGGTCTACAAGGTCAAAGGCGCCAAAACCCTCAACACCATGGCCAACAGCCTGTGGGGCAAGGCCATGATCGGCCTGGAATACGCGCTCAAGCGCACCGGCCCCATGAGCATGGCCCCCAGCCAGTTGGGGGCCTTCACCAAAAGCGATCTCTCGCAGCCCCACGCCAACCTGGAATACCACGTGCAGCCGCTCAGTCTGGATGCCTTCGGTGAGCCACTGCACAGCTTCCCGGCCATCACGGCCAGCGTGTGCAACCTGAACCCATCGAGCCGGGGCACGGTGCAGATCAAGAGCGCCCGCTTTGAAGACGCGCCTGCAATTGCGCCCAACTACCTCTCGACCGACGAAGACCGTAAGGTCGCTGCCGACAGCCTGCGCGTGACGCGCCGCATCATGGCGCAACCCGCCATGGCACCGTTCGCCCCCGAAGAGTTCAAGCCCGGCGTGCAGTACCAGAGCGACGAAGAGCTGGCCAAGCTGGCGGGCGACATTGCCAGCACCATCTTCCACCCCGTGGGCACGACCCGCATGGGCCGGGATGACGACCCAATGGCCGTGGTCAATGCGCGCCTGCAGGTGCGTGGCGTGGCAGGCCTGCGCGTGGTCGATGCGGGCGTGATGCCCACCATCACTAGCGGCAACACCAACAGTCCGACCCTGATGATTGCGGAAAAAGCCGCCCAGTGGATTGCCGAAGACGCAGCCCAAGGACTTTGAAAATCAGAGGGATCAGCTCAAACACCTTGTGGCTCAGGGAATACCCCCAAATCGGGAAATCCCTGATGAATCCGGGGCTGCGGGGCGGCTACAGTTCACCCACTCGATGCAAGCAGTATCTGCATCTTGAGGGCCGAGGAGACAAACGCCCCCCAAGAACTCTAAAATTGAACCAACATCCGAACGAGATGAATTCACCAGCGCCGCGCATGCGGCGCTTTTTTTTGGTTCAGCCATTGGCGTTGGCACATGCCCTGCCACAATCGCCCGCATGGAATTGTTGATTGTTTCGCTGGCCTCGCTGCTGGCCGGGCTGGTGGATTCGATCGTGGGCGGCGGCGGTCTGATCCTGTTGCCGGCCCTGTTTGCCACTTTCCCTTCTGCGCCCCCTGCCACCTTGTTTGGCACCAACAAAAGTGCCTCCATCTGGGGCACGGCCTTTGCCACTGTGCAGTACAGCCGCAAGGTGCACATGCCCTGGCGCTCGCTCCTGCCCGCTGCAGGCGCAGGCCTGCTGGGCTCGTGGCTCGGCGCCTGGACGGTGACGCAGGTCGACCCTTCGCTGTTTCGCAAAGCCCTGCCGGTTTTGCTGACCGTGCTGCTGCTCTACACCGTGGCCCGCAAAGACCTGGGGCGCGAACATACCCCCCGATTCGCAGGCTCACAAGAGGCCTGGATCGCCGCTGGCGTGGGCCTCGTGATCGGTTTCTACGAT